>Ga0302196_10004571_pt1 | contig 12524 bp, 12 predicted proteins | sample II_Bog_N1_3_FD_198794 | JGI IMG/M metagenome (GOLD analysis project Ga0302196, IMG submission 198794) | Peat permafrost microbial communities from Stordalen Mire near Abisko, Sweden - II_Bog_N1_3 | ecosystem: Environmental > Terrestrial > Soil > Wetlands > Peat | place: Sweden: Abisko...
CTATTATCTGCGCAAGCTGATCGACGAGGCCGGCGGCGCCCTCGAGATCGAGACCCAGGAAGCCCTGGTCATTCTGAGGGCGCGCTTTCCCCGCTGACCTTGCGCGCCATGGGCGAGTCGCCGCCCAACGGTCGTAATGGTGGACCAATCAAGGCCTTGGCTCTCGCCGTCGCCGGGCCCGGCCGCACGGCTCCATCACAAGACCGACAAAAGCCCGCTGTCCCCGCCTAAATCGGCCGCGCCAAACCGTCCCTTAACTAACCGCGGCGCAAAACACGGGGATCGCCAAGGAGCGCATTTCCGTGAAGACCTGCTTGGTCGTCGATGACAGCAGGGTGATCCGCAAGGTCGCCCGCCGGATCCTGGAGGACCTCGGCTTGGAGGTCGCCGAGGCGGCCGACGGCATGGAGGCCATGGCCTGGTGCCGCACCGAAATGCCCGACGCCATTCTGCTCGACTGGAACATGCCGCTGATGGACGGGCTGGAGTTCCTGCGCCAGCTGCGCCAGGCGCCCGACGGCGACCAGCCGGTGGTGGTCTTCTGCACGGTCGAGAACGATATCGAACACATCGCCCTGGCGCTTGAAACCGGGGCCGACGAATACATCATGAAGCCGTTCGACGGCGACATCCTGCAGGTCAAGCTGGCCGAGGCGGGAGTCTATCCATGAGGCCCGAAGACGCCGAGGTGATCCGGCTGGTGGTCCATTCGCGCTCCGGCGTGACCATCGACCCGCACAAGACCTATTCGATCGAGAGCCACCTGGCCCCGATCGCCCGCCGCGAAGGCTTCGCCGGGATCGAGGAGCTGGTTCAGGACCTGCGCGCGCGCCGCGACGACAAGCTGATGTGGGCGGTGACCGAGGCCCTGACCCAGGGCGAGACCGGCTTCTATCGCGACCGAGCGCCGTTTGATCGGTTCCGCGACGAGATGCTGCCCGCCCTGGCCGCCCGGCGCGGCCGCCCGGCGCGCATCTGGAGCGCGGCCTGCTCCACCGGCCAGGAAGTCTATTCCCTATGCATGGCCATTGACGAGATGGCCGGCGAACTGCCCATTCCGCAGATCGAACTGTTGGGCTCCGACCTGGCCGAGCGACGGCTGGAAAAGGCCCAGAGCGGCCTCTACACCCAGTTTGAGGTGCAGCGCGGCCTGCCGATCCGCCAACTGGTCCGCCATTTCGAAAAGGTCGATGACCTGTGGCGGATATCGGCCCGGATTCGCGAAATGGTCCGCTGGCGGCGGGTCAACCTGCTGGCCGACCTGCGGCCGCTGGGTCAGTTCGACGTGATCTTCTGCCGCTATGTGGTCGGCTATCTGGATCCGGCCCTGCGCGGACGGGTGCTGGACCAGATGGCCCGCGCCCTGGCCGATGACGGCTGGCTGGTGCTGGGCGAGGACGAAAGCCCGGTCGGCGTCACCGACACCCTGCAACCGGTCCCCGGCTGGCCCGGCGCCTTCGCCAAGAACCCGGCCCACCGCGCGGCGGCTTAGGGGGCGGGACCTCACCGGCCTTGCGCCGAAGCTGTCGCCCCGCAGCGCCTCGCCCCCTTGAGAAACACCCCGATCCCCCGCCAATCAGCGGGCGGCCACGCTGTCGGGAGCGCCGCCGTACGCCATCGCTGTCAGCATCGGCGAATTGACGGCGCGCACGGCCCTGGTGACCGCAGAGCTACGGCAGGCCTTAAAGTTGGCCAGCTTGTCGAGTTCACGGATGTCCGGCTGCCCGCCACAGGCGGCGTTGGCCGCGGCTTCGATACGCTTCAGCAACAGCTTGGCGCCGGCCGGCGAGCCAAGGTTAAGGTCGCCATATTTCACCACCACGCTGGGGACGGTGTCCGAGGTCTGCGCGAGTACGGGGGTGGCCCAGGACAGCATGGCGGCTGCGGCGAGGCGCAAGGCAGGGGCGGTGAGGAAGCGGGTCATGCGAGGTCTCCATTGACGGCCGTCGGTCGCCGTGAGCGACGGCCGGCTTGCGATGAGGTGCATGAGCGGCCAAGTTCGGTCCGACCGATTGCACCGGGAGCCGATCTGTTGCCGATCTCGACCGATCAATGACGGACCTCGCCGACCTTAAGGGCGGATCCGCCGACCGCGCCGCGCCGATCGACCTCGCGCGGGAGGCGGATCTGCGCCTGGGATCAGCGCTGGTGCGCCCGTCGTTGAGCGAAGTCGTCGCGGCGGGACAGACCATCCGCCTGCAGCCTCGAGTGATGCAGGTGCTGGTGGCCCTGGCGCGCGCCAACGGGGACGTGGTGTCGCGCGACGAACTTCTGGCCAGCTGCTGGGGCGGGCTCGCCATCGGCGATGACGCCATCAACCGCTGTATCGGGCGTCTGCGGCGGCTGTCGGAGGACGAAGCGCCCGGCGCCTTCACCATCGGCACCCTGCCGCGGATCGGCTATCGCCTTTCGCCGGTGGTCGATCACGCATCTCCGCCGCCGGCGCAGGGCGTCATTGGCAAGCCCTCTATCTGCGTCCTGCCTTTCGCCAATATCAGCGGCGACGCCGAGCAGGAGTATTTCTCCGACGGGATCAGCCAGGACATCATCACCGATCTCGGCAAGGTCTCGGCTTTGTCGGTCGTGGCGCGGAACACCGCCTTCACCTACAAGGGCAAGAGCGTGAAGGCCCCCGATGTGGCCCGGGATCTGAACGTTGGCTATGTGCTCGAAGGCAGCGTACGTAAGGCGGGCGATCGCGTGCGGATCACCGCACAGTTGATCGATGGCGCGGCCGGCGACCACGTCTGGGCCGAACGCTACGACCGCGACCTCACCGACATCTTCGCCCTGCAGGACGAAATCAGCGAAGCCGTGGTGACCGCGCTCAAGCTGAAGCTGCTGCCGCAGGAGAAGCAGGCGATCTCGCGGCGAGGGACGGAAAGCGCCGTGGCCTACGACCTCTATCTGATCGCGCGCTCATACTATTTGTTTGGCAATTACGGTGATCGACGGCGCGACGAGATCATCGAGCGTCTGAGCCGCCGGGCCGTGGAGATCGATCCCGGTTACGCCCAGGCCTGGGCCATGCTGGCCACCGGGCAATACTCCCTGCGCAGCCTGCACAGGCCGAGCGGCGAGGACGGTCAGGCCGCCCTGGACCGGGCCCTGGATCTCAACCCCGATCTGGCCGAGGCCCGCGCGCTCAAGGCGCTGAAGCTGTCCGAAGCGGGCCGGCATGAAGCGGCGTCGGCCGAAATCGACATCGCCCTGCGCCTCGATCCCGAGTCCTACGAGGTGAACTGGCGCGCCGGCTCCGTCCGCTACAACCAAGGTCGGTTGGCCGCCGCGGTTCCCTATTACGAGAAGGCCGCCGCGCTGATCGAGACCGACACCGGCGCGCCGATGATGCTGGTCGGTTGCTACACCGCCCTCGGCGATGCCCAGAGCGCCCGTCGGATCGCCTGGGTCGTGGTGGAAAGGGCCGAAAAGGCCCTCGCCCAGGACCGCGGCAACGGCGCCGCCCTAGGCAAGGGGGTGGCGGCCCTCGCGGTTCTGGGCGAGCCGGACCGGGCCAAGGATTGGATGCGCCGCGGCTTGCTGATCGATCCCCACAACCTGCTGATGCGCTACAACTTCTGCTGCGCCCTTGCGGGCCCGCTCGGCGACGTCGAGATGGCGCTCGCCGTGCTGGGGCGGGTCCTGGAGCAGGACACCGGCCGGTTGGTCACGGCCGCCTCCGCCGATCCCCATCTCGCCAACCTGCGCGGCGATCCACGCTTCCAGGCCATGCTCGCCGCCGCCGAGGCGCGACTGGCGGCGGCCAAACCGCCGGATGCGGCGGACGGACGGGATTGATCAACTGAAAAAGGAGGGTGCGAAACTCAGTCACCCCCACACCCCCTACTCGTCCGGCATCAGAATATGCGGCGCCTCCGGCAGCCTCACCTCGAACAGGCCGATATCCAGCGATTTCTGCACCTTCATCGGCCGCAGCGGGCGCTCCAGCCGGGCGCGCAGGGCGTCCTGGGTGGCGGGGTCGCCGCGGGCTTCGGGGATTTCGGGCTCGGCGCCCAGGTCGATGCGCCAATAGCTGATCGAGATGCGCCAGACCGTGGCCGGGGTGGCGCGCGGGGTCGGCCAGCGGCGGCCGTCGCGATAGGTTGGGCGCAGGGGGATGGTGGTCTTGGCCCCCAGGGTCGGGTCGGCCACCAGTTCGCGCAGCAGGCAATAGCGATCCTCGGGCGCGACGCCCGGACGGCCGGGGCGCTCGTCGTCCAGGCGGCCGGGAAAGGCGTCCAGCGCCGCCTCGCGCGTGGGAAAGCCCGGACCGACCAGCTCGGTGACGAAACGGACCGCGGCGCCGGCCAGGGCCTGGGCCTCGCCGCCGCGCGCGGCGCGACCGACCGGCCGCGACAGGGCGGCCTCGGCGTTCTGGGCGATGGGATAGGCGATGGCGGTCATGGGTCCATTTTGCCGCCGGACGGGCCTTGAGTCGAACCCCGAAAGCGGCCTCCTGGCGGCATAAGAAGGCGCCTCCCCTTCGATGGGTTTAACGGGCTATGCTAACGGCATGATTCGGCGGTCTTGGCAGCCCGTGAGCGGCCCCTCGTGACGGCCTCGCCCGACCTCGTGCTCACGGCGGCGGTGGGCGGGGTGTGCCTGGCCTTGGCTGCAACCCTCTGGGCCCTGTGGGTGGTGCGCGCCGGTGAGCGGCGGATCGCGGCCTATCGCACCCGAGTGGACCGGCTGGAGGGCCTGGCCGACGCCACCCAGGCCTCAGCCGAGGCCTTTGACAGCGCCATGGTCACCGTCGAGGGCAATAGCGCGCGCCTGGCCTGGGGCGGCGACACCCTGGGCCTGTGCGCGGCGGCCCTGGGTCTGAACCAGAATGACGCCAAGGTCGCGCCCGGCATCGTCATCGACGCCCTGATGCGCGCCGATCCCGGCCATCGTCGGCGGCTGACCGCCCTGTTCGAGGCCGGCGAAGGCTGCGCCTTTCAGGTGCGCGGGCCCAAGGGCCTGGTGGCGGTGGACGGCCGTTCGGCCGGCGCCTGCGTGTGGCTGAAGCTGCAGCCGATGTTGGCCACCGACGGCGCCCTGCCGCCGGCCGCGCGCTTCGCCGTGCTGCTGGACGCCCTGCCGGAGCCGTCCTGGGTCTGTTCGGCCAGCGGGGCGCTGATCTGGGCCAATCGCGCCTGGCTGATCGCCACCGAGGCCAGCTCGATCGAGGACGCCATCGCCCGCAAGCTGGTGTTCGACCGGGCTGCGACGGGCCTGGTGGCGGAGGCGGCGGCGGCCGGCGAGGCGCGCGAAATCCTGCGCTGGGCCCCGGTGGGCGGCCAGAGGCGCGCCTTCCGCATCACCGCCCAACCGCTGGAGGGCGGCGATATCGGCGTCTGGGCCATGGATGTGACCGAGGCCGAGGACACCCGCGACGCCCTGAAGCGCCATGTCGAGGCCCATGACGAGACCCTGAACCATCTGGGCGACGCGGTGGCCATTTTCAGCGCGGCCAAGCGGCTGATGTTCCACAACACCGCCTTCGCCGAGCTGTGGAGCCTGGAGCCGGCCTGGCTGGCCGAGGGCCCCAGCCACGCCGAGGTGCTGGACCGCCTGCGCCAGCGCCGCCGCCTGCCGGAGACCGCCGACTATAGCCGCTGGAAGACCGGCGAGCTGGCCTGGTACGAAACCCTGGGTCCCGCGCCCGACGATCTGTGGACCCTGCCGGACGGCCGCACCCTGCGCGTGGTGCGCCAGCCGCACCCGCTAGGTGGGCTGTTGCTATTGTTCTCCGACATCACCGGCGAGCTGCGCCTGCGCGCTCAGTACAACGCCCTGATCCAGGTGCAGCAGGCGACCCTGGACAAGCTCAATGACGCCGTGGCCGTGTTCGGCTCCGACGGGCGGCTGCGACTGCACAACGAGGCCTTTTCGCGGTTCTGGAACGTCTCGGCGGCCCAGGTGGAGACGGCCGCCGATTTCGACGGGGTGGTCGAGCTGTGCGTGCCGCGTCTGCACGACGCCCAGTTCTGGCGCGAACTGAAGGGTCGGGTCACCGATCCCGATCCGCGCGCCCGCATCGCCATCAGCGGCGAGGCCAAGACCTCGGACGACCGCATCGTCGCCTATCAGTCGCGGCCCCTGCCCGATGGCGCCACCCTGATCGCCTTCGCCGACATCACCGACACCCGCCGGCTGGAGCGGGCGGTGGCCGACCGCTCGGTGGCCCTGGCTGAGGCCGAGCGGCTCAAGCGCGATTTCGTCGGCAATGTCTCCTATGAGCTGCGCACGCCGCTGACCACTATTCTGGGCTATTCCGAACTGCTGGACCGGGCCGGCGACGCCCTGCCGGAGCGGGCGCGGGGCCATGTGATGGCCGTGCGCTCAGCCGCCAGCCAGTTGGCCCGCTCAATCGATGACGTGCTCGACATCGCCCAGATCGACGCCGAGGAAATGGCCCTGGACCTGGGCGAGGTGCGCGTGGCCGATCTGCTGAAGACCGCCGCCGAGCGTTGGGCCCGGCGGGGGAGCGAGATCGGGGTGGCGATCGAGGTGGTCTGCGACGCCGATATCGGCGCCATCCATGCCGACGACCGCCGGCTGGGCCAGATCCTGGACCATCTGGTGGAGAACGCCCTGGGTCAGACCCCGGCCGGCGGCCGGGTGACCTTGGCGGCGCGGCGGGCCCTGGGCGAGATTCAGCTACAGGTGTCCGATACGGGCCGCGGCATTCCCTTCCACGTCCAGGCGCATATTTTCGACCGCTTCGTCGGCCGTGATCGCGGCGGCCCGGGGCTGGGCCTGGCTCTGGTCAAGGCCTTGATCGAGCTGCACGGCGGCTGGGTGGCGCTGCAGAGCGAGCCGGGCGCCGGGGCGACCTTCACCTGCCACCTGCCCGAGACCGTGCACGAGGCCGGTCACGCCCGATCGGAGCCTTCCTAAACCCAGCCCATGCAGTCTGGTCCTCAGAGCGTTTTCCGATAAGTGCGAAGCGGCTATCGGGTCGAAAAACGCTCTAAACTTTTTTGAGGTAGAGCCCTAACTCGCCCGCGCCATCCGCCGCGCCTGAGGCGCGCGCGCCGTCACCGCCTCGCCGGTTTGGAACTGGGCGATGCGATCAGCCAATTGGGCGGCTTCCGTGCGCAGGTTGGCGGCCGCTGTCGTGGTCTGTTCGACCATGGCGACGTTCTTCTGGGTCGCGTGATCCATCTGATTGACCGCGCTGTTGACCTGACTGAGGCTGCTGGCCTGTTCTTGAGAGGACTGGGCGATCACCGTGATCAAGGTGTCGATCTCGGTCACCTTGGATACGATGTCGTCGAGCACCGCGCCGGTGTCGCCGACCAGGGTCACGCCGCGACCGACCTGTTGCGAGCTGGTGGCGATCAGGGCCTTGATCTGCTTGGCCGCGTCGGCCGAGCGTTGGGCCAGGGCGCGGACCTCCTGCGCGACCACGGCGAAGCCGCGGCCGCTGTCGCCGGCCCGCGCCGCCTCGACCCCGGCGTTAAGGGCCAAGAGGTTGGTCTGGAAGGCGATTTCGTCGATCACCCCAATGATCTGGCTGATCTCGACCGCGCTCTGTTCGATCTCGCCCATGGCGGTGACCGCGTCACGCACCACCTGGCCGGCATGGGCCGCGCCGGTGCGCGCGGACGAGACGATCGCCGAGACCTGGCGGGCGCCGTCCGCGCTCTGCCGAACCGTGGCGGTCAGTTCATCCAAGGCGCTGGCGGTCTCGCCCAGGCTGGTCGCCTGGTGGGCGGCGCTGCGCGACAGGTCGGCGGAGGCCTGGGCGATCTCGTCTGAGCCGCCCCGGATCGCGCCGCTGGAGGTGTCGATGGCGCTGATGGCGCCGCGCAAGGCGTCGACGGCGGCGTTGAAGTCGCGCTTGATCTGGGCGTAGTTGTCGCCGATCTCGGCCTCGATCCGGGCGGTCAGGTCCCCGCTCGCCAGCCGCGCGAGTTGCTGGGCCAGAATTCCCACCGCCTCGGCCCGCTGACGTTCGACCTCCAGTTCGACCTGAGACATCTTGGCGTGGCTGGCGGCCTCCGCGCGACGCGCCGCCTCGACCTCGGCATGGGCGGTCTGGGCGTTGGAGACGGCGGTCTCGGCCTTGTGGCGCGCCTGCTCGGCGGCGGCGAACATGGCGTTGACGCTGATGGTCACCCCGATCAGGGTCGCCGCCTCGATGATCAGGATCACGGCGTGCAAGATCACCCGCCCCAGGCTGGCCTGGTCCGGAAACACCGCCGCCGGCAGCAGATAGCTGAGGCCGAGATGGTGCACGGCCACCGTGGCCGCCGCCGCGGCGATCACCAGAGCGTCGCTATAGATCACCAGCACCGCCAGGGCGGCGAAATAGGCCATGTGCATGTCGATCTGCCACGGACTGCCGCCCATGGCCGCCACCAGCAAGGACACCTGGGCCATCAGGGCCACGCCGGTCAGGCTGCGGCCCATTGAGCCCTGTCCGGCTATGCGCCAGGCCGCGGTCGCCCCCGCTGCGACCGCCGCCGCGCCGATCAGGACGCCCCAAACAGGCCCCTGAACCGCCAGTCGCGCGCCGATCACCACCGGAACCATAAGCCAGGCCAGGAGGACGATCATCCGACCTCCAAAGCGACGCTGGGCGTCGAGATTTGCAAACTGGAGGGTCATGACTTGGGTTCCGAAGCCCGCGGGGCGCAGAAGCCGGCGGGGTTTGAGGCGAGGATGAACAGGGCGCCGACAGCGCGCGCGTGCGCGGCCAAGGTGCGGGGATCGCCCTGCAGGATGACCACGAACGGCGCACCGCCGACGCCGAGAATGCGTCCGGACGCAGAGGCCGCGCGCACCGCTTGGGCCGCGGTCCACCAGGGCGGAAACACCGCGGCGATGCGGCTGGGATCGTTGGGCGCGGCGCTGACCTGGACAGCGACGACCAGACTAAGCAGGATCGCAGCGGTCACCGCCATCATCTGGCCACCGCTTCGGACGAGCAGGTTAAGCGATGACGGATCGGACAAGGGCACTGTCACTCCTTCGTCCAGGCCGCATGCACGGGGCACGGGGCGAACTCGGTGAACGCGAACTTAGCTATTTCACGACGTTTTCCTTGCGAGCCTCTTAAGACAGCGACGTAAGCGTCATATTTCGTTGGTATTTCAAATTCATTGTCAGATCAGTCGCCGCCGGTCGGGCGGTCGGGCCGCGGCGCGCTTGGCCGACAAATCGGCTATGATCAGCCGATCAAACCGGACGCCCGCCACCCCAACCCGGAGCCCCCATGTCCTACGCCCCGCTTGATCCGACTAAGACCCTGGTGCTGTTCGCGGACCTCCAGGCTGGCATCCTCGAGCGAACCGGCACCCAGCCGGTCGCCTCGCTGACACGCGCGGTCGGCGCCCTGGCCCAACTGGCCGCGCTGTTTGACATGCCCGCCGTCGTCACGACCGCCCCCGTGGAGGGCGGCGTGGCGGTGACCCCGGAGATCGAGGCTGCGCTGGGCGTCCTTGCGCCGCACACGCGGACCTGCACCGACGCCTTTCTGGATAAGGCGACCGCCGAGGCCTTGACCGGGGCCGGTCGGCCGACCCTGCTGATCGCGGGGGTGGCCACCGAGATCATTGTCCAGCACAGCGCCCTGTCAGGCTTATCGCGCGGTTTTGAGGTTCAGGTGGTGATCGACGCCTGCGGCGGGATATCCCCGCGCACGGAGGACGCGGCCCTGCGGCGGATGGCGGCGGCCGGTGTGGTGACCACCTCGATCGCCTCGCTAGCCGGCCAGCTGGCGGGCGACTTCAGCCAGGGCAAGGGCGGTCAGGCGCTGGGCGTGCTCTACGCCATGGCCGGAGGCTAGAGTGTCGCCGCGCCCCTTGGCCCCGTGTGGTGGTCGCGGCTAGATAGGCGTCATGCCCAACCCGATCTTCGCCCAACTGCCGACCACCATCTTTGAGGAGATGTCGTCCCTGGCGCGCGAGACCGGGGCGATCAATCTGGGCCAGGGTTTTCCCGATGCGCCTGGCCCGCCGGCCCTGCTGCGCCAGGCGGCGGAGGCGGTGGAGCACGGCTATAACCAGTATCCGCCCATGCTCGGCCTGCCGGTTCTGCGCCAAGCGTTGGCGCGGCACTATCAGCGCCGCCAGGGGCTGGATCTGGACTGGCGCGACCAGATCACCGTCACCTCCGGCGCCACCGAGGCCCTGGCCGCCAGCCTGCTGGCCCTGATCCAGCCGGGCGACGAGGTGGTGCTGTTCCAGCCGCTTTATGACAGCTATCTGCCCATGGTCCGGCTGGCTGGCGGCGTCCCCCGCCTGGCCCGGCTGACCCCGCCGCACTGGCGGATCGACCGCGCCATGCTGGAGGCGGTGTTCACCGAGCGCACCCGGCTGGTGGTGATCAACAATCCGCTCAATCCGGCCGGAACGGTGTGGCCCGAGGCCGACCTGACGCTGCTCGCTGAATTCTGCGTCGCCCACGATGCGATCTGTGTCTGCGACGAGGTCTGGGAGCAGGTGGTGTTCGCCCCCAACGTCCATCGCCCGCTGATCGGCTTTCCGGGCATGGCGGAGCGCTGCGTCAAGATCGGCTCGGCCGGCAAGATGTTCGGCCTGACCGGCTGGAAGGTTGGCTTCGCCTGCGCCGCCCCCGCCCTCAGCGCGGTGGTCGCCAAGGCCCACCAGTTCCTGACCTTCACCACCCCGCCCAATCTTCAGGCCGCAGCCGCCTGGGGCCTGGACCATATGGAGGGCTGGTTCGACGAGATGCCGGCCGCCCTGGCCGCCAGCCGCGACCGCCTGGCCGAGGGCCTAAGCCGAGAGGGCTTCGCCGTGCTGGACAGCGCCGGCACCTATTTCCTCAATATCGACCTGCCGGGCTCGGGGGTGGACCGGCCCGACCGCGACTTCGCCCTGCACGCGGTGCGCACCGCCGGCGTGGCCAGCATCCCGGTCTCGGCCTTCTACGAGACCGAGCCGGTGCGCACGGTGCTGAGGCTCTGCTTCTCCAAGGCCGACGCGACCCTGGACGAGGGCGTGGCCCGACTGGCGCGCGCGCGGGATGGGCTGAACCCCTAAGCCCCCCAACCCGCCAGTTGCTCGTCGGTGAAGTCGGCGTTGGTGAACACGGTCTGGACGTCGTCGTCGTCTTCCAGGGCGTCGATCAGCTTGAACAGCACGGTGGCGTCGTCGTTGGACACTGGCGTTAGGGTCTTGGGCCGCCAGACGATGGCGGTGGACTTGGGCGCGCCGAGGCTGGCTTCCAGGGCCTCGATCACCGCCGCTTGATCCTCGAAGGCGGTGAAGATGGTGTGGGCCTCTTCGTCGGATTCCACGTCCTGGGCGCCGGCCTCGATCGCCGCCTCCATGATCGCGTCCTCGGTTCCAGCCGTGGCGGGATAGGTGATCTGGCCCAGGCGTTCGAACATGAAGGCCACTGAGCCCGACTCGCCCAGATTGCCGCCGTTCTTGCCGAACAGGGTGCGGATCGAGGCGGCGGCGCGGTTGCGGTTGTCAGTCAGGACCTCGACGATCAGGCCGACCCCGCCCGAGCCGAAGCCCTCGTAACGGATGTCTTCATAGTTATCGGTCTCGCCGCCGGCCGCCTTCTTGATCGCCCGCTCGATATTGTCGCGGGGCATGGATTCGGCGCGGGCGTTGGTGATCGCCAGCCGCAGCCGGGCGTTGGCCGAGGGATCGGGCACGCCCTGCTTGGCGGCCAGGGTGATGTCGCGCGACAGCTTGGAGAACAGCTTGGAGCGCTTCTTATCCTGGGCGCCCTTGCGAAATTGGATGTTCTTGAATTTTGAATGTCCGGCCATGTCTGCTTTGGCGGTTATGACGATGAGGGAGCGCTTCTAGCCCTAGGACGCATCGAACGCCAGTGCGGGCGCGGGTTCGGCGTCGATCCGCTGCGCCTGACCGCCGTCCAGCCGGAACACCGCATCCTGCGGCGCCTCAAGGCGCAGGGCCTCGGCCGGGTCCAGATTCAGATAGAGGCCGCGCAGAACCCGGCCTGACACCCCGTGCGAGACGGCGATGCGCGGACGCGGATCCGCCTGGGCCTCGGCCAGCCAGGCGCCCAGGCGATCGGCCAGGTCCCGATAGGACTCGCCGCCGGGGGCGCGAAAGAAGAAGTCGTAGCCGCTGGTCCCCTCCAGGCGGTCGGGAAATTGGGCCTCGATCTCTGGACGGGTCAGGCCGTCCCAGGCGCCCATATTGACCTCGACCAGACGGGCGTCCTCGGTAAAGGTCGCGCCTTGGCCGATTTCCCGGCAGATGATTTGGGCGGTGTGGCGGGTGCGACCCAGGGGACTGGCCTGGATGGTCCAGTCGGCCGGATCGCCGATCAGACCCCGGAGCAACCGGCCGACCCTGGCGGCCTGCCCGAGGCCCAAGGGAGTCAAGGGCGAATCCAGGCCGCCTTGATAGCGGCCTTCCTGGTTGAAGACGGTGCGGCCATGTCGAACGAGGTAGATCACGGCTCCGCCCGTATCGCCTACGGCCACGCGGCGCAAGCCACGTGATCGCAGAGCGAGGACGAATAGGGTCTAGATATAGCGGCGCAGAGACCGGGCCAGCTCGGTGGCGCCGGAGCGCTTACGC
>Ga0302196_10004579_pt1 | contig 12514 bp, 11 predicted proteins | sample II_Bog_N1_3_FD_198794 | JGI IMG/M metagenome (GOLD analysis project Ga0302196, IMG submission 198794) | Peat permafrost microbial communities from Stordalen Mire near Abisko, Sweden - II_Bog_N1_3 | ecosystem: Environmental > Terrestrial > Soil > Wetlands > Peat | place: Sweden: Abisko...
AATGGGTCGGCCTCGACAACTACTGGCGGCTCGCAACCGAGCGGCTGTTTCCCACCGCGGTGTGGAACACGATCTATTTCGTGCTGCTGTCGGCGCTGCCGAGCACGCTGTTGGCGCTGGTCGTCGCGCTCGGCGTCAACCGCCTCAAGGGCTGGGCGCAAAGCGTCGCGCTGGCGGCGTTCTTCCTGCCCTATATCTTGCCGGTTTCGGTGGTCTATCGCATCTGGGACTGGATGTTCGACGCCAATTTCGGCATCGCGCAATATGCGATCGCCCCGCTCGACGGCGGGCAGCACTTGTCGGTCTTCCGCACCATCCCATTGTTCATGCCGATGGTCGCGGTGGTGACGATCTGGTGGCTGCTGGGCTTCAACGTCCTGCTGTTCGTCTCCGGCCTGCGCAACATCTCGACCGAGATCTACGAAGCCGCCGAGCTCGACGGCGCCAGCCGCTGGGCGCAGTTCAAGCGCATCACCTGGCCCCTGATCTGGCCGGTGACCGTGCTGGTGCTGACGATCCAGCTCATTCTGCAGTTCAAGATCTTCGACCAGGTCTACCTTTTCACCCAGGGCGGCTACCGGGTCGATGCGACCATGGTGATGGTCCAATACATCTACCGGGAGGCGTTCCAACTGAACAAAGGCGGCCTCGCCGCCTCGGCCTCGGTGGTCCTATTCGTGCTGATCGCGGTGATGTCCGTGCTGCAATTCCAGCTCTTGCGCGCGAGGGCCCAGCGATGACCGATGCGGCCCTCGTCTCCGACGCGCCGCCGCCGGCCGCTCGTCCGCTCGTCCGGCTGCGCCAGCTCGATCTGTTCGGGGCCGTCGTCACCCTCGCGACGCTCGCGGGGGCGGTTGTCTGGGCGTTTCCGCTCTATTGGGGGCTGGTGACGACGTTCAAGCCCGAGACCGAGATCGTGCAGCCCGGCGTTCACCTCTGGCCGCAGAACTTCACCTTCGAGAATTACGCCCACGTGCTGATGCAGACCAAGATCGGCCTGTGGTACGTGAATTCGCTGGTCACGTCGGGAGCGGTGACCGTCATCGTCGTCGTCATGGCCGCCGCCGCCGGCTACGCGATCTCGCAGCTCGAATTCCCCGGCCGCCGCGTCTTCTGGGCGATGATCCTGGCGAGCTTCATGGTTCCGATCCCGGCGCTGATCGTCAACCACTTCGTCCTGATGAGCCAGTTCGGCTGGATCAACACGCTCCAGGGCGTCGTCGCGCCGCAGCTCATCGCGCCGGTCACCGTCATCATCTACAAGCAGTTCTTCGACTCCGTGCCCAAGGACTTCCGCGAGGCGGCGGTCATGGACGGCGCCAACGACTTCCAGCTCCTTTTCCGCATCTACCTGCCGATGAACTGGGGCATCACGACCGCGCTGGCGATCATCACCTTCATCGGCGCCTGGAACCTGTTTCTGTGGCCGTTTCTCGCGGTCAGCTCCGAGGAAAAGCTCAACGTCGCCGTCGGCATCACGCAGGTCCACGACGCCTTCGGCGTCCAGTATGGGCGGGATCTCGCGGTGGCGATGCTGGCGGCGTTGCCGGTGGCGATCGTCTATCTGATCTTCCAGCGGCGGGTGACCCAGGCGATCATGCTTTCGGCGGGCATCAAGGGATGAGCGCGATTCCCGGGAATAAGGGCGGCGCCGCGGCGCCGCATGTCGAACTGAGGCGGGTGACGAAGCGCTATGGCGTCGTCACCGCGATCAACGACCTCACCCTCACCGTCGAAAAGGGATCGTTCACCGCGCTGCTCGGACCCTCGGGCTGCGGCAAGTCGACGCTTCTGCGCATGATCGCGGGGCTCGAGCGCATCAGCGCCGGCCAGTGCTTCCTCGACGGCGTCGACGTGACCGATGTCGCGCCGGCCAAGCGCCGCATCGCCATGGTGTTCCAGTCCTACGCGCTCTACCCGCACATGACCACGCGCCAGAACATCGCCTTCTCGCTGTCGCTCGCCGGCGCGTCGCGCAAGGAACAGGACGAGCGCACGCACGAGGTCGCGCGCATCCTTCAGCTCGAGGATTACCTCGACCGCCGCCCCGCCGAGCTGTCGGGCGGGCAGCGCCAGCGCGTCGCGATCGGCCGCGCGCTGGTGCGCCATCCCGAGGTCTTTCTGTTCGACGAGCCCTTGTCCAATCTCGACGCCAAGCTGAGGGTGCAGATGCGACTCGAGCTCGCCAAGCTGCACGCGACGCTGCACGCGACGATGATCTACGTCACCCATGATCAGACCGAAGCGATGACGCTCGCCGACAAGATCGTGGTGCTCGACCGGGGCAGGGTGGCGCAGGTCGGCTCGCCGCTCGAACTCTACAATCGTCCCGCCAACAAGTTCGTCGCCGCCTTCATCGGTTCGCCGAGCATGAACTTCCTTCCCGTCGGCCTGACGGCGGTGGAGGGAGGAATCGCGACGGTCGCGTTGCCGGGCGGCCGAACGGCGCGGGTCCGCGTCGGCGGCGCGCCGGCCAAGGCGGTGGCGACCGCTGAACTCGGCGTGCGGCCCGAGCATCTGTCGCTGGTCGTGGCGGACGACGCGAACGCGGCGCTGAGGGGCGAGGTCGCGATCGTCGAGCATCTCGGCAACTTGACGCTGCTCTATGTCGACACGCCAGCCGGACAGGTGATCGTCGAGGGGCCGGGAAACGTCAGCGTCAGGAGCGGCGACACGGTCGGTCTGAGCCTCCGCGAGGCCAACGCGAGGCTGTTCGGCGCCGACGGCGCGAGCCTGTGATCGCCTGCCGGCGGCGCCCCTAGGGCGCGGTCGTGATCCTCAGCACGATGTCCTGGTCGTAATTGCCGAAGCCGCGGCCGAAGATGTTGACGCCGCCGGGGTGTCGCGCGTGCGGCTTGACCTCGATGCGCAGCCGGATCGAGTGGTGGGCGGAAATGTCGAGGTCGTCGAGCGTCAGCGACGAGATCCTGACGCCGTCGACGAACGCGCCGTCTCGGGTGACCCGCCAGCTCTTCAGCATGCCGTACTGGCTGCCCTTGAGCTTCCACCAGTCGGGGGTGAAGACGCCACGCGTGTCGCCGTAGTCGCCCGGGCTCGTCCACAGGCCAAGCTCGCGGCCGTTGACCGCAACCGTGATGTCGGAGGGCCAGTCGGCGGGGGTGGCCCGCCACCCCCGACGACAGCTCCATCGAGAACTCGAGCTCGACGATCGACTTGCCGACGATGCGGGCGTTGTTGGGGAACTGATATTCGACGAAGCCGCGCGTGAACCACATCAGCCCGGCGTTCATGCGGTCGGGATTGAGGAAGGACCCCGGCACGTCGAGCAGGCCGATAGTGCCGTCGGGCGAACAGAGGCCGCAGGGCGCGCTGACCTCGCAGCTGGTGTAAAGACCGATCGGCATCGCGACTTCGATCGCGTTGGCCTGGGCGCCGTTGGGATCGTCGCGGAACATGACCAGCACGTCGTCGAACGCGAGATAGCAGAGCTTCTGCTGGCCCTTTCGGCCCTTCTGGGTCTCGGTGCGGATCAGCGCCGCGTCTTCGAGAATCTGCAGGTTCGACGACACGGTCGATTGCGGAAGCGCCAGCGCGCCGGCGATGTCGTTGACGTTGACGCCGGGACGGCTGTGCAGCAGCCGCAGCATGCGGACCCGCTGCGGAGAGGCGAGCGCGCGCAGGACTTCCGGCCGCTGCTCGGGGTCGATCACCAGGAAATTGCGCGACATGGACCGCTTAGCGCCCCTTTGGTTCCTTCGGTCTATATCAAATTCCCCGATATTTTTATAATGCTGACTGAAAACGTATAATCACGAGGACGCGGACCCGGGCCGGTTCGCCGCCCCAGGTTTGCGCCGAGGCGTCTCTCGACGTCCGCCGGCCTACGACAAAAACTAATCAAGATCAGTATATTAAGGGGCTCCGCGAGCTGGCCTCGGTCCCGCGTGGCGCAACGTTGCGAGACGGGCGGCGCGCGTCCCCGTCGCCGCGCGTCTCTATCGCCGATCGTGATCTGGGCCGGCCGAACGGCCCGCTGTCGCGCGGACCCGCGCCGCTCAGCCCGCAGAGGCGATCTTGTCCTGCGTGCGGACCTCGAAATCGCTCGCGTCATGGCGCTCGCGCAGCTGGCTCGACGGCTCGCCGCTGGTGCGGTTGACCATCCGCCCGCGCTTCACCGCCGGCCGCTCGAGCAGCAGGTCGGTCCAGCGCTGAAGGTGCTTGTAGTCCTGCACGGCGAGGAACTCCGCGGCGCCGTACTGCCAGCCTTTCGCCAGCGCGCCGTACCAGGGCAGGATCGCCATGTCGGCGATCGTGTAGGCCGGGCCCGCGATATACGCGCTTTCGGCGAGGCGGCGGTCGAGCACGTCGAGCTGGCGCTTGACCTCCATCGCGTAGCGGTCGATCGCATATTCGATCTTGGTCGGCGCGTAGGCGTAGAAGTGGCCGAAGCCGCCGCCGAGATAGGGCGCGCTGCCCATCTGCCAGAACAGCCACGACAGGCATTCGGCGCGCGCCGTCGGCTCGGTCGGGACGAACGCGCCGAACTTCTCGGCGAGATGGAGCAGGATCGCGCCCGACTCGAACACCCGGATCGGCGCCGGGCCGCTGCGATCCATCAGCGCCGGGATCTTCGAATTGGGATTGACCGCGACGAAGCCGCTGCCGAACTGGTCGCCTTCGCCGATGTCGATCAGCCAGGCGTCGTATTCGGCGCCGCTCATGCCGAGCGCCAGCAGCTCCTCGAGCATGATCGTGACCTTCTGGCCGTTCGGCGTGCCAAGCGAATAGAGCTGCAGCGGATGGCGGCCGACCGGCAGCGCCTTCTCGTGAGTCGGTCCGGCGACCGGGCGGTTGGTCTTGGCGAAGCGCCCGCCGTTCGCGTTGTTCCCGGTCCACACCTTCGGCGGGACGTAGTCTGCCGGTTCGCCCATCTTCGACCTCCAACGCCATCGCCTGTGCGCTGCGCGCGCCTCGTGAACTGGCGATAAACCGGAGGAGCCTCGCGGTCGAGCCCAGCCTGCTTTGCGCCGACGCAAGCGGGTTCAAATCTTCGCCAGCGGCGGGCGCGAGCGGGGAAGGAGCGCTGGGCTCGATGATGCGCCTCGATCCCGCGCGGATCGCAGGGACAAACAACAAAAGCGCACGGACTCGACGAGTCGCTCGCGTTTCTCGACCGCTTCGAGGACCGCGTTGCAAACGGCCGAAGCGCGCCATTTGCAAGGGCCTAGCGATGTCGCGACAATCGGTCGCGCCACTAAACCGGTGACCATATGAAATCGTAAGCGTCGGCGCGTTGACCTCGCTCAATGCGCCGATGGCGAATTGATCTTGCGCACGGCGCATGAGGCGGACAGAGCGATGGTGCCGATGCGAGCTTAAAGGTGGGAGGACCTGACGCTCGCGGCGGAGCTGGTCATGGAAAACCTCTCTTCGCATTCCTTGTCGGGAACAACAAAAAACTTCATCGACAAGGTCGTCTCGGAGGAGAATGGTCGCGCCGGAGCGCTGCTGGCCATCCTGCAGCGAGTCCAGGAAAGCCACGCGCGCAAGTTTCTTCCGCGCGAAACCCTCGAATACATATCCCAGAGAGCCAGTGTGCCGCTGTCGCGGCTGTTCAGCGTCGTGACGTTCTACGCGCTGTTCAATCTCGAGCCGCAGGGCCGCAACACCGTCTGCGTCTGTCGCGGCACCGCCTGCCACACCCGCGGCTCGAGCCGCCTGCTCGAGCAGGTGATGATGGATCTCGGGCTGCGCGCCAAGGAAGACGGGGAGTCGGACAAGCTGACGGCGACGACCGACGACGGCGAGACGACGCTGCGCACGGTCGCCTGTTTCGGCCAGTGCGCCCTCGCGCCGGTGGTCGAGGTCAATCACGTGATTTTCGGTCACATGAACGAGCGGTCGCTGCAGCGTGAACTCGAGGCGCTGAGCAAGCGGGAGGCACGTCCGTGACGCGAATTCGCGATCTGAGCACCTTCAATGCGGTGCGGAGCGCCGGTCTGGCCAAGTTGCAGCCTGCGCGCCCGCGCATCGCGGTCGGCATGGGCACCTGCGGAACCGGCAACGGGTCGGAGGGCGTCTACGCCGCGCTTGCCGACGCGATCGCGCAGCGTGGACTGGACGTGCACCTCGTCCGCACCGGCTGCTTCGGCTTCTGCGCCGAGGAGCCGCTGGTCAACGTCTGGATCCCCGGCCAGCCGCTCGTCATCCTCCATCGCGTGCAGACCGATCACGTCAACCAGATCCTCGACGCCCTGGCGACCAAGACGGTCCCGGAGCGACTGGCCCTTTGCAAGATCGAGGAGTGGGACCACATCACCGCGCAGCTCCATTACGGCAGCGGGTTTCCGAACATTCCGACGTGGAACGAGGTTCCGTTCTTCCGCGGACAGAAGAAGATCGTCCTGCGAAATTGCGGACTGATCAATCCCGACGACATCGAGGAATACATCGCCATCGGCGGTTACCAGTCGCTCTACAAGGTGCTGATCGACAAGACGCCGGAGCTGGTGAACGAGCAGATCAAGATTTCGCGGCTGCGCGGCCGCGGCGGCGCCGGTTTCCTGACCGGGCTGAAGTGGGAGTTTCTGCGTAAGGCGACGGCCGACCACAAGTACGTGATCTGCAACGCCGACGAAGGCGATCCCGGCGCCTACATGAATCGCAACGAGATCGAGGGCGATCCCCATTCGCTGATCGAAGGCATGGCGATCGGCGGCTACATCACCGGCGCCGACCAGGGCATCATCTATGTCCGCGCCGAATATCCGCTGGCGGTTCATCGGCTGAGGGTCGCGCTCGGCCAGGCGCGCGAGAGCGGGGTTCTCGGCGAAGACATCCTCGGACGCGGCTTCAAGTTCGACATCGATCTGGTCGAAGGCGCCGGGGCGTTCGTCTGCGGCGAAGAGACGGCGCTGATCAGTTCGCTCGAGGGACGTTCCGGGCGGCCGCGGCCGCGCCCGCCGTTTCCCGCCCAGAAGGGGCTGTGGGGCTATCCGACCAACATCAACAACGTCGAAACCTGGTTCAACATCGCTCCGATCGTCGCCAAGGGGCCGTCGTGGTTCAGCGAGACCGGCAGCGTCGCCAGCGCCGGGACGAAGGTGTTCTCGCTGGTCGGCAAGGTGAAGAACACCGGCCTGGTCGAAATGCCGTTCGGCACGCCGCTGTCGAGCTTCGTCTACGACGCCGGGTCCGGCAGCATGCGCGGCCATCCGGTCAAGGCGGTGCAGACCGGCGGACCGTCGGGCGGCTGCATCCCGCACGAACTGTTCGACACCCCCGTCGACTACGAGTCGCTCGGCAAGCTCGGCTCAATCATGGGCTCGGGCGGCATGGTGGTGATGGACGACGACAACTGCATGGTCGACGTCGCCCGCTACTTCGTCGAGTTCACCCGCTCCGAGTCGTGCGGCAAGTGCACGCCGTGTCGGGTCGGTCTCGACAAGGCGCTGCGCACGCTGACGCGGATCACCAAGGGCGAAGGCCGCGAGGAGGATCTCGCCGAGCTGAACGAGCTCGGGCGGATGATTCGCGACACGGCGCTGTGCGGGCTGGGCCAGACCGCGCCGAACTCGATCCTCACCACGCTCAGGCACTTCAACGACGAGTTCGAGGACCACATCAAGGCCAAGCGCTGCCGCGCCGGGGTCTGCCAGGACCTCGCGCTGTCGCCGTGCGAGAACAGTTGCCCGCTGCACATGAACATCCCGCGCTTCCTCCAGCTCTACAAGGAGGGCCGGCTCGCCGACGCGTTCGAATCCGTGATCATGGACAACCCGCTGCCCGCCTCGACCGGCCGGGTCTGTCAGCATCCGTGCGACGATCGCTGCCGCCGTCAGACCGTCGACGAGGCGGTCAACATGCGCGAGGTCCATCGCGTGATCGCCGACGCGATCCTGCTGTCGGATCGGTTCGACGAAATGGTCGACCGCATCCTCGCCAAGCGCCGCCCGCCGACGGGGAAGACCATCGCGGTGGCGGGCGCCGGCCCCACCGGGCTGACCGCCGGCTTCTACCTCGCCCTGCTCGGGCACGATGTGACGATTTTCGACTCCCACGCCGAAGCGGGCGGCATGCTGCGCTTCGCGCTGCCCGAATACCGTTTGCCGAAGGCTGTGCTCGACCGCGAAATCGAGATCATCCGCCGCCTCGGCGTCAAGTTCGTGTTCAACACCCGCATCGGCGCCGACGTCGCGCTCAACGATCTCGACGCGAAGTACGACGCGGTGTTCCTGTCGATCGGGACCTGGAAGGAAGGATGGGTCTACCTGTCCGGCACCGAGCTGACGGGCGTCACGCCGGCCTTGCCGTTCCTCGAGGCCGAAGCGGAGGCCAAGCCGGTCAAGCTGGGCGACCGCGTCGTCATCATCGGCGGCGGCAACGCCGCCATCGACTCGGCGCGCACCGTCATCCGTCGCGGCGCGGCGGCGACGGTCATCTACCGCCGCGAGCGCAAGGACATGCCGGCGATCCAGGAGGAAGTCGACGCGGCGGAGCAGGAGGGCGTGCGCTTCCGCTTCCTGGCGGCTCCGCACCGCATCGTCGGCGAGCAGGGCGACGTCAAGGCGATCGAAGTCGTCAAGACGCGGCTCGGCGAATTCGATTCGTCCGGACGTCGGCGGCCGATCGAGACCGACGAAGTGCACATCATTCCCTGCACCAGCGTCATCCTGGCGGTCGGCGAGAGCGTCGACACCGACTTCTCGCGCGCCTCCGGTCTGAGGATCAAGGAAAGCGCGATGCTCGAAGTCGATCGCTACACGCTGGCGACGAGCCGCGACAAGTTCTTCGCCGGCGGCGACTTGATCAGCGGCGCGTCGAATCTCTCCAACGCGATGGGCTTCGGCAAGAAGGCGGCGAGGAACATCGATCAGTTCCTCACCCGCGAGTCGCGCTTCGACGACGTCATGCCGAGCTTCGCCTATGACCAGACGGCGCCGGCCGAGACGAGCCCGTGTCGTCGCCACCATGCACACGAACTGCCGGCGGCGATTCGCGCCAAGACGTTCCAGGAGGCTGCGGCGGCCTTGTTGCCGGAGGAGGCGTACGAGGAGTCCTGCCGCTGCCTGCGCTGCGACATCCGCGAAACCGCCGGCGCCGGCGCCCACCGCTAAGGAGATTCGACCGTGTCCCAACAGGTCTCGGTGCGCATCGACGGTGAACTCTGCACCGCTGCCGAGGGCCAGACGATCTACGAGGTCGCCCAGGCCAACGGGCGTTCCATCCCCGCGCTCTGCCACATGGAAGGCCTGAGCTCGGCGGGAGCCTGTCGATTGTGCCTGGTCGAAGTGGCGGGGATCGGGCGGCTGCTGCCCGCTTGCACGACGCCGGTCAACACCGGCATGTCGGTCACCACCGAATCGGAGAATCTGGCTCACCACCGCGTGATGGCGTTGGAGCTGCTGTTCGTCGAGCGCAACCACATCTGCTCGGTGTGCGTGTCGAACGGCCACTGCGAACTGCAGGCTCTGGCGCAGAAGCTGGGCGTCACCCACGTCCGCTACCCCTACAACTATCCGCGACTGTCGGTCGACACGTCGCATCCCCGCTTCGTGCTCGACCACAACCGCTGCATCTTGTGCTCGCGCTGCGTGCGCGTCTGCGACGAGATCGAAGGCGCGCATGTCTGGGACATCGCCGCGCGCGGCATCAACTCCATGCTGGTTTCCGATCTCGATCGCCCCTGGGGCGAGTCGGAGAACTGCACGAGCTGCGGCAAATGCGTACAGGCCTGTCCGACCGGCGCCCTGGTGGAAAAGGGCCGCGCGGTCGAGGAAATGACCAAGCGGAACGTCGTCGTCACGACGCTCGCCGCGAAGAGGGACGCCCACCCATGAAAAAGGCGAGGCTGGCCACCCTTTGGCTCGACGGCTGCTCCGGCTGCCACATGTCGCTGCTCGATATCGACGAAGCGATCATCGCCGTCGTCCAGCGGGCCGACATCGTCTATGGGCCTTTGGTCGACGCGCAGGAGTTTCCCGTCGACGTCGACGTCGCGATCGTCGAGGGCGCGGTCAGCAGCCAGGACGACCTGGAGAAGATCAAGCGCGTGCGCGAGCGCAGCCGCATCCTGGTGGCGCTCGGCGATTGCGCCATCACCGGCAATGTCCCGTCGATGCGCAACCGGTTTCTGGTGAAGACGATCCTCGAACGCGTCTACGTCGAAGGCGCCGACGCGCAGAAAGGAATTCCGACCGACGGCGTCCCGACTCTGTTGAAGCAGGCGATCCCGCTTCAGGACGTGGTCAAGGTCGATCTGCACGTGCCGGGCTGCCCTCCGTCCGCCTCGGCGATCCTGTTCGTTCTCAACGAGCTGCTGGACGGCCGGATCCCCGATTTGGGAACGAAAGTGCGCTTTGGCTGAGGACGCCGTCATGCGAACCATCGTCATCGACCCTGTCACGCGCATCGAAGGCCACGCGAAGATCACCATCCGCCTCGACGAGGACGGCAAGGTCGCCGATACCGCCTTCCATGTCACGCAGGTGCGCGGCTTCGAGGCGTTCACGGAAGGGCGGCCGTTCTACGAGATGCCGGCGATCACCGCGCGCATCTGCGGCATCTGTCCGATCAGCCATCTGCTCGCTTCGGTGAAGGCCTGCGACGCGATCATGAGCGTGCGCATCCCGCCGACCGCGGCGATGCTGCGCGAACTGCTGCACTGCGGCCAGATCACCCAGTCGCACGCGCTGAGCTTCTTCCATCTGTCGTCGCCCGACATGCTGCTCGGCTTCGATTCCGATCCGGCCCGGCGCAACGTCGTCGGCGTGATCGAAGACCATCCTGCGCTCGCCAAGGACGGCGTGACGCTGCGCAAGTTCGGCCAGCAGGTGATCGAGAGCCTGGCCAAGGAGCGCATCCATCCGTCGTGGACCGTTCCCGGCGGCGTCAACGCGCCGCTCGATCGCGCCGTGCGCGACCGCATCCTCGCCGGTCTGCCGGAGGCCAAGGCGATCGCGCTGCGCACCTTGAGCTTCTACAAGGGCGTGGTCGACCAGTTCAGCGACGAGATCGCCAATTTCGGCACCACGCCGTCGATGTACGCGGGGCTGGTCGACGACGGCGGCAATCTCCAGCTCTATGACGGCGGCCTGCGCTTCGTCGACGCCGCCGGCAAGGTGGTCGTCGACCGGATGGCGGCCGAGGACTACCAGCAGTTCATTGGCGAAGCGACGATTCCGACGTCCTATCTGAAGGCGCCCTATTTCAAGCCGCTCGGCTTCCCCGGCGGCGTCTATCGGGTCGGGCCGCTGGCGCGGCTCAACGTCGCCGATCGCTGCGGGACGCCGCTGGCCGACGCCGAGTTCGACGAGTTCCACCAGCGCTTCGGCGCGCCCGCCGAGAGTTCGTTCCATTTCCACTATGCGCGGCTGGTCGAGATCATCTACGCGCTCGAGCGGATGGAGACGCTGCTCAACGATCCCGCGATTCTCGACAGGCACGTGCGCGCGACGGCCGGCGTCAACGCGCTCGAAGGCGTCGGCATGGCCGAAGCGCCGCGCGGCGTGCTGATCCACCACTACAAGGTCAACGAGGACGGCGCGATCGTGTGGGTCAATCTGATCGTCGCCACCGGCCACAACAACCTTGCGATCAGCCGCGGCGTCGATCAGGTCGCCCGCCGCTACGTCGACGGCGGCAAGTTCAAGGAGGGCATGCTCAACCGCGTCTCGGCGGTGGTGCGCTGCTACGATCCGTGCCTGAGCTGCTCGACCCACGCGGCAGATCAGTTCCCGCTCGACATCCAGCTCGTGAATCCCGCCGGCGAGATGGTCGACCGGATCCGCACCTGACGGCGACGTCCGCTCGGCGCAAGGCCTTTCATGCGGACCGCGGCGGCGCGAGCGCCAATCGGCGGACCGTCACGATGACCTCGGGCAGCGCCCTGGCGACCGGGGGCGACAGTTCCTCACCGAGCTCGAAGGAGCCCGCGCCGACGGTGACGAGATAAGCCTCGGGCGATCGCTCGTAGAGGCGCTGCGCCATGCCCAGCAATTCCGAGGGCTCGAAATGGTGGCCAAGACGCGCCGGACGCGCCGGCCCGGCCTGCAACGCGACGACGGAAATCGCGCCGGCCTCGCGTCCGGCGGCGGCGTCGACCAGGACGACGCGCGCCGCCGCGGCGAAGCGCTCGGCGAGCTCGGGCGCCAATTGGTGGCAGGCAAGCGCCTCAACGCCGTCGATCGCCGCCTCGCCGGCGAAGGCGCGCGCGACCGCCTGACCGAGGCCGTCGTCGCCGCGCAGCGGGTTGCCGTAGCCGACGATCAGCGTCGTCCGGGTCATTGACGACCTCTGGGAAGGTTGGCTGGGGCGCCTGGATTCGAACCAGGGGATGGCGGAATCAAAATCCGCTGCCTTACCACTTGGCTACGCCCCACCAGGCGCGAAGGCCGGGCCGGCGTTCGCGAGGCGGCGGGACCATAGTGCGAGCCCCCCGCCGTCGCAACACCCGGCGGCGTCGCCGGCAAGCTGTCTCCGCCGGAATCTAGCCGGCGACCCGTTGCGCCAGGGCGCCGAGCTCGACATTCGCGCCGCAGACGACCACGCCGAC
>Ga0302196_10004581_pt1 | contig 12511 bp, 8 predicted proteins | sample II_Bog_N1_3_FD_198794 | JGI IMG/M metagenome (GOLD analysis project Ga0302196, IMG submission 198794) | Peat permafrost microbial communities from Stordalen Mire near Abisko, Sweden - II_Bog_N1_3 | ecosystem: Environmental > Terrestrial > Soil > Wetlands > Peat | place: Sweden: Abisko, Stordalen...
GTGGGCAAGCGCATCGAGCGTGTTCGGGACGGATTGTGGCTGACCGTGGCCGGGGTGGCCGAAAACGCGAAGAATGGCGGGCTGACCGAGCCGGATTTGCCGGAGATCTACTTCCTGCGCCGCAGCATGGCGCAGGATTGGGGAGGGCGCGCGCCGGTGGGAGAAGTGATGAGCGGGGCCGCGCCCCTGATGGTGGTCGACTCGACGCAGCCGCCGGCGAGCGTGGCGCCCTGGTTGCGGGCGCAGATCGCCGCCCTCGACCCGACGGCGCCCGTGGAGACGGAGACACTGAGGATGAGTGTGAGCAAACTGGCCGATCGGCCGCGCTTCGAGTCGGCGCTGCTCGGTTTCTTTGCGATTTGCGGGCTGGCCATGGCGGCGATCGGATTGTACGGGGTAATCGCTTTTATGGCGGCGCGGCGCACCCAAGAGATTGGCGTGCGGATGGCGCTTGGCGCGGGCCGGGGCGACATTCTTCGGCTGATTGCGGGTGAAGGAGTGCGTCTGATCGCGCTGGGCGGCGCTTTGGGACTGGCAGGCGCGCTGGCGGCGGCGCATCTGGTGAAGAGTCTGCTGTATCAGGTGGGGCCATACGATCCGGCGGTGTACGCTTCGGTCGCGCTGCTGCTGGGAGTTGTGGCGCTGGCGGCGGCGCTGCTTCCGGCGCGGGCGGCGATGCGGGTCGATCCGGCGGCGGCCTTGCGCAGCGAATGAAAGCAGGGGGAGGTTTTCGGATGAACAGGAAGAACATGGTTGGGGGCTTCAGCCGGATAGTCGGGCGGATTCGCGTGTTCTTGAACCCCCATGCGAAGGCCGAACTGGACGAGGAACTATGGTTTCATGTTGAACAATCGATAGCAGCCAACGCCGCCCAGGGGCTGGACGCGGGCGAGGCGCGGCGGCGGGCGCTGATCGACTTTGGCGGCGTGGATCGGGCGCGGGAAGAGACATACCGTCAGCGGCCCGGGTGGCTGTTGGAAACCATCCTTCAGGACGTCCGCTACGCGGTGCGCGGATTTCGCCGCAGCCCCGGCTTCACATTTACGATTGTGGCCACGCTGGCCCTGGGCATTGGCGCGACTACGGCGGTCCTGAGCGTCGTCGACCCGATTCTTTTTCGCCCATTGCCCTACGCGGAGGGAGGGCGGCTGGTCTCGGTGGGATTGACGGCGCCGATTATTCCCGTCGAGTTCATGCTGGGCGGGTCGTATTACACCTGGCGGGACAATCAGACGCCTTTTGCGGCCTTTACGTCGGAAACCGGCGTGACGCCCTGCGACCTGACCGAGCACAACCCGGCGCGGCTCAGTTGCGCCCGCGTGGAGCGGAGCTTTCTGCCCACGCTGGGGATTGCGCCCATTCTGGGGCGGAATTTTCTGCCCGAGGAGGATCGGCCGAATGGTCCGGCGGCGGCGCTGCTCTCGTACGGGCTGTGGCAATCGCACTATGGGGGCGACCGGGGAGTTGTAAACCGGCAGGTGGATATCGACGGCAAGCCAGTGCGGGTGATCGGCGTGCTCCCAAGAGAGTTTGAAATGCCTGCGCTGGAGGCGGCAGACGTGGTGCTGCCCGAGGCGCTGGACGAGGCGGCCGAGCGCCGGGAGGCACCGGACACGGTGATGTATGGATTTGCGCGGCTGAAGCCGGGCGTGAGCCTGGAGCAGGCGCGGGCGGCTCTTGACCCGGTCTTCCAATACTCGCTGAGCCTGGCTCCACCGCAGTTCCGGAAAGAGGTGCACCTGCGGGTGCGCAGTCTCCGCGACCGCCAGATGCAAGGCGTACAGCAAGTGGCGTGGGTGCTGCTGGGCGCGGTCTTCGCGGTGCTGCTGATTGCCTGCGCCAACGTGGGCGGATTGCTGATGGCACGCCGGGCGGCGCGGGAGCGGGAGTGGGCAGTGCGCTCGGCGTTGGGGGCGAGCCGCGGGCGGCTACTGATGCAGGGCCTAACCGAGGCGCTGCTGGTCACGGGCGCGGGGGCGGCTGTGGGCTGCGCACTGGCGGAGGGGCTGCTGCGGGTGTTTACAGCGCTGGCGCCGGCGGGGATTCTGTTTCTGGGCCACGCCCGGCTCGACTTGCGCATCCTGCTCTTCACGCTGCTTGTTTCGCTCGTGAGTGGAGCGATTCTGGGAGTGCTGCCGGCCATGGAGCGGCCCCGCGCGCTCAGCCTTACCGGGCGCAACGCGCAATCGAAGCAAAGCGCGCTGCTGCGGCGATTCCTGGTGGCGGGGCAGCTCGCTGTCTGCATGGTTCTGATGACCGGCGCGGCGCTTCTTCTGCGCAGCTTTCGCAACATTGAGGGGCAGAATACCGGCATCCATGCCGATGGCGCGATGGCGGCGCATATCGCTCTCCCCGGTTATCGTTACTCGACCGGCCGGCAGCGCATGGACTTCTTCCTGCAGGCGGAGACTGCTCTGCGACGTCTGCCGGGGGTGACGGCGGTGGGGATCAGCGACTCGCTGCCGCCTGGCGACACGCCGCGCGACCACATCTACAGCCTGATCGCGATCGAAGGGAGGCCGCGCCAGACGGGTGGGACCGGAGGGATGGTGGCCTGGCGGTGGGTGACGCCGGGGTACTTCAGCGCGCTCAACATTCCCATCACGCACGGGCAGGCTTTTACAGAAGCGGAGCGCAACCAGACCGAGCAAGAGATCATCCTGGGCAGCTTGCTTGCGTCCAGGCTCTTTGGCCAGGAAGACCCTGTCGGCAAGCGGGTTCAGGCCACTCCCAATGGACCCTGGTATACAGTGCGGGGTGTTGCGGCGAACGTGAAGAACGCCGGGCTGACCGGGAACGACGAGCCGGAGTACTACCGGCTGCAACGCAATGTGCCGGAGGACTGGAACGCGGATGGAGTGCTGGTGGTGAAGACCGCGCTCGATCCGGAGGGCTCTTTGCCATGGATTCGGGCGCAGTTTGCGAATATCGACCCGACGCTGCCGGTGGAGGCGGCGACGCTGCGCAGACAGCTCAGCGAGTTGGCCGACCGGCCGCGCTTTGAAACGGCGCTGATGGCGTTTTTCGCAGCGTGCGGGCTGCTGATAGCCGTAATCGGGCTGTACGGCGTGGTTTCCTTTCTGGCTGAGCGGCGGACGCAGGAGATTGGCGTGCGGATGGCGTTGGGGGCGGGGCGGGCGGACATTTTGCGGCTGATCGCAGGAGAAGGGTTACGCTTGGTCGCCCTGGGCGGAGCTCTGGGATTGGCGGGGGCGCTCGCGACCGCGCATCTCCTGCGGAGCCTGCTGTTCCAGGTGGGGCCACGCGACCCGCTGAGCCTGATTGCGGTCGGCTTGCTGCTGGCGCTGGTGGCCTTGATGGCCACGCTGATTCCGGCGCGGCGGGCGATGCGGGTGGATCCGGCTTTGGCGCTGCGCTCGGAGTGAACGGACGGTGAGTGGGCGCACGTCAGGTAAGCTGGAGAGAATCCCTGGAGCGCCTTCACTGTTCATGTCCGCTGCCCCACAAGACACCGCTGTACTGCTGATCGACTGTCCCGACCGCAAGGGCCTGGTGGCGCGCGTGGCTGGACTGCTTTATGAACAGGGCGCCAATATTCTGCACGCCGACCAGCACCAGGACCACGCACTGGGGCTGTTTTTCATGCGTGTGGAGTGGGCGCTGGACGCGGGCGACGGGGACGCCGTTGTTGCGTTTGAGCGCGCCTTTACGCCCCTGGCGGCGGAGCTGGAGATGCACTGGCAGTTGCGGCGGATGAAGCATCGAACCAGAGTAGCTCTCTTTTGCTCGCAGTATTTGCATTGCGTGGCCGACCTGCTGCATCGGGCGAGCGCCGGGGAGCTGGAGTGCGCGATTGCCGCGATCGTCTCAAACCACCGCGATGTCGAGGCGCTGGCGGCTTTTCATGGCGTGCGCTTCGAGTACACTCCGGTGACGCCAGCCACGCGAGCGGAGGCCGAGGCGCGGCAGATTGCGCTGCTGGACGAGCTGGGAGTGGAACTGGTGGTGCTGGCGCGGTACATGCAAATTCTCACTGCCGATTTTGTCGAACGGTTCCCGGCCGCGATCATCAACGTGCATCACTCGTTTCTGCCGGCGTTTATCGGGGCGCGGCCCTACCACGCGGCCCACGCGCGCGGGGTGAAGCTGATTGGCGCGACCAGCCACTATGTGACCACGGTGCTGGATGACGGACCGATCATCGAGCAGGACGTGGCCCGCATCTCGCACCGCGACCAGGTGGAAGATTTGGTTGCGCGGGGACGGGATCTGGAGCGGGTAGTGCTTTCGCGCGCGGTGCGCTGGCACCTGGAGCGGCGGATTCTCTGCTATGGAAATAAGACGGTGGTGTTTGATTAGGGAATAGGGACTAGGGAATAGGGATTAGTCCGAGGAGTGGCCTCATGCGCTCCTTTTAGGGTTGAGGAATTCGGCCGCGGTGCGGGCGGCGTATTCGCATCCATTGGCGAGGGGGCATTGATGGCAGAGCGGGCTTTTGTCCTTGCACACTTCCCTTCCGTGCTCCCGGAGCAGGAGAAACGCCTGCTTCAATTCCTCCGCCTGGCGCGGCAGGACGGGCGCGATGTTCTGCTGCACGTTTCGGTACATGGCTCCGTAGTTTTTCTGCAGGCGCGCCCATCCAAGGCGCACGAGGACCCGAAGGCCGTTGGATTCGAGCGGCAGTCCGGCGGCGATTCCGCAGAAGAGAAGTATCTTCTCAGCGCCCGGATCGCCGATGTTGGGAAACTGCTTCAGGGCTCTTTTGGCCTCGAGATAGGGGCGAATGAGGATGGCGTCGAGGTCGCCGCCGAACTGGCTGAGGGTGATGCGCGCAATCTCGCGCCAGCGGAAGACGCGGGTTTCCGGGCGCATGCCGCCGCGTTTCGCGAGAGGCAACAAAACTTCGTCCGACGCATGGTGAATGGCGGCCGCGGTGAGGCCGACCTGATCGCGCAACGCCTCAAAGACCTCGCGCCGGCGCTCATCGGAAAGCAGGTAGCAGGCGTTTTCCCAGAGGACGAGAGCAAAGGGTCCGTGGGCGGGGGGCGATTCGATCTTGCCGTACCGTTCACGAAGCCGCGCAAGCGTTTTGGGGAACGTGAGCATGTGACCCTCCGCCCGCATTCAGAAAGTGGAGACAAACAGAACCAGTTTAGAGCCCAATGGGTGCGGAGTCGCGGAAAAAGCGCTTCTCGCGCGTTGTCCGGGTGAAGAACCTGATCGTTGTACGGTTGGGCATTGGAAGAAGGTCATTGAAGAGTGGATTCGCGGCGAGTTTCCGTTGATCTGTGGCACTGGACGCGAACCCCGCTCCGCGACCGGGGAAGGGCGATACGCATGCCGGTTGGTGAGTCAGGCGGAATCCGCAAGAAACGAGCCATGCGCGGTGGAAGGTGTTCTTGGATTCCGGGGCGTCGGCAGGCTGCGAGGATGCCGGCTCGGGAGTTTCTGGGCATGCTGGTGGGTCGCGCGAAAACAGGATACTTTAGGAGTAATGCAATGAGTTGGAAAGGCTAGGTTGGGTTTGGAATCGAACCGATTCATGTGGGTCCGTCCAACTCTCATTGCGTTGCTCCTGAGTGGAGCGGTTCTGCTTGGGATTCCAGTTGGGTGTATCTACCTTGTGCGGTCAGCGTCGAATACTTTTGAGACTTTGGCGACGGTTCGAAATCTGGACGGTTTGGATTTCGAGGTGGAGTACGGGAGTTTTGACGGGATTGGCAAAGACGAGTGGGTCAATGTCTACGCCTGGAAGGCCGGAAGCAGAGACTCGGCGTTTTCGCGCTTGTTTCACCCGCGAAAGCGGATCTTCAACTACGATCCCTGGACCTGGGACGCTGCGCCGCCGGAGATCAAGGCAATGGGAGCGCATTCAGTGCTTATTTCTTTGCCGCGCGCGTCGTCGGTTTCAGTGGAGGTTCGGCAGTTCGGCGATGTGGCTTTCGACTACAGGGTGGATCAAGTCGAATACCCGACGCAGGTGCGGACAAACTAGGGGCAACCTGACCGTTTGCCGCGTGGATGATTGGTGCTGCGCATCTGGTTCAATTGATGAATCGCCGGCGCTGCTGGCGCAGCGGGGATTCTTGCGGCTTTCGCCTCGTGCCGCGGGATCCGTTCAGAACAGGTCGGCGAAGGGCGGGAAGGTCAGCAGCAAGCCAAGAGCGAGCAAGGCGAAGGCGGAGGCGTTGACGCGGCCCAGAGCTACGGTTCTGGCCTGCCAGCGCCAGTTGAGCAGCGACCAGCTCAACAGCCAGAGCGCAATGGCTGAGGTGGTTACGCCGGAAAGCGCGCCGGTTGGCTTGGAGAAGATCATGAAGTGCTTGATGGCCACGGATTTGTCGGCGGCCACGGCGAGCAGGCCGAGGGTGAAGCAGCCGAGGCCGGCGGCGAGAATGGCCGCGGCTCCGGAACCGTTGGACAGAGTGGCCGGGACTGGAGTTTCCTGGGTCATGGTGTCACTCTCCTGAGGACAGATGGAGGGTTGGGCCGCCCTCGACCGGAGCATTCTTATTGAGCATGGCGCCAAAGACTCCTGCAATGCCGGCGGCGGCAAACGAAACGACGACGAAGCCGAGAATCGCATTGCGAAGTTGAGGATGGTGCCGGATCGCTCGTCCGTAGCGGGCGAAAATGGCGGCAGCCATGGTAATGGAGATGGGCGCGAACCAGGCCACGTGCTCCTTCCACTCCATGCCGAGCGAGTGCCAGCGAGCGGTGGACGGGCTGGACAGGAGCAGCGCCTGGGGAAACGCCGCCAGATTCGCCGTTCCGATGGGTGGGGTGGCGCGATACCAGGGGTAGATGACGTACGCGCCGGTGAGGACGGCAAGCCAGGCCAGCACCGCCATAAGGCTCAGGTAGACCGTAAGGAAGCGCTCGTCCCCGGGGCCGACCGGGGCGGCGGATCGCGGGACGTAGCGCCGGCAAAGCTCAACCAGCGCGCCGGAGCAGGCCATGAGATAGAGCGCGCCGAAACCCATGCCGTGAATCAGAGTCCAGAGGCTGCGGGTGGTGATTTCCATTGTGCGCCTTCCATTGCGGGCTAATTGCCAGCGCGCGAGGTTTGCCGCTCGAGGAGCGACGAACTAGCCGCGGGAGTTTTGTCGTCGGCCTTGTCTTTGCCCCAGGTCTTGTAGAGGCCCAGGTAGCCGTAGTTCTCCGTTTGGCCGGCGATCGAGTGTCCATAGGCGAAGAGCAACTGCCATCCGGGCGACTTGAAGTGGTAGTAGCCGCCGGCGTCGATGAGAGTGGATGCCTGGGTTTGCGCGGCGGCGAAGCCCTCGCGGGCGTGCGCGAAGACCTCGGCGGAGAGCTCGAGCCGTTCGCTGAGGACGCGCTTGACGAGATAGCCGCCATAAAGGTAGTTGCGATATTGCTTTTGCGGCACGACGGTGTAGCCCACGCCGCCGACCAGGCTCCACGGGCCGAATTCCTTTTCAGCCCAAAGGGGCAGTTTGTACCAGACCTTGCCGACGCCGAGCCCTTTGGAATAGCTTCCCGTCGGAATTTCGAACATGGTGAAAGAGCCGATTTGCGGACGATGGCTGGTCTGTTTGAGAAAACCGTATTTAAAGCCGAGTTCCATGTCGTTGAGCCCGTATGTACTGGGTCCGACGCCGCCGGGGAGATAGATGGGATTGTTGGAGGGCTGGACCGCGCCAAAGGGGAGAATGGCGTGCAGCTGAATATTGGGGATCGCTCCCCAGTTGAACTCGAATGCGGGCCCCACCGGGTCCAGCTCGGCAGGCGTTCCGTCCACCGTACCGAAGACGTATGCCTCGTAGTGCCCCAGATCGACGGGGGTGGGGTCATCGGTTTGAAATGGGGGGCCCGCCTGACCAAAAGCGCTTGCGGCGGCCAGGAGGAAAAGACTCAGCATCGAGCTGGAGATGCACTCGCCCAGGCTCATCGACTTTCGCACGTTGCGCGGTCTCCAAGGTGCTGGGTTGGTGGGTCCGTAGCATCCGGACTCCCTTGCCCAGGCTGTCGATGCCGGGCAAGGGCCGGAGGGGAACTCGGTTTCAGTCTAGGTTGTGTGTCGGGCGGCGGTCAACCGCATCGATGGAATTCCGCTGTCTTAGAGGACGCGCCGCACCGCTGGGATACGCCGCACGGTCTCCGCCGCGGCCCAGCTAAGCATCAGCGCACCGGGGAAGACGATCAGCCATTTGACGAATCCAGGCAGCGAAGCGGCCAAAAGCGCATACTGCATCCAACTGACCACGACGTAGTGGAAGAGATAGATGCCGAAGGAGTTCGCGGCAAGGCCATCCCACACGCCGGAGCGCGGCTGGGCAAATCGCAGGAAGATCGCGAGGAAGGCGAAGCTTGAGGCCGCGCAGCAGAGGACGAATCCCGCGTCCATGACAGTGACCAGCGCGGGGGCTTTGCCCCAGGAGGCCATCGCGGCGAGGGTGACCGCGGTTTCCGCGACGAAGCAGACCAAGGAGGCGGCGATCCACAGCGGCCAGCGACGCGCGAGCTTGCCTTTCGGGGCGAGAAGCCCGCGATCCAGGCCCCATGCGCCAACGCCAACGCCCAGCAGGAAGTAGACGAAGTAGTGCGCGATGCGGCTGGTCTGGAAGGTGAACGGACCGAACGAAGTCCAGGCCAGCGACGTGAACTTGTGGGCCAGCGGCACGTAAGCGGCGGCGGAGAAGGCGATGAGCGCGGCAAAAGTGCGGACCGGCCTAAGATCGGCGCCGGAGGTCACTGCGCCAAGTTGCTTGCCCCACGCTGAGTTGAGAAGGAAAAACAACGCCGCGACGCAGTCGAAAGCAAGCAGCACCCAGAGAAACCAGGCGGGGCCGGCCGGCAAATTGCCCAGGGAGAGCCATTGGTGGGCAAACCCGGCCAAGCCGTTGTTCCCCGGGATTTGCAAATAAGCCGGCAAATACGCGAGCGGAGCCAGAATTGCGACCGACGCCAGGAATGGCAGGCCCAGGCGCAGCAGCCGATCGCGCAGGAACTTTGCCGGGCCCTTGTGGGTCAAGCCATGCCAGACGAAAAGCCCGGAGAGGAAGAACATAAGCGACATAAAAAACATGTCGTTGAAGCCAACCAGCAGGCCGGCTCCGCTCCACTTATGCGCGTCCACGACGGGAAATGCGCCCCACCAGCGGGGCTGGGCGATGAGCGAGGCCGGAACGGGGGGCGCGAAAGGGTGGTACGCGAGGGCCGCATGATGCGCGACGACGAGCACAACGAGGAAGCCGCGGAGGTAACCCAGAGCATGGTTGTATGTCGAGCTGCCAGGGTGGGTCGCGGAAGAAGGGAGAGTTGCAGTGGCCATTTCGGTCTCCTTTGCAGGTTCGGTGCAGCCGCGCCATCCGGCGCGGAAAAGGGGTGAATGGGCCGCATATGCCTGCGCCGGTGGGCGATTTCAGGGTGCGGAAGGCCGGCGGCGCGAGACAGCCTTGCACCGGAGTCGTGGTTTTGTGGTCGCTCAATGGATTCGACAGGGGCCGGATGAGCGCGGTTGCGGATTGCCGGTAATCGAGGCGCGGCCTACGGCGGCTGTGGGCTGAACGGTGTGGACGAGGCGGCTCCAGGGGGAGGCGGCGTGGCGCTTTCCCCGCGATGGCGGAGTGGCTTCCCCGGGGCCGTGGGGGGGGTCGATCTGGCGGTGCCTGAATTTCGATGGATCATCGCAGTACCGTCTTGCGCATAGTGTGCTGTACATACTGTTTACTAAACAGTATGTGAAGTCAAGAACCATTTTCGATTTCCTCGGTGCATCCCTCCGCCAGCAGAGGCCTCAAGGCACCTGATGGGCTGGACTCGCGTCGGGAGGACCTCAGACGCGGGTTTGAATCGCCGAGAGGTTCGATTCCGTTGAGCTCATCCAAATCGCCCACGTATCCTGGCGCCCGGCGTCGGGCCAGATCGAGTTCCTTGGCCGGTGCGGTCGAGTCAGGAAAAGGGCCCACGCACCGCCTGTGAATCATTCCCCGCATCAGCGCATCGAATTACTTGTTGCAACAACTTTTCTCGAAGGAATTCATTATGCAGATCGGAATCGACAGCTTTGCCGCCGCAATTGAAGACCCAACTACCGGCCAAAAGATTAACCCGGCCAAACGCATCTCCAACCTGCTGGAGGAGATGGCGCTGGCAGATCAGGTGGGCCTCGATGTCTTTGGAATCGGGGAGCATCACCGGGCGGAGTTTCTGGACTCCGCGCCGACGATTCTGCTTGCGGCGGGGGCGGCGCGGACGAAGAACATCCGGCTCACGAGCGCGGTGACGGTGCTTTCGGCGGCCGATCCGGTGCGGGTTTTTCAGGAGTTTGCCACGCTCGACCTGGTGTCGAACGGGCGCGCGGAGATGGTGGTGGGGCGCGGCTCGTTCACCGAGGCTTTTCCGCTCTTTGGGCTGAAAATGCAGGACTACGACTCGCTCTTTGAGGAGAAGCTGGACCTGCTGCTGAAGATTCGGGAGAGCCACCGCGTGACCTGGTCGGGCGAGCACCGGGCGGCGCTCAGCGGGCAGGGGATTTATCCGCGCCCGGTGCAGGAGCGCATCCCGATCTGGCTGGGGGTGGGCGGGTCGCCCGAGTCGTTCGTCCGCGCGGGCGTGCTGGGGCTGCCGCTGATGGTGGCGATTATTGGCGGGGAGACGCATCGCTTTCGGCCGCTGATCGACCTGTACCGCGAGGCCGGCCGGCGTGCGGGACACGCGCCGGAGACGCTGAAGGTGGGGCTGCACTCGATCGGCTTTTTGGGCGAGACGACGCAGCAGGCGGCGGACGATTTCTTTCCGGGGTACGCGGTAAGCTTTTCGACGATCGGCAAGGAGCGCGGATGGCCACCGGTGACGCGGGCGCAGTTCGATGCGGTGCGCGGACCGCGTGGGGCGCTGCTGATTGGCGACGCGGAGACGGTAGCCGAGAAGGTGCTGCGGATCAATGAGTCCTTGGGCGGGATTGCGCGGCTCGACTTCCAGATGACGGTGGCGACGCTGGAGCACACGAAGATGATGCGGGCGATCGAGATTTTAGGGACGCGGGTTGCGCCGCTGGTGCGCAAGGAGCTGGGGGCCTGAGCCCGCAACTTCCCCATTTTCATTTGGAGGAAATCGATTTTCCTCGTTTCTCAGGAATGATTTGCGCGTCGTATCGAGCGCCGTATAGAGTTTCCGTGTCGAGTGAATTGGGGTTGGATCGATGCGGAACCGTTGGGCTTGTGTTGGGTGGATGTTGACGGCCAGTTTGCCGGCGCTTGGGGCGCGGCAGATGACGGTGGAGCAGCTTGCGCAGGCCGTGAAGGCGGCGCACGAGGCGCATCGCGCCGACGACGCCGCGATGCGCGAGCTTGCCGATGTAACGTTGACCGCGCGGCTGGACAACGCGGCGCTAAGCCGGATGCTCGCGGAGAGCCCCGGGCCGCGGACGGCGCAGGCCCTGCGCGCGCTGGCGGACGCTTCGGTGTTTCTGGAGCCGCCGGCAAGCGAGATTCCCGCGACGCCGGCGCCGGATGTGGCCACGCAAAAGGCGATGCTCGCCAAGGCGGTTCATTATGTTGCGCGGACCATGCCGGGGCTGCCCAATTTCCTCGCCGTCCGGGAGACGGCGCACTTCGACGACTCTCCGCAGGAGCTGACCAAGGGGGAGTGGCCGGTTCGCGCCGGATTGCACCTGATGGCGACAACCACGACGCCGATTTCCTTCCGGGATGGCCGTGAGACGGACGATCCGACACTGCTGGCCTCCAATGCGATGGCCAAAGGCGACTTGAGGCCGGTCGGCGCTGCCGACGCGCAGAAGACCTGGGCGCCGGCGATCGGCTCGGGAGTGGCTGCGGCGATTGCGCCGACCCGCGCCGTCAGCCAGGGAATGACTTCGTGGGGAGAGTTTGGGCCGATTCTGGGCATTGTGCTGGTGGATGTGGCGAAGGGTAAGCTGAGCTGGTCGCACTGGGAGACGATGGAGGGCAGGCAGGTGGCCGTCTATCAGTTCAGCGTGGACCGGTCGGTTTCGCACTACACTGTTGAATACTGTTGCACCCGGTTTGCTGAGGTCATCGGCAGCCATTATGGAGGAAGCAGCACGGAGCGGCGCGGCGGCGGCGGCGACAACGCCTCGGCGGGCCAGGACAACTCTTCGAGCGGCCGCTTGATTCACCAGGTCTCGGGCTATCACGGTTTCCTGACCGTCGATCCGGAGACGGGAACAATTCTGCGCATTACGCTGAGTCTGGACCTGAAGCTGGATGATCCGATTCAGCGCGGGGCAATGATGGTGGAGTATGGGCCGGTGGAGATTGGCGGCAGCACGTTCATCTGCCCGACGCGAAGCGTGACTCTCTCCGCCGCGCCACGCGCGTACGACAATGCGGCGGGGAGTCCGATCAAGGATGTGCCGCTTCTGCAGTTGAACGACGTCGTTTTCTCGGGCTACCGGCGATTCGGGTCGGAGGCGACGCTGGTGGCGGATGTGGGGCAGGAGGCGAACGCGGTGAGCGGTCCGCCCGTTGGCGGTCAGCCGATTGGCTTGCCCGATCAGGTGGGCGTCCCGCCGATCGCGCCCGCCGCGGTTGCCGAGGCAGCA
>Ga0302196_10004584_pt1 | contig 12508 bp, 11 predicted proteins | sample II_Bog_N1_3_FD_198794 | JGI IMG/M metagenome (GOLD analysis project Ga0302196, IMG submission 198794) | Peat permafrost microbial communities from Stordalen Mire near Abisko, Sweden - II_Bog_N1_3 | ecosystem: Environmental > Terrestrial > Soil > Wetlands > Peat | place: Sweden: Abisko...
TCGTCGATGTCGTGATCGCGTTCCCGTTCTACGTGCTCGTGATCGGCCTGGTGTTCGTCGTCGGCGAGGGAACACGGGGCATCTACATCGCCTTTGCAGTGGCTGACTGGGTCGTGTACGCACGGACGGTGCGTGCCACCACCCTGGTCGTGCGCGAATCCGACTACGTCGCCGCAGCAAAGGCCGGCGGGCTCGGCGACCTGCGGATACTGCTCGGCCACGTGCTCCCGAACACGATCAGCCAGGCCATCGTGTACATCATGAGCGACGTCGTGCTCGTGATCGTTGCCGTCGTCACGCTCGGCTACCTCGGGCTCGGCGTCCAGCCGCCGACGCCGGACTGGGGCTCGATGGTCAGCGACGGACAGCAGTTCCTGACGACGCACTGGACGCTCGCGACGTTGCCGGGAATCGCCGTCGTGCTCACCGGTCTCAGCCTCTCACTCGTCGGCGACGGTCTCGCCGACCGTCTGCGGCCGCAATGAGCCCGGCGGCGCTCGAGGTGCGCGACCTGATGCTCTCCGCCGGCGATCACCACCGGCGCTGGCCGCTCGTCGACGGCGTGTCCTTCAGCGTCGATGCCGGCCATTCGATCGGCATCGTCGGCGAGTCCGGCTGCGGAAAGAGCCTGACTCTGCGGGCGATCATGGCGCTGACGCCGGGAGCGATCGCGATCGACGCGGGCACCGTGCTGCTCGGCGGTGAGGAGATCCCACTGCGCGGCCGCCGCATCCGCGCGACGCGCCGCGGCCGCATGTCGATGGTCTTCCAGGATCCCCAGAGTTCACTCGACCCGGTGCATTCCGCCGGCGCCCAGGTCGCTGAGATAGCGCGCCGCGTGCGCGGTCTGCCGCGGGCGGCCGCCTGGACACGGGCGATCGAGCTGCTCGATCTCGTCGGCATCCGCGACGCGCCGCGTCGAGCGCATGACTACCCCCACCAGCTCTCCGGTGGCATGCGCCAACGCGTGATGATCGCGATGGCGGTCGCCTCGGAGCCGCAGGTTCTGCTCTGCGACGAGCCAACCACGGCGCTCGACGTCACGGTGCAGGCTCAGGTGCTCGATCTGCTGGATGCGCTGCGGATCCAGCTGCGACTCGCGCTGGTGTTCGTCAGCCACGACCTGGCCGTCGTGGGCAGCATCTGCGAGCAGGTGGCTGTGATGTACGCCGGGCGATTCGTCGAATGCGGACCAACGCTGGAGGTGCTCGCGCGCCCGCGCCATCCTTACACGCTCGGCCTTCGCCAGGCCGTCGTCGACGCCGACGACGGCGGGCGCCTGCCGCGCGCGATCGCCGGCGAGTTGCCCGATCCCTCGGCACGTCCGCCGGGCTGCCCGTTTCATCCCCGTTGCGACTTCGCCGACGACGCCTGCGTGCAGGCGGCGGTCGAACTCGCCGTGGTCGGGGACGACGAGCGCCGCGCCGTCGCCTGCCTGCACTCCGAGCTGGTGCCAGCGCCGTGAGCACGGCGAGCCAGACGACCCCCGCAAACCTCGTCGTGCGCGACCTTCGCGTCGCGTACCGAAGCACCGGCGGCGGAGCGATCCTGGCAGCCGACGGCGTCTCGCTCTCGCTTCGAAGCGGCGAGGTGCTGGGCTTGGTCGGCGAGTCGGGGTGCGGCAAGACGACGGTTGCACGCGCGATCACCGGTCTGGTCACCCCCGAGCAGGGCGAGATCGAACTCGACGGGGCGAGGCTGGCGCGGCGATCGCGTGCCCAGCGGCGAGCGATCCAGCTCGTCTTTCAGGATCCCTTCGCGTCGCTGAACCCGCGGCGGACGGTGCGCAGCGTGCTCGCCGAACTGCTGAAGGTCCACGCCCTCGCCGACGGCGCGCAGCGCGAGCGACGCTGCGTTGAGTTGATGGAGCTGGTCGGCCTTCCGGCGGGCGCGCTTGACCGACTCCCCGCGGCTTTCTCCGGCGGCCAGCGCCAGCGAATCGCAATCGCGCGCGCAATCGCCGTCCAGCCGCGCCTGATCGTCGCCGACGAGCCGATGTCGGCGCTCGATGTGTCCGTCGGCGCGGCGATCCTCGCGCTGTTTGAGCGACTGCGCAGCGACCTCGGCCTCGGCCTGCTGCTGATCTCCCACAACCTGGCGGTCGTCGCCGCAATCTGCGACCACGTCGCCGTCATGTACCTCGGCCGCGTCGTCGAGACGGGACCGCGAGGCGATGTATTCGCCGACCCGCGGCACCCCTACACCAGGGCTCTGCTCGACGCGGCGCCCCGGCTGCGGCGGGACCGCGCCGAGGGACCGCGGCTGCGCGAAGAGACACCGCCGCCGGGTACGCGACCGTCGGGCTGCGCGTTCCACGACCGCTGCCCGCGCGCGGAGGAGATCTGCCGCCGCGACGCACCCGTGCTGGCGGCCGTGCAGGGCCAACCGGGGCGCCTCGCCGCGTGCCACTTCAGTCACGAACAACACAGAGGAGGACGCCCACGATGAGCAGCTCGGTAGAGCGACCCACCCCCGTCGATGCCGCCGCATACGCGGCAATCGAGGACCAGCTCGCAACCCTCCTGCAGACCCGCCGCGACGTCATCCTCCTGCAGGGAGAATCGATCCTCGCCCTGGAGGCGGTCGCGCGAGGCGCGGGCGCCCCGACGGCGCGATCCCTGAACGTGGTCACGAGCCCCTACGGCGAGGCCCTCGGACGCTGGCTCGAAGCCGCCGGCGGAGCCGTCGAAAGCCTGCCGGTCGGCTTCGAACGGGCGGTGGAGCTGCACGAGGTGACGGACGTGCTCGCGCGGGGCGATATCGACATCGTCAGCGTCGTGCACGCGGAGGCCGCCACCGGCGCTCTGAACCCACTTGCACACATCGCCGCCTCCGCGCACGCTGCCGGAGCGCTCGTGATCGTCGACGCGGTGGCGTCGATCGGCGCGGAGCCATTGCAGATCGATGCGTGGGACCTCGACGTCACTGTCGTCAGCGCCCAGAAAGCGCTTGCCGGGCCGGCCGGCGTCTGCGCCGTGGTGATCAGCGATCGCGGGTGGCGCTCGCTCGAGCTCAATCCGGCGGCGCCGCGCGACTCGATCCTTTCGCTGCTGGACTGGCGAGAGCGCTGGGTCCGACCGGGCCGCCGCCAGCTGCCCGTCATCCCCCACCAACTCGAGACGCGCTCACTCGCCGTCACGCTTGCGCGGATCGAGCAGGAGAGCCTCGAGGCGACGATTGACCGTCACTGGCGTGCCCGCGACGCCGTGCGAGCCGGCCTTCGCGCGATGGGGAGAGAACCGTGGATCGCCGACGACGACAGCGCGGCAGCCATCGCAACAATCGTCGCGAGCCCCGGCGATGTCGCGCCCGGCGAACTCCTGGCCGGTTCGCTGCGCGCCGTGCCGCAGGCGCCGCTCGAGCTCGCGCCCGGCCCGCTCGCCACGCGTGCGCTGCGGATCGCGCACACCGGCGAGAATGCCCGCCTGGCACCGGTGCTCGCCGCGCTCGCCGCGCTCGCGCTCGGGCTGCGCTCCCACGGCATCGACGCCGACGCAGACGCCGCACTTGCAGGCGCGCTGGACGGGTGGCAGCGACGGCCGGCATGAGCGAACCCGCGAGCAAACTGCGGCTCGGCCTGTTCCTGTTCGCCGCCGGCTACCACCCCGCAGGCTGGCGCCTCGCGGAGGCGCGCGCCGACGGCGCATTCGATCTGGCATTCCTCACGCATGTCGCACAGACCGTCGAGCGGGCAAAGTTCGATTTCTTCTTCCTCGGCGACGGATTGGCCAGCGACCCCGGGATGGCGGCCCTCTACCCCTCGCAGGTGGTTCGGCTCGAGCCGTTCACGATGATGGGAGCGATCGCCGCAGCGACGCGGAACGTCGGCTTGGTCGTGACTGCGAACACGACCTACGCCGAGCCCTACAACGTCGCACGGATGCTCGCCTCCCTCGACTACCTCAGCCACGGGCGCATCGCCTGGAACGTCGTCACCGGCGCCGATCCGGCTGCGGCGTTCAACTTCGGCCGCTCCGGGCATTGGGACACGGATCGCCGCTACGACCGGGCCGAGGAATTCGTCGGCGTCGTGCGCGATCTCTGGGACTCCTGGGAGGACGGTGCACTGCGGCGCGACGCTGCGTCCGGGGCGTTCGTGGACCCCGACAAGATTCATCGCATCGAGCACGTCGGGCCCAACTTCTCAGTCGCCGGAGCGCTCAACGTCGCGCGGCCGCCCCAGGGGCACCCACCGCTCGTGCAGGCCGGAACCTCGCAGCGCGCTCGCGAACTCGGCGCAACGCTCGCCGATGTCGTCTTCACGGCTCAGACCACGATCGGGGCTGCTCGCGCCTTCCGCACCGACCTGCGCGAGCGCGCGCGAGCCCAGCCTCGCCGGACCACCGAGCCGGCCGTGCTGCCCGGACTCGTGCCCATCGTCGGGGACACGACCGCGCAGGCGCAGGAGCTCTACGACCGGCTCGGAGCCTTGATCGATGCGCAGGCCGGCCTGCGCTCGCTCAGCACGCTCGTCGGCGTCGAAGCCGAGGCCCTCGCCGAGCTCGGAACAACGGCGGCGGTCGAGCGGCTACCGCCGGCCGCCGCCGGCTGCGTGGCGCTGGCCGAAGCTGCGGTCGGGCGGCCTGCGCGCACGGTCGGGGATCTCGTCCGCTTCCACCTCGCCAGCGGGCGCGGCCACCGGCTGATCGTCGGCGATGGCGCGCGGGTCGCCGACTCGATGCAGGAATGGCTCGAGGCGGGCGCCGCCGATGGCTTCAACGTCTGCCCGCCCTACCTCCCGGGAGGGCTGACCCGCTTCACGGATCTCGTCGTGCCGGAGCTCCAGCGGCGCGGGATCTTTCGCAAGGAATACGAGGGGCCCACGTTCCGCCACATCCTCGGTCTTCCGCGGCCACCCAGTCGCTTCGCAGCCAGGCGCACCTGAGCGCCTGGCGGGCTGGGCTCGTGCGAGCGCCGGCGGCCGCACCCCGGACCAGCGATCCGCGCCGGAAGGTGGGCGTCAAGACGCAACGGGCTTGCTCGGCCCCGCGCACGAGCCCCCGCGCACGAGCCCCCGCGCCCGTCGCGAACTTAGCGGGGGTTTCTCCGCGGTTTAGCCGCCGAACAGCAGCCGGCGCTTCAATGGTTGCCCATCCCCCGCGATCACAAAGGATTCCAATGAACCCCTTTTTGAACAAGAAGCTGGTGATCGCTGCGACGACCGTCGCCATGCTCGGCGGTGCAGCCGCCGCACTCGCCGCCACGCAGAGCTCCTCCGGCTCCGGCGGGCAGGCCTACGTCAACGATCTGGCCGGCCGCCTCGGCGTCACACCGACAGCGCTGAGCACCGCCATCAAGGCCGCCGACAGTGACCAGATCAACGCGGCGGTCGCCGCCGGCCACCTCACCCAAGCCCAGGCAACCAAGCTCGAGCAGCGCATCGCGCAAAGCGCGAGCGCGCCGCTGCTCGGTGGCGACCTGCGGCACGGTTTCGGAGCCCGCCGGCGTGGCGGTGGCCTCGTTGATGTGAGCGCCGCCGCTTCCCAATACCTCGGGATAGGAGAGGCGACGCTGCGTTCCGACCTGGCGGCCGGCAAGTCCCTGGATGCGATCGCCAACGCGACATCCAACAAGTCGGCGGCAGGGCTGAAGGCAGCGATCATCGCTTCGCAGACGAGTCGGCTGAGCGCCGCGGTCTCCGCCGGCACGATCACCAGCCAGCAGGAGAGTCAGCGCCTGAGTGATCTCTCCAGCCGTATCGACGCATCGCTGCAGCGCACCTGGAGCGGTCAAACCGGCGGCCGCGCCGGAGGCTGGGCCCGACGCGGAGTGACAGGCGCGACAGGCTCGAGCCTGTTCGGCGCCTGAGGCGCCTCCCGGCTGAGGGCCGCGCCCGCTGGGCGTCGCGCGCCCGGACGCGGCGGGAATGCGACGCCGCGGATCAATCGCCCTCGCCCTGCTCGTCGGACACGGGCGGTGCACCAGGCTCGCGGCCCGTTCGGTCCCCAAGCACCCCGGATCCAGGATCGACACAGGGATTAGACCCTGCCCAGTCGAGCAGGCCATCTGTCGCGCCGCCGGGCGACGGGACGGCCGCGCTCGAGCACTGCGAGGAGGTGGTTGGCGCGCAAATCGGAATCAGGCCGCCCCCGATGTTCACTAACTCGATGGTCATTTTGTACAATCGAGCGGCCCCCGAACGACGAGGTCGAAAATGAGCACCACCGACGAACTGCTGAGCAACGCGCAAGCGTACGCGGAGACGTTCAACAAGGGCGACCTTCCGCTTCCGCCCGCGCGCAAGATCGCCGTTCTTGCTTGCATGGACGCCCGCCTGAACCCCTACGGCCTGCTCGGCCTGCAGGAGGGTGACGCCCACGTGATCCGCAACGCCGGCGGCGTCGTCACCGACGATGAGATCCGCTCGCTGGCGATTTCCCAGCGCCTGCTTGGCACGGAGGAGATCGTGCTGATCCACCACACAGACTGCGGCATGCTCACCTTCACCGACGACGAGTTCAAGCGTGCGGTGCAGGACGAGGTCGGGATCAAGCCCGAGTGGGCCGCGGAGGCCTTCGCGGATCTCGACGAGGACGTGCGCCAGTCGATCGCCCGGATCAGGTCAAGTCCGTTCATCCCGCACAAGGAGTCCGTTCGCGGCTTCGTGTACGACGTCCACACCGGTGGACTGCGCGAAGTCGAGGAGGCACGCTGACGTCGGGAAGGCGCGCCGGTGAAACGAGATCGAATGTTCCTGATTCTCGATCGGGATTTGGTAGAATCGTCGTCCGACCGAACGAACCGCACGGTCCGCCCCCCGGGGGCCCGGACGTCGTCGCATCCTCTCTCGCAGTCAAGCAAGGAGAACCACATGTCTGTGCAGATAGGCTCGAGCGCCCCGGACTTCGAGGCCGAAACCAGCGAAGACGCGATCCACTTCCTCGACTTGATCAGCGACCGGTGGCCCGTGCTGTTCTCACATCCGAGCGACCGCCAGATCCCACTGTCCGCGAGCCTCTAGGAGACCACCACCATGACCCTGACGATTGGCGATACCGCACCCGACTTTCAGGCTGACAGCACCGAAGGCCCGATCAGCTTCCACGACTGGATCGGCGACAGCTGGGCAGTCCTCTTCAGCCACCCAAGGGCATTCACGCCGGTTTGCACGACGGAGCTTGGATACATGGCCTCCATCAAGCCGGAGTTCGACCGACGAGGCGTCAAGATCATCGGCCTCTCCACCGATCCAGCTGAGGGCAGCAGCAAGTGGTCCGAGGACATCGCCAGCTTCCAGGGCACCGAGGTCAACTATCCGATCATCGCCGACACCGACCACGCTGTCGCCAAGGCGTACGGCATGCTGCCGGCGGACGTGGCGGGCGATCCCACTGAGCGGACACCTGCCCAGAACGCCACGCTCCGCAACGTGTTCGTGATCGGGCCCGACAAGAAGATCAAGCTCGTCCTCATCTACCCGATGACCACTGGCCGGAACTTCGACGAGGTGCTGCGGGTGATCGACTCGCTCCAACTGACCGCCAAGCACCAGGTCGCCACGCCCGCCCAGTGGCAGCAGGGCGAGGATGTGATCCTGACCGCGGCAGTCACGCCGGAGATTCAGGCCGAGCGCTACCCGGACGGCGTCAAGGCGCAGCCGCTGCCCTACATTCGGCTGGTGCCGTCGCCGTAGCCGTAGCCACGACAGACCCAAGGTGCCCTCGCTGGGGCCCGCCTAGCGGGGGGCTCTTCGTCAGCAGTAAGGGCTCTCCTTGCGGACCCGGAGAAAGCGCTGGTATCGCCGATCGTCAACGGCCACCATCAGGGCTGTGAGGAAGCCACGAACTGCGCTGTCCGACCGGGCCGCCCACGAACGACCGGGCACCAGCCGAAGTAGCAGGGCCCGGCTACAGGGCGACGCTGAGGATCAGGCGCCCACCGAGCACCAGCAGTCCGCCGGCGAGCAGGTGCTGTATGCGCCGGCTGCTGGTGTGCCGTGAGACCCTGGCGCCGATCTGCGCCCCGATCACCACTCCGACCGAGAGCGACGCGGCTCGGCGCAGCCCGACGCCATGCTGAAAAGAGCCGCTGAGGATGTGCGTGATCGTCGCCACCAGCGCCATGAAGGCGAGCACGAAATGGGATGTGGCGGTGGCGACGTGGGTCGGGAACCCCAGCGCCGCGACCATCAGCGGCACGTGGACGACCCCGCCGCCGATGCCGAGGAAGCTCGAGATGAAGCCGACACCGACGCTGAGCAGCGCACCGCGGCGAACGCGCGCCCGGTAGGTGTAGACGTGGCCGTCGCGGCTGCGGATCGTCCGCGGAGAACCGATCCCCGCCGCCCCCTCTCCCGCCTCGGTGCTCCCGACGATCAGCCACAGCGCCAGCGCGCTGAGCGCCACTCCCATCACGACATCGAAGCTGGGGCGCGAGACGCGGTCAGCCGCCAGCACGCCGACGATCGATCCCGGCACCGTCGCCGCAGCGAAGACGAGGCCGGAGCGATAGTCGATCCGCCCCTGGCGCGCGTAGGCGGCGCTGCCCGAGGTGGCGTTGAAGAACACGACGACCAGGCTGATCGCCGTGAGCAGGTCCGGTGTGGTGTGCGGGTAGACGAGCAGCAGCACCGGCGTCAGGATGAAACCGCCGCCCGCGCCGACCAGCGTGCCAAAGACGCCCACGCCAAAGCCCAGCAGACACAGGAGGAGGGCTGTCGTCAGCGTGAACAGAGATCTGACCGGGGCTGGCTTGCGTCGGCGGCGGCGACCGCCGATCGTCGCGTCCCATTCTCGCCGCTCCGGCTGTCGCCGCGGTTGCGATGCGGTTAACCGCCCGCCGCCGGCAGATCAGCTGCGGTGCCGCGTCAGCGCGCCGGCGCCGGGCCGGTCGAAGCGCGCACGACGAGCTGGGTCGCGAGTTCCACGTGAAGCGCCTCGAAGCTGCGGTTCTCGAGCAGCCGCATCAGCAGGCTGACCCCCATCCGGCCCATTTCGGCGAGCGGCTGGCGGACGGTGGTCAGCAGCGGCGTGACGAACTCTGATTCGGCGGTGTCGTCGAAGCCCACGATCGAGACGTCCTCCGGCACGCGCAAGCCGCGCGCGACGACCGACTGCATCGCACCGATCGCGAGCGGATCATTGAACGCGAAGATCGCCGTCGGCGGGTCGGCCAGCTCGAGCAGGGCGTGGCCGGCCCGGCGGCCGCCGTCCACCTCCCAGTCGGACTCGATCACGATGGCAGGATCCGGCTGCACACCCGCGGTCGCGAGCGCAGCGTGGTAGCCGCGCAGGCGCTCCTCGGTGGCCATCATGTCGCCGGGCCCGGTGATCGCGGCGATGCGGCGGTGGCCGAGCTCCAGCAGATACCGCGTCGCCTGGTCGGCGCCGGAGGTGTGGGCCGCCGAGACCGTGGGAACCCGCTCGTCGATCCGGGTGCGCGGATCGACGACCACGAAGCGGTAGCCGTAGCTCATCAGGGTGCGCAGCTCGCGGTCGGACTCTTCGGGCAGCACGAGCAGACCGCCGTCGGTCGTGCCGTGCATCAGGCGCTCAAGCAGCCCGACCTCGCGGTCGTGCTCATGCAGCGTCGGGGCGAGCACGATGCGCATGTCGAGCTCGTAGAGCGCCTCCGCGACGCCGGCGACGATCACGGAGAAATACGACGGGTGGATGCGCGGCAGCGTGACTCCCACCAGGCCCGTGCGCCCGGCCGACAAACCGCGCGCGCTGCGGTTCGCTGTGTAGCGGTGCTCGCGAATCACGCGCTCCACGGCCGTCCGCGTCTTGGCCGACACGTAGCCGCTGCCGTTGACGACACGCGAGACCGTCGCGATCGAGACGCCGGCCAGCTCCGCGACCTCGCGGATCGTGGCCCGGTGACCCGGTTGTCCGTTCTTGTTGGAAAGCGTAGCCATCGGGATCCGTTGTGAAAACGTTACCGGGTTTTATACAGAAACGCAGCAGTTGGAGGCCGCCAGGTCGCGCATTACTCAATCAGCTGGGGATGACGGCCTCGACCTCGACCACAGCACCCGGAGCGCCCAGCGGGACCAGGTTGCCGTCGACCTGGCGCCCGTCCACCACCAGGCGGGTCACTCGCGCGGCGACGCCGACCGGCTTGCTGATGGAGATCCGGTAGGTGGCCCCCCGGAATACCCGCACCGCGGAGAATCCAGGCCACGCCTTGGGGATCACCGGGTCGATCCGCAGGCCGCCGTATTCGGGCCGGATCCCCAGAATCCACTGCGTGATCGCGGCATAGCTCCAGGCGGCTGTGCCGGTCAGCCACGAGTTCTTGGCCTCGCCCGCGGTCGCGGAGTCGCGGCCGGCGATCATCTGGGCATAGACGTATGGCTCGCAGCGGTGCACCTCGCTGATCGCCTCGCGGGCCGAGGGATTGATCCGCGTGTAGTAGTCGAACGCAGCATCGCCGTCGCCGAGCATCGCCTCGGCGATCGACACCCACGGGTTGGTGTGGCAGAAGATGCCCGCGTTCTCCTTGTAGCCGGGCGGATAGGACGAGATCTCGCCGAGCTCGACGTGATAGCGCGAATACGCGGGAGCCAGCAGCACGACGCCGTGCGCGCTCGCCAACCGCTCGCGCACGCTGTCGAGCGCCCTGCGGGCTCTGCCGTCCCCCAGGCCGACGCCGCCGAGCACGCAGATGCCCTGCGCCTCGACGAAGATCTGTCCCTCCTCGTTCTGCGCCGACCCCACGGGGTTGCCGAAGTAGTCGTACGCGCGCCGGAACCACTCCCCGTCCCAGCCGTGCTCTGCGATCGTGGCTTCCATCGCCGCGGCGGCGGCGGCGTAACGAGCGGACTCGCCCGGATCTGCGCGCCCGCCGCCGAAGGCCTCGGCGATGGCGGCCATCTCCTTCGCAGCGAGCACGAACTGGCCGGCGATGAAGACCGACTCGGCCGTGCTGGCCGAGCGGTTCTCAACGGTTTGAAAGGACTCGCCGGGCGACTCGGAGAAGGAGTTGAGGTTGAGACAGTCGTTCCAGTCGGCCCTGCCGATCAGCGGCAGGCCGTGCGGGCCGAGGCGCTCGAGTGTGAACGCGATGCTGCGGCGCAGGTGCTCGTACAGCGCCACCTCGCTGCCGGGTGCGTTGTCAAACTGCACCGGGGCGTCAAGGATCGCGGCATCGCCGGTCTCCTTCAGATATGCCGCGACACCGATGATCAGCCACAGCGGGTCGTCGTTGAAGCCCGCGCCGATCGCGTTGTTGCCGCGCTTTGTGAGGGGCTGGTACTGGTGGTAGGCCGAGCCGTCGGCAAGCTGCGTGGAGGCGATATCGATGATCCGCTCGCGTGCCCGCTGCGGCACCATATGGACGAACCCGAGCAGATCCTGGTTGGAATCGCGAAAGCCCATCCCGCGCCCCATCCCCGACTCGAAGAAGGAGGCGGAGCGGCTCATGCTGAAGGTGATCATGCACTGGTAGGCGTTCCAGGTGTTGATCATGCGATCGGTGTCGAGGTCGGGCGTCGACACCTGGCAGTGCCCGAGCAGTTCGTCCCAGTGGGCACGTAGCCGCGCCAGGCCGTCATCGATCGCCGCCGGCTGCAGCCAACGCTCGATCACCGGCGCGACCAGCCGCTTGTTGACCGTCTGGCTGCCCGGCGGATCGAACTTCTCAGCGCGCGGGTTCTCCCAGTAGCCGAGGACGAAAACGACGTCGCGGCTTTCGCCGGGCGCGAGTTCCAGCTTGATGTGGTGGGATCCGTGCGGCGCCCAGCCGTGGGCGACCGAGTTCCCCGACATTCCGCGCTCGACAGCGACCGGGCGGTCAAAGCCGCGGTAGGCGCCGAGGAAGTCCTCACGCTGGGTGTCGAAGCCCACGAGCGGCTCCGAGCAGGCGAAGTAGGCGAAATGGTCGCGGCGCTCGCGGTATTCGGTTGTGTGGTAGATCACGCCGTCAACGACCTCCACCTGGCCGGTGGACAGGTTGCGCTGGAAGTTGGTCGCGTCGTCCTGGGCATCCCAGAGGCAGAACTCGACCGAGGAGAAGACCGACAGGTCCAGCGCCACGGCTCGGCGGTTGGTCAGGCGAAGCCGCCACGCCTCGAGCGTCTCACCGAGTGGAACGAAATGGAGCGTCTCGGCTTCGACGTCGCGGTATGTGGAGGAGATGACCGTGTAGGAGAGGCCGTGGCGGCACTCGTAGGCGTCGAGCTGCGCCTGCGTGGGTTGCCATGACGAGGACCAGTACTCGCCGCTCGCGTTGTCGCGGAGGTAGAGGTAGCGGCCACCGACATCGAAGGGGGCGGCGTTGTAGCGGTAGCGGGTCAGGCGGCGAAGCCGGGCGTCGCGGTAGAACGAGTAGCCGCCGGCGGTGTTGGAGATGATCCCGAAGTAGCCCTCCGTGCCGAGGTAGTTGACCCACGGTAGTGGCGTGGCGGCCTGCTCGACGACGTATTCGCGGCGCTCGTCGTCGAAGTGTCCATACCGCACTGAGGTCTCCTGTCGATGCCCCCGGAAGGGGCGAAAGTTGAGGTTTGACGTGCCAGCAGGAGGATGGTAGCGTTTCCACATTGATGTAACGCGTGCGGGGAGGCGCGTGC
>Ga0302196_10004589_pt1 | contig 12497 bp, 17 predicted proteins | sample II_Bog_N1_3_FD_198794 | JGI IMG/M metagenome (GOLD analysis project Ga0302196, IMG submission 198794) | Peat permafrost microbial communities from Stordalen Mire near Abisko, Sweden - II_Bog_N1_3 | ecosystem: Environmental > Terrestrial > Soil > Wetlands > Peat | place: Sweden: Abisko...
GCCCTTGCCTTCGAAGAACCCGGGGAAGAACTTGAGGCCCCGCGGCTCGGAGATCGACAGGCCGGCGCCGAACACGTCGCCGAGGAACATGAAGCCGGCGACGGCCAGGCAGGCGTAGAGAACGTGGAGGGCGGTCATGCTCGGTGGGCCAGGTGGAAGGGGAACTTGAGCTTGTGCTTGCGTCGCAGCTCGTCGTGGTGCTCCTGGGTCGTGTGCTTGTCACACGTCCGCTGGCCGGTCTCGGGCACCTTGTGGTGGAGGGCCACCCGGGGGCAGCTCGCGCACTTCACGTTCCGGTAGGCGGAGATGAAGACGGCCAGGAGGGTGACCTCGCCGAGGTCGGAGCCGAACCCGCTCCAGAACCCGTAGTAGGGCCCGCTCTCGTTGACGGTCCCGGTGTGGACCTCGAACCAGTACCACAGGTGAGCGATCATCAGTGGTGGATCCAGGTTCCCATGGCGCCGAGGGTCGCCACGCCGACGGCCGTCACCCAGCCGAGCATCTCCTTGGCGCTCCGCCGTCGCGTCGAGGAGCCGGTCGCGGCCGCAGTCTCGTCACGGAGCCGCTGCTCGGCGTCCCGGAGCCGCACGTCGTGGGCGTCGAGCGTTGCGTTGATCCGGGCCACATCCGCCTTGTCCGCCTTGGACAGCATCGCCTCGGTCAGCGAGGCGAACCCCGCCGTCTGTGCGGTGCTGATCTGAGCAAGAAGCTCCTTGACCCCGTAAGTGACGGTCAGGTCTTCGGCGGTGTCGGCCATTCCGGACCCTCTACGCCGCGGGTGCCGGCGCCATGTCGAACGCCTTGCGGCGGCCGGCGATGAGGCTTTGCCCTTCGGGGGTGGCCTGGAGCTGCTCCTGGAGGGCGGCCGGGCCCTGGCCCTGGAGCACGCCCACCCAGGTCTTCTCGGCGGGGCTGTTCGGCTCCAGGGGGCGCCCTACCCAGTTGTCGAACGCCCAGTGGACGTAGGCGATCTGGATGTCGAGCTCGGACAGTGCCATGGTGATCTCTCCGGTGAGTAGGGCCAACGGGGGCGGGACGGGGAGGCCGGCGACCACGGGGGCGGCCGGCGGGGCGGGGGGCGGCGGGGTGCTGGCGGCCGAGTAGTCGATGCCGGGGAGGTAGCGGTAGCCCATGATCGACTCGACGCCGGGGATGTTCGGAATCTCCACGTCCTGAGCGTCGAGGCCGGTGTGGGGCTCCTCCTCCATCTCCGTGGCCGAGAGGCAGAGGGCGACGTGGCCGGGCTGCTCCGAGGCGGGCCCGTCGGAGTTGACGTAGAAGAAGACGGCGATGCCGAGGCCGGGGCCCGGGGCGACGGGCCACGCGGCGAACTGCGCCTCAGAGGTCCGGGCCAGGGGGTCGATCCCCAGCGCCTCGAGGATTCCGACCAGCTCACCCGAGCAATCGGCCCCTCCGGTCAGACTGATCCCGCCCCACACATAGGGGAGGTGATCGGCGACTGCCTCCTGGGCGAGGGCAACAGCCTGTTCAGGGGTAGCCACGCGGGGAGACTACGAAGCCGGAGGCCCCCGAACCCGACAGTTTCAGGCTACGAGAGGGCGAACGCGACCGTGTATTGCTTGCGGATCCAGTGCAGGAGCACCCGGTCGCCGACCGTGGGGCTGTAGGCGACGTTCTGGAAGCAGGCCACCGGGGTCTGTGACCCGTCGACCAGCACCATGAGGGGCGAGACCGAGGTCACGGTGCCGTACTCCATGGTCGGATGCATGGCGAGGTGGTCCTTCACGACCGAGTGGAAGGCCCTGACCAGGCGGTTCATCTCGAGTTGGGCGTTGGCACTCATACCCCATCATCCTCCGCCGATTTCCAACTCGGGAAGCTGAGGTTCGGGAGGAGCTGGAAGAAGCGGGCCCCGTCGAACAGGACTCGAGGCAGCTCCGTCCCGAGGCGCAGGAGCCCACTGGCGCCATGGGCCGAGGATCCCCCGGTCTGCGTGCTCGAGCCGCTGTAGGGCGTCCAGGTGTAGCCGGCCCGGTTGGGGTTGTAGGTGGCATCGCCGGCCGCCACGGGGTTGGTCGGGGCGAACTGGGCCACCGAGGGGCCGGCGCCGGAGACCAGCTCGTCGATGGGCGACCCGATCGGGATGAACGTCACGTTGTCCAGCACCGAGTAGTCGAGGGACACGGTTGCGAGCTGGAGGACGTAGTTGCCGGCGATCTTCGTCGGCCCGTTCTCGAGGTAGCCCACGTCATAGGCGTCGAGGAAGGGGATGGGCAGGATGTCCATGGCGACGGTCTGCGTGAGGCCGAGCACCTGGGGCAGGAGGAGGGCGGCGGCGGCCGCGCACTGGCCCGGGGTGGTGGCCGTGGACACTTGGACCGGCGGGGCCGGCTGGAAGCCGTAGGCCCCATAGGCGTAGGTCCGGGAGTTGGGGTTCGTGTCATAGGCGGAGCCCGAGACCGTTTCCCCCGTGGTGGGGTTGGTTCCCGTGACGATCACGCCGTTGTACCCGGGCTGATTGGAGACCACCGCGGTGATGTCGGTGGCGAAGTTGCCGGGGCCATCCTGGATCGCCACCACCGCCGGACTCTGGCCGGCCGCCGGGGTGGGCCGGACCACGAGGATCCCCTCCCCGTCGAAGTAGGCCACCATGCCGGCCGCCTGGGCGATGGACACGATGGCGGCCCACGGGTCGTCGCCGGGGGCGTAGGTCTGCTGGGCGATCACGAAGTCGGTCGGGGCGATGTTGGCCTTCACCCATGGCGCCTGGCTGGCGAGGATGGCGAGGATGACCTGCGGCACCGTGTGGCCGGCCGTCGTCTGATAGGAGTCGTTGAACTCCGCCGCCTGGACTGTGCCCGATCGGTCCGTGCCGTCGATGGTGAGCACCACGCCCGGGAGGATGTTGCCGCCGGCCCCGTGGAGCGTGTCCACCTCCGTGATGGCGAAGACACCCTGGCCGTACAGGTACGGCACGCCCTCGATGAGAAACCCCTTCTCGAGGAGGATCTCCACCGTGGCCGGCTCGAGCACGCCGGTTCCCTTGCTCCCGGGGGTCAGCACCCCCGAGGGGTCCGTGCATTGGAAAGTGCAGGTCCGGAGGTTCTCGGCCGTGGTATCGAGCGTGATGGTGCCGCCCGGGAGGATGTCCCCGAGCACGCCGACGGCGACACCGTTCTCCATGACGGTCGCCCGGCAGATCACCGTGCAGGACAGGGCCCCGGCGAGCTCGGGGTTCACGGCGCCGAGCAGGCTTGGGCGGTGATCGACACGTTCCGGACCACTTGGTTGATGCCGAGGTAGCGGAGGGACGGCAGATTGGTCGAATCGTTCTTCGTGTCACCGAGGCGGACGTACCACTGGCCCATGGGCGAGGGGCCCTGGAGGAGGAGGATGTGCTGGCGGGCCCGCATGGTCTCGAACGCCTGGTAGGAGGCGTTGCCGACGAAGACGAGCTGGAATGAGATTTGCGGGAGCCCGAACGAGTCGTTGAGGATCACCGGGTCGGGCCGGCTGAGGACCGGGACGACCTGCTGGCGGTCCGAGGAGACCGTATCGAAGGTGCCAGGGGCCAGCGTCAGGGCGATCGAATCCCCCACCAGGGGGTCACGGAGCCACCACGTCAGGCTCGCCAGGGCGGTGAGGGTGGCGCTCACCCATGGGCTTGCAACGGTCGGCATCTATGACTCCACGGTGAGGATCACTCGGTACATGCGGGTGAGGCCCGAGGCGAGCTCGGTATCGACGAAGGTCGCTGTCTGGCCCACCGCCGGCAGCAAGCCGGTCCCGTTGCGGAGCGCGTACCACGTCGTGCCTCCGTCGTCGGAGAACTGCACGTTGGCGACACACAGGCCGAGGAGGGAGCTTCCGCCGGCCTCATGGCCCTGGACGGTGATGTCGGTGACCGGCGCCCCGTTGCCGTCCGCCGCGGCGCTCACGGTGAACGTGGGGGTCTGCGGGGCCGTGTACGAGGTCGTGAACGAGGAGTAGCTCCAGAGCGATTGCTGGCCGCCTGTCTCAGTGATTTGGACATAGGCCCGGTACGGGGTGCTGTCGGGCAGGTAGTTGGTGCATTGGACCTCGTACACGATGGCCGAGGGGATCTGGCCGGTGTCGAACATCGAGGGGGTGTCGCCCGGGGCGAAGCCGCTCGCGGTGTATTGGGAGCCCGAGTAGATGACCACCCGGTAGGTCTCCTGCTGCGGGGTCACGCTCGAGGAGCCGGTGAAGGCCAGGGTCGCCTCCCAGTGAACCGTGCCGTCGACCACCGTCCCGCCGTCCGTCGTCGGCCAGGTGGGGTGGGTGGCGCCCGTGGTGCCGCCCGTGGTGCAGCGGTAGACGAAGCCGGTTGCCGTGGCCGGGCTGACCTCCTCGCCGGCCGAGTAGACCGTGCTCGCCAGCCACAGGGGGGCCGGGATCGAGGAAGTGGGGAGACCGGGGGCCCACTGGACGGTCGGCAGGGCCGTGTTCGTGGCCCCGGAGGGGCTCAGGATGGTCACGGTGGGGCCAGCCTGCGCCGAGACCGAGAGGTCGGCACAGAACTGACCGAGGCCGTTGGCATCGCGGGTGGCGGCCGAGATGTTGTAGGTCACCCCGTCCTGGAAGGCGCCAGGAGGGAAGACGCAATCGCTGACCGTCGAGGAGTTGATGACCTGGCTCGACTGCCACGCCGAGATGGACGCGTTCCAGAAGACGTAGCTGGCCGCTCCGGCGATCTTGGCCCGGAGGACGTAGCCCGTCTGCGTCAGGCTCGGGATCGCCGGGTTGTAGGTCCAGGTGATCGTGGTGCCGACAGTCGGCTCCCCCGCCAGATCCACATAGGAGGCGTTGGCCGGCGAGGTGATCGTCGGGGCGTAGGAGGTGGGAGCGACGTTGCCGCTGACGACTATCGGCACGTCACCACCCGAACGCGACGTAGAACAGGTTGAACGCTGCGCTGTTCCACGAGGCCCCGTTCTTGGTGATGATGCCGCCGAAGCCGGTCGTGGTGCATTGGGACTGGATGAGGCCGCAGTCGTAGTAGTTGCCGGCCGAATCCTGCATGGATTGCGTCATCACGCCGTAGAGGCCGTTGGGGAAGGCGATGGGGAAGTTGTGGGTGAAGCCACCGGCAGCGTTGGTGGTGGCCGAGGGGATGAACCCGGGCAGGATCTTGACGCCGGGGCTCAGGGTGTCCCCGCCCGGGGGCGTCCCGTCGCACGCCTGGTCGGTCCAGTAGGCGGGCAGGTTGCCGGCGACGAGCTCGGACATCTGCGTGACCAGGGTGCTCACGTCGCTGAGGTCGTTCCACCAGGGCTGGACCTCGACGGTCTGCGTGGTTGCCACCCCGCCCACCGTGAAGGCGAGATCGTAGACCCCGGGCTGGGCGTAGAAGGTGAGGTTCCCGAGGCCGTCCGTCGAGGTCGGATTGGCCGCGGCCGTGCCCTCGGTCTGATCGGTGTAGAGGGCGGCCACCGTGGTCGTGCCGGTCAGGTAGACCGTGACGGGGGTGGAGGTGACGGGCACGCCCGAGGAGGAGATGATTGCCTCCGCTCCGAAGCGGCCGGCGGATACGAAGGTCATCGTTTTCCTTTCAGGATGAGAGCGCGCTCGCGCTCGAAGGCAGTCGCCTTGCGGACGGCCGGCTGATGGCCGAAGTCACGCATGGAGCGGCGGAAGTGGGCTCGGGCCTCGAGGGTGACCTCGGTCTCCCACCAGGCGAAGTGGCACCCGGCGCACAAGAGCGGAGGGGTGTCGGCACCGAGGGCCGTGGTCGTCAGGGGTCCGGAGCAGATGGGACAGGTCACGAGGCCACCGCCAGGTTGGCCGCCGACGATCGGTTGAGGGCCCGCCGGAGAGCCGGGATGGCCGCCATGGCGCCGGCCTGGGCGGCTGCCTGCGTGGCGGCCGGGTCGGTGGCGCCCCGGGCGTCGACCGAGATCGAGATGCTGTGGCCGCCGGCCCCACCGTTCGACAGCATGGCCCGGGACTGGACGAACTCCCCGCCGTGGACGATGGCGAGCTGCGGCGCTCCCGGCGGTCCGCCCACCCATCCGCCATTGTCGAACGTGGGGATGTCCTTCATCTTCGGGTACAGGCTGAAACCGAAGATCGAGGGGTCATGGGAGTTGGCGAAGTTGATCGCCGAGTTGATTCCACCGATGAGCCCATTGATGATGGACTTGCCCACGCCGGCCAGCCACGACCCGGCGCCCGAGAAGGCTCCGGAGATGGCCCTGCCCATGCCGTCGAACGCCTTGGGGACGGAGGTGGTGACCCACGAGGAGATCGCGGAGGTCACCGACCCGAGAGCATGGGGCAGGGTGTTGGTCAAGAAGGACTCGACCCCGGTGGTGATTCCGTGGAGCCCGGTGATAACGGCCGGCCCCGAGGGGACGAAGGCGTGGGGCAGCGACTCGGTGAAGAAGTTGGCGATTGCGCTCCGGATGGTATCGAAGGCGTGGGGGATGCTGTTGGTCACGAAGTTCGACACACCGCCCGTGATGTCGTCGAGGCCGTGGGCGACCGTGTTCCGGGTGTTGTCGAAGGCGTGCGGGAGGGAGTTGGTGATCCAGTCGGAGATCCCCGTCCGCACGGCATCGAGGGCGTGCGGCACGGTGTCTGACGAGAAATCGGAGATGGTCTTGGTGAAGTTCCGGGTCCAGTTGGTCAGATCCGTGTTCGCCGACTTGAAGAAGCCGCCCACGTCGTCGACCGCTGGCCGGATGTCCCGGCCGTAGATCGAGTTGGGACCACCCCACGCGTTCTGATTGGTGTTCGACGACTGGGCGGTGCGGAGGGGCCCGTACTGGGCAGGAGTGTTCGGGCTGCCGGGCGCGCCGGGCACGGGGGGACCGATCTGGCCGCTGGCCGGCTTTGCCCACATCTGGCGCCATGCCGCCTTGGCCGCCGCGGCGAGCTGGGCGTTGGTGAGGCCGTGCTGGTCGACGAGCTGGAGGTCCACCTTGTCGGCGTCGGTCACTCCCGGGCCGCCAACGACCGCCTTCTGCGCCCCGATGAGCTGGGCATCGGTGAGGGGCTTGAGCTTGGCGGGGTCGAGGAGCTGGATGGCCTCACCGACCCCCAGGATGGCGAGCGCCAGGGCCACAATCGGGTTGGTCGCCGCGCCCCATGCCAGGAGGCCGAGGCCGATGGCAGCGATGACCGGCACCGGGATCAAGTCGATGAACCGGGTGAGTCCCTGGATTGCGTTGGTGAGGATGGGCAGGATGAAGGCGCCGATCGGCTCCAGCTTCTCTCCTGCGTGCCACACGGTGTCGAGGGCCGCACCGAGGAGGTTGAAGGCGTTGGACACGTTCTGCATCTCGCCGGGGGTGATGTGCAGGTTCCCCAGCCAGGAGGAGAGGTCACCCGACACCCGATCGAACCAGGAGCCGACCGCCTGGGCCGGGGCGCCCCCGAAGACCTCGAGGAACTTGGAGAACGCGCTGGCACCGTTGAGGATGAAGGTGCCGAAATCGTCCATGATCGGCCCAACGTCCTTGGTCATGTCGCTGACGAACGTGGAGAATCCGCCCCCGGTCAGGGCCTTGTCGATCTGGCCGAAGAACCCGGACATGGCCGTGACCGCCGTCTGCCCGAAGCCACTGATCCCATTCAGGGCGGAGGCGACGGCGTTGAGGAACTTGACGATCTGAGGGTCGATCTGTGCCGAGATGCCGGGCGGGGGCTTGATCGCGTTGACGACGTTGCCGACAGCACCGCCGATCGAGAGCTCGCCGGCCGACAGTCCCTTGTCCGACCCGAGGAGGGCGTAGAAGTTGGCGAGGCCGCCGCCGGACGCGTTGTAGGTCTGCTGGGCCTTGTAGGCGTCATAGCCCTTAAGGAGGTCCATGATCCCGGGGATGACCGCCGTGGCCGTGCCAGCGAGGCCGATGGAGGTTCCGGCGAGGGCTCCGGCTCCGGCGATGCCGACGCCCTGGAGGAGGGCCGGGATGATGCTCGAGAAGATCGACAGTCCGGGCAGCGTGCCGACCGAGGGGATGTCTCCACTGAGCGCGCTCCCGGCCCCGCCGACGAGCTTCTGGAGGAGGCCGTTGAAGATGCCACCGGCCCCGCCCCGGCCGGCTTCATCCTCGGCCGCCTGCATGGCCGCCGTCGACATCGACTTGATGAAGGTGTCACCGACATCCACGCCGGCCTTGTCGGCCCAGTCCCGGAGCTGGTCCTCGACGCCGCCCTTGCCCATGAACAGGGTCGACCAGGCCCCGCCGAGGCCGGCCACGGCGCTGGAGCCATCGCCCCCGATCCCCTGGAAGATGTCGTACTGGGCATCACGGAGGTCGTTGGCCGCGGCCTGCTTCCACTTGTCGGCGAACTCCTCGGCCGCCGTCTTGACATCTCCGTCGATGCTGCCTCCGCCGGCAGCCGCCACGGCCTCGGCGAACGAGGGGCCGCCGCCAGACACGCCGTTGAGGTCTCGGAAGCCGGCTCCGGGAGGCCCGGACAGACCCATGTCCTCCCATATGAACTTGCCGGTCCCGAGCTCCGCCGAGGAGTATTTCTTGTCGCTGGCGAAGGGGTCGTAGATGCCGGTCTCGAGGCCAGCGATGCCCTCGGCCATGGCCCGCTGGTACTCGGCCTCGGAGGGCAGGAGGCCGGCGACGATGGCCTGGGCGGCGGCGCCTTGGGGGAGGGAGGCAGCGATGCTCGCCTGGAGCCCCTCCACCATGTCCCGGGTCTCTGACGGGGAGAACCCGAGGGACTTGAGGGCGGAGGGGAGCTCGTTCTGCGTGACGCCCTCACCGAGGAGGGCCTTGATGAGCGACGGCACCTTGGGACCGGCCGGCTTGCTCAGTTCCTCGCCGACGGCCTCCCGGACGGCGGCAGCCTCGGCGATGACCGGGGCCCCGTCAATCTCGGGGGTGATGACGGGATCCTTGCCGAGGGCCTCATCGACCTCCTCGCGGGTGGCCGCCGCCTCGGCGACCGCCTCCTCACCGTCCAGCTCGACCTTGAGCTCGATCGGGTCGGCCTCTTGGCGGTCCCGCTCCTCGTCGATCTCCTCGACGCCGGCATCGAACTCGTCCTTGTCGAGGGTCGCCTTGACCTCGATCGGCTTGTCCTCGACCTCCTGGGCGTCGGCCTTTACCTCGTCGAGCTCCTCGTCGAACTCCTCGCGGTCCAGCTTGAGGTGGGCGGTGATTGCGCCCGCGTCGAACCCCATTACGGGCCCACCACGGTCACACCGAGGCCGGCCGCGGCCAGGGCATCGGGGGAGGTCACGTCGACAGGAACGTCCTCGGGGTCGCCGAACTCCTCAACGAGGCCCTCGAGGTACATCCGCTTCTGCCACCAAGGGAGCGACTTCACTTCGTCTACTCCCATCTGGAGGTGGCGGCGGAACATGAACAGGAGCACCCGCTCCGACTTGTCGCCCGCCAGGGCTTCGTAGCGGCGCTCTAGGCTTTTGGGTCGCCGCCACCAAGCTCGCTGGTGATCCAGCGGGTGAACGCAGCCAGGTAGCGGGGCGGGAACTGGGCGATGTCCTCGGCCGACGGCGTGCCGGCGCAGAAAGCGGTGACGGCGGCCCGCATTGATGCCACAGCGGCGGCGTTCGCGTCCTCGCCGGCCTCGACCGCAGCGATGGCATCCTCCGAGAGGCCGCCGAGGGCCGTGAAGTACCCGGCGAGGCGCTCGTCCGTGGGCTCGGGGATGACTCCCTTGAGCTCGCCGAACAGCGTGCCGTCCTGTCGGGGCGCCCCCGTGAAATCGAAGTCCAGCGCGGTGACCGCAGATGCGGCGGTGAAGCCGCTCATGCGGCCGTCACGTCAGTGATGACAATTTGGGAGAGCGGGCACACGGCGGTGAAGGTCGCCGGGTAGGAGCGGTTGGCCTTGGCACGGGCGTAGGTGGTCTTGACCTTGCCGCCCGAGATGACCGTGGGGATGTAGATGAGGCGCTGATACCCGAAGCTGTTGGCCGGGGCGATGAAGCACAGGGCCAGGGACTCCAGGGCGTCGGCCAGGGCCAGGGTCGTGGTGCCGGGGATCGAGCCCGAGGCAGCCGTGGTGGTGATCGTGCCGCCGCCGTAGGCCGTCTGCATGTTGAGGATCGTGTCCTCGGCAAAGGTCAGGTCGATCGTCACGTCGGTCGTGTCCGGGACGACGAGCACCGGGGTCGACTGCTCCTCGACCATGATGTTGTTCGTCTTGCGGTCCACGTTGATCGTCACACCGGACTCGGTGAAGCCGATCGCCGCCCACGGGGTCGTGGGGGTCGCGATGATGCCCGTGGTGTTGGCCGGGGCCGGCGAGGCGGTGCCCGCCGGGGCGATGTAGGTCTGTGCCAGACCGACGATGACTGCTGCTGCGTTGCCCACGGGTTACCTCCGCTCGAGGGTCACGCCCGAGGAGACCCCGGCCGCGATCACTTGGTCTGCTGAAACTGCGGGGCCAGACACGCCGGCCTTGGTGATCGGATCCCATCCGTCGACACCCGAGATGAACTGGGTGACCCGGAAGGGCTCGATCAGAACGAGGACCACGGTGTCGGCAGAAGCCGCGGCGGGGGCAGGAGGGGACGGGGGCGCCACTGGGACAGGGGGGACGACCACGGGAGGAACCGGGGGCGCCACGACGGCCGGAGCAGGCTCAGAGACAGGTTCGTCGGGCATCACGGGGAGAGTAGGAAACGCGCCACCGACGAACCCGACAGTTTCAGCCGATGGCCGTCGGCGTGACGAACAGATAGGTGGCGATGTAGACCGATCGCTGACTCGTGTCGCGCATGAGGAACGAGGGTGGCCCGGCGGCCGACTCCGCACTGACCACCCACGTCCCGCCCATCTGCGTGCTGCTCAGGGAGACCAGGGCCGCATGGACGGCCAGGGCCGTGGCCTCGGCCAGCTCGTCGGTGGTGCCACGGCACCGGATGTGGATGTGGCCCGGCTCGAAGGCGCCATCCTGCGTGGGAGCGGCGCCGGCCCCGCCGTTGAGGACCACCTGTGCGTCCGGCTCCGAGGCCATGAAGTTGGCGACGACCGGGATCGGCGACACGAAGGGCTCGAGCCAGGTGATGAGGTCGGCCAGGGGGATCGCCATGTCAGACCCGGCCCCCGCCGAACAGGTCAATCTCGCGGGGGGAGAGTGCGGAGCGGCGGCGGTGGTTGCCGTTCGCGTGCAGGTCATCGCCGTCGTGGGAGAGCTTCATGGCCTGGAGGAGATCCTCCGGGGCCCGGTCGATGAGCGGGGGCCGGTCGTAGATCACGGAGCCGTCGCTCTCGACGGAGGGGTGGCCGGAGCCGGACAGGAGCCAGAACTCACGGGGGGCCAGGCCCTCGGCCTCGCCGGTCACCTCCTCGACTTGGTGGATCATCACCGTGTCGAGGGGGGTCTCCTGGCCGATCGAGTCGGCCCATGCCTGGGCGATGTCGGGGCCCACCCGGGTCAGGGTCGCCGTCAGGTAGCCGGCCTCGCCGCCCCGGGGGTGGTCGAAGGTCGGGCCCGGCTTGCCGGCCGGGCCGTGGGACTCCTCGGTGGGGGTGATGACCCCGGTGTCGTCGCCGAGGTCTCCCCAGCCATCGACGTACCGGGCGTAGACCTGATCGAAGTTGACCTGTCCGTGGAGCAGACCCTTCCCCACCTGGGTCTTGAGCTCGTCGATGCGCTCGGCGAAGGTGGCGGTCATCGGGTGAGGCTCTGGAATCCGGCCTCGTTGCCGAGGAAGTCGACCATGCCGGTCACCTGGATCACCTCGCGCCCGTTGAGGCGGTCGCCGATGGCCGGCTCGACCAGGGTGACGATGAGCTGGGAGGTGCTGGTCAGCTCGCCGGTCGGCCCGATGATGTCCCGGAACTTGGGCTGCACGCGGGCGGGGACGTACTGCATGGGCCCGAACGTGGCCTCGCCGCGGTTGTTGATCCCGGTGGCCGGCACCCATGCGACCTGCTGGCGCAGGAGGTTGGAGATGTCCACGTCAGGCCGTGAAGTTGATGAACGGCTGGGAGTGGCCCTGGCGCAGGAGGAACGGGGACAGGAGGGACGCCTGGATCTTGTCGAGCATCGACGATCCGGAGTTGTCGGGCGCGTAGTGGACCGAGGCGCCCGTCAGGGACTCCGAGGTGATCCCACGCTCGAAGGGCAGGGTGACGTAGCGGTACGCCTCGAGGCACACCCAGTCGACCACCTGCCAGGGGATGACCTGCTCGTAGTCGAGGTAGAAGGCCCCGGCGAACTGGTCGCTGACCATGACGGGGGTGGGGGCCCCGAGCATGTTCGGCCACCCGTACATGAACGTCCGCGGCCATTGCCGCTCCTGCTCCGGGTTGAACTTCACGCCCTCGAACGGGGCCTCCTCGTCGAGGGCCATGGACGCCGCGAGGACGTGGCCGTTCGACAGGGAGGTGGTGATCCCGAACTCAGTCAGGAGCCGCCCCTCGGCGTCCCCGGCGGAGATGTACGGCGTCGGGGTGGACCCCGCTACCGGCACACCGGGGATCGCCGGCTGGACGGAGGTCACTTCTCAGCCGCAGGCTCCAGGGGCTTCACGGGGGCGCCCTTCGAGTGCAGCGGCTCGCCGATGATCCCGTGGAGGAT
>Ga0302196_10004596_pt1 | contig 12481 bp, 11 predicted proteins | sample II_Bog_N1_3_FD_198794 | JGI IMG/M metagenome (GOLD analysis project Ga0302196, IMG submission 198794) | Peat permafrost microbial communities from Stordalen Mire near Abisko, Sweden - II_Bog_N1_3 | ecosystem: Environmental > Terrestrial > Soil > Wetlands > Peat | place: Sweden: Abisko...
GACGAACTCGCGGAACTCCGGCGAGGACGGGTGCTCGGACCGCTCGGAGGCGCGGTCCGCGTCAGACACGGGTCCGGATCGGAGCCGTTGATCGATCCGCCGGACCATCGGGTGGGACATGACTGCCTCGGTGCTGGACTGCGTCACCGGGTGTCAGGAGCGACGTGCCGTGGTCTCGCACCTCCGTTGCCGAAGGGGACCGGGCTCTGCCTGCACGATACACCCCCTAGGGTTCTCTCCAGTACCACCGACGATCGGACGTTCCCATGGACACCACCAAAGCCCGCCAGCTGCTCACCGCCGAGCGCCTCCGTGTCGAGCGCCTGCTCGCCGATGTCGTCGACGAAGGGGCGGACGACCGGACCGCGGCCGACGCGCCCGGGGACATGTTCGACTCGGCCGAGCCGCTCACCCGGGAGGGCACCGACGCCGCGGTCGCTGCCGAGCTCCGCGAGCGGCTGGCCGCCGTCGAGCGGGCGGAGCGCCGCCTCGAGGACGGCACCTACGGTCGCTCGGTCCGCAGTGGCGAGCCGATCCCCGACGAGCGCCTGGAGGTCGACCCGGCGGCGGAGCTGACCGTCGACGAGGCCCGGCAGGCCGACTGAGTCGACCGGTCCGGGTCCACCGACGGGGCGGGCGCCGAGCCGGGGCCCGGGTCGGGGCCGGAGGATCCCCGGACGCCGGCGGGTAGCGTCGGAAGCAGAAGACGCTCGAAAGGATCCACTCATGGCCCAACCGCTCTACACCGCCCGCGCCCACGTCGTCGGGGGCCGTGACCAGGGTCACGGTGCGACCAGTGACGGGGCCCTCGACGTCCAGCTACGCACCCCGGTCGAGATGGGGGGCGAGGGTGGAGGAACCAATCCCGAGCAGCTCTTCGCCGTGGGCTACGCCGCGTGCTTCGAGGGCGCACTCGGCGTCGTGGGTCGCCGCGAGCACGCCGAGCTCGGTGACGTGGCGATCGACTCCGAGGTGACCCTGGTCACCACCGAGCACCGCGGCTTCACCGTGGCCGTGAGCCTCGCCGTCACCCTGTCCGGGATCACCGACCCCGAGCGCGCCGTCGCCATCGTGGCCGCCACCCATGAGGTCTGCCCCTACTCCAACGCCACCCGCGGCAACATCGACGTGACGCTGACGGCCAACGGACACCCGGTCGCCACGTCGGCACCCGCCGCCGACTGAGCCCACCGACCACCCATGACGACGGGCCAGCGGTGACGACGGAACGACATGAGCCGGCGCCCACCGGGCACACCCCGGACGGGGGCGTCCTGGTCGGTCGGGCCGACGCGCGGCGGCGCATGGTGCTCTTCGAGGATCCACAGTGTCCCTACTGCCGCGAGTTCGAGGAGGCCAACGGGGCCACCATCGCGTCGGCGGTGGCCGCCGGTGACCTGGCCGTCGAGTACCGGATGCGCTGCTTCCTGGGCCCCGAGTCGGTCCGGGCCGACAACGCGCTCGCCCTGGCCGCCGAGGCGGGACGCTTCGACGAGCTCCGCCGGGCGGTGTTCGCCGCCCAACCACCGGAGCAGACCGGAGGCTTCACCGCCCGGGACCTCGTGGACCTCGGCGCACAGGTCGGGCTGACCGGTGGGGACTTCACCTCGGGGGTCCACGGGGCCCGCTACGAGCCGTGGGTGCGCAGCCGCGAGTCGCTGTACCAGGAGCAGGATCCCCAGGGCACGCCGGCCGCGTGGCTGGACGGCGACCCGATCGACCCGGGCGTGCTCTACGACCGGCAGGCCTTCGCGCGCCGACTGCGCCCCTGATCGGCAGCCGGTGGTGGGCGTCCCGCCCGGTCGACCCGGACCGGTTGCAGGTGCCCGTACCCGTTGGCAGACTGGATGCGTCCACTCGTGAGCGGCGGGATGGTCACGCCATGCGTCGCTGACGACTGCATGAAGGGGGCCCGCCATGGTCCACGGAAGAGCACTCAAGCTGGCGGTGGCGACTGCGGTCATCATCTCGGTGGTCTCGATGACAACCTCCGCCGTGGTGATCGCCGGGGCGAGCGGTCCCGGCACCACCTACTTCGCCTGTCTCAAGGCGGGCAAGCTGACCCAGGTGGGTACGGCCTCGCCGACCTGCAAGGCGGGGGCGACGGTCATCTCGTGGAACTCCCAGGGGCCAGCCGGTCCGCCCGGGACGAACGGGACACCGGGAGCCACCGGACCGACGGGACCGGCCGGCCCCGGCGCGGTCTACCTCGCCGACAACAGCGACGGCACCGGGGGTGGTCCGAGCGACACGCCTGACCTGCTGGCCGCCGACGTGAACGGCTTCAGCGTGCACCTCTCCTGCCAGGCCAGCGAGGAGTGGGACACGGCCGATGTCCAGGCGACGCTGGCCGGTACCGATACCTCGGCCCAGGTGGTCGACACGTACACGTCCTCGCTTACGCCGAGCAGCGGCGGACCGTCCTCGGGGACGCAGAGCGGCGCCCTGCTCCACCAGCCCGACGAATTCGCCATCATCGACAACATCGGGCCCGGCGCGCCGGCGACCCTGGACTCCCAGGGCTACGTCGTCGCCAACTCCGGGGGGATCGCCTCCCAGCCCGAGGCCGGGTTCTGGTTCTTCCTGCACCTCACGTTCCAGCTCACCTCCAACGGTTCGGCCGGCAACTGCTCGGTGACGGGCATGCTCATCCCCCTGTCCGGAAACCGCCTGGTCCCCCTGCCGATCTTCGTGCCTTAGCCGATCCGGTCGTCCGGTCCGGAGCCCTCCGGATCACCGTCGTCCGTGCGGGCCCGGGCGGTCACCCGGGCAGCGGGTGGGGTCGGTGCGGCCGGGCCACCAGACCGGGCCGTCACCGGCGGGTCGACCGGCCCGATGAGGGTGGCGAACTCCCTCGGGGCCTCGAAGGCCGCCCGGCGGGCCGCCCGGCGGAAGGTGGCCAGCAGGGCGGGCCCGACCAGCAGGATGCACACCGCCGTGGTGATGGCCCGGCCGGTGTCCCAGCCGAGCGAGGTGGTGGCGTCGAAGATCAGGTAGTGGTGCAGGTTCACCCCGAGCGACGCCCCGGGCCGGTAGGCGATCGAGCTCTGTGGGTCGAGGGAGAACGGCCAGAACGAGAGGTTCACCAGGAAGCCGTAGGCGTAGGCGGCCACCGCGCCGTAGCCGGCCAGCAGCAGCACCTCGCGCCGACCGGTGGCCGGGGGGAGGAGGCCGGCCACCAGGCCCACCCAGGCGCAGCCGAACATCTGGTACGGCATCCACGGACCGACCCCCCCGGTCAACAGGGCCGAGGCGAACAGGGTGGTGCAGCCGAGGGCGAAGCCGAATCCGGGGCCGAAGACCCGACCGGCCAGCACCAGGAGGAAGAAGACCAGCTCGATGCCGGCCGTCCCCGCACCCAGGGGCCGCAGCGCCGCACCCACCGCCGACAGCACCCCCAGCATGGCGATGGCCTTGGCGTCGATCCCCCCGTCGGCCACCCCGGCGAAGACGACGGCCAGCACCAGGAGCAGGAGGGCACCGAACAGGAACGGGGCCAGGGTGGTGTCCCCCACCCGTCCCGGGGCGACCACGAAGGGCCACAGGAAGGCCACGACCCCCAGGAACGAGGCCAGGACCAGGGTCAGCCGGGACGGGTGCCCGATCGGGATGGCCCCCGCGCCCGTCGACATCACGCCTCCCCGAGGACCCGGGCCACCTGGTCCAGGGTGAGGTAGGCGGCCGGGGCGAGGATCTTGGCCAGCTGGGGGGCGAAGGCCGGAGAGGCCGTCACCACCTCGGCCGTCGGCCCGTCGGCGACCACGTCCCCGACGGCCATGACCACCACCCGGTCGGCGGCCGCCGCGGCGAACTCGACGTCATGGGTGGCGATGACCACGGCCCGCCCCTCGCCGGCCAACCGGTCGAGGATGTCGACCAGGGCCCGCTTGCCCGGGTAGTCGAGCCCCCGGGTGGGTTCGTCGAGCAGGACCACCCGGGGGCCGGCGGCCAACTGGACGGCGAGCACCAGGGCCAGGCGCTGGCCCTCGGAGAGGTCCCGGGGGTGCGCCCCGCCGTCGATCCCCGGTGCCAGGAGACCGAGGACCTCCCGCGCCTTGAGCGGGGCCGCCCCCGCCACCTCGCGGTCGGCCTGGTCGCACTCGTCGGCCACCGTGTCGAGGTAGAGCAGGTCGGCCGGCGTCTGGGGCACCAGGCCGACCAGGGCCCGGGCGGCGGCGGCCGGCACGGCGGCCGGATCGGTCCCCTCCACGGTGACCGATCCCCCCTGGCGCGGCCCGGAGCCCTGCAGGGCCCACAGCAGCGACGACTTGCCGGAGCCGTTGCGGCCCATCAGGGCGGTCACCTGGCCGGCGTGGAGGTCGAGGTCGACGGTCCGCACGGCCACCGCGTCGCCGTAGCGGACGGTGACCCGGCGGGCCTGCAGCAGGGTCGCACCCACCGCCCGGGGCACCAGCCGGACCGGGGGCGGGACCGGCCCGGTCCCCAGCCGCTGGCGGAGCGGACCGACCACCCGGCGGGCGTCGCGCACCGACAGGGCCGGCGGGTCCCAACCGGCCAGGCGGCCGAGCTCGACCACCGGGGGGGCCACCGCCGCCGTGGCCAGCATCGCGGCCGGGACACCGGACGAGACGGTGCCGTCGGTACGCACCTCGATGACCGTGTCGGCGTACTGCACCACCCGCTCCAGGCGGTGCTCGGCCAGGACCACGGTCACGCCCAGGTCGTGCACCAGCCGGGTGATGGCCGCCAGGACCTCCTCGGCCGCCGTGGGGTCCAGGGCCGACGTCGGCTCGTCGAGGACCAGGATGCGGGGCTGGGCCGTCAGCACCGACCCGATCGCCACCCGCTGCTGCTGGCCACCGGAGAGCTGGTGCAGGGGACGGTCGCGCAGTTCGGCGATGCCCAGCAGGTCGAGGGTCTCCTCGACCCGCTTGCGCATCACGTCGGCCGGCACGGCCAGCTGCTCCATGCCGTAGGCCAGCTCCTCCTCCACCGTGTCGGTGACGAAGCCGGCCAGCGGGTCCTGGCCCACCACCCCCACCACGTCGGCCAGCTCACGGGGCTTGTGGGTCCGGGTGTCGCGTCCGGCGACCTGCACCCGACCGGCCAGCGTGCCCCCGGTGAAGTGGGGCACCAGGCCATTGACGGCGCCGAGCAGGGTCGACTTGCCCGCCCCGGTCCGGCCCACCACCAGCGCCAGCTCGCCCTCGCCGATGATCAGATCTACGTCGCGCAGGACCGGGCCCGGCGCCCCGTGGTAGGTGACCGATACCCGGTCGAACTCGATCACGGCGCCACGCCCGTCGTGCGGAGGCGTCCCATGTCGCGTTCGATCCCGGCCCCGGCCGGCACGGTCGGGGCCCGTCCGGGTCGCACCGGAGGGGGCGCCACCACCGCGGCCAGGGCGGCCACCACGATGGCCAGGGCTGGCCCGGTCGGGAGCGTCGGCCAGGACAGCGGACTGGTCGACGGGTCGAGTGCGGAGACACCGGCCCCGAAGGCGGCCAGCAGCACCACGGCCGGCACCAGCCCGCAGACCACCACCCCCCACTCGGGCCCGCGCCACGGATCCGGGCGGTACTGGGTCCGGCGCACCCGCCGGCTCCCGAGGGCCAGACCGAGGCCGCACAGGGTCGCACCCGCGGCCATCGCCGGGAGGCCGAGCGCCCCGGGAGCCGATCCGTCGAGCAGGCCGTAGGCGCCCGTGCACAGGCCCACCATGCCGGCCAGCAGCAGCACGACCGTGCCCCGCCGGGTCCGGCGGGAGGCACCCCCGGTGCGCCCGTAGCCCCGGGAGTCCATGGCCGCGGCCAGCATCAGCGAACGCTCGAAGGCGTCCTCCAGCACCGGGACGGCGATGCCCCGCAGCGCGTGGCGCCCGCGGGTCGGACCGCCCCGGAGCTTGCGGGCCCGCCGGACCCGCTGGACGCTCTCGACCAGCTGGGGGGCCACGTTGAGGGAGACGACCACGGCGACCCCGAGCTCGTAGAGCGCCCCGGGCAGCACCCGCAGGGCGCGCTTGGGATTGGCCAGGGCGTTGGCCGCGCCCAGGCAGCACAGGAGGGTCCCGAGCCGGAGGCCGTCGTAGACCGCACCCATGGTGCCCTCGAGGGTCACCGCTCCCCCGAGCTGGACGCCGGCCGCCCACGAGGGGAGCGGCACCTGGGGCAGGCGGAAGAGCACGTGCATGCCCACCACGTCGACGTCGCCGCCGAACACCGAGCGGAAGGCCACCCGCACGACGATGACCACCACCGCCAGGTACAGGTAGTACTTGAACGCCCGGGCCCACGGTGCCTCGCCGCGGCGGTTGGCCACCACGACGGCCAGGACGCCGAGCACCAGGGCCAGCAGCAGCGGGTTGGTGGTCCGGCTGACGGCGGTGGCCAGTCCGAGGGCCCACAGCCACCAGGCGACGGGATGGAGGGTCCGGGGCAGCCGGGCCCGGCCCGGGGCGGGGTGGCGGGCGGGTCCGGCGGAGGTCATGCCGACCGGCGCCTGCGGCGGGTGACCAGTGCCGCGGCACCTCCCAGGACGACCACCGCCAGGACGGTGACCACGACGGGCAGCGGCGACCCGGAGCTGCCGTGGGTGTCGGTGGCGGTCGGAGCGGCGGCCACGACCACCGGAGCGGCCGACCCGTGCGGTGTGGTGCCGTCCGGGGTGGAGCCGTGCGCAGAGGAGCCGTGCGCCGTGGACCCGTCCGAGGTCGACGCGGCGTGGGCGGCGCCGGCCGGGTCACTCGACGTCCCGGCCGTGGCCCCGGGGCGGGACGTGGTCGTCGCCGCCGGACCGGTGGCCGCACCGGACTCCCCACCCGCGGAGGTGACCGGACCTCCCGCGGAGCCGGCCGTCTGACCGGTCGCCGGGGTGGTGGCGTCGCCCGAGCCCCCTCCCCCGGCGCCGGTCGGCGCGCCGGACGCGGCACCCGGGGTGGTGGTCGTGGTGGTGGCCGGCGGGGTGGGGCCCGGTGTGGTGGCCCGCACGACCGAAGGGGGGAAGCCCGGCCGAACGTCGGGATTGGACGACCCGAACGTCCAGGCCTCCACGCTGCCCGGTCGGGGTTGGAGGGTCGCCGCCCCGCCCGGGCTGTAGGTCCAGGCGGTGGCGCCGGCATCGGCCAGCCAGAAGGACCAGCTGGCCGAGGCCGGAGGGGTGGACGTACAGCTCTGGCTCTGCGGGTACCCGTCGATGAGGCAGACGAAGGCGTCGCCGTACTGCGAGGTGCCGGTGGGCGTGAAGCCGGCCACCTCCATGGCCGCGAGGCCGGTGGTCGTCGTCGGGTCGCACCCGGCCTGGATCTGGCCCCCGAAGGGGCGGAAGTCGACGGCGACCACCACACCGGTGGTCGTGGTGCAGTCGGCCACCGGGTCGGCCGAGGCGGTCGGGGCCGGGCCGACCACCGACAGTCCGAGGCTGGTGGCGAGCCCACCGAGGCCGACGGCGACGGCGACGAGCACGGCCGGCCGCACGAGGCCACGGCGCCCCGGACCCCACCTCCACTCCCGTGCCCGGCCGGTCATGTCCATCCCCTAGGTGGTCGTGGCGGTGATGGTGCGGCCCGGGACGGCCACGCCGACGATCGACGGACCCGCGACGATCCCGGTGGCGCCCGCCGCGATCACCGTGGGCGGAAGCGGACTGAACCGGGCCGTCCCGAAGGCGAACACCCCGCTGTCGGCGGCCGCCTCCCAGTACCCGCCACCGTCGGGGGTCGACGCCATCCCGACCACCGGCCGCACCAGCGGCTGCCCACCGATGGAGCCGTGGAAGGCGGCCGTGCCGAAGGCGAACACCCCGCCGTCGGCGGCGACGGCCCAGTACCCTCCGCCGGCCGGCGCGGCGGCAATCCCCACGATGTCGTCGACCGTCACCCCGAGGTGGGGCAGCGAGCCCTGGTAGGCGGCGTCACCGAAGGCGAAGATGCCGCCGTCGGAGGCCACCTCCCAGTAGCCGCCGCCGTCGGGGGTGGCGGCCAGGCCCACGATGGGTGCATTGAGCGGCTGGCCACCCATCGAGCCGTGGAAGGCGGCCCCGCCCAGGGAGGCCACCACGCCGTCGGAGGCCACCAGCCAGTAGGCGCCGTCGGACAGGCCCAGCGGGTAGGCGAAGGACACACCGGCGACCGCCGCGGTGGCCTGGAAGCTGGCGGTGACGTCCGGGCTACCCGGCGCGTAGGAGGACTCGAAGGCCCCCGCACCCGGGCCCGAGGTGAGCTGGAAGGCCAGGAGGGCCGACACCGGGTCGGCCGATCCGTGCACGAAGTCCGGACCGGACGGCGACCGGCCGAGGGCGACCAGGGCCTGGATGACGAAGGCGGTGGAGTCGGGGTCGGTGGACTGGGGCGCCCCGGCCGAGCTCGGGTAGTAGGACCACCCGCCGTCGGCGTCCTGGCCCGCGGCGTAGAACCCGAGGGCGCCGGAGGCGACGGCCGGGGTGACGGCACCCTGGGCGGCCAGGCCCTGGACGGCCGGGGCGGTGGAGTTGGTGTCGGGTCCGGTGAAGTCGGTGGCGCTGACCACACAGGTGTCGGTGGCCTGGGCGGTGAACGACCAGCCCCCGTCGGCGCACTGCTGGTCGACTAGGTAGTGGACGGCGGCGGCCAGCCGGGACCCGCCCCGCACCCCGGCCACGCCCAGGGCCTGGAGGGCCAGGCCCTGCTCGTAGTTGCCCGCCGCGTAGTTGGCCACCTGGGTCTCGGTGCCGAACAGCCCACTGGGCTGCTCGGTGGCCAGCAGTCGGGCCACCAGGTTCGTGCCGCCGAAGTCGGTCGGGTCGGCGCCCCCGGCCTCGGCCGCCAGGATCAGGAGGGCCAGCTGCCCGGGCCCGTCGGCCCCGTTCTGGGTGACGTAGCCGTCGACGTCGGTGGCCAGGTAGGCCAGCGCGGCGTGCACCCCGGCCGGATCCACGCGGGCCGCGGCCAGGGCGAGGACCGTGTTCACGGTGAAGCTCGGGCTCGGTTGGTCCGAGGCGTTGGGCACCCACCCACCCGGGGTGAGCTGACGGGCCAGCCACTGCGCCGAGGCCTGGGCGGCGGCGGACTGGGGAAGCGTGGGGGCGCCGGCCACCTCGGGCCGGCCGGCCGCTCCGGCGGTGACCGGCGGAACGGAGAAGGCCAGGGCCAGGCCCAGGGCGATGCCCAGGACCAGCAGGCGGGGACGGGGGTTCATGATGGCTCGCTTTCCGGGTCCGAACCCGGGAGCAATCCGTCATCGGGGCACGATGACGAGCGACCACCGAGCCCCAGACCGTGTGTCTCGACGATGGGAGCTCACCCCGACCAGGTATCCCGGCTCGCGGCGACCCTCACGGGCACACCGCCTACGGTTGCGGACCAGCGCCGGAATCTGACCGGCTTCCCCTGGAGCGAGGTACTTCTGTGTTGCGTCGGGGCGACGTTACCATTCCCCTCGCCCGAGGGCTCCGGGTCCGGCGTGGCCGATGGGCGGCAGCCGCGTGGCGGTCGTCCGGGCCGCAGTCGACACCACCTGTTGCGTCACCGGCGGCTGTGTCAGCGGCAGTCGCGGCACCGCCCGTAGACGGCGAAGTGGTGGGGATTGATCTCGAACCCGTACCGGGTCCGGGCGCTCTTCGACAGTCCGCGGAACAGGGCGTCGGGCGCCTCGAACGTGGTGCCGCACCCCTCGCAGACGAAGTGGGAGTGCGCGCCCTCGGCCAGGTGGTAGGAGGCGGCGCCGTGGCCCAGGTGGGAGTGGACCAGGATCCCGAGCTTCTCCAGCTCCTCGACGTTGCGGTAGATCGTCGACAGGTGCACGTCGGGGGCCTTGGCCTGGACCCGGGCCGCCAGCTCCTCGACCGTGCTGTGCCCCGGCGACTCGAAGATGGCCTCGAGCAGGAACCGGCGGGACGAGGTGATCCGGCCGCCGTGCTCGCGGAGGAGCGCGAGCGCGCCCTCGAAGGTCGAGGTGTCGACCGACGGCGTCTCCACGTCAGGGGTGGACCCGGGCACCCGTCCATCCTATCGGCCGACCTCCCGGCACGACCGGTCCCACGGGGGAGGAGGGGGGCACCCCGTGGGCCAGGGCACCCCGTGGGCCAGGGCCCCGCCTGGGCCCGCCCGGGCCCGCCCGGATGATCGCTTTCATCCGGTTCGGCCCGGGGAGCGAATCACTCACAGTTGGTAGTACCACGCTGTTGCGAAGTATTCGCATCTCATCTACTGTGCGACGCAGCGCACGACCGTCGACGGAGGAGCACCCCCAATAATGGCGATCAGCGAGTCCCCCTCTCGGTCCGGCGGCCCCTGGGCGAAGATCAAGGAGTTCCGTCGGTCGTTGAGCCCCACCGAGTGGCTCCAGACCAAGCTGATGTTCGCCTCGATCGTGCTCCTGCACGTCATCGGGTTCGGGGTGTTCATCGTGTTCGTGGTGCCCGCCCACTACAAGGGCCTGGGGATCGGCGTCGCAGTGCTGGCCTACACCCTGGGCCTCCGTCATGCCTTCGACGCCGACCACATCTCGGCCATCGACAACACCACCCGCAAGCTGATGAACGAAGGGAAGAAGCCGGTCAGCGTGGGCTACTTCTTCTCCCTCGGTCATTCCTCGATCGTGGTGGCCATCGGCGTCGGCATCGTGGTGGCGGAGAAGGCCGTCTACGGCGCGGTGTCCAACAGCCACTCGGGACTGGAGCAGTTCGGTGGGGTCTTCGGCACGATCGTCTCGGCGTCGTTCCTCTATCTCATCGCCCTCCTGAACATCGTCATCCTGTCCGGGATCATCGTCGTCTTCTGGAAGATGCGCCACGGGGACTTCGACGAGGCGGAGCTCGAACGGCAGTTGGAGAACCGGGGCTTCATGTTCCGGATCTTCGGCAGGTGGATGAAGTCGATCACCAAGGAATGGCAGATGTACCCGGTCGGGGTGGTGTTCGGCATGGGCTTCGACACGGCCACCGAAGTGGCGCTCCTGGCCACCACCGCGCTCCTGGCCACCCAGAAGCTGCCCTGGTATGCCATCGTCTGCCTCCCGATCCTCTTCACGGCCGGGATGGCCCTCATGGACACCCTCGACGGTGTGTTCATGAACGTGGCCTACGGCTGGGCCTTCTTCAACCCGGTGCGGAAGGTGTATTACAACCTGGCCATCACCGGACTCTCGGTCGTGATCTGCTTCTTCATCGGCACCATCGAAGTGCTGGGGCTCCTTCCGACGGAGCTGCACCTGCACGGCGGCTTCTGGAATCTCATGGCCAACTTCAACATCAACCTGGCCGGATTCGTCATCGTCGGCATGTTCGTCGTCACCTGGGTCGGAGCGTTGACGATCTGGAAGTACGGGCACGTCGAGGAGAAGTGGACGGCCAAGTTGATCCACCAGACCGACCCGGACCAGTTCGAGGAGGACCTCGGGGCCCAGTACGAGGCCGGGGTCAAGGCCGACATCGTCGGCGGGATCGCGCCCGAACCGGTGTAGCCCCCGCAATCGGGTGGTGCGTCGGCACCGCCGACGGGCGTCCATGAAGGAGCGGAGGAGCGCCTGCCGGCGACATCCCGTCCGACGACACCCCGTCCCGCCCCGAGCTGTCCGACGACACGGTGCTCGAGACCGTCGATCTCGGCTTCCCGTGGGCCACCGTCGACCCGTTCCTGGTCACCGTGCACCACCTCGACCACTACCCGGCCGGCGGCCCGGACATGGGACCGGTCACCGACGCCGGCCGGCGGGACCCCGGGGCCGTCCCGTCGAGTCCGGGTTGGAGCATGTACTACGGGGACACCGTCCCCGGGTTCCCCCGGCACCCCCACCGCGGGTTCGAGACCGTCACCTTCGTCCGACGGGGGTACATCGACCACTCCGACTCGCTCGGGGCCACCGCCCGGTACGGGGCCGGTGACGTCCAGTGGCTGACCGCCGGTCGCGGCATCCAGCACGCGGAGCTGTTCCCCCTGGTGGAGGGGAACGGCCCGAACACCACCGAGCTCTTCCAGATCTGGCTGAACCTGCCGGCCGACGACAAGATGGTCGAGCCGTACTTCACCATGTTCTGGCGGGAGGACCTGCCCCGGACCGTCCTGAAGGACGACGACGGCCGGGCCACCGAGGTGACGGTGGTGGCCGGGGCCTTCGGGAACCTCCAACCACTGGCGCCCCCTCCCGACTCATGGGCTTCCCGGCCCACGTCCGACCTGGCCATCTGGCAGTTCGCCGCCGAGCCCGCCGCGGAATGGACCCTGCCGGCGGCGGCCGGTGGGGGGACCCAGCGGGTCCTGTACGTGTTCGACGGGTCGGTGACGGTCGCCGGCCGGACCTTCGACGGCCCGGTCGGGCTCGTGCTGCGGGCGGACTCGCCGGTGGCGGTCACCGCCGGTGCGGACGGCGCCGACACCCTCGTGCTCCAGGGTCGGCCGATCGGTGAGCCGGTGACCATGGGTGGACCGTTCGTCATGACCACCCGCCAGGAGATCGAGACGGCCTACGTCGACTTCCGTCGCACCGGCTTCGGCGGATGGCCGTGGGCGGACGCCGGCCCGGTGCACGCCCGGACCGCACCCCGGTTC
>Ga0302196_10004600_pt1 | contig 12475 bp, 13 predicted proteins | sample II_Bog_N1_3_FD_198794 | JGI IMG/M metagenome (GOLD analysis project Ga0302196, IMG submission 198794) | Peat permafrost microbial communities from Stordalen Mire near Abisko, Sweden - II_Bog_N1_3 | ecosystem: Environmental > Terrestrial > Soil > Wetlands > Peat | place: Sweden: Abisko...
AGCCTTTGCGATCGTTCACCGCCTTGGATTCCCGATTCCGCGTCAGGGCGATCAGGTGGGCGCGTTCACCGGGCCGATAGATGCCCCGGTCGGCGTAGAGATAGCCGTCCAGACCTGTCGGGGCGTTGCGCCCGGCCAAGGGGCCCTCCGAGGCCGGTTCGGCGGCCGCCTGCCGCGATAGGTCGAGCGGCGAGCGGTCCAGAGCGAGCACCGCAAGGTCGCCGTTCGGCCCGTAGGCCATAACCATCTTGGCCTCGCTCGCGTTCTGCCCGGCAAGGAGCGCCGCGGGGAATCCGCCCCGACCGGCGGAGTCCGTCCGCGTGCTGCCCAAGGTCTCGCCATCGCGCGCCATCAGGACCAGCGGCAAGCCGCCCAGAGTCTTGGCGGTCTTAAGCGAGCGCACCACAACGTCCAGCGCGGTCGCGCCCTTGTAGGCGGTGAGCGCCATGTCGGTGAAAATCACCCACCGCATGGCCCGGGCGGGCTGAGCCTCGGCGTCTTCTGGGTCCCTGCCCGCCGAGGCGTCCTTCGCCTTGATGACATATCCGCCCGGCTGCATCTCTTTCAGCACGGCGCCGAGCGGAAACACCGTGGTGGATTTGGCGGCCAGAGGTCCGTGAACCGCGACCTTTCCCTTCCACACAATGCGGCCCTCTTCGTCGGGCGAGGCGTCCCAGTCATCGCCGTATTGACCCTCGGCGATCGGCGCCGGCGCGGAGATGGACTTGCGAACCAGGTTGCGATCCGGCACGCGCCAGACCTCGACATAAAGCTCGCTGACGTTGATCGTCTCGATCCCGACCCCGTCGCTCTCATCCCGGGGCAGGATCACGCCATCGCCCGCGAACCCGACGTAGGGCGGCTTGTCGCCCAGGGTGAAATCCAGGTTGGTGTCCTGGGCCAGCACATCCCCGGCCTTGTCCTGAAGGCCGTGAAGGAGGGTGACCTGGTGGTCGGTGAAATCAATGCCCCCAATGCACAGCTCGTCTCCCCTGGCGCTGACCGCCGCCGGATGATCCGCCTGGGGAGAGATCAGGACGAAATCGGAATAGGATTTGGCCGGGTCCAGCGGGCGGGTGAGCCTCACGCATCCCAGCGGCTGCTGTCCTGACGTGTCCAGGCGCGTTTTCCACACCGCAAAGCCCGCCGGCATCGGCTCGCCTCGCCGTGGCGCGTCAGCGGCCCGCGGCTTGCCGAAAAGCGGCCAAAGCCCGCCAAAACCCTGGCCGGCGGCGACCGCATGGCGGCCGTCCCGGTGATCGACGCCGGTGGCGACCAGGAAGCCCGCGCCAAAGCCGATCACAAGAGCGATCAGGGCCGCGGCCGCCAAGGTCCGATTCATGAGCCGCCCCCCGGACAAGACTTACTCTTGGCTTGGGCCCCGTCAATCGGCGCGTGAGGCGGATCCTTGGTCGAAGCTAGGCAACGCCGCCCCACCGGGCCTCCGGCCACTCATGCCCCCGCGCCCCGCCCTCATCGAAAAGCTGGGCCAGCACATAGTCCAGCACCCGCCCGCTCTCGAAGAGCGCCCAGGTCTTCTCCCATCCGCGCTTCGCAAGGGCGCGCGCCGCCTCGTCATCAAGGGTCAGGCGGCTCACTGACGTCGCAAGGTCATCGAGCCCGTCGTAAAACACCGCCTCGTCGGGGCCGTAGAACCGTTCAAACCCTGCCCGGCGATCGATGAGCACGCCCAGGCCCCAGCCAAAAAAGTGCGCCATACGGTCGGAGGCGTAGAGGGGCAGGGAGGCGCGCCGGGAGAGGGACCAGCCCAGGCGGGCTGAGCCAAGCGCCTGGAAATAGCCGTAGCCGCGCGCCTGAGGCTCACCGCCGATTCCGGGCGTCGAGACCCGCAGCCCCGGCACGGCCCCCGCCAGGCGCGCGACCGCCTCAGCCGGGGCAATCCGCTCGCTTCCCAACTCACGCGGCGCATCGTCGCTGGCCGGGAGGAGAAGGTCGAACGGCGGCGTCTCGGCCTCGAACATTCGCCCGGTCTCGATCGATCTGTCCACCGGATTGGGCAGATAAGCCGCGAAGGCGCCCGGGCCCACGTTCGCCGCCAGACCCGGCTCGGCGGTGGTGACGAAGAGGGCGTCGGCCACGCCCTTGCGGAGGGCCAGGCGCCGCTGGTTCTTGGCCGTGTCGATGGGATCGATGTTGATGTCGGCGATCACCACGCCGGGCGCCAGGCGCCTCGCCTCCGTGAGTGACGCATTGGTGATCCTGTCGGCGAAGTGCAGCAGGATGAGGTCGGGCTTCAGCTCATCGACCGTCTGCAGGAACCGGCGGTTGGACCAGGCGCCGCCCGCGCCTCTCAGGCCGAGCGGGGATGCGGCGCGCGCCACGGCCCGGTCAGAAAATTCCACCACAAGGTGATCGGCGCGGGTGGCCGCGAGACTGAACTTGCGGCAGATGTCGAACAGCGACAGGCTGACTGTGTGGCGCTCGGCGCCGGTCATCCAGTTGAAGTCGGCGACGTTGAGGAGTCTCATGGCAGTCGGGGCGGGGTCATGAGCGTCAGCCGTTGCGGATGGGCCAATCCGAAGGACCCTGTCTATCTCGCCTATCACGACACCGAGTGGGGTGTGCCGGAATATGACAGCCGCGCGCTGTGGGAAAAGCTGGTTCTGGACGGTTTCCAGGCTGGCCTCGCCTGGATCACCATCCTTCGGAAGCGCGAGGCCTTTCGCGCCGCCTTTGCCGGGTTCGATCCCGAGGTTGTAGCGCGCTATGGCGAGGCTGACCGCGCGCGGCTGATGGCCGATGCGGGCATCGTGCGCTCCGGCGCCAAGATCGACGCCGCCATTTCCGGCGCGCGGATCTGGCTGGATATGCGCGAACGCGGCGAGGACTTCTCCGCCTTCCTGTGGGCCTTCACCGACGGCAAGCCGATCCAGAACGCATGGCCCGCCATCGGCCAGGTCCCGGCCCAGACTCCCCTGGCCGATGAGGTGGCCAAGGCGTTGAAAGCCAAAGGTTTCAAGTTCTGCGGGCCGGTGATCACCTATGCCTTCATGCAGGCGGTGGGCATGGTCAACGACCATACCGCCGACTGCTTCCGCCATGCGCAGGTCGCGCGGCTCTGATGGGCGCCGCCGGGCCTCACCTGAAGCTGGAGCGGGATTGTCCCACCCCTGTCTGCGGCGTGGATGAGGCCGGGCGCGGCCCGTGGGCCGGGCCGGTCTGCGCTGCGGCGGTGATCCTCGCGCCCCGGGCCCGAATCGCGGGTCTGGATGACTCCAAAAAGCTCTCCGCCCGGCAGCGCGAGGCCCTGGAGCCCACGATCAAGGCCCGGGCGCTGGCCTGGGCGGTGGCCTTCGCGACTGTGGAGGAGATCGGCGCGATCAACATTCTCCAGGCCACCGGGCTGGCCATGCGCCGCGCCGTCGAGGCCCTCACCCACGCGCCCGCCTTCGCCCTCGTGGACGGCAACTACGCCTTCTCCCTGCCGTGCCCGGTCAGGACGGTGATCGGCGGCGACGGCGTCTCGGCCTCCATCGCCGCGGCCTCCATCCTGGCCAAGACCGCCCGCGACCGGCTGATGGCCGACATGGACCTGGCCTACCCCGGCTACGGCTTTGCGGAACACAAGGGCTATGGCGCCCCCGCCCACGCCCGCGCCCTGGAGGCGCTAGGGCCCTGCGACATCCACCGCATGACCTGGGCGCCTGTGAGGCTGGTGCTGGAGGCGCGGGCGGGCAGAGTCTAAAGACCTCCCTCCGCTCCTGGGGAGGGACAGGCGGCGCAGCCGCCAGGGTGGGGCGAGTCAAATGAAGCCCACCAGCGTTTTCGACGCGTCAGACTTCCCCACGCCGGTCCTTCGAACCGACCCTCCACAGGAGGGGAGGGAGGAACTCGCCCCCGCACCATTGACCCGCTCATTCAACCTTGACGCTCAGCGCCGCCTCGCCCCACCGTCCACCCATGACCGAGCCTTCCGCCATCGTCCGCGCCTTGGAACTGCAGGCCGGCGCCTGCGCCGCCCTCGGCTCCCGCTTCTCAGCCTCCCTGCTGGAGCGGGCGGCGGCGGATGCGGCGGCCGGCGGCCCCACGGCGACGTTGTTCTCACCCTGGGAGGGCGTGGACGTCCGCTCGCTCTTCTCCGACGCCGTGGCGCTGCGCTGGCTGGGCGGCCTGCACGATCTGGCCCTGAGTGGCGAGGCGCCCGAGCTGTCCGCCGCCTATCCCGGCGCGGACCGCCCCGGCGATGCGGACAAGGCGTGGCCCGCGATCCTCGCCGCCACAGCCGCCCACGGCGCGCGCCTGGCCGCCTTCATGACCCACGAGCCCCAGACCAATGAGGTCCTGCGCTCGGCCTGCCTCCTGCCGGGGTTCCTGGCCGTGGCCGAGACGACGGGCCTGCCCCTCCGCGCGCTTGAGCTGGGCGCCAGCGCCGGGCTCAACCAGAACTGGGATCGCTTCCACTATGATCTGAGCGCGGCGGGCCGGTGGGGCGACAACGCGGCCGCCGTGCGCCTGGCCACCGACTGGCGCGGCCCGCGCCCGGCGCTCGACGCCGCCATCAAGGTGGTGGAGCGCGCCGCCTGCGACCGCAAGCCGGTGGACCTCACCGATCCGGTGGCCCGACGGCGCCTCAAGGCCTATGTCTGGGCCGACCAGACCGAGCGCCTCAGGCGCCTGGAGGCGGCCATCGCCCTGGCCCTGACCGAGGGGGTTCGGGTGGACGCGGAGGACGCGGTGGGCTGGGCCGCCCGCCGGGCGAGCGCCCGCGACGGCGTGGCTACAGTGGTCTTCCACTCCGTTTTCTTTCAGTACATGGCGCCCGCGAGCCAGACCGCACTCGTGGAGACCCTCGCGGCTCATGGAACTAAGGCCACAACGGCCGCGCCCCTGGCTTGGCTGCGCATGGAGCCGCCGGCCGACAATCCAGCGATCATGGAGCTGCGACTCACTCTATGGCCGCACGGAGAGGAGCGCCTGCTCGCCATCGTCCATCCGCACGGCGCCTGGGTGGAGTGGCAAGGGCCGTGAGATCGCCGCTGGGAAAGGTGGGCCGCCGCTTGTAGGCTGAGGCATGGTCGGCATCCTCGCCATTCACGCCCATCCCGACGATATCGAGACCCTCGCCGCAGGGACCCTCGCCCTGCTGGCGAGCCTGGGGCACGCCATCACCATCGCCAGCGTCACCGCCGGCGATTGCGGCTCGAGCGCGTTTGGGCCCGAGGAGACAGGGCGCATCCGCCGCGGCGAGGCCACGACCGCGGCGGCGATGATCGGCGCGAGCTACCAGTGTCTGGGCGTCGGCGACCTAGCCGTCTTCAACAACGACGAGACCCGTCGGCGCGTGACCGAAGCGGTGCGCGCCGCGCGGCCGGCCATCGTCATCACCGCCGCGCCGGCGGACTATCATCCCGACCACGAGGCCACGAGCAGTCTCGTGCGCGACGCCTGCTTCGCCGCCTCCGCGCCCAACTACCTGACCGGACCCGCCGCCCCGCTGGACGCCATTCCCAACCTCTATTTCACCGATCCCATCAGCGGCCGCGACCGGGACGGCCGGCTCGTGGCGCCGGATTTCGCGGTGGAGATCAGCGGGATCTGGTTCGAGACCAAGAAGCGGATGCTGGCCGCCCACGAGAGTCAGAGCGAATGGCTGCTGCGGCAGCACGGGATCGAAAATCCGCTGGCCGCCATGGAGGCATGGTCGAGCCGCCGGGGCCGGGACTTCGGCGTCGCCCAGGCCGAGGGATTTCGCCACTATCGCCACGAGCCCTATCCGCGCGCGCCGCTTCTGGAGGGGTTGCTGGGCGACGCCCTTATCCCCGGAGACGTCGGAGTCCTTCCCGGCAGATGAACGGCGAGCCGCCTTCGAGCCTCGTCGAGGCGCGCAGGCGCTTCGCCGCCGGAGACATGGCGCAGGCCGCAGCCGCCGCGCGCCTCGCGGCCCTCGGCGATGCGTCGCTCACCGAAGCCTTTGGACTGTGGGGCGTCGCTACGGCGGAGATGCGCGCGTTTTCTGCCGCCATTGATCCCTTGCGCGTCGCGGTGCAGGCCGCCGTTCCAGGATCCGGGCGCTGGGCCCTTCTGACCCTGCATCTGGGCCGGTCCCTCTTCGCCACCGGTTACTGGCGCGAGGGGCTGGATCGCCTGGGCCAGCTGGAGCGCGCCGCGCCGCCGGACGCCATGCTGCGCGCCAGGCTGGGCGTCGCCCTCATCGATTGCGGTCTGGCCGATCGCGGCCTGACCCATCTGGAATGGGCCGTCGCCGCGAACCCGGAGGCGGGCGATCTGCGCGGCGATCTGGGCTGGGCGCTCCTCGCGACGGGCCGTCTTGGAGAGGCTGAGACGCGGCTGGACGAGGCCCTGAGCCTCGCGCCCGATCACATCGGGTCTATCTGCACCCTGGCCGGGCTGCGGCGATGGAGCGATGCCGACAATCATGTCGACCGCCTGCGCGCCCGGCGGGATGACCCGGACGTCAAGCCCCGCGACCGCATCCGGCTGAGCTTCGCCCTGTTCAAGGAGCTGGACGATCTCGACCGGCGGGCGGAGGCCTGGACGGTTCTGGAGGAGGCCAACCAGGCCGCCTGGGCCGACGCGCCGGCCTGGTCCGCCCCGGGCGGTGCGGCCCTCACCCAGGCCCTGATGCGCCGGTTTCCACCCTCCCTCTTCGCCAGGCGCCCGCCCGACACGGCGAGGGGCCGCACCCCGATCTTCATCGTCGGCCTTCCCCGCACGGGCACAACCCTGCTGGAACGCATCCTGGCCGGCCACAGCCAGGTGAGCGCCCTTGGCGAGGCGGCGGTGTTCCTGCGTCTCTTCCGTGAGGCGGCCTCGGCCAGGGGCCGTCCGCTCGATCCGCGCGGCGTGCTGAACACACAGCGCACCGACTGGCGTGCTCTGGGGGCGCTCTATCTCGCCGAGACCGCGCCGCTGGCCCGGGGCGCCGGCTTCAGCGTCGACAAGCTGCCTGTGAACAGCCTCTTCGTCGGGCCTCTCGATCTTGCCTTCGCCGATGCGCGGATCGTCCTGCTGCGGCGCGGCCCCATGGACTCCCTCTTCAGCGCCTACAAGATGATGCTGCAGCAGGACACCCTCTATGGCTGGTGCTATCGGCTGGAGGATCTCGCCGCCCATTTTCGCCAGCATCAGCGCCTGATGGATCACTGGCGCTCCTGCCTGGGCGACCGCCTGATCGAGGTATCCTACGAAGCGCTCGTGACCGATTCGGAACCGCAGATCCGCGCCCTGCTGGACAGGTGCGGCCTGGATTTCGAGGCGGGCTGCCTCACGCCGCAGACCACCGCCGGTCCCATCCTGACCCACAGCAACATTCAGGCCCGCGCCCCGATCAGCGCCGCCAGCGTGGGCGCCTGGCGGCGCTACGAGCGCGAGCTTGAGCCTCTGCGCCTGCGTCTGGCCTAGAGCTCAGAGCAGCATCGGGCCGGCGCGGGCGCGCATGATCGCGCGGTCCAGCGCTTCGGCGAAGGCCAGACGTTCGGGCCGGCTCAGGGCCCGGGCCACGGCCATGGTGCGCCCTGAAAGGTGAAGCTGCAGATCGGTCTCGTCCTCGGCCTCGCCCAGGAGGGCGACCCGGGTGAACGCCGTCGGCGACTGCCAGACCAGGTCGGCGCCTGCGGGGGTCTCAAGCAGGACACGCACCTCCGCGGCGGTGACCTGGACGCGTTCGCGCCGCGACGCCGCGCGGTTGCTGGCGGCGAAGGCGATCGCCACCGCCGCAAGGTCCAGCCCCAGGAAGATCGGAATCGGGGCCGCGTGCAGGGCGACAAAGAGGATCGCCGTTCCGGCGTTGATGGCGGTGAGCGCGCAGATCAGGGCGATGAAACCGCGCCGCGATAGCGAGCGGTGCGGCGTGATCACCGCGTCCATGTAGTAGGGACCGTCCATGGCGAGGGGCAGCCTACGGCGTCCGGGCCGGCTTGGCGAGCGCTGCGAAACGCACCATGGTCTGTCATCCATGGCCCGCCTCACCAAGACCCAGGATCGCGCGCGCATCGCCGAGATCTTCGATCGCTTCGCCGCCGCGACGCCGGAGCCGCGCACCGAGCTCGGCTATAGCTCTCCCTTCACCCTCCTCGTGGCGGTGGTCCTCTCGGCCCAGGCCACCGACGTGTCGGTGAACAAGGCCACGGCGCGGCTCTACCAGACCGCCGATACGCCCCAGGCCATGGTGGCGCTGGGCGAAGCGGGCCTGACGCCCTTCATCGCCTCAATCGGTCTCTTCCGCACCAAGGCGCGCAATGTCATCGCCCTGTCGCGCATCCTGATTGAACAGCATGGCGGCGCCGTGCCCCTGAACCGCGCCGCGCTCCAGGCCCTGCCCGGCGTCGGCCGAAAGACCGCCAGCGTCGTGCTCAATGAGCTGGACGTGGAGCCCGCGATCGCCGTTGACACCCACGTCTACCGCGTCGCCCACCGGCTGGCTCTCTCCCGTGCCAAGACGCCCGATCAGGTAGAGGCCGACCTTATGCGGATCATACCGGTCGAACGGCGAACGCGCGCCCATCATTGGCTGATCCTGCATGGCCGGTACGTCTGCGTCGCCCGCAAGCCCAGGTGCGCCGACTGCCTGGTCGCCGACCTCTGCCCGTCACGAGAGCTTTTCCAGGGCGCCTGACGGCGCGCGGGGCTCGCCAGGCACCCCGTCGTGGTGTACCTCGCCCGCTCAGTCCCGCCGGAGCCGCCATGACCGCCCTTTATGACGTCGCCGCCATCGGCAACGCCATCGTCGATGTCATCTCGCGCGCCGACGACGCCTTTCTCAGCGAACAGGGCCTGACCAAAGGCGCCATGATGCTGATCGATGAACCGCGCGCCCACGAGCTTTACGGCCGGATGTCCCAGGGCCTGGAGGCCTCGGGAGGCTCGGCGGCCAACACCGTGGCCGGGGTGGCCAGTTTCGGCCTGAGCGCAGCCTATCTCGGCAAGGTCGCGGCCGACGCTCTGGGAGAAATCTTCGCTCACGACATAAAGGCCATAGGAGTCTCGTTCGAAACCGCTCCCCTGGTCGGCGGCCCAGCCACAGCGCGCTGCCTGGTCAACGTCACCCCCGATGGCGAGCGGACCATGTGCACCTTCCTGGGCGCGTCGGTGAGGCTGGGCGCGAACGACGTCGCTGCGGCTGTGATCGAAGGCGCCAGAATACTCTACCTGGAGGGGTATCTCTTCGACCCCGACGAGGCGCGCAAGGCGTTCGCCAGCGCCGCGTTCATCGCACGCAAGGCAGGCCGCACGATCGCCTTCAGCCTGTCGGACTCCTTTGTCGTCGAGCGCCATCGCGACGCTCTGCTGACCTTCATCGATGCGGAAGTCGACGTCCTCTTCGCCAATGAGGCCGAGTTGCTGGCGTTGTTCCAGGGCGACGACCTCGACGCTGCTCTGGACCGCCTCTCCGGACGCGTCGCAATCGCCGCCGTCACCCGCGGCGCGCAGGGCTCGGTGGTGGTTGCAGGGGGAGCGCGCACGATAGTTCCGGCCGAGCGGGTCGATAAAGCCGTAGACACCACCGGCGCAGGCGATCAATACGCGGCCGGGTTCCTGGTCGGATTGGCGCGGGGCAAATCGCTCGACGTCTGCGGGCGGCTCGGATCGCTGGCGGCGGCGGAGGTGGTCTCGCATTTCGGGCCGCGTCCACTGGTCTCGCTTGGCGAATTGGCGGCCGCACGCGGCGTGGAGATCTAGACCATGAACCGAAGATCGGAGGTCAAAAGAGAGACCAAAGAGACCCAGATCCATGTAAAACTGGACGTGGATGGGCAAGGTGCGGCCAGCGTTCGCACGGGAATCGGCTTTTTCGACCACATGATTGACAGTTTCGCCCGGCACGGCGGGTTCGATATCGAACTTGCCGCCAAGGGCGATCTGCACATCGACATGCACCATACCGTGGAGGATACCGGCATCGTTCTGGGCCAGGCGTTCCACCAGGCCCTGGCCGGCTTCAAGGGCGTCCGCCGCTTTGGCGCCGCTTACATTCCCATGGACGAAACCCTGACCCGCTGCGTTGTTGACCTCTCGAACCGTCCGTACCTGGTCTGGCGCGTAGGGTTCTCCAGACCCAAGGTCGGAGAGATGGACACTGAACTGTTCAAGGAATTCCACCACGCCTTCGCCATGAACGCCGGCGCGTGCGTCCACCTGGAAACCCTCTATGGTGAGAACTCTCACCACATTGCCGAAAGCGGGTTCAAGGCGCTGGCGCGCGCGCTGCGCGAGGCGGTGGAGCTTGATCCCAGGACCCTTGGCCAGGCGCCTTCCACCAAAGGCGTTCTTTAGGGAATCTGCGTCATGGGGGCCACCATCGCCCTGATCGACTACGGGTCGGGCAATATGCGCTCGGCAGAGAAGGCGCTGCGCAAAGCGGCTGAGAGCCTTGGCCCTACCCCGCATGTCGAGGTGACCGACGACCCCGAGGTCATCGCGCGCGCCGACAGGATCGTCCTGCCCGGGGTGGGCGCCTTCGCCGCGTGCATGCGCGCGCTCGAGTCGCGGCCAGGTGTGGTGGAAGCCATGGCTCAAGCTGTGCGCGAGCGGGGCGCGCCTTTTCTGGGCATCTGCGTGGGCATGCAACTCCTGGCGACCCGTGGCCTTGAATTTGCGGAGACGGCGGGTCTCGGCTGGATCGGCGGAGAGGTGAAGCGGCTCACGCCTGACAACGTTCACGCGAAGATCCCCCACATGGGCTGGAATTCCGTGAACGCCGCTGGCGGGACGGCGCTGTTCGGCGGTCTCGAACCCGGCCCCCACATGTACTTCACCCATTCGTTCGCGCTAGCGGCGGACGACGACGGGGACGTCTCGGCCTGGACCGATCACGGCGGGCGCTTCGCCTCAGCGGTGACGCGCGGCAACGTGGCCGGCGTCCAGTTTCATCCTGAAAAATCGCAGGGAGCCGGCGCGCGGCTCCTTAGGAACTTCCTGGAGTGGCGGCCATGATTCTCTATCCGGCCATCGACCTGAAGGATGGTCAGTGCGTGCGCGTGATCCGCGGCGATCTGGCGACGGCCACGGTGTTTAACGATGATCCGGCCGCCCAGGCCCGCGCGTGGGCGGCTGCAGGATTCGCCTGGCTGCACGTGGTGGATCTCAACGGCTCGGTGGAGGGTCACGCCGTTAACGACGACGCTGTGGGCGCGATTCTGAACGCGGTCTCCATACCGGTGCAACTGGGTGGAGGCATCCGGACGCTGGCCAATGTGGAGAGCTGGATCGAGGCGGGGGTGAGTCGGGTCATTCTGGGCACGCTCGCTGTCCGAGATCCGGACCTAGTGAAGAGCGCCGCACGCCGCTGGCCTGAACAGATCGCCGTGAGCGTCGATGTCCGCGGCGGAAAGGTCGCCATCGAGGGCTGGACCCAGGACTCCGGGCTGGACGCGATCAGTGTGGCCAGACGCTTCGAGGACGCTGGCGTCTCCGCACTGATCATCACCGACATCGACCGCGACGGGGCGCAGCTCGGTTTCAATGTGGAAGCCTTCGGATCTCTGGCCGACGCCGTGGACATTCCGGTGATCGCCGCAGGCGGCCTTGCATCCGTTACGGACATCGAGAGGCTTCGCGCACGTTCTGGAACGCCGATCGCCGGAGCGGTGCTCGGCCGCGCCCTCTACGCCGGCGCAATCGATCCTATGGCGGCGCTGTCCGCGGCCGCCGCCTGATGCTCAAGGTGCGGGTCATTCCCTGCCTTGACGTTCAGGACGGCCGCGTGGTGAAGGGCGTGAAATTCTTGGATCTGCGCGACGCGGGTGATCCGGTCGAGCAGGCCTCCGCCTACGACCTGGCCGGAGCCGATGAGCTGATGTTCCTCGACATAACTGCCAGCCATGAAGCACGCGGCGCCATACTGGACGTGGTTGCGCGCACTGCAGACGTCTGCTTCATGCCGGTGTCGGTGGGAGGCGGAATCCGGACCGTTGATGATGCGCGGCGCCTGTTGCGCGCCGGGGCTGACAAGATCAGCCTCAATACAGCGGCCGTCGAGGATCCGGACCTGATATCCCGATGCGCTGACGCCTTCGGCTCCCAGGCGGTGGTGACGGCCATAGATGCCAAGCGCGTAACGGAGGGCTGGCGCGTGTTCACCTATGGCGGCCGCCGCGACACGGCGCTGGAGGTCGTCGCCTACGCCGAGGACGCTGTGCGCCGCGGCGCGGGGGAAATATTGCTCACATCCATGGATCGCGACGGCGCGCGGAGCGGATATGACCTTGAGCTCCTGACCCGGGTCACGGCCGCGGTTTCCGTTCCGGTGATCGCCAGCGGCGGCGCCGGAACGGTCGCCCACCTCGTGGAGGCGGTCATGATCGGGGGCGCCGACGCGGTTCTCGCCGCCTCGATCTTCCATTTCGGCGACATCACTATCGCACAGGCAAAGGCCGCCATGGCGGCGGCGAACATTCCGGTACGGCCCGTCAGAGCGGAGGTGTCCGTATGAGCCGCTTTTCCGAGGTCCTCGACCGTCTCACAGCAACGATCGAGAGCCGGCGCGGCGGGGACC
>Ga0302196_10004607_pt1 | contig 12466 bp, 10 predicted proteins | sample II_Bog_N1_3_FD_198794 | JGI IMG/M metagenome (GOLD analysis project Ga0302196, IMG submission 198794) | Peat permafrost microbial communities from Stordalen Mire near Abisko, Sweden - II_Bog_N1_3 | ecosystem: Environmental > Terrestrial > Soil > Wetlands > Peat | place: Sweden: Abisko...
GCCCGTCGACCTCGTAGCTCACCGTCGTCGTGGGCGTCGTGACGGTGCGCAGGTTGCCGAGCAGGTCGTAGTCGTACGCCCACCCGCCGCTCTTGCCCTGGAGCGACCCGTTGTTCGAGTAGTTGTAGCTGGTCCCCGCGTAGGACGTGAGCCGGTCCTGCGCGTCGTACGCGCCCACGGTCACCCCGTTCAGCGCGACCCGGTTGCCGTCCGCGTCGTAGCCGTACGTGGCCGTGGCCGTCGCGTCGACCGTCGCGGTCTCAAGCTCGCCCTTGGCAGTGTACGTGTACGTGTTGACGTGCGCGGCAACGCCCGAGCCCCCTTCGGTCTTCGTCAAGACGCGCTCGTCGAGGTCCCGCGTGTACGTCACGGAGTACAGCGTAGCGCCGCCGTACTGCACCGTGTAGCTCGTCGGTTGGCCGGCGGAGTCGTAGGTCCACGCATCGGTCACTCCGCCCACGGTCGTGCCCGCCAGGAGCCCATTCATCTGGCCGCCTGGGTCCCGCTGAGCAGAGAGCGCTCCCTCGCTCTTGAGCAGACCGCCCTCGTCGTAGCCGTAGGTCACGGGTGAGGTGCCCATGACGGTACGCGTGGACAAGCGGAAGTAATTGTCGAACGTCTGCGCGACGCTCCCCGAGACGGGTCCGGTCCAGGTCTCCGAGACTCGGAGCGACCCATCGTACCCGTACGTCACGACCTCTCCGTCCGCCGTCTGTACCGTGGCGAGGCGATCGGCGGCGTCGTAGCCGTAGGTCGTGCTGTACGGACCGAAGGTGACGGTCGAGAGGCGCCCTGCGGAGTCGTACGTGCGGGTGACTGTCCCGTCAGGATCGACCATCGAGAGCAACCGCCGGTCCGCGTTGTACGCGTAGGTCGTGTTCCCCGAAAAGCCGAGGTTCGGCGGAAGATAGTCGTGGAGCAGGTCGATGGGGGTGTAGTCGAAACCGTGGGCGGCGCCCGCGGGCGGCGTGAGCTTCGCCAGGTTGCCGTCGAGATCGTAGGAAGACGCGATGGTGCTCGTGCCATCCTGGAGCACGGTGCTCGTGATACGGCCCACAGGATCGCGCTGGCTGTAAGTCACGGTCTTGCCGAGCGGGTCGGTGATGCTCTTCACGAAGCCGGTATCGGGCGTGTAGTAGCCGTACGAGGTCGTGCGGGCGCCTTGCGTGATCGCGGAAAGTCGCCCTCCCTGCGTATCGTCGTACGCCATGGCCACCGGGTCGAGACCCGGCACCGCAATCTGGACGGAGCGGTCCTTCGAATCGAGCGTGGTGGTCACGGTGCGAGGCATCCCGGTCGACGAGATGACGGGGCCCGTAACCACGCGCTGGTTCGTGCTCGAGGTGAAGGCCGTCGTAAAAGTGCTCACGCCGTTCACTGTCACGTTGTCGGTCTGCGTCGCGAGGGCCTGCGGGTTGCTACCTTGGACGGTCGCTACGCGGGTGCTCGCCACGGAGTAGGTCAGGCCGGACGGGGTCGTCACCGTCTCGCTCGCCACGTACGGCGCCATCATCCCGAACCTCGGGTCTGCTGCCTTCTGGAGTGTTGTCACCGTTCCGTTCGCGGCGGTGATCGCTTCCGAGCCGTCCAGGTTCCGCTGCCACGTCGACATCGCGCCACTCGGCGAGACGAATGTGCGGTAGTCGGCGTTCGTCGAGAGGGTCTCGTTTCTGTAGGAGGTGGTGCGCCCTTCGCCGCTCGTAAACGTGGAGTCCCAGCCGTCACTCACGACCGTCCGCGTGAGGGATTCCGACGCACCCGCCGGATCGGTATCCCTCAGCAGGTATCCCTCGGGCGAGAAGGCGAACTTGTGGACGAAGCCCTGGGTGCCGAACCCGTTGGGCGGTTGGAACGTGGCCAGGAGCCCGTTCTCGGCGCTCGCGCCCGTAACGTACGAGAGCGTGAAGTTCTCCTGGTTCGGGTCGGTCACGCTCGCGAGGTAGCCGCTGCTGTCGAGGGCGAGCGTCGTCTTCTGCCCGTGCGGGGCTGTGATCACCACATGCGAAGGTTGCGAGCGATCGATGGCGGTGACGTTTCCGTTCACGTCGGTCACAGACGAAAGCAGTCCGTTGGGGTCGTACCCGAATGTCAGCATGGTCGCTCGCCCCAGCCCGTCCACTGTGGTCAGGTGGCGGCCGTTGACGTCGAAATTGTAGAACTCGCTCCCGTCCTTGCTCGCGAAGTAGCCGGGGTAGGTGTTGCCGATGAGGCGCACCCGGTAGCTGGCCATGTCGGCGACGAGGAGGTTGCCCTCGGCATCGACGGAGAGGCCGCGCGGGCTGAAGAACTGCGCGTTCAGGGGCGCTCCTTGATCTCCATCAAAGCCGGCGGCGCCCACGATGCCCGCGAGCTGGTGGGCAATGCCGAGTGGGTCGATGCTCCAGACGGTCTCCGAGAGGTCGTCTGTCACGAAGACTGTCCCATCGGGCGAGACGGTGACTGTCTTCGGCGAGCTGAGCGCAAGGCACTGCGTTTGCGAAGCCGTGCACGCTGCGGGCAGCCCATCTCCTGCGACGGCCCCGGGCGGGACCGCCATCGAGCCCGCGAAGATATGCACAAGGCCATCGGGCGTCATACGCCGCACGACCGCGTTCGCCGTATCGGTCACGTAGAGGCTTCCGTCCGGTCCCACGGCGACGTCGGAGGGAGTGTTGAACTGCGCTTGAAGCCCCGCCACGTTGTCGATGGCTGGCCCGTTCATCCCCGGCGTGCCGGCGATCGTCTGCAAGATGCCGTCGGTCCGAATGCGGCGGATGACCTGGTTGCCCGTGTCGGCGATGTACACCGTGCCGTCGGGCCCCACAGCCAAACCTTGGGCCGCGTTGAACCGGACCGACGGGTCGATCGCGGGGATCCCGTCTCCCACGTACCCGGGCGTCGTGGCCGCGGGGCCACCTGCCAGCGTTGTGACCGTGTGATCTACGTCCGTCCCAATGCGCCGCACACCCGCGGCGTCGCCGAGGGTCCCTTGAAGGACGTACACGCTGCCGTCGGGACCTACAGCGAGCGCGGCCGGTTGCAACCCCGCTTGCGTTGCCGGTCCGTCCGCGAAGGAGCCGTTGGTCGGCCCGCCTGCGAAGAGCGTGAGGGTCCCGGTGCGATCGACTCTCCGGACTTCAAGGAGACTCGTCACGTAGTAGCTACCGTCAGACGCCCACGCCACGTCAGCGCCCGCTGGCCACCCGAGCGCCACCTGCGTCGCGGGGCTCCCGTCCCCGGTGTGACCGTCCCCGTTGACGCCCGTGCCGGCCACCGTGCTTATCGCCGGCTTGAACGCGTATCGCCGCCCGTCACCGCCGTAGAACGTGTTCGATTCCACGTCGAAGACGTGGTTGGCGCTGAGGCTCCAGCCCCCGAAGCCCTGCGCCTTTGCGTCGATATGGCCCACGTACGATCGCGAGACGTTCCAGACCGTAATCTGGTTGAGCGCCCTGTTTACGGTGACATCGGAGCCCGGGTACGAGCTGCCGAAGGCGTTCGCGATGGAGCTGAGCTGGGGCCGCTCTCGTAGACGCCACCATAGACGTACCCGACCTGGATGGTTGCGGGGACTGGTCCCGTGGTCCTGTTCCCGTGCACGTCCAGGCCGTTCCATGTGATCGACACCGACTGGTTCGGCGGAGTGGCGGCAGGCTCGGTGAGGTTCCACTGGTTGCCGGCGATCGTGACGTTGACGACGATGCTCTGGAGGATTGTCGGCGGGGGAACCGCCGCGCCCGTGATGGGAATGCTGAGAACGACCTCACGCCCGGCTTGCCGCTCGCTCTGGTAGCGAAGGACCCAGGGCGTGCCCACGACGGGGATCTCCTCCGCGAGAATCTGGCTCTGGCACTCGATGATGGACCCGGACTGCTCGCAGGGGTCCTCCGCCGGATCGCCGTCCTGCGGAGGGTCGCCGCCGGGCGGCGTCGCGCCCTCGGGCAAGTCGTAGGGCCAGTTGCAATCCCACGTGGTGAAGTGCGGGAGCTGAACCCGCCAGAGCGACTTGTTCGCCGCGCCGGGGTAGAGAGCCGTGCCGAGCTGCGTCTGCTCGTCCGTGGTGATGCCCAACGCGGTGAGCTTGCTTCCAGTATCGGCGACCCCGTCGCTGTCGACGTCCAACTGCGCGATGCCACCCGTCGTGCTTAGGATCGTGACGAGCCGCCCGTTCGTCCCTCCGGCCACCCACGCGCCGAGCGTCGGGTCGTAGTAGCCGGAGGGAATTGCCACGGGCGTGCCGGTCGTCGCGGTGCCTTTGAAGCCGAGAAAGTCATCGACGTAGAAGGAGACCGGCTGGTTGAAATGAACGGTCTGGCCGTTGGCCTCGTCGAGCGTGAGCGCGACCGCGTACGTGTAGGCGCTGTTGGCGGGTAGGTCCGCGGGCATCGCGATCCTGCCGTTGGCCCCGACCGTCAGTTCGGTGGCGCGGAGGTGAACCGTGCCCACGTTGAGAGCTGGCTGGTCGGTCGTGGTGCCGGGTGGGATGTAGATGGCTGCCTGACGCGTGCCATCGGGATCCTGCGTCAGGGACATGCTGCCGCTAGGAACGGGGCTGCCCTTCGCAACCTGCGCCGTCATCGCGCCAAAAGACACTGCGGTCGGGACGTCCAGCGCCGTCAGAGCGATATCGCCGAGAACCGTGTAGTCGTGCCAGGCCGTCTGGGCCTGCCGCTGGACCGGAAGGTACCCGCCCATGGTGAGCTGCACGGTGCTCAGGCCACCTGCGTTTACCGCGACCTCGAACCACCCGTCCTGGCCCGTGGCGACCTGTCCGAACTCGGGGTGATTGAGGACGGTGACCGCTACGCCGGGGACGGCCGTGCCGGTGGACCGGCCGATGACGTGGCCGCGGATGTACCCGACGAGGGCGGGATCCGTCGTGCCTGGAATGGTGCCATCGGGAACCCCGGCGTCTGGAGCCTGCCCGTCGGGTTGGCCGGCTTCAGGTCCACCGGCTTCGGGCGGTGACGAGTCAGGCGGGCCGGCTTCAGGCGTCGACGCGTCTTCCTTGCTGGAGCTAGCGTGGTCGCCGCCGCACCCGCTTGCGAGTAGGACGGCGGCTACGAGAAGGCATGGCCATGCGGCGTGGGCCATCGGCTTCATCGTTGCTCCGTGAGCGCAATGCCTACGCGCTACCTCCACATCGACGCTGGGCGAACCGGTGTTGCTAGAAATCAGCGTGATGGGGCTGTTCGATCCGTAGCTCGGATCGCGCCACACGGCGCGCATTTCAAGCCCGCGGCCATTGATGACCGTTTTGCGGTCACTTGTGGCCATCGTTTGGCCGGCTCGAGTACGCGGCAGGTCGCACCCGCTCTCGAAGCCAGGGATACAATCGGAGCCGTGCGCGAACGACCGTACCGGCTGCCAGCCGCTGCTCCGCCGGAACATTACCTGGTCGCCTGGGCGAACTTGCGCAAGCGCCGCTTCGTCCGCGGAGCCTGCGTCCGAGTATTCCTCGGAGCAGTCGTCGTCGCCGTGATCAAAATGCCTCCGTCCGGAGTGGTTCCGCTTGGCCAAAGGCTCGGGACGAACCCTCCTGATGGAGTCGGTCGGGGCCTCTGGCAGAGCCCTCCATGGTGCGCTATGTCCCGGGGCCTCGGAGGGTGGGGCGCATGAGGCTTCGGGTCGTTGGCGGTTTGGTTCTTGTCGGTATCGCTGGGCTAGTGCTCAGCGCGCCCGGTTGCTCGACTGCGTCGTCGGGGGTTCAAGGCGCGGACCCGACCCAGCTCTGTGCAGCGCTCTGCAACCGCACACAGGTCTGCGACAACACGATCAACGTGCAGACGTGCGAAAGCGGATGCTTCAACGACAACGCCGCTTTCGTTCCGAAGCTCCGCGACGACGTCGTGGGAGGCATCGAGAGCTGCTTTGCGTCACAGGACTGCGCCACCGTTCTCGCGGGCAGCGCGATCACCTCGTGCGTAGCTCAGGCAGCTGCCGCGATTGCTCCTGACTCCGTGGCCACCATGTTCTGTAGCGATGAGGCGAGCGCCGAGACAGCGTGCGGAGAACCGTCAGATGTCGCGGCCTGCCTGAACGCAGCAAAGATATTCAGTGACCCGACGCTCACCACCGCCGACGGGTGTTCGACACAGGCCTGCCCGCAGATCGCTAGCTGCATTGCCGTTAGCCTTGCCGAAAGCTCTCCGGGCGGCTCGGGTTCCGGGAGCGGTTCTGGTTCAGGTTCGGGGTCCCCCGGGAACGCCTGCTACACGCTTATTCCCGCCTCCGCCGGACCGGACGAGTGCTCGTTCATAACCACTCCGTACGGCGGAACATGCGCCGCCGGAGAAACTACCGGGCACTGCTCCGCAGCCAACCTCGTCGGGTGCTGCGCCATAACGTATACGGGGAGCGGGAGTGGTAGCGGAAGTGGACAGGTAGAGGATGTCACCGGCAAATGCGCCTATAGCGCTGCCCAGGCGGCGTCTCTCATGAGCGCTTGCACGGGAGCTTGGGTGACCACTCCGCCCTGAGTGCTCCCGGAGGCGCCGCGTGAGAGGGTCCGGCCCGATAACGGCGAAGACCAGGGCGCGGCCTTTGTTCTTCTTCGCCGCCACGTGTGCGTCCGTTACCAGCACGCCTCCAGTCGATCTCCCATCTCTTTGCTCACCGTCGCGGGTGGGTAAGGCCGAGCCCGGGGCCGACGGCGCGACGTGCGGTGCTCCGCGTCGAGGACCGCGGCCATTGCAGCGCTCGGCGCGCGGCGGTAGACGCTGCGCATGCGGAAGCTCCTGAAGCGCTTGCTCACCGTGGGAGCCATCCCGTCGTCGATCCTTCTGGCTTCGTGCGGTGGCCGCGTCGCCGACGATGCGGGCGCGAGCCTCACGCAGACCGGCGCGGACCCTCGCGACAGCGCCAACGGAGACGCGGCGAGCGGCGGAGTCCACGGTAGCCCGGAGTCCGTCTGCGACCTTCCAGCGGACTGCGGGACAACAGGCACGGTCGCGGGCTGCGCGGCGAACGAGTGCCCGGGCAACGCGGCGTGCACGCTCGCCTATCCGAGAGGGACCTCTAGCGGGGGGAGGGTCGCATGTGGAGTGCAGTCCTGCGTGGCGACCTGCTCGTCGAACTCAGACTGCCCGAGCAGCGAGGAGTGCGTGAGCCCGCGGTCGGCGCCCTGGAACACCTTCATCGAGGTTCTCGACGATGACCAGGAGGAGCGTATGTGTCTCCCAATCGCGTGCGGGGGCCCCTGACCGCAGGCCGTTGAGTCCGCCGCCAAGCGCGTGACGTGGCTGCTCTACATCGGGCGCAAGAAGCGCGTGCAGGCGCGGCTGTCCTGTGCGCCTCCGGACACCGCTCGACCGGCACCCCGCCCCTATCTCACCTCGGCCAACAGTGCGTCCGCCAAGGCGCTCGCGATCCGCTCCTTCGCTTCATCGTCGAACACGGGCGGTGGCAGCTTCTTCGCGACGACGACGATACCTACGATGCCGACCTGCTCCACGTTGGCGCTGCGGCGGGTCGCCCTTCGGGTCTGGACAACAAATTCGCCCGGCTGAACTTGGAACGCCCAGCTACTCGGCAGGGGTCCGCCGTTCGCTCCGAACACGGCTTGGACTCGGACGTCCCCGGGCGAGAGCTTTGCGTACGAGAGCAGCTCTCGAAGCGCGTCAGCGTGCTCGGGCACCCGAACCACACGGACGACTTTTGGGCGGCCATCGGTCGCGTCATGCCAGACTACGAGGAGCGGAAAGCTCGGCTTCGAAGGCTAGGCGCTCAATTGGACTGGTAGCCTCATCGTGCTGCGCGGCGCGCTGGTCACGCGCGCGATGCTGCTCTGCGTCCACCCGGCCGGAGCGATGCGAATGACGACCGCATCGGCGCCAGGGCATCCGGAGCGGCGGCCCTCTAGGTAAACAGTCCCGGCGCGAACGCACCTTCGCTATTGTCGCCCAGACGAATGCCGAGGCGCTCAACCCCCGCGTACCCACCCACGAACCTGAGTGGCGGAAGTTTTCGGCTTCCCGGAGGTCTCGAAGTGACGTGTGTGAGGAGTCCGGGGGCGGAGGTCGTCGATGCCGCTGACCGCGACTGGATTCCGGCGCGCCGACCTACCGACGTCGATTGGAGCTGGCGCGAAATGGCCGCCGAATCGCGCGACATGCTTGGGGTTCTTCGGGTAGCAGACCGGGTCCCCGTCGCGCTGTTCTGTTCCACCGCCCCGCGGCTCTTGAAGCTGGCAGGCGGCCCCGCGTACCGCCTCGACTTCCTCGAGGTTGGGCCGCCGTTCCGTGGAGGTGAGGTGGGTGTCTTTTCGCTCGCGGCCGCGGCCAGTAGAGCCCTAGAGTGCGGCGCGCGAAAGCTTGTGCTCGCTTCGGTGGTCGAGGCGCGCAAGCTCTACGACAGAACCGGCGGAAAACAGCGGCTCGCTGAAGGATGGAGGGTGCCGCGAGGCCTGCTACCTTACGAATTTCTAGAGGAAGACCTACACTTACTCGAGGAGGCGTTCCATGAGCGACGGCAAGACTAAGAAGGGCGGACGCTTCGAAGCGCTGGTTGCCGCCGTGGAGTCGGACGGCCCCCTTGATGTAACCGTGCTGGCGTCCGCGGTGCCGCGGCCAGCCGTCTCCGCTCGGGCTACCCGCGCCGCTCAACACCTGGTGGGTGCTGTCGCAAGCGAGGGAGGCCGCGTTGGCCGCATCGCCGCCTTGCTTGACGACCTCCGCGCGGCCGACGAAGGCACCGGGGCGTCGAAGCGACGCCATGCCTCCTAAGGGCACACCCCGAGTCACTGAGAAGCCAGCGGCGAGCAGCGTTACTAGCGCGGCCGGGAAGGCCATCGATGACCTTCATCTGTCGCCACCCGTGGCGTCGGCTCTGAAGGACATCCAAGCCGAGATCTCCGACGCATACCGGGATCGCTTCATCGAGATGATGGACGTTCTTCGGCAGCAGACGTCCACCCTGGCGCGCATCCAAGAGACACTTCACATTCTCGTCCAAGCCGTCCACCCCAAGCTTGCTGGAACCGTTCCGGCCGCAGTGCGGGTCGCACGTGACGGCGAGGATCCCGACCTTGCGTCGACCGTCATGGTGGCTGACCCGATTGGTGCGGGCTACACGCTGTCCCAGGTCGATCTGGCAACGGCGCTTGGACTACCGAACGCTTCCGACGTGTCGGTGCTCGTGCGCGCGTTCAAGTTGGACGAGGACGGCGAGTGCGCGGTCGTGGTTCGCCGGGGAGCCCGCAACAAGATCGTCAATTATCATCCGCGGGCGATTGAAACGTTGCGAGAATGGATCACGAGTCCGCCGGAAGGCCTCGCCCTCGCGCCCGACCAGCAAGGCGCAGTGAAGCGTATTCGGAAGAAGATGGCGCCGACCGCGAAGGCGTAGCTTGCAGCCGTCGCGAATGACGTCAGTCGTCCGACGGCGGGTAATTCGTGGTCGCGACCGCCCCTCCTCCCGAGACCACCGCCGTGAAGTGCAAGACGGTGGGTGGGACGAGGAACGTGTACGAGGCGGACCCGCCGTCCGTGGTCAAGATGGGCGAGCCTGGGCCGGCGATCGCGACGCTCCCTCCCGCCTGAATGGCCGTGATGGCAAAGGTCAAGGGGAGACCGACGATCGACGCGTCTCCGACCTGGGCAGTGCCGGTCAGCGTGCAGGGGAGGGACGATTCGCCGACTCCGGCATCCGGCGGGATACCGAGGGACGCGTCCAGGGTGACCACCGGCCCCACCACCAGCCCCGCATCACCGCTCGGTAGCGTGAAGACCGTTCCGCCACCGGTAATGATCGCGGTGAGAGGAGTCCCGTAGGGGACGATGACGGTCGACATGGCCACGCCGTTCGTGTCCGTAGCAACGGTGGCGGGTGAAAAGGTGGCCCCCGTGGTGGAAGCGAACGAAATGCTAAGCCCTTCTACCGCCGGTCCGGTCCCGGCATCCTCGTGGACCTTGGCCTTGATTTTGATCGTGTATGCCTGCCCGCTGGCCACGTAGACGGGCGGCTGCACGGGTCCGAACGAATCGAGCGTCAGGTCCACCACGGGAGCGGAGACTCCAGCGCCCGCGTCTGCAACCGGGAAGGTGATCACGTTCCCGCCGCCCGACACGACCGCCTCGATCTGGGTCCCGTATGGAACGAGAACGACGGAAGTCGCGTTGCCGCTCGGGTCCGTAGTTACGCTTGCGGGCGAGAACGCGACGCCCGTGGTCGTTGTCGCGAACGCGAGCGGGACGCCCGCAACGCCGCCGCTCCCCATCGTTCGATCCGCCGGCGTCGCCTGGACGGTGAGGCCGTAGACCTGCCCGCCGGCGATCGCGGTGTTCGTCGCGAGAAGACCGGACGTCGTCGCGAGCGTGAGCGGCGGAGCGCTCTGCGGCAGCTGCTTGATGACGCCACCGCCGGAGACGACGGCCTGGATCTGCGCGCCGTACGGAATGACGACGTACGAGCGGGCCAAACCCGTGTCGTCCGTCATCACCATAGCCGGTGAGAAGGCGATGCCGGTCGTGGTCGTGGCGAAACTCACACTGAATCCGGCGATCTGTGGCGGTCCGGAATTCCCGGCCGACGAGGCTTTGACGTCGAGCTCGAAGAGCTCCCCGCCGGGAAGCCAGGTGGACGTCTGCTGGAACGTCGGAGTCAGGGTGACTCCCGGGGTCGACCCGCCGGTAGGTGGTACGAGAGAGACGGCTTCCCCACCGCCGCCGGACACGGTGACCGCGACCTCGGTGTCGAAGGGTACGACGACGGACGCGCTCGCCAGTCCGTTGACGTCGGTGACGTTGCTCGTCGGCGAGATCGTTGCGCCCGTGGCCGTCACCCCGAACGTCAGGAGGAGGCCGTCGATCGGAGGCAACTGGGCGGCGACGCTCGGGGTGCTCGGGCACGCATTGGGTTCGTTGGACGCGGGCACGCCTACATGGGCGGTGACGTTCCAGACGGTGCCGGTGGGAACGGTCTGGTCTGTCGCAGCGGCCGTGAAGCTGATGCACGGAACGGGCACGGCGTTCGACGCGGAAGCCGTGGACGCCCCCGGCTGGCACTCGAGGACGGCGAGCAGCGAGGCGAGGGCGCCACACACCAAGACGCAGGCGGCGGAGATGCGCGCGAACATCACTTTGCCCCCGAAGAGGATCCGATCCCGGTGACGCTGGACACGGCCTGCCCGATCACCGCGAGATTGAACCCGATGCCGATGGTGAAGACGCCATCGACGGTCGAGCGCGTCGTCGGGGCGGAGGGTGCCGGCGCGCTACCACTGGTGCGTGGCACGGCGATCGTCTCGCCGGCCGCGTCGCCCACCAGGTCCGGAACGATGCGGAAGCCACCCCCGACGACGATGTAGAGCTGGTCTATCGAGAATTCGAGAGGCGGCGAATAGACGACGCTGGCCGTCCACTGCTGGAGCGCCCCGTTGACACCCGTGCCCCAGATCAGCGTTGGGCCAGCGCCGATTCCCCACCGGCCGCACTTCGCCTCGGACGCCAGGTAGGTCACGAGGATCGACGACGAGACGTTCTGTAGCGGCTGGTACGCGTCGTCCAGGGAGTAAACGACCTGCCCGGCGCTGATCCCCTGGTTTGCGGGGCGCCACTGGTAAGTGGGGAAATACCCGTTGCGCCCGGGGGCCAGGTCGCGGTCGTAGGTCATGGAAGCGAGGACCGCCCAGGATGCGCCTTCACGCGAGCGGAACTGTGCTTGCGCCTGGTTGGCGTTCGAGCCCGTCGTGGCGCCGGAGGTCGCGCTGCTGACCTGGATCCTGGGCCCGTTCACCTCGTAGAGTTCTCCGCTGTCCGTGCCCTGGGTCACCTTCCCACGTCCCGCCGCTGGTATCGGGAGGTGTTCCGTCGCCGAGCTTCGCGGACACGGAGTATAGATGGCCGTTGATCACGCCACCGGGAAGGGCGTCACTCGACTGCACGACCGAGCGATACTGGGCGATGGGACCCTTGGGAACGGGGCAGAAGGCCACGTGCACGGGCTTCTGACGCAGGCCCGCCTCGGGTAGGGTGGCCTCCAGAATCTCCCATTGCGGCGGGACGCCGGCCTCAAGCGCGAACTGGCCAGCGATCGCCGGGAGTGCCGGCGGCGGCTTGAGCCCCGCGGCCTCGGCGACCTCCGCGAGGGCGGTCGCCAGTCCCGTGGAGGGCTTCCCGATGCTCTGCCAGGCGAAGGTCAACTTCTGCGTGTTGTCGCCCGAGGACTTCACGCGCGTGGCGAAGGCGATGACCCGGCTGTCGTTGTGCATCGCGGGGGTCGGCGCCGATGCGGTCGCTGACGCCGGCGACCCTGGAGGTCCGTGGCGTCCGAGGTGGACGCCCCGGTTCTCTGGAGCACGCCATGACGACACGGGAGAGTCTGGACCGAGCATTCGACCTTCGAGGCACACCTCGGGGGACACGCGACGCGTACGGCTGGTGCATCAACCGCTACGAGGGATACTTCGGCCGACCGGCGAGCGCGCTCGGTCGCGAGGAGGTCGAGACATTCCTCCTTCACCTCGTTCGCGAGCGGAAGCTGGGCCCCT
>Ga0302196_10004608_pt1 | contig 12465 bp, 9 predicted proteins | sample II_Bog_N1_3_FD_198794 | JGI IMG/M metagenome (GOLD analysis project Ga0302196, IMG submission 198794) | Peat permafrost microbial communities from Stordalen Mire near Abisko, Sweden - II_Bog_N1_3 | ecosystem: Environmental > Terrestrial > Soil > Wetlands > Peat | place: Sweden: Abisko, Stordalen...
TGCAAAATCCTTCACGCCCAGCTCATTGCTTACCACCAGCACGCTGGGCTGGGTGGCCACGATGGTGATGAAGGCGAGATCCCTGGCAGGATCGTAGGGCAGCTGCCTGAACAGCAACGTGTTGAGCGCGAGCGGCCCCACGATCGACAGGCCGATCGTGTAGCCATCCGCTTGCGATTTGGCGATGGCGTCGGTACCGGTATTGCCGCTGGCGCCGGGCTTGTTCTCCACGATGAAGGCAGCGCCGAGCTTTGCCTGCAACCGGTCGGCGAGGATGCGGGCGAGGGTGTCGGGCGTCGACCCCGCCGCAAACGGCACGATGCAGCGGACCGCGCGCGCCGGCCAGGTCTGCGCCTGAGCCGCCGAGGTCGTGAGCATGGCGACGAGCGCCGCGAATAGGGAAAGCGTTTTCATCTGGGGACCCGATGTGGAAGTGCAAGTTGCGGGAGGCTGATCAGTCCGGTTGCGTCATGAAGCCATCGAAGAAGGCCGCAAGCTGCGCATATCCGTCGAGCGGAAGAACGTGGGCGACGTACTGGTCGGGTCGCACCACCACCATGCAGCCGCGCCGGCGATCGATGCCACGCATGGTGAAGATGTCATGGCCGCTCCTGAGGTCGGGGCAGAACATCTTTTCATAATCGCAAAGACCGTAACGGCCCTTTCGCGGCAGAAGCAGCGACGGCATGACGCCGATCGCGAGCTCGCGATGACCTTGCTGGAAGATCGCCCGGACATCAATCACCGAGTCGATATCTTCGCTCGGCAAAGTGTACTTCCTGACCGGCGAGGCCTCTGCTTCGGCAAGAAATTCGCAGAGGGCGCGGATACCGGAGTTGGGCGCCGTGGGATCCTCCGCCCCGGAAAAGGCAAAGATGCGCCAGCGGCCATCCGCCTTGACGGCGTGACCAAGATGGATCGGCCTGGCGTCCGCGAGGCGAATGACCGGCGCGGAATGAAAGCGCGTGCCGATCGTGAGACCTTCGGCCAGCTGCTGGCAGGCCGGCTCCCCTGAAAGCATCGAGCGACGATAATGGGTCGCGGTCCCGGCCGTGTAGCGGCCATGCCTGACGAAATAGCGCTGGGTCTCGACCGGATCGAACGCCTTGCCGTCCCCGGCCGCCGTCGATTTCGAGGCGGAACCGAGCACCTCGGCCCACTCGCGATCGAAGTCGATCAATTCCTTGGCGACGGCCTGGCGTTCGGCCGAATAGGTGTGCAGCAGGCGAGGCGTGCAGCGCTTGCGCAGCACCGCAGCCAGCTTCCAGCCGAGATTGAAGCCGTCCTGCATGGAGACGTTCATGCCCTGGCCGGCTTTCGGGCTGTGGGTGTGGCAGGCGTCGCCGGCAATGAACACGCGGGGCAGGCGTTCGCTGTCCTGTTCGGGCACGTCATCGAACTTGTCGCACAGGCGCTGGCCGATCTCGTAGACCGACCACCAGGCCACCTCCTTCACCTCGATGGTATGCGGCCTGAGAATCCGCCGCGCCGCCGCCACCAGATCGTCGGAGGTGATATTGCGATCTGACACACGTTCGCCGACATCGAGCTGGCCCATCTCGACATACAGCCGAAACAGATAGCCGCCCTCGCGGGGAATGATCAGGATGCTGCCGTCTTGCGCGGACTGGATCAGGGATTTGAAGCGGACATCGGGAAAGTCGGTGACGGCCAGCACGTCCATCACGCCCCATGCGTGATTGGCGGAGTCGCCGTGCAGCGCGCGCCCGATGCACTTGCGGACCGCGCTGCGCGCGCCGTCGCAGCCCACCACGTAGCGGGCCTTGATCGTCTCGACCTGCCCCTGGTGCGCCGCATCGAGGCGCTCGAGCCTGGCGGTCACCCGGTGCGGATCGTCATCGGCGCCGGCGGCCGCCGCGTCGAGCTCGAGATCGGTGAGGCGCCGGGCGTAATGCGGCTCCAGCCGTGCCGGCGATTTGCGCATGACGTCAAGGTAGAAATCATGCACCCGCGCCTGGTTCAGAACGACATGCGGAAACTCCGACAGCCCGTCTTCGGTGTCCTGCACCCGTCCGCTGCGGACGATGTTCTCGCGCTGCGTGCCGTCAGGTTTCCAGAATGTCGTCTCGTTGATCCAGCAGGCTTCCTTCAGCACGCGCTCGCTGAAGCCAAAGGCCTCGAACATCTCCATGGTGCGGCAGGCGACGCCGTCGGCCTGGCCGCGGAGCAGCGGGCCCGGCTTCTGTTCGACGATGCAGGTCTTGATGTCGGAAAAGGCGGCGAGTTGCGCGGCCAGCGTCAGCCCGGCGGGCCCGCAGCCGACGATCAGGACGTCGACCTCCTGCGGCACAGGGCCGGGGCTTCCCGGCGCCGGATGGCGCTGCGTCGGGTCCGAAATCTCTGGGTCGCCGGGTTGGAATCCGTTCAGGTGAAATTGCACGAAATCTCCCCTCTCTGACGGGCCTTCCGGGCGGGGCGCAATGCGTCGAAGCACGGCGCCAAATCGCCGGGGCACTTGATCAGCATGCTGATTATCAGTATGCTTGTCAAGTGTGCGGCCGGCAGGAGAATGCATTGACCGACAATCTTGACAAGCCCGGGCACCTGGCGCGGCGCTTCCAGCAGATCGCGGTGGCGATCTTTCATGCCGAGGTCGAGGAGGCCGGCTTCGACCTCACGCCCGTGCAGTATGCCGCGCTCGCCACAATCACGGCACATCCCGGAATCGATCAGGCGACACTTGCCGGTCTGATCGCCTACGACCGCACCACCATTACCGGGGTGGTGGATCGGCTGGTGCTGAAAGGCTTGCTGCTGCGCCAGGCCAACAGCCGCGACAGGCGGATCCGCGAGTTGCAGGTCACCGACGAGGGACGGCGGATCCTGAGCGGAATCGAGCCGGCGGTCGAGGCCGCGCAGCGGGTCATGCTGCGGGGCCTGAACGCGGACGAGGCCGACCAATTCCTGCGGCTTTTGCGCAAGACCATCGCGGCGAGCAACGAACTCAGCCGGGCGCCGCTGCGGGAGGCCGCAACGGATGCGGCAAAGAAGAAAATAGCCCGGCCGAGAAGCTGACTCGCTGCCGGCGGCGGGTCCGAACATGACGATACGATCATTGAATCGGCGACAAGCCCTCCGGAAGGCCATCAACCCGGAATGATCCGCAGGATGGCGATGGAGCTATCGCAAAAAGCCACCATGCCGCGGAGCCGAATCTCATCGTTGCGCCGGCGAGCTATCGATGGATCATCCTGCTCGTCGCCTGGATGTGATCAGCTTCGTTGATCACCTGGCGTGGCTCGCTCTGCATGGTGTTTGTGAGGGAGCGGCGGCGCCATCCTGACAGCACGGCTCCCGTGAGAGACTGGACGATGGCTGAAAAGTGAATGCGATCGGCATTTAGGCGTGGCCGTGGTGGCCATGTTGTGCAACTAGATGACCCACGCCGGCCAGAGTCGTCCAACCCGGTCATAACGCGGTGGACGTGCGTCTGATACCCGGAGATCCGGCAGAACCTTGAACCAGCATACCCAGCTTCGAGCTGAACCCGGCGCTCCCTCTCGGGGTCGCCAGCTGTCAGCCCGCTCATCCCGACAGGACGGCGCTACCCGTGACCGACATTCAATCTCAACGACAATTCTCGCTCTCCAAGGACAAGATCCGGGTTCTGCTGCTCGAGGGCGTCAACGACAGCGCGCTGCACACGCTGACCACCGCCGGCTATTGCAGCGTGACGCGGCTGTCGAAGGCGCTCGATGGCGAAGCGCTGAAGGAAGCCATCAAGGGCGTGCACCTGCTCGGCATCCGGTCGCGCAGCCAGATCACCGCCGACATCCTGGAGGCCGCGGACCGGCTGATCGCGATCGGCTGCTTCAGCGTCGGCACCAACCAGGTGGATGTCGACGCCGCCCGCCGCAACGGGGTGCCGGTCTTCAATGCGCCTTTCTCCAATACGCGAAGCGTGGCGGAACTGGTGATCGGCGAGATCGTCTTCCTGCTGCGCCGGGTCGTTTCGCGGTCCAACGCCGCCCATGAGGGCCGCTGGGACAAGTCCGCGACCGACAGCCACGAGGTCAGGGGAAAGACCCTCGGCATCGTCGGTTACGGCAACATCGGCTCGCAGCTTTCCTATCTTGCCGAAGCCATGGGCATGCGGGTGGTGTTCTACGACCATACCGACAAGCTTCGCCACGGCAACACCGAGCCGACCGCCACGCTGCATGAGCTATTGGCGCAGAGCGACGTCGTCAGCATGCATGTGCCGGAAACCGCGGCGACGCAGGGAATGATCGGGCGCGCCGAGATCCAGGCGATGAAGCCGGGCGCCTATTTCATCAACAACAGCCGCGGCAGCGTCGCCGACCTCGACGCGCTCGCCGATGCGCTGCGCGAGGGCAGGCTGCGCGGCGCCGCGGTCGATGTCTTTCCGGTCGAGCCGGGTTCGAACAAGGAACGCTTCGAGTCGCCGCTGCAGGGACTGGACAATGTCATCCTGACGCCGCATGTCGGCGGTTCGACCGAGGAGGCGCAGGAACGCATCGGCGCCGAGGTCGCGCGCAAGCTGGTCGACTACAGCGACACCGGATCGACCATGGGCGCGGTCAATTTTCCCCTGGTGCAATTGCCGCCGCGACCGTCCGGCACGCGCTTTATCCAGGTTCAGCGCAACGTTCCCGGCATGCTCGGCCGGCTCAACGAAGTGCTCGCGCGCCACGCCGTCAATATCGCCGCGCAATACTACGAGACCCATGCCGACGTCGGCTATGTGGTGCTGGACGCGGACGCCTCGGCGGCGGATAGCCAGCTGGTTCTGGCCGACATCCGGTCGCTGGAAGGCACCATCCGGGCGCGATTGCTCTACGAGCACAAGGCCTGATTGGAAAGGCTCTGCCGCCTACCGCGGTGCCGGCACCGGTGGCGGCTGAGGTTCCCGGCGCGCGCGGCAGCATGTCGGTCAAATCCAATTCGGCAAAAAAGCATGCAGCATGTGGGGTCATTGGCCGCGCCTCGCGGCCGACCGCCCGGCGGTCGCGGCAGTTTATAAATACCCCTGTCCCATCTCCTCCGCAAATTTCGCAGGCCCTCCCTCCCAGGTCAAACGTCCGTGGTCCAGAACGTAGACGCGATCGGCATGGGGCAATGCGAAGGTGACGTTCTGCTCTCCGAGCAAAAGCGTGATTGGCGTGGTCTTGCGCAATTCACCCAGGGCTTTTGAAAGCTGCTCGATGACGACCGGCGCCAGCCCCAGCGTCGGCTCATCGAGGATCAGCAGCGCGGGGTTCATCATCAGGGCCCTGGCGATCGCCAACATCTGCTGTTCGCCGCCCGAAAGGGTACGGGCGGCCTGGCTTTGCCGCGAAGCCAGGATCGGAAACAGCCCGAACAGCATTTCAAGTTGCCTGGCCCGCGCATTCGCCGGCAGAAGGTGACCGCCGAGGTCGAGGTTCTCGCGCACGCTCATGGTTCCGAACAACTCGCGCGATTCCGGGCACTGCACCACGCCGGCGCGCGCAATCTCGCCGGCCGACTTATTGCGCAGGTCATCATCGCGAAAGCGAATTGTGCCGGAATAAGGTACCAGGCCGGACACGGTGTTGAACAATGTGGTCTTGCCGGCGCCGTTCAATCCGACGATCGAAACGCACTCACCCTGCCTCACGAAAAGCCCGATTTTATCAAGCGCTTGCGCCTTGCCGTACAGCACCCGGACTTGCTCGATTTGCAGCAGGGACGGCGCATCGGCTGTAACTCTCGAATTTTGACCAATCGGCTGCAGTTCTCCGCCCAGGTAGACGCGGCGAACCGTCTCGTTGGACATCACCTCTTCGGCGTTGCCTCGCGCAATGGGCTCGCCGAGATACATGGCGAGCACACGGTCGGCGAGCGCCGCAATGCTGCGGACGCTGTGGTCGACCAGCAACACGGCGCGACCCTCGTCACCGAGTGCACGGATCAGCTCTGAAAATGCGGCGATTTCCGTCAGCGTCAGCCCGGCGAAGGGCTCGTCGATCAGGACGACTTTAGGGTCGCGGGCGATTACCTTTGCCAGCTCCATTCGACGCAGGTCCGCAAAGGGAAGAGTCCCGGGGCGGCGGTCGATCGCGTGGCCGAGTCCCACACGTTTGGCGATCGAACGCGCATTCCTGTCGACTTCCGGACCCGTCGCGAGCCGCAGCAAGGAATCGGGAAGCAGCGCAAGCTTTATGTTCTCCAGCACGGTTTGCCGGTGCAGCGGACGCGAATGCTGAAACATGATCGTTATGCCGGCCCGGGCAATGCGGTGCGGCGGCAGACCCGCGAGATCCTCGCCGTTGAGCCTGATCGTGCCGCCGCTCGGTCGTTCCACCCCCATGATCAGCTTCATGACGGTGGATTTGCCGGACCCGTTGGGTCCGATCAGCCCGAGAATTTCGCCGGCATGAAGATCGAAGCTCATACCGTTGACCGCGACCAGACCGCCGAACCTTTTGCGCAGGTCGCGTACCTCGAGAACCGGGCGCGAGCTCATTCGCGTGTCCCCGCCCGCAGGGCGAAGCCCAGGATGCCGTCCGGGAGCAGCAGGATGACGGCGAGCGCGACGGCGGAGACGACAAAGGTGTTGAGCTGGCCGAGCGGGCGCAGGAATTCGGTGGCCACGATCAAGAACACCGCGCCGATCGCCGCGCCTACGATGGTCCTTCGGCCGCCGAGAATGGCGGCAATGATGATCTGGACCCCGATCGAAATATCGATCACGGTATCGACCGAGGCCGCCCCCATGTAGAAAATCAGCATCGCGCCCGCCAGGCCGGACAACAACGCGCTGATGCAGAACGCCGCCACCTTGTGCTTGGTGACGTTGAAGCCGAGCACCGCCGCTTCAACAGGATCCTGGCCGCTGGCCTGCAGGATCAATCCGATCGCCGAATTCGCAATCCGGGTCAAAAGGACCGCGGAAACGACCAGAAAGCCAAGCGCATAGTAGTAGTTCGTCGTGGCGTCGATCGACAGGACGTCAAAGACGGTCATGCCGATTTCGCCGCCGGTGAATTTGGCAAAGATGACGATGGCATTCTGCAGCAGGAGGACGGCCACCAGGGTCACCAGTCCGAAATAAGGTCCGCGCAGTCGCAGCGCCGGTACCGCAAGCAGAACGCCGCCGAACAGGGCCGTGCACGCCGCGGCTACCAGGCACAGCGGTATCGGCAAGTGATATTGATTGTTCAGGATGGCCGCCGAATAAGCTCCGAGCCCGATCAGGAAGGTCGGGCCAAAATTGACCTCGCCGGCGAACCCGAACAGCAGGTCCCAGCTCATCGCAAAGACGCCGAAGTAATAGGCGCCGGTCAGGACGCTCAGAAGGTAGGCGGACAGCCACAACGGCAGCAGCGACGCCACTACGGCGGCGCCGATCGATATCCAGAACAGGCGCGATCTCACAAGGGAGTGCATCGCGCCTATCTCCGTCCCAACAGGCCCTGCGGACGTGCATAAACCACCATCACGAGCAGGATCAACGCCGGAATTGGCCGCAGGGTCGGTGCGATCAGGTACGCGGTGGCGGTCTCGAGATATCCGACCACATAGGCTGCGATCAGCGAGCCCGACACGCTGCCAAGGCCGCCGAGGACGACAATGGAAAATGCGCTTGCGGTCAGTTGTCCGGCATTGCCGGTGCTGACCCCGAGGAAGGAGGCGAGCAGAACGCCGGCAATGCCGGCAAGCACGCCGTAGATCCCCCATACCAGCCAGTAGATATGGGAAAGCTCGTATCCGAGGAGCGTCAGTCCGCGAGGATTGATGGAGGCGGCGAGCAGGGCCTTGCCGGCGCCGGTACGGTTTACGAAAAGCCACAGCAGGGCGATCGCCAGCCAGCAGACCAGGGCAATGAGCATCTCATTGGACGGCGTGCGCACCCCGAGGATATCGGTAACGCCCGCGATGAGGGGACGCATGGTCACGGGGTTGTCGGAAAAGAGATAGGCCATCCCGACCTGTATCATGATGCCCCACAGCAGGGTGCCGGTCAGGACGAAGATCTCGGTTTCTTCTTTCGAGATGGTCCGTGACCGCTGGATCGGCCTCACCACGATGAAATAGGTGAGATAGGCCAGCGCTACGGCGGAAGCTACGCCTGCGACCGATCCGAAATATGTTCCGAGGCCGAGATCACCCGCTGCGTACCAGCCGACCAGCGCCGCGACCACCATGATGGCGCCGTGCGAGAGGTTCAGTACGCCCGACACCCCGAAAATCAGCGTGAATCCAATTGCGCCAAGGGCGTAAAGAGAACTGATTGTGAATCCGTCTATTAAAATCTGCAGGCCTTGCATGGAATTCAGCTTTATCCGTCAACGTGATCAGGGTGCGCCGGCAGAACTCGGCAGCGAAGGCATCGGACCCCGTGTTTGGAGAGCCAAGGTCCGATGCGATCAACTCCGGGTTATTTTGTGTTTGCCGCCTGTTTGGGCAGCTTGACGAACGACGGGAATTCGATCTTCGCGTTCGCTTTGTCGCGCGGCCAGACCGTCATTTGCTTGCCGTTCTGCCACTGGATATCGACGCCGGTGACAAGTCCTTCGCCATATTTGAGCGCGTGGGTATACTGGTCGTTGCGGCCGTAAAACTGAACGCGGCCGACCGTGCCCACGTAGTCGGTTTTTTCCAGCGCGGTCACCAATTTGTCCGGGTCCGTCGAGCCGGCGGCGGCGATCGCGTTGGCGATGATATGAACGTCGTCATAGGACGAGTAGCCGTCATAGGCCGGCGAGACGCCATAACGTTTGGTGTATTCGTCGGTGAACGGAATCGTCTGGGGCGTCAGGGCCACCCCGGGGGATGCGGCTGTCGCGGTAATCACGCCCTCCGCGGCGCCATTGGTGTCCTTCCAGAACGAACTGGTGGTGGCCTGCGAGCTTTGCCCGGTAAGCGGGATCGGCACCTGTTGCTCGTGCCACTGCACCGTGGGCTGGACGCCGACGTGACTGAGGCCGGTCGTTATGACGTCGGGATGTTCACCTTCGATCTTGTTGAAGATCGGCGTGAAGTCGGTGGTGTCGGGATTGAAGCGGATATGGTCAAGAACCTTCAGCCCGGCTTTGGGAAGACATTCGAGATAACGCTGGTCGAGCGGCGTGGTCCATGCCGCATCTTCGCTCATGATCACGGTCGATTTTATATCGTAGTCCTTGATCAGCGTATCCTTGTCAAAATCGCAGATCGACTGCGCGATGAAGGCGGACGTCAACCAGCCGTGGAAGGTGTATTTGTAGTGGGCATAGTCATCGTGGACATGCTTGGAAATGTCGGTGGATGCCGCCCCGGGCGTGATGTAGGGCATGTGCAGCCGGGCCGACCAGGGCTCGATCGCCAGTGCGACCTCGCTGATGTAACTGCCGATCACCGCCGCAACCTTGTCTTCGGTGGCGGCCCGCTGGAATGCCCGCACCGCGTCCGCGGCCGATGAATGGTCGTCATAGGTAATGATCTCGATTTTGCGCCCGTTGACGCCGCCATGCGCATTGATGTCGTCTGCTGCCATCTGGGCCGCCTTGGTGATGGAGGCCCCGGCGACCGAAGACTCTTCGCCGATCACGCCGATCTTGATCGGTTCGGCCGCCTGCGCCGATCCCGGCGATCCGACCAAGGACAACGCAGCGAATGCGGCGCCGCCACAAACTATCCGCCGTGCCGAGAGGCACGCCCGCTTCGTGCTTGTCATGGAATTTCCTCCAAAGATCTGTTCTGCGAACTGCCCTCTGCTGGAAACACCCGAACGGCCGTTATCGGTTCCGGTGATCGGCTAGACGTTCGCGTGAGGCGCGGATCTCGCCGCCGGCGATCGCTGGTGATGCCGTCCGCTCCGGTCGATCTGCCGCTGGCGGCGGCTATGCGCGGATGTTTTCCGGCACCGCGTGGAATTCCAACGAAACGAAAAGCGTAACGGAGGCGCCGAAGCGCGCCTTGCGGCAGCGCGAGCCGGTTGCGGCGCCGGTGATGGACCGATGCTGGAACGTTCTCATGACCGACGAGGGGCGCGCCTGCGTTTTCAATTGCTTTGTCGACCTGGCGGCTCTCGAAGTCCGCGCAACCTGCTGCATCTCACGTTCGGCCCGACGCAATGCGCCCGTCCGTCGCCGACTGCGAGGATGGCGCGAAGGGCTGGATCGCGAATGCTTGCCGAGCGAGCGTTTTGCTTGGAACTCTTGCCGCCTGAGCTGGTTTTTTTCGAAATCAATTGCGAGGGCCCCGTGGACCGACCAGCAGCAACCGCCGGCTTTCCGGTTTCGTTCGTCATCAACGGGGATCGTCACGAATTGACCGTGGCACCGTGGGTCACCTTGCTGGACCTGCTGCGCGAACGCCTGCAATTGACCGGAACAAAGAAGGGCTGTGATCACGGACAGTGCGGGGCGTGCACCGTGCTGATCGACGGTGTGCGGATCAACTCCTGCCTCGTGCTGGCGATATCGCGGGATGGAGCCCAGATCACGACCATCGAGGGTCTGGCGCGGGGAGCCGACCTGCATCCACTGCAGGCCGCCTTTATCGAGCGGGATGCGTTCCAGTGCGGTTACTGCACGCCGGGACAGATCTGCTCGGCGGCCGGCCTGCTTGCCGAAGGACATACGCACAGCCGGGCCGAAATCCGCGAGCATATGAGCGGGAATCTCTGCCGCTGCGGCGCCTATACCAACATTGCCGACGCCATCGAGGACGTGCTGAAGCAGGGCGCTTCGGTGCGGGAGGCCGCCGAATGAACCGGTTTGAATATGTCCGTGCGGACAGCATCGCCGATGCCGTAGGGGCACTGGCCGCCCCTGGCGCGCGGGCGCTTGCCGGCGGAACCAATCTTGTCGACCTGATGAAATACGATGTCGCCAAGCCTGCGCGTGTCGTCGATATCAACCGGTTGCCGCTCAAGGAGATCGAGCCGTCTCCGGATGGAGGGCTGACCATCGGTGCCCTGGTGACGAATTCCGGGCTGGCATGGGATCCGCGCATCGCAGAAGGCTATCCCTTGCTGGCGAGCGCGATCCTGGCCGGGGCGTCGCCGCAGTTGCGCAACGCGGCCACCACCGGGGGCAACCTGCTCCAGCGCACCCGCTGCTATTATTTCTATGATCCGTCCACGCCCTGCAACAAGCGCGAGCCCGGCAGCGGATGCCCGGCGATCGGCGGCGTCAACCGCATTCACGCCATCCTCGGCGCCAGCGACGCCTGCATCGCGGTCCATCCCTCGGACATGTGCGTGGCATTGGCGGTTTTGGACGCGGTGGTCAATGTGCAGGGCCCCGACGGCGAGCGCAGCATTCCGTTTGAAGCGTTTCACCGGCTGCCGGGCAACGAACCGCAGCATGACAACACCCTGCGTCGCGGCGAACTGGTCGTTTCGGTCTTCCTTCCGCCGCCCGGTTTCGGATCGCACTACAGCTATCTCAAGGTGCGAGATCGGTTGTCCTATGCCTTCGCGCTGGTATCCGTCGCCGCCGCGCTGAAACTCGACGGCGGCCGGATCAGCGAGGCCCGTGTTGCCCTGGGCGGCGTCGCGCACAGACCGTGGCGCGACCGTGAAGCCGAGCAGGGCTTGAAGGGGCAGAAGCCCGACGCCGCGGCATTTGCCGGATTCGCCGATCAGGTGCTGCGGCAGGCCAGGGGGCAGGGCGGCAACGACTTCAAGATCGAACTGGCCCGGCGCACCATCGCCCGGGCCTTGCGCCAGGCCGCCGCCGCGACCCCGCAGCGGCAATCCGACAAGTCCGTCAGGTAGGAGCCACGATGTCGAACGCCGAACTGCTTCAGGTCGGGCGGCCGGTGAGCCGGGTCGACGGCCGCCTCAAGGTGACCGGACGGGCGCCCTATGCCGCGGAATATCCGTCCGCCGGCCTGCTCTACGGCTATATCGTCAACAGCACCATTGCGGTCGGACGGATCAGCGCCATTCACACCGAGGCGGCCCGTGCGATGCCCGGCGTGGTCGAGATTTTCACCCATGAAAACCGCGGCAAGGCGGCGTGGCTCGATCGAAGCTGGCGCGACGAAGTGGCTCCTCCCGGCCATCCGTTCCGGCCGCTTCATTCCGAGCGCATCCTGTTCGACGGCCAGCCCATCGCGCTGGTGGTAGCCGACAGTTTTGAGGCCGCGCGCGATGCGGCATCCCTGGTCCGGGTCGATTACGCCGTCGCGCCGCATTGCACCGAACTGGAAAGCAGGCTTGCGCAGGCCTACGTGCCCCCGGAAAAGCGCAGCGGCATCCCTCCGCCGCCCGATCCCCGCGGCGACGCCGCGCAGGCCTTCTCGCAGGCGCCGGTCAGGATCAGCCGTGACTATCGCGTCAAGGCCGAGCATCACAATCCGATGGAAATGTTCGGCTCGACCTGCGTGTTCGAAAGCGACGGCAAGCTGACGATCTACGACAAGACGCAGGGCTCCCAGAACGCCCATGGCTATGTCACGTCGGTGTTCGGGCTCAAACCGGCGAATGTCCGCTTGATCAACCACTATGTCGGCGGTGCCTTCGGTTCG
>Ga0302196_10004618_pt1 | contig 12439 bp, 9 predicted proteins | sample II_Bog_N1_3_FD_198794 | JGI IMG/M metagenome (GOLD analysis project Ga0302196, IMG submission 198794) | Peat permafrost microbial communities from Stordalen Mire near Abisko, Sweden - II_Bog_N1_3 | ecosystem: Environmental > Terrestrial > Soil > Wetlands > Peat | place: Sweden: Abisko, Stordalen...
GAAGTTCGCCGCGTACTCCCCGGAGTCCGTGAGCTACTTGGGGAAGTTCGCCGCGTACTCCCCGGAGTCCGTGAGCTACTTGGGGAAGTTCGCCGCGTACTCCCCGAAGTATGCGAGGTATTTGGGGAAGCACGCTCCGGCCGTGGCGCCGAGATTCTAGCCCCGTCGCAGCGCGTCCCTCGCCTGCCGGGCTTCGACGACGAACGCGAAGGAGTCGAGCGCTTCGCGCACTCCGATCTCTTCCTTCTGCCGCGCGGCGCGCACCGTCGCGCGGAAGGAGATGTAGCGGCGGCCATCGAGCCCGAGCAGCATCGATACGAGGCCCGGATCGCGCGGCGCATCGAGCGTCCCGGCGAGGCCCGCGGTCGACGCCAGGAGGCGCGTGAGCAGCAGATCGCAGGCGAGGACCGCGCCATGGAAGTCGCGCGCGCCGATCAGCGTCTCGGTCTGCCGGACCGCGTCGCGCTCGGCTTCGGGCCACAGCTCGGCCATCGAGAAGTGCGACGTCCCGGGCGGCGGTGCGATCGTCGCGACCGCGTGCGCCGGCCCCGGCTCGGGCGGCGCCGCAGGAGGAGCGCTCGTCTCCTTCCCGACGCTCTCGGGAACCGGACGCTCGACGACCACGGCCAGTGGAATCTCGGACTCGACGGGGGCGACGGCAGGGGCCGGAGCAGGGGGCGCCGGGGGAGCCGGAGCGGGCGCGGGAGGGACAGGAGGGGGGGCCGCGATCGTCGTCGTGTGCGGCGAGGGAGCCGGAGGTGACGGCGCGGGGACCTTCACGGCGGCCATCCCCGCGAACGGGGTCACCTTGCTCACCAGGGGAGCTTCGGCGAGACCTCGGATCGCTTCCGCGATCGACATGTCGGCCCCCTCTCCGCTCAGCGGTGTCGCGGCGTGCTCGCCGGTCCTGGGGAGCTCCGACTCGTACTGACGAAGCACGAGCCTGGTGATCCGCTCCAGCCCCTCGAAGACGCCGTCCCCGCGCGTCGCGCACGTCCCGATGGAGCCCGCGCCGTGCACGTTGAACCGGCGATCGAGCTCCTCCATCGGGACGAGGTCGGACAGGTCGCGCTTGTTCCAGTGGAACGTGTGCGGGAGCTTCGCGAGCGTCCGGTTGGTCTCGGCGAGGTTCGCGTTCAGGTCTTCGAGCGACTCATTGTTCGCGTCCATGCGCCCGGCCTGCGAGTCGGCCACGAACACGACGCCGTCGACGCCCGACAGCACCAGCTTCCGCGTCTGCGCGAAGTAGACCTGGCCGGGCACGGTGAACAGCTGCAGGCGCACGCTCATCCCGCGGATGCGCGGCATGCGGAGCGGCAGAAAGTCGAAGTACAGCGTGCGATCCGTCGGCGTCGCCAGCGAGACCATCTTGCCGCGGTGCTCGGGCTTGGTGGTGGCATGAATGTACTGGAGCGTCGTCGTCTTGCCGCCGAGACCGGGGCCATAGAAGACGAGCTTGAAGACCAGCTCCCGCGTAAGCGGATTGAGCGATGCCACGAGCTACACGATACATGAAAGCGATGACTGCAAAGCGGTGCGTGCCTCGGAGGCGCACTTCGCTCTAGACTCCCTCTCCCGCGTCAGCGCGCAGCGCGACCGCACTCAATCGAGAATGCCGAGCTTCATCGACCTGCATTGTCACTGGATCGCCTTCATCGACGACGGCTGTCGCGCGCCAGAAGCGGGCGTCGCTTTGCTGCGCGGTCTCGGTGATCTCGGCTTCGGCACCGTGATGGCGACGCCTCACATGCGCCCCGGCATGTTCGACAACGATCGCGCGGCGCTGACGCACGCGTACGAAGCGATGAAGGCGCCGCTCGCCCTCGCTCACGCCGAGAAGCCTCTGCCTGAGGTGTACCTGTCGAGCGAGCACTACTTCGACGACACGGTGTTCGAGCGCATTCGCAAGGGTGAGGGGTGCCCCTATCCTGATCTCGGCCCGCCGGCGGCTCTCGGCCCGCCGGCGGCTCTCGGCCCGGCGACGCTCGGCACGGCTGCGGCCCCCCGCCGCAAGCGCGGCGTGCTGCTCGAGTTCAACCCCGAACGCTTTCCGCAGAGCGTGCACAACCGTTTCTTCGATCTCCACCGCGCCGGGTTCTACCCGGTCATCGCCCACCCCGAACGCTACGCGCCGGTATGGAAGGATCGCGAATCGTTGAGCCCGCTCGTCGAAGCGGGAGCGCACCTCCTGCTCGACGTGTGCTCGCTCGTGGGCAAGTACGGGAAGGCGGCGCAGAAAGCGTCGGAGAAGCTCCTCGAGGACGGGGCGTACCTCGCCGCGTGCACCGACGCGCACAAGCCGGAGGATCTCGAAGTCGTCGAGCAGGCGCTCGCGCGGCTTCGCAAGCTCAGCGGCGACGAAGGGGTCGAGGCCCTGTTCGTCGACGGCCCGAGGCATATCCTGCATCTTCCGAGTCTCGCGTAACGTCTCGCGTAGCTAGGCTCCGGGTCGAGAACAGTTCCAGGAGGGACGAACGTCATGGATGAGAAGGTCGCCGTCATCGGGTTGGGTTACGTCGGGCTCCCCGTCGCGCTCGCGTTCGCGCGCAAGTTCCCTGGCTGCGTCGGGTTCGACATCCACAAGGAGAAGGTCGACGAGCTGCGCCGCGGCCACGACCGCAATCACGAGGTCCCCGAATCCGTGTTGAAGGGGACGACGCTCAACATGACGAGCGACCCCAAGGCGCTCGACGGGATCACCTTCTTCGTGGTCGCCGTTCCCACGCCCATCGATCACAACAACGTCCCCGATCTCACGCCGGTCGTGAAGGCTTCGGAGACCGTCGGCAAGCACCTCTCGAAGGGCGCCGTCATCGTCTACGAGTCCACGGTCTACCCCGGCGTGACCGAGGAGATCTGCGGCCCCATCCTGGAGAAGCAGTCGGGCTTGAAGTGCGGCCCCGACTTCACGCTCGGCTACTCCCCCGAGCGCATCAACCCGGGCGACAAGGAGCACACGCTCGAGCGAATCACGAAGGTCGTCTCCGGGCAGGACGGGCCGACGCTCGACCGCGTGGCCGCCGCGTACGGCTCGATCATCGAGGCCGGCGTCCACCGCGCGCCGAGCATCAAAGTCGCCGAGGCCGCGAAGGTGATCGAGAACACGCAGCGCGACCTCAACATCGCGCTCGTCAACGAGCTGGCGCTGATCTTCGACCGCATGGGCATCCGCACGTCCGACGTGCTCGCCGCGGCCGGGACGAAGTGGAACTTCCTGAAGTTCAAGCCGGGCCTCGTCGGCGGCCACTGCATCGGCGTCGACCCCTACTACCTCACGATGAAGGCCCAGCAGCTCGGCTACCAGCCGGAAGTCATCCTGGCCGGGCGGCGCATCAACAACAACATGGGTCCGTTCGTCGCTCAGCGACTCGTGAAGATGCTCATCAACGCGAACATCGCCGTGAAGGGGGCGCGCGTCGGCGTCCTCGGACTCACGTTCAAAGAGGACTGCAACGACCTCCGCAACAGCAAGGTCCCCGACATCCTCACCGAGCTGAAGCAGTTCGGCATCGAGACGATCATCCACGACCCGCTGGCGAACGCCCCCGAGGCCGTCCACGAGTACGGGCTGACGCTCTCGCCGCTCGAAGCCTTCCGCGACCTCGACGGCCTGGTCTTCGCCGTGAGCCACAAGGAGTACCTGGAGATGGGTACGGCAAAGATCGCCGAGTACGTGAAAAAGGGCGGCTGCATCGCCGACGTGAAGAGCGCTCTCGACTCGACCAAGGTGGGGCGCGGCATCAAGTACTGGAGCCTGTGAGCCGGCGGGGGCGCGCTCGCCCCCTTGTGCTATAGCCACGCGCGAAAATCGTGAACGCGCCGAAACAAGCCCCGTCGTTCCTCCACCGTCACGGTGTGAAGCTCGTTCTGTCCCTGATCATCACCGCGAGCATCGTGTTCGCGATGAAGAAGGGGGGGCTGAAGTTCATTCCCGACGGGGGGAACTTCGACCAGCTCCGCTGGTGGGCCATCCCGGCGTACATGGTCACGCTGGTCTGCAACCACGTCTTCCGCGCGATCCGTTGGCGGTTCCTCCTCCGCTCCCAGGCGGAGGTCCCGAAGAAGAAGCTCCTCTCGGTCTCCTGGATCGGTTTCGCGGCGATCCTCGTCATGCCCTTCCGCATCGGCGAGCTCGTGCGCCCGTACATGATGCGGACGCCCGGAAAGCGCGACGCGAGCGGCCGGATCGTCGGGGCCATTTCGATGCCGGCGGCCACGGGGAGCGTGGTCGCCGAGCGCGTCGTCGACGGGCTCTACCTGAGCATCGTCCTGGCCATCGCGCTCCTCACGGTGCCGCACCTCGAGCCGCTTCCGGAGAAGGTCGTGGGCCTCCCGGTGTCCGTCGCGCAGGTACGGCACGCCGGCTTCCTCATGGTCGGGGTCTTCACGGTCGCGCTCACGGTCATCGCGGTCTTCTACGCCGCGCGCGATTTCGCCCGGCGCGCGACGCTCGCCGTCTTCGGCATCGTCTCGAAGAAGCTGGGCGAGAAGCTCGCCGGGATGGCCGAGAACCTCGCCGACGGGTTCCACTTCTTCAGCCGCGGCAAGGATGCCCTCGGCTTCCTCGGCGAGACGACCATCTACTGGTTCTGCAACGCCGCCGGCACATGGATCCTCGCGTGGGGGTGCGGCGTCGCGCACGCCAACGGCTCTCCGATCACGTTCGGTGAGGCGTGCGCCGTCATGGGGATGGTCTGCATCGCCATCCTCGTCCCCGGCCCGCCTGGGCTCCTCGGCACGTTCCAGCTCGGCCTCTACGCCGGGATGACGATGTACTTCCCGAAAGAGATGGTCGTCGGCCCCGGAGCGGCTTTCGTTTTCATCATTTACCTCGTGCAGTTCGTGTGGACGATCTTCGCCGCGCTGATCTTCCTCGTCAGCGACAGGTCGAACCTGCATCAGCTCGAAGAAGCCGAGGGAATCCTCCCCCCGCACGACGACAACCCGGACGCTCCTGGCGCCGAGAAGTTGGCCCCTTCCGCTTCGCCTCGCTAGCCCTTGGCGCATGGCGTCCCGAGCAGGATGGCGTAGTGCGGGGTTCGTCCGCGGCGGCCTCCTCGTAGCGATGACGGGCCTGGCGGCGGCCGTCGCGCTCACGAGCTCGATGGCCACGGCCAAGAGCGACTACGCCTCCCCCTACGGTTACGACAAGACCTGGAACGCGGCGCTCCGCATGGTGCGCGTCGACCTCGGCTTCAAGGTGCTCGAGAAAGACGACGCCAGCGGCTACCTGCTCTTCGAGTACCGCTCCCCGGAGAGCGGGCCCAAGGCGACGAGCGGGTCCTTGGAGTTCGTGCGCCCGCAGAGTGGTTCGAACGAGGTGAAGGTGGTTGCGCAGATCCCGCAAATGCCGCGCTACCACGAGCAGGTCTTGCTCGATGACCTCGCCAAGAAGATGCACGACGAGTACGGCGACCCCCCTGCCCCGCGCAAAGAGCCTGCGCCTCCTCCCGACGCTGGCACGGACGCCGGCGACGACGACAACAACTAGCCCTCCGCCGACCTCAGCTCCCGGCGAGCGAAGACATCGGGCTCCCGCCGCTCCCCGACGCCGGGCCGAGGCTGCCGCCGCCGCCCACCGAGCTGGTGTCTGCCGCCCCGGGATTCGCGCTCGTCCCCGAAGGGGGCGCCGCCGGCTTCTGCGCCGCGGCCGGCGCCGCTGTCTGCGCGTCCGAGCAGCACCGGAAGCCGATCTGGTAGAACTCGAAATCCTCGCTGTGCGCCGTCGTCATCGGGCGGCAGCGATCGCGCACGGGGCCCCAGTAGCCCCCCTTCAGGCCGCTCTTGTACGGATGGGCGCTCTCGTTGACGACCCACTCGTCCACGTTCCCGGTCATGTCGTGCACGCCGTAGGGGCTGACGCACGCATCGCGCGCGCCGCTCGGCTCCCCCTGCCAGAGCCGGGCGACCTCGGCGTCGCGCGTCGCCGGGTTCTCGATGGCCTTCTCGTCGACATCGGGGTGCGGCTTGTCGATGTTGCAGGCGTCGGCGTTGCGGGCGTAGCCGTACGGATACGGCATCCGCTCCTGCCCCTCGCACGCCAGCGTCCACTCGCTGTCGCCGCAGAGGCGCTTCCCCTCGGCCGAGCACGCGTCGCGCGCCTCGTACCAGGTCTTCATGACGACCGGATTGGTGCCCGGCTGGTTCGGGTACTCGTAGGCGTCGACGCAGAACTTCTTGTGCGTCGTCTTCCCTTCGCACCGCGTGGCGGGGGCGAACTCGGCGCAGCGCATCTTCTCGTCCGGATCCAGCCAGCGCAGGCAGGTCTCTTCGACGTGGGCGCAGTAGTCCCCCTCGACTTCGACCATCCCCTGCGCGCATTCGCTCGCTGTGGCTTCGATGACCGCGGGGGTAGCCGTGGTCTTGATCGCGGTGCTCGTCTGGACCTGCTCCGTCTTGGCGAGAACAGACGCCTTCGTCGCCGGGGCCTGCATACCGGCGACGTTCCTAGGTGGGCCGCCGTCGGGCTCGCCGGCTTGCGCGACGCCATCAGCGCCGCTCGCCCCGCTCGCCCCGAGCAGGAACACCCCCATCACCACCGTCAATGTCCAGCCAACCTTCGTACTCATCGCCGTCCGCCCGTCCGTTCGACGTAGCGCCCTTGCGTCCGCGAACCCTTCACCACTGAGTGCAAATCGCTCGCCAACCTCGCAGGTTTATTCCCACCATCCCCAAGTACGGACGGCGCCGCCGAGGCCTCACCCTCCCGACACGGATTCGAGCCTCTCCACACTCTTTCCGTCACCACGCAAAATCGTACGGAAGAGTCGGAGTTGTGGTCACCTTTCCGGCAAGCGGCCCCGGATCCGACGAGATTTCGTCTGGATCGGAGCAGAGCCCTCGATGCCGATGACCCGCCTCGCGCGTGACTACGCTTGTGACTCAACGTGGGGCCGATCGCGACACGGTTGTCAGTGGTGTTTCTGACTACATGTGGCGCAGCTTCACGCGCCGCGAAGTGAGCGACGCGCGAACGGTGCGAACGGCTTCGCAGCGCTTTCGGATCCGTGCGTCACGGCGCGCAGAGAATTCGCGATGCTCCGTCGGCATCGCTCTCGGCGAAATCGAGCGAATCGCCGTCATGCGCGCACCCGCGCAGGCAGGCCGCGAGGACGCGGGCGCTCCCTGCCTCGAGCCGCGCTTCCCCGGCCGAGCAGGAGATGACGAGCGAAGTGAGGCAGCGATACCCCTCCCCCGCGCAGGCGCCCGGCGGCGCGATCGCGTCCGGTGCCGGGCGAGCGACCGGCTTCGACGGATCTGCCGCGCAGAGCCGTGCCGCAGCGCGCTCGGGGGGAACGACGAGAGACAGCCCTTCCGACGCACAGCCGCGCGGGCAATCGGCGACCACGTCCCATGGGCAGACGCAGTCGCCGGGCGTCTCTTTCTTCGTGCACGGCACCGGGATGCGGGCCAGCCGCGACGCTTCCACCACGCCGTCGATGCAGCGGGCAACGCCGTCGGGGCAGTCGATCGCCGGACCGAACGCGCGCGGGAGCTCGGTGACCGTCTCTTTCTTCGTCCTTACCCAGTCGGACAGGCTGCCGCGCGAGCACGCGGCGCACGCGAAGACGGCGACGAGCGCGACAAACGCGACGAGGACGTACGGGACGCGTCGAAGCACCGCGTCAGAGAAGCAGACCGATGCGCAACAAGTCTACCGTCGGGATGACCGAGTTCGTGAGGTAGTGCGCCGTGTTGTAGGCGTCGGTCGCGAGCGGGACGCTGATGGGGAGGTTCTGCGGGATCGTGCTCGACATGCTGGTCGTCAGCGGAATCTGGACGCCGATGTCGATGCCGACCGTGAGGCCCCAGCTGGCCGTCGACAGGAAGCCGATGCGCGGGTTGATGAACCAGTTGTCGCCGGTGATCTGCTCGGATACCGACGACGGGAGCCCCGGAAGCGATGGGAGCGTGGCCAACCCAGACGCGCTCACGTGCTGCCGGCCGCCGGCGAGGCCGATGAAGAAGCCGTTCCGGAACGGGAAGACGCGGACGTCGCCAGCGAGGGCCCAGAAGGTGGTGTCTGCGTTGTCGATGGTGATGGCGGGGAGCAGGCTGTACTCGAGGCCGAAACCGATGATGTTGTCGATCTTGGCGAAGCCCTCGAGCGTGAGCGGTCGGGGGAAGCCGATGCCGCCGAACGCGCCCATGCGGAAGTAGTCGAGGGCGCTGGTCGTGTTGTCGTCGTCCTTGTGCGCCGGTCGGTCCGCCTGAGCAGCGGGCGGAGGCTGCGCGAAGTCGTTGGGGGCGGGCGCGGCGGAGACGGCTGGAGACGGTGACGGCGCGACGTCGGGCGGCGCCGCTGCCGGAGGCGGCGGGGTTGGCGAGGTCGGCGGGTCATCGGCTCGTGCGATGCCTCCCGACGCGACCAGGGCGATCACGAAGACCAACCACGTCCCCATCTGCTTCATCGACGCTCCCTCCGCTCGGGAAAGAAAAGTCCAGCTTCCCCAATGTACCTGGGGTGCGCGCCGGGGAGCGGGGATTCGCTTCGACACAAATGCACACAAGCCCCGCAACGCAGAGCGTCGCGAGGCTTGGTGGCGCTCGAAGGAGCGGGATTTTCTCAGCTTTCGATGAACGACTTCAGCTGCTTGGACCGCGACGGGTGACGCAGCTTCCGGAGCGCCTTCGCCTCGATCTGGCGGATGCGCTCGCGCGTCACTTCGAAGTCCTGGCCGACTTCCTCGAGCGTGTGATCGCTCTTCTCGCCGATGCCGAAGCGCATGCGGAGGACCTTCTCCTCGCGCGGCGTGAGCGTCTTCAGCACCTTCCTCGTCTGCTCGGCGAGGTTCATGTTGATGACCGCTTCGCTCGGGGAGATGACGCTCTTGTCCTCGATGAAGTCGCCCAAGTGCGAATCTTCCTCTTCGCCGATGGGGGTCTCGAGGCTGATGGGCTCCTTCGCGATCTTGAGGACCTTACGGACCTTGTCGAGCGGGAGCTCCATCTTGTCGGCGATCTCTTCCGGGGTGGGCTCGCGGCCGTACTCCTGGACGAGGTATCGCGACGTGCGGATCAGCTTGTTGATCGTCTCGATCATGTGGACCGGGATGCGGATGGTCCGCGCCTGGTCGGCGATCGCGCGCGTGATGGCCTGACGAATCCACCACGTGGCGTACGTGCTGAACTTGTAGCCGCGCTTGTATTCGAACTTATCGACCGCCTTCATGAGGCCGATGTTCCCCTCCTGAATCAGGTCGAGGAACTGCAGGCCGCGGTTCGTGTACTTCTTCGCGATCGAGACGACGAGGCGCAGGTTCGCTTCGACGAGCTCGGCCTTCGCCTTCTCGGCGACGCGCTCCCCTTCGCGAATGTCTTCGTAGGTCTTGCGGAGGGTCTTGATGTCGAGCTGCAGCTCCTCTTCGACCTTCTTCAGGTTCTTGAGGGCGGCGGCGTGGTTCGAGAGGACCTCTTCGAGGCCGACGCCGTGGCGCTTCTTGAAGTTGCGCTCGAGCCGAACGTCCCCCTTCGCCGTGCGGGCCTCCTTGCGGAGGAGCTCCATGTCGACGCCAGTGCGCTTCTCGAGTTCGGTGCTGCCGCTCTCGGCGCGCTCGACCTTCTGAATCAGGCCGCGGAGCTTGAGGACGATCTTCTCGTACGTCTTCTTGTTGAGACGCATCTCCTCGAGCGTCTCGATCATCTTGAGGTGGTTGGCCTCGACCTCGACCTCGACCGACTTCTTCTTGGCGGCGGGCGCGGCTTCGCGCTTCTCGATGAGCTCTTGCGAGACCTTGTCGAGGTGCTTCACCTTGTCGATGAGGCGAAGGATGCGGCGGTCCGCCTCTTCCTCGTCGAACTCGCGGTCCTCGTCGTCGGCGTCGCGGATGATCTCCTTGACGCGGATCTTGTGCTTACGGAGCTTGTCGCCGAGGTCGATGATTTCGCGGACGGCGACCGGGCTGTTCAGGATGGCGTTGAAGACCGCGTGCTCGCCCTGCTCGATGCGCTTGGCGATCTCGACTTCGCCCTCGCGCGTGAGGAGCGAGACGCTCCCCATCTTGCGGAGGTACATGCGAACCGGGTCGTTCGACTTCGAGTAGACGTCGCCGCCGTCTTCGTCCTTGGCGTGCGGTTGGTCGCGCGCGGTGGGGAGCGTCTTCTTGTCGCCCGCCTCTTCCTGGGCCACGCGCGTCGGGGCGATCTTCACCTGCGTCGCGGCGTCCACGATCTCGATGTCCTCGTCGCCGAGGGCGCCCATCACGTCGTCCATCTGATCGGCGGCCGTCATGTCGGCCGGGAGGGCGTCGTTGACCTCTTCGTAGGTCAGGAAGCCCTTGGTCTTGCCCATCTCGATGAGCTGCTGGACTTCCTTGCGGTCGCGGTTCTTCGCTCCTGCCACTTTGCCTTCTTTCGCCCCCGCGCCATTCGCGTGACTACCGTTCTTCGTACTCGCCATCTTGGTCGGCTCGCCCTTCGCCGGCTTCCCCTTCGTGTGACTCTGCGACTGATGCATCCCGTCGGTCTGCCCGTTGCTCTTGTCTTTGTGCGACACGTTGGTCTTCGCCTGCCCGTTCTTCGAATGGCCGTTCTTCATGAGCCGCTGCCCCCGAATCCACTACGCGCTCGTCGCGCGGGTTGCTTCCACTCACGGTCGATTGCGTCGTCTGCGACTGCTTCAGCTGTCTCGCTCTCCGCTCCGTGATCTCACGCAGAGAGCGCTCGTGATCTTCCTCATCGTCCGGTCGAAACATCTCGCGGGAGACCTGCTCCGCTTCGTGCGCGAGAATCAGCCTTTCTAACCGCTGGGCGCTGGCGAGCAAGGACTCCTTTGCGTTCGCCTCCGATTCGTGCACCGGCACGACGAATCGATCCTGGGCGAAGCCTTGGATCGCGGGAGGGATTTGCGCAAGAAATCCAGCGCTGTCCAGCCCTTTTTCCTTACTCCAGGTCTTCCGGAGGGCCAAAACGGCGAGGACGGCCGGGCCTTCCAGGTGGGCGCAGGCTTCGGTGACCTGCGGGTCGAGGAGCAAAGAGGGGTAGTCGAGAAGGGCGCCCACCATGTTGCGGCGCTCGATGGAAAGAGCACGTTTGTTCGAGACGGCAGCGTTTTCGTGGCTCGTGGGGCCCGACGCCGCGGGGACGCGCGGAGGCGGCGCGTCGTCGGGGGTGTCGGAGTACGAAGGAAACGACGGGTACGAGGGGTCACGAGAGGTGCGCGCGGGTTGCGCTGGCGCATCTCGTAAAGAGGTTGAACTCCGCACGGGGGGGGCCGGGCGAGGGGCGCGACCGGCGGCGTGGAGCTTGCGATGCAGGGCGCGCAACGTTTCGTCGCCGAGGCCGAGGCGCGAGACGGCGTGGTCGGCGTAGATCGTGGCGGACATGCGGGCGACTTCGTCCTCTTCGCTCGCGATCAGCTGGAGGATGCTCTCGACGCGCTCGAGCTTTTCATGGACGTCGGCCGCGACGAACGAGGTATCGAGCTCGGCTTCGATGAGGAATTCGAGCGAGCCCTTCGCTTCCTTCACGAGCTTCTTCAGCGCTTCGACGCCGCGCTTGCGGACGTAGTCGTCGGGGTCTTCGCCGTTGGGGAGCGAGGCCACCGACGTCATGAGCCCGGCCTGCATGCACGGGCCGCGCGACGCGCGAACGGCTTTGCGACCGGCGGCGTCGCCGTCGAAAAGGAGGATCACTTTCTTCGGGGCGTGCCGCTTGAGGAGCGCGGCTTGCTCGGGGGTGAACGCGGTGCCCAAGGGGGCGACGACGTTGGAGACGCCGCGCGCGTGGAGAGAGAAGACGTCGAAGTTCCCCTCGACGACGATCGCGATCTCTTCGGTGCGGATCGTCTGGCGCGCCTGGAAGAGGCCGAAGAGGACGTTCCCCTTCGTGTAGACGGGGCTCTCCTTCGAGTTGATGTACTTGGCCGGCTTGTCCTCCCCTTCTTTGCGGACGGTGTTCGGAGGATCGGCCAGCGCGCGACCGCTGAAGGCGACGACGCGCCCTTGGGTGTCGATGACGGCGAACATCAGGCGGTGGCGGAAGCGATCGTAATGGCCGCTGCCGCTCGTGCGCGGGGCGAGGAGGCCGACGGATTCGGCGGCGACCGGCGAGATCCCCTGTTGGCGCAAGTAGCCGGCGAGCGCGTCCCACTCGTTCGGCGCGTAGCCGATGCGGAAGGCCTTCAGCGCTTCGTCGACTTGGGGACTGGCGCCGGGGACGATGCCGCGGCGTTCGAGCTCTTCGAGCGCGAACGAGCGGAGTGGGTGCTTGCGGAGCTGGTCCTCGAAGAACTGCGCGGCGACGGCGTTGGCCGAATAGAGGTCGTCCTTCTGCTTTCGCGCGCGATCGATCTCGGTGCGCTCGCGCGACTCTTCTTCGATTGGGATCCCTTTGCGCTCGGCGAGCGTGTGGCACGCCTCGTTGAACGTGTAACCCAGCTCCTTCATGAGGAAGCTGATGACGTCGCCCGACTCGCCGCACCCGAAGCATTTGAAGAAGC
>Ga0302196_10004620_pt1 | contig 12438 bp, 9 predicted proteins | sample II_Bog_N1_3_FD_198794 | JGI IMG/M metagenome (GOLD analysis project Ga0302196, IMG submission 198794) | Peat permafrost microbial communities from Stordalen Mire near Abisko, Sweden - II_Bog_N1_3 | ecosystem: Environmental > Terrestrial > Soil > Wetlands > Peat | place: Sweden: Abisko, Stordalen...
ACCACGTGATTGACGACGAAAGCCGCTCCGTAGGCCAGGGCCAGCATATAGAGGAACTGGATGGCCGGCCATCGCCAACTGTTGGTTTCGCGGCGAACCACGGCCATGGTCGAAGTGCACTGCATGGCAAAGGCAAAGAAGATCATAAGGGCCAGCGCTCCGCCAAGGGTCATGTCGTGATGCAGGGCGGTTTGCAGGTGCATGGACTGGGTCTCGGGGTCGGCGCCGTAGAGGGTGCCCATGGTGCTGACCATGACTTCGCGAGCCAGTACGCTGGAGAGCAGGCCGATGCCGATCTTCCAGTTGAAGCCGAGGGGGGCAATGGCCGGTTCAATGAAGTGACCCAGGCGGCCGATGACGCTGTCGGCCAGTTCGGGCGCGGAGATGGCTCCGCCCGGAGCCTGAACCACCGGCAAGTGAGCCAGCACCCAGAGCGCCAGCGTGACGCAGAGAATGATGGTGCCGGCCTGGCGCAGGAAGACGCGGGCGCGGTCGATCAGGCGCAGGGCAAGGGAGCGCAGAGTGGGCATGCGGTATTGTGGCAGCTCGAGGATGAAGGGCGTCTCGCTGGACTTGAGAATGGAGCTCTTGAGCAGCCAGGCTGTGGTCATTGCCCCCACAAAGCCGGCCAGATAAAGACTCAGCATCACGATGGTGCGCAGGCCGAGAAAGCCGTGGAGATAGACGATGTTGGGGATAAAGGCGGCGATGAGCAGCATATAAACCGGCAGCCGCGCCGAACAGGTCATGAAGGGCGTGACCAGGATGGTGGCGAAGCGGTCGCGCTTGTTCTCGATGGTGCGCGTGGCCATGATGGCCGGGATGGCGCAGGCATAGGCTGAAAGCAGCGGAATGAAGGCCTTGCCGTTCAATCCAATGGTGCGCATGACGCGATCGGCGATGAGAGCCGCGCGCGAGAGGTAGCCGGAGTCCTCCAGAATCCCGATGAAGAGAAAAAGCAGCAGGATCTGAGGCAGAAAGACCAGCACCGATGAGACGCCCTTCCATGCGCCATCCAGGATCAGGGACTGAATCCATCCGGCAGGCAAGAGCGGGCGCGCCAGGCCACCGATGCGAGCCAGAATGTCTCCAAAGCCGTCGGAGAGCGGCTGGCCGATGGAGAAGACCACTTCAAAGACACCCACGACGACCACAAGAAAGAGCAGCGGCCCCCAGATGCGATGGAGGAGAATATTGTCGATTTTGTGTGTGCTCTCGACCGACAACGGGGCGCGGTAGCCAGTATTCTTGCTTACCTGGGCTGCCCAACTATGTGCGCTGGCGGCGTTGCCCACCACGGGCAGGGCCAGGGGCTTGGCGGCGGCGCGCTCGGTATGCTGATGCAGGAAGAGCGGCACGGCATCCATGCCCGATCCATGGGTGGCGCTGATCAAGGCTACGGGCGCGCCCAGCTCACGGGCCAGCTTGAGGGGGTCGATGTGGCCGCCCCTGGACTCCATAAGGTCGCTCATATTGAGCAGAACCAGGGTGGGCAGACCCAATGCCAGTACAGGAGCTGCCAGCATCAACTGGCGCTTGAGGTGCAGGGAATCGAGAACCAGCAGCACCGCATCGGGCTTGGGAGTGCCGGGCATTTTGCCGCGCAGCACGTCGATGGAGACGCGGGCGTCTTCAGAATAAGGAGTAAGCGAGTAGATGCCGGGCAGGTCAATGAGGGTCAAGTCCGGGCGGCCGACGCCGGCCATCAGGCCCATACGCTGCTCGACGGTGACGCCGGGATAGTTGGCCACCTTTTGGCGGAGTCCGGTCAGGCGGTTGAAAAGAGTGGACTTGCCGGAGTTGGGAGGTCCGATCAAAACAACAGTTTGCAGCACGCCGCTGGGAGGCGGAGCGGCGGGTGGCACGAAAGCCGGAGGTGTGCAGCAAGCGCTCATCGCACCGCCTCAGTCAATTCCTGAACTTCCTGGGGTTGAGCCGGAGAGTTTGCATTGAGCGCTTCAGGAGGCCTCATACGGATGGCCTCAGCAGTCTCGTGGCGCAGGGCAATCTCCATGCCATCAACCGAGTAAACCGTGGGGTCGCCAGCCGGCGCCCGGCGCAGAACGGCAACCCGTGCATCGGGGACAAAGCCCATATGCATCAGGTGGTTCTGCACGGATTCAGGCAGATCGAGGGCAACCAGAACCCCGCTCTCGCCGACCTTCAATTCGCTCAAGACGCTCAATTGGCGAACTCCCGCGGGCTCCGGAAGGGTAGAGCCCTGAAACTACGACCGTAATGGTCGTAGTTTGAGTATACCGCCATCCAGTGCGAGCTGCAAACAAGGATCTCAGGAGATTCCGTTTGACATGCATGCATAGATCTACCCTCGGACGACGCTTGGTTTGGGTATGTCTTGATAATCTCCCCCAGACCCCCCAAGCCCCCCGGCTGACCCACAGTATGTCTTATCGGAGCGATAAGTTGTTTTTATCAGGGAAGAGGACTGTGGAAAGTGATATGGATCACACTATCTCTGACCGTGCGATTTCGTGCGTTACGATTGAAGGTTGCGTATCCCACCCTTGGTGTGAGAGACAGAGGCGCGCCGAGTGAGGCACCCAGCGATCCTGCGGCATGGCTGAAGCCATGCCTTTCAAAGCTCTGGAGCTACCCATGACTCAGAACACGGCCCGATGCCTCATCTTAGCCTGCGGCAACACGCTGCGCTCGGATGATGGCGTCGGGCCGTGGCTTGCTGAGTGGGCTGAGAAACGATTCGCGTCGGAAGACGGTGTGTGCGTCGTTTCCCGCCAGCAATGGACACCCGAACTCGCCGAAGAGATCGCGCGCGCAGAGTCTGTGCTGTTCATCGATTGCTCGGTCGATTCCGCTTCGGGTTCGGTCGCGCTGACCCGAGTCGAGCCTGCCGCCCCGACGCAAGGTCTGGCCACCCATCATCAGGGCGCGCCCGAACTCCTCGCACTGGCCCGCGAACTTTACGCTTCCTTGCCCCGCAATGCTCTGCTGCTGACCATTGGCGCAGGTTCGACGGAGCTGGGCGAGCATTTCAGCCGCGCAGTGAAAGCCGTGCTTCCCGATGCCTGCAAACTGATCGAAGAGACTGTTCTACACATGCTTGCCTCTCGATGCGAATGAGAGGCAAGCCGGGACCGGCAGGCCGGGACTTCAGTCCCGGCAAGATGCGGAACACAAAGAGGCGGGGCTTCAGCCCCCTGAAAAGTAGCCTTTTGACTGCTTACCTCAGGGGCTGAAGCCCCGAATATTTCTCCGCACTTCTTGTCGCGGGTTAAAACCCCGACCTACCGCCGGCCGCGCAGTCCTTAGAACGCCGCCACCGTCTGCCGCAAGCTGTAGGAGCTGAGCGTCTTGATGTAGTTGCCGCGGTCGAAGGGCGAGGTGTCGGGCACGGAGCGACGGCTGAGGCAGCCGCGTGTCTCCCAGAGCGATGTGTATTCGCGCTTCTCCAGCCAGTACTGCAGGTCGGCAAGCACTCTGCCGATGTGGTCGATGCCGTGAATGTGAAGCGCCGAACACATCATGGTGATGCCCGCGCCGGCCATGATCCCCTTGAGCACATCTTCTGCGGAGTGAACGCCGCCAGTAATCGCAAGGTCGATCTTTACGTTGCCGTAGAGAATCGCAGCCCAGTGCAGCCTTGGCAGCAACTCCGAGGGCGTGGAGAAATGCAGCGTCGGCCGCACTTCCAGTGTCTCGATGTCGAAATCCGGCTGATAGAAGCGGTTGAAGAGCACCACGCCCTTCGCGCCCACGTCCTCAAGCCGCGCCACCAGATGCGGAATGCTGGTGAACGACGGCGAGAGTTTCACCGACACGGGCACCTTGACAGCATCGGTGACCGCGGCCACCAGGTCCAGAAGCTGCAGCTCAAGCTCGGACGAAGTCTGGCTGCGGTTTGTCGCCAGCGCGTAGGTGTTCAACTCGATGGCGTCGGCCCCGGCCTGCTCCGTATCCTTGGCATACCGAACCCACCCGCCTGTCGTCGCACCGTTCAGGCTGGCCAGAATCGGAATCTTGACCGCCTCTTTGGCGCGTCGCAGGTGCTCGAGATAACCTTCGTGCGTCATGCGATAGTCGCTCAGATCGGGCAGGTAGCCAAGCGACTCGGCAAAGGACTCAGTGCCTCGCGAGAGGTCCTCATCCAGCGCCTTCGATTCCAGTTCGAGCTGTTCCTCAAAAAGCGAGGTCAGCACAATCGCCGACGCGCCGGCGTCTTCCATGCGCCGAACGTTGTCGATCGACTCCGAAAGCGGTGTCGAAGACACCACGATGGGACCACTCAGCGCCAAACCAAGATACTTGGTAGAAAAATCGATCATTCCGCACCTCCCTCAACCACTGCTGCCTGTTTATCTTCAACCTTTTCCTGTGGTGCAATGTTCGGCGTTTCTCCGCGGCCCGGCATCGCTGCCCGCCCGGAATAGACGCGCCACTGGCGCTCCACGTCGTCTTGCGCTTCCACGAGCAGCTTGGCTGCGAGATCGGGGTTGCTCCGCGCCAGCATCGTGTAGCGCGCTTCGCGATACGTGTACTCCTTGAGGCGGATGGACGGCGCCTTGGAGTCGAGCTGGAAGGGATTCTTGCCCGATTCGCGCAAGTCGGGGTTGTAGCGCATCAGCGGCCAGTAGCCGGACTGCACAGCCAGCTTCTGCTGCTCAAGGCCATGCACCAGGTCGTAGCCGTGCGCAATGCAACTGGAGTAGGCGATGATGATCGACGGCCCGTCGTGGGCTTCGGCCTCCTGGAAGGCTTTCACCACATGACTGTCGTTGCCGCCCAACGCCACCCTGGCCACATAAACGGAGCCGTAACTGACCGCTTCCATAGCCAGATCTTTCTTGCTGTTGCTCTTGCCGCTGGCGGCAAATTTGGCTACCGCGCCGCGCGGCGTGGCTTTGGACATCTGCCCGCCGGTATTCGAGTAAACCTCGGTGTCCAGCACCAGCACATTCACATTCTTGCCGGAGCCGAGCACGTGATCCAGGCCGCCGAACCCAATGTCGTAGGCCCAGCCGTCGCCGCCCAGAATCCAAACGCTCTTGCGAACCAGCGAATCGACGATGGCCAGCAGGTTGCGCGCATCGGAAGACGCGTTGCCGGCAAGCTTTTCGCGTACCACCAGCACACGCTCCCGCTGCTGGTTGATCTCGGTTTCTGTCTTCTGCGAGGCTCCGAGCAGGTCGGCGACCAGCTCAACGCCGATCTCAGAGGCCAGCCGCGTCACCAGCGTCTCGGCAAAGGCCTTCTGCTGGTCGAGTGCGATTCTCATGCCGAAGCCGAACTCCGCGTTGTCTTCAAACAGCGAGTTGGCCCACGTCGGTCCGCGGCCCTGCGGGTTGCTGGTGTAGGGCGTGGTGGGCAGGTTGCCGCCATAGATCGACGAGCAGCCGGTGGCATTGGCAATATAGAGCCGGTCGCCAAAAAGCTGAGTGAGCAGCTTCACGTAGGCCGTCTCGCCGCAGCCCGAGCAAGCGCCTGAAAATTCAAAGAGCGGCTGCAATAGCTGAATGTCCTTGACCTGCGTGTGCGACAGCTTCGAGCGGTCCACCTCGGGCAACCCCAGGAAGAACTCCCAGTTGTCGCGCTCGGCCTCGCGCAGCGCCGGTTGGGCCGCCATGTTGATGGCCTTGTGGCCGGCGTCGCTCTTGCTCTTCACCGGGCAAATTTCCACGCAGAGCGCGCAGCCGGTGCAATCCTCGGGAGCCACCTGGAGGGTGTAGTGGTCCTGCTCCATGCCCTTCCACTTGGGCTTGGCCCACTGGAAGGTTGCGGGCGCCTTATCCCCAAGTTCGGGGCTGTAAACCTTGGCGCGAATCACGGCATGGGGGCAGACCATGACGCACTTGCCGCACTGAATGCACAGATCCTTGTCCCACACTGGAATGAATTGAGCGATGTTGCGCTTCTCCCACTGCGCCGTGCCCGTCGGAAACGCGCCGCCGGCCGGGATCGCGCTGACCGGAAGCAGGTCGCCATGTCCCGCGGCAATCTGGCCCAGCACGTTGCGGACGAACTCTGGCGCCTTGTTTGAAATCGACGGAATCAGATCGAACTCCGAAGAAGCGGCCGAAGGCAGTTCGACCTTTTCCAGATGCGCCAGCGCGTGGTCCACGGCGGCAAAGTTCTTTGCCACCACCGCGTCGCCGCGCTTGCCATAGGTCTTCTTGATGGCTTTCTTGATCTGCTCGATCGCTTCTTCGCGCGGCAGTACGCCGCTGATGGCAAAGAAGCAGGCCTGCATGATGGTGTTGATGCGCGTACCCATGCCGGCGTCGCGCGCAACCTTGTTGCCGTCGATCACATAAAACTCGATTTTCTTGCGCAGCATCTCTTCCTGCGTAGTCTTGGGCAGATGTTCCCAGACTTCGGACGCCGGGAAAGGCGAGTTGAGCAGGAAGACCGCGCCGGGCATGGCCGCTTCCACCACGTTCATCTTCTCAAGGAAGCTGAAGTTGTGGCAGGCCACGAAGCTGGCGCGCGTAATCAGATAACTGGAGCGGATCGGGTTCGGCCCGAAGCGAAGGTGCGAGGTGGTCATCGACCCCGACTTCTTCGAATCGTAAACGAAGTAGCCCTGCGCGTAGTTTGGCGTGTTGTCGCCGATGATCTTGATCGAGTTCTTGTTGGCACCCACGGTGCCGTCTGAGCCAAGACCATAAAACAGCGCCCGCACTGTCTTCGGATCTTCGGTGGAGAAGGCCGGATCATAGCTCAGGCTGGTGTGGCTGACATCGTCGTCGATGCCGATGGTGAAGTGGTTCTTGGGCGCCGGCTTCGACAACTCGTCGAAGATGCCCTTGACCATGGCCGGCGTGAACTCCTTGGAAGAAAGCCCGTAGCGCCCGCCAACCACGGTCGGCATGGCCGCAAACGGCAGGCTGGCGGCATTCTCGGCCAACACGGTCACGATGTCCTGGTAGAGCGGCTCGCCGGCGCCGCCCGGCTCCTTGCAGCGATCGAGAATGGCAATCGACTTCACGGTCTTGGGAAGGGCAGCCAGGAACGCATTCGCGTCGAACGGCTTGTAAAGGCGAACCTTAACCATGCCGATCTTTTCGCCCTGCTTGGCCAACAGGTCCACAGCTTCCTCGGCAGCTTCTGCGCCGGAGCCCATCAGAATGATGACCCGCTCAGCATCGGGCGCGCCGTAATAGTCGAACAGGTGATAGGCGCGGCCGGTCTGCGCGGCAAAGCGGTCCATCACCGACTGCACAATTCCGGGAACCGCAGCATGGAATGGGTTGCAGGCTTCGCGCGCCTGGAAGAACACATCTGGATTCTGCGCGGTGCCGCGAATGATCGGGCGATCCGGACTGAGAGCGTTTTGCCGGTACTGAATGATGAACTTGTCGTCCACCAGCGCGCGAAGAACCTCGTCGCCGATGGGCAGAATCTTGCCGACTTCATGCGAGGTGCGGAAGCCGTCAAAGAAGTGAATAAACGGAATGCGCGATTCCAGCGTGGCCACCTGCGCCACCAGCGCCAGATCGTGAACCTCCTGCACCGAATTAGAAGCAAGCATGGCCCAGCCTGTCGAACGGCAGGCCATCACGTCGGAGTGGTCGCCAAAGATCGAAAGCGCATGGGTAGCCAGCGTGCGGGCCGTCACATGCATTGTGGCCGGGGTCAACTCGCCGGCAATCTTGAACATGTTGGGAATCATCAGCAGCAGGCCCTGCGAAGCAGTGAAGGTCGTCGCAAAAGCGCCTGCCTGCAACGCCCCATGCAGCGCGCCAGCCGCGCCGCCTTCGCTCTGAAGCTCTTCCACAATGGGCAACGCGCCCCAAAGATTCTTCTTGCCCTCCGAGCGCCACTGATCCGCCCACTCCGCCATCGGCGACGACGGGGTAATGGGGTAGATGGCGACAACCTCGGAGAGACGATAGGCTACCGAGGCGGCTGCCTCGTTCCCATCCAAAATAACCATTTTCTGTTCACTCATTCGCTTTGCCTCATAGTGCGGCCGGACGCGACACAACCGCTATCCAAGTGTCGTCCGAGAGGGGGGTATAACCGCTGTGATGCAAAGCACAGGGCGGGTATGGAATCCCATATTCTGCACCAGAATTCTTGGGATGCGCAGGTCGCGCTCTTGCCGTCTTCGAGATAACCGACCTTGCCACGCTCGAGGTTTTCCCTTACTCTGAGCGTTATGGAAGTACTTTTCACACCCGAACTCGAAGCGAGACTTGCGCAATCTGCCGCTCAGCAGGGCCGCAATCCTGATGAGCTGGTCCAGCAAGTCATGGCGCGGTATTTCGACGAGGAAAGCCGCTTTGTTGACGCGGTGAACCGCGGCGAGAATGCGTTACGGCTCGGCGCCTACCTCACGCATGAGCAAGTGGGTCAGCGACTTGAACGGTTCTTGAGACCCTGATGGAGGTCCGCTGGTCCTTGCCCGCAGCCGAAGATTTAGAGCGCATCTGCGAATGGATCGAACGCGACAATCCCGAAGCTGCCCGCCGCGTTGCTCGAACCATCTATGACGAATGCGGCCGCCTAAAGGATTTTCCCAATCTTGGACGAGCCAGCCGCCGTATGACCGGGCGGCGCGAGCTTACCTTCGCGCCTTTGCCTTACATAGTTGTCTATCAGGTCAAGCCCGACGCGATTGAGATTTCACGTATTTTCCACGGCGCGCAGGACTGGCCTTAATCGAGAGCTAGCCGGGTGCCCCAGGTCTGGATTTTCAGACCTGGGATAGCTCAACGCTCGACCGCCGGGATCGGGTTTCCTCATCGGGTTCCTGTTCCGCGGGGGTCAAGGAGGGGGGCAGCTCTCAGAATCTAGACCTGAGACACCCGTCAAGCCGCCATTCGAGATACAATGTATCGCAGAGGCTTTATCGAATGGCGACAACGATGGTTCACATACGCATAGACGAGAAGGTGAAGGCAGATGCAGCCAAGGCGCTGGCTTCCATGGGCATGTCCGTCTCCGATGCGGTGCGTATGATGCTTGTCCGCGTGGCGGCGGAGAATGCCCTGCCTTTCGAGGTGCGAGTTCCCAACGCTGCTACGGTCAAAGCCATGAAGGCTGCGGATCAGGGCAAGGGGAAGCGCTTCAAGACGGCTGACGCGCTGTTTAAGGATTTGGGGATCTAAGCGTGCGCAACCCAATCAGTGGTACGAAGTTCAGGCGCGATGTCAAACTGGCTCAACGGCGGGGAAAGGACATGCCGAAGCTGCGCCAACTGATTCTGCTCCTGATTGAGGGCAACCCCTTGCCCCTGCACTACAAAGATCACCCACTGAGCGGCGACTGGGAGCACCATCGCGACTGCCACATCGAACCCGATTGGCTCCTGCTCTACAAAATCGACGGCAACGACCTCTACCTGGTCCGAACAGGATCGCACGCGGACCTGTTCTGAGAGTCATGGTGTGCGCTCAACCCTCGACCGCCCGAATCGGGTCTCCCCATCGGTTTCCCGTTCCGCGGGATCGGGGAAGCGGTTCCCGGGTCTCAGAATCGAGGATTCGGGCATCCAACCATGTTGATAGATTGAGATGCAGGCCATACGGCTAAGAACTAATCCGTAAATTGCGCATTTGAGTAGCGCCGCTCTTCAGAGCGGCTGTACTGGCGGCGTTCTCGCCGCCAGTGTATCCCACAGCGCGGGCCAGGAGGCCCGCACCACAGCCGACCTGGAGGTCGGCGCTACCCACTCACGGATACGCTCTGATGATTTGACTGTACTTGCGGCATCCATCGACAGGCTCAGGGCCGGCTTTGAAGCCGTGCGCTTCAAGAACAGTCCGACCGAAGCATCGAATTCCACCCTAGCGACAAAAACAAAGACATCGGGCCGTAGGTTGGGTCATGGACATCCATCGAAGAACAACCGCAGGTCCTTCGACTCCGCTGCGCTTCGCTCAGGATGACAGCTCTGTTGGAGGTTCCATCCTTTGATTCCAATTATCCGCGAATAAGCCGGTCGACAACCTCGCCGTCGGCGTTGAGCAGCGAAACGGCCAACGGCATCTGACCGAAGGCGTGCGTGGAGCAGCTCAGGCATGGATCGAAGGTGCGGATCACGGCCTCGATGCGGTTGAGCGTCCCCTCGGTGAACTTGCCATCCTTCACGTAGGCCTTTGCCGCCTGCAAGACGCCCTTGTTCATGGCGTTGTTGTTCTGGCCGGTGGCGATGACGAGGTTGGCCCAGGTGATCAGGCCGTTCTCGTCAACCTTGTAGTGGTGCATGAGCGTGCCGCGCGGAGCCTCAGCCTGGCCTGCGCCTTCAAGCCGGTTGACGCCGGCGGTGGCGCGCACGTGCTTGTCGAGGATGCGTGGGTCGGTGAGAATGCGTTCGATCATCTCGATGCCGTAGAGGACCTCGATCAGCCGCGCATGATGATAGTGGAATGAGCTTTCGACAGGACCCTTGGCCAGTTGCTTGAACTCCGCCAGTTCCTTCTCGGCCTGGGGGGTACCCATGGACTTGACGATATTGAGGCGGGCAAGCGGGCCCACGCGATAGCTGCCATCGGGATAGCCGAGGGGCTTGTAGTAGGCGAACTTGGTGTAGCTGTAGTTCTCGACCGCTTCGCCGATGGACTGGCTGAACTTGTCGGCGGTGATGCCGTCGTCCAGAATGTTGCCCTGGGGGTCGATCATCCGCAGCGCGCCGTCGGTAAACTCGATGGACTCGTCTTCGTTGATGAGGCTCATGTAGTTTGACGGAAAGTTGGCGAAGACTTCAATCTCAGCTTTGAAGGTGTCGGCGATCTGCTTGTATGCGGCCAGCGCGAGGGCAATGTTGGCGTAGGCCTCGGGAAGCATGGCGAGGATTTCGTCGCGCTTTGCCGGAGCAAGCGGTTCAGTGACGCCGCCGGGCACAACCCATCCGGGATGGATGCGCTTGTTGCCGAGCAGTTCGATGATGTGCTGCCCGAAGCGGCGCAGCGCCACGCCGGCGCGGCCCAGTTGGGGCTTTGCGGCCACGACTCCAAGCACGTTGCGGAGCTTGGGGTCAGATTCCATGCCCAGCAGCAGGTCGGGCGAGGCAAGATAGAAGAAGCTCAGCGCGTGGGACTGCACCATCTGGGCCAGATTCAACATGCGCCGAAGTTGGGCGGCGGTATGCGGAATGCGCACGCTCATGATGGCTTCGCAGGCCTTGGCCGAGGCGATCAGGTGAGAGACCGGGCAAATGCCGCAGATGCGCGCCATCAGGCTGGGCATCTCATAGAACGGGCGGCCCTCGGAGAACCGCTCAAATCCGCGCACCTGCGTGACGTGAAAGTGCGCGTCCGCAACCTCGCCGAGGTCGTTGAGCTGGATGGTGATTTTGCCGTGGCCTTCAAGGCGGGTTACGGGATCGATGGTGATCGTCTGGGTCATGACTTGGGCTCCTAGAGGGCTTAGGCTCCAAAACGGGTGAGGGCCGGAATATCTACCGGCGCACCGGTTACCAGCGCTGTCAGCGCCGTGTGGAAGGTGTCGGCCGAGGGCGGGCAGCCGGGCAAGAAGACATCCACCTTGACGAATTCGTGGATGGGACGCACCACCTGGAGAAGCTTGGGCACGACGACGCAGGGGATCTGCTGTTGCGCGGTGGCATTCTCGATGTAGGCGCGCTCGAGAATGGCTTCAGGTCCGATGGGGTTGCGCATCGACGGCACATTGCCCGCGACCGCGCAGTCGCCCATGGCGACCAGCAACTTGGAGTGGGCGCGCACCTTCTTGATCTTTTTCTCGTCGTCCACCGAGGCTACGGCGCCCTCAACGAGCGCGATATCCACTTCGTCGGGAAACTCCTTGGCATCGACGATGGGGCTATAGACCACGTCGACAAGCTCAGCCAATTCGATGAGCCGTTCGTCCATGTCAAGGAACGACATGTGACAGCCGGAACATCCGTCGAGCCATACAGTTGCAAGTTTCAGTTTGCTCATTGCGCTCCCCTCATCAGGTTCAGGTAAGGCAGGAAATCGGGATACTTGGGGTGATCGGAGCCGACTTTGCTCTTGTCGAAGAGGGCTCCGGTGGGGCACACCTGCACGCATTTGCCGCAGCGCGTGCAACTGGAGCTTCCCCAGGGGTCGTGCAGGTCGGTGATGACCATGGAGTTGATGCCGCGGCCCATCACATCCCATACGTGCGCGCCTTCAATCTCGGCACAGACCCTCACGCAGCGGGTACACAGAATGCAGCGGTTGTGGTCCACGGTGAAGCGGTCGAGCGAAGCATCGACGGTCAGTTCAGGGTTGCGATATGGCAGGCGGACATGGGTCAAACCCTGCTCCTGCCCCAACGCCTGTAGTTCGCAGTGGCCATTGGCCACGCAAACCGAGCATACATGGTTGCGCTCGGCGAAGAGAAGCTCCAGGATCATGCGGCGGTGATTTTGCAGCCGCTCGGTGTTGGTGCTTACATCCATGCCTTCGTAGACGGTGGCTACGCAGGCCGGCAACAGCTTGTTGCTGCCTTTGATCTCCACCAGGCACAAGCGGC
>Ga0302196_10004622_pt1 | contig 12437 bp, 12 predicted proteins | sample II_Bog_N1_3_FD_198794 | JGI IMG/M metagenome (GOLD analysis project Ga0302196, IMG submission 198794) | Peat permafrost microbial communities from Stordalen Mire near Abisko, Sweden - II_Bog_N1_3 | ecosystem: Environmental > Terrestrial > Soil > Wetlands > Peat | place: Sweden: Abisko...
TCCTGCGCGGCGTCCGTGGCGCCGGCCCTCGCGATATCGACGCGCTGATCGACTGCATCGTCCGGCTGTCCTGGCTGGCCCACGACCTGCCCGAAGTTGCCGAACTGGACATCAACCCTTTGACCCTCGGTGCGGCGGGCGAGGGCGCCCATGTCGTCGATGCCATGGTCAGACTGGAAGGACGCGGCTGAATGTTCGACGAACTCGCCCCGGAACACGCGGAACTGCGCCAGAGCGCGCGCCGCTTCGCCGCGGAAAAACTGGAACCGATCGCCCTGGAAATCGACCGCACCGGTGAAGTCCCCGCCGGCACGATGGCGGTACTGCGCGAACACGGCTACCTGGGTATGCGCCTGCCACCGGAAATCGGCGGTGCCGGCCTGGGGATTTTCGAATACTGCATCATCCAGGAGGAATTCAGCCGTTCGCACCGGATGTTCACCCTGCTGACCGGATCGACCAGTGGCCTGACGCCAACAGCCATCTTGCGGCACGGCTCGCCGGACCAGAAAGACAAATACCTGCTCGGCCTGGTCAACGGAACGATCAAAAGCGCGTTCGGCCTGACCGAACCGGAAGCCGGATCGGATTCCGCGGCAATGAAAACGCGCGCCGTTAAACGTGACGGCGGCTGGGTGCTGAACGGACGGAAACATTACATCAATGGTGGCGCCACCGCCGACGTGTTGATGGTGATGGCGGTCACCGATCCGGAAAAACGCGCCCGCGGCGGCATCACCGCGTTCCTGATAGATCGCGGCACGCCCGGCTTCAACGTGACCCGCATCGATACCACCATGGGATCCGAAGCGATCAAGCTGGCGGAACTGACTTTCGAAGACTGTTTCGTTCCTGATTCCGCCGTGCTGGGCCGCGTCGGCGACGGGTTCCGCTTCGCCATGGAATCGCTGGACGAAGGCCGCCTGAATGTCGCCTGCGCCTGTCTCGGCGTCGCCGACCGGGTGCTGGAAATGGCGGTCGCGCACGCCCGGCAACGCCACACCTTCGGCAAACCCCTGAGCGAGCGTCAGGCGATCCAGTGGATGCTGGTCGATTCGGTCGTGGAACTCCAGGCCGCGCGCGCCATGACCTATGACGTGCTGCGCCGCATGGACTCGGGGCAAGAAGTCGCCGCCGGCCCCAGCATGGCCAAGCTGTTCTGCTCCGAAATGGTCGGCCGGGTCGCCGACCGGTCGGTGCAGGTGCATGGCGGCATGGGCCTGATCCGCGGCTTCCCGATCGAACGCTTTTACCGCGACATCCGGCATTACCGGGTGGGTGAGGGATCGTCGGAAATCCAGCGCATGGTCATCGCGCGCCGTCTGTTGCACACACGCGGCGGCTGAATGTCCGATCCGGTCTGCACCGTACGCGGTCTGTCGAAGCGCTATGCAAGCCAGGACGGTTCGGTTGTCACCGCGCTCGACTCGTTGAGCTTCGACATGGCCGACGGCGAATTCGTCGCCGCCGTCGGCCCCAGCGGTTGCGGCAAATCGACCCTGTTGCACATCCTGGCCGGAATCCTCCCCGCCAGTGACGGCGAGGCGGTGCTGCGCGGCCGGCCCGTCCGGGGGCCCCGGCGCGATGTCGGCGTGGTGTTTCAGGAGGCGCTCCTGCTGCCCTGGCGCCGGGTGCTCGACAACGTGCTGCTGCCGGCAATCGTGCATCGCCAGCCGATGGGGCCCGCCCGCGAACGCGCCTCCGAACTGCTGCACCTGGTCCGGCTGGACGGCTTTGCCGAGAAGTATCCGCAGGAACTGTCGGGCGGCATGCAGCAACGCGTGGCGATCGCGCGCGGCCTGCTGCACGATCCCGCGATCCTGCTGATGGACGAACCCTTCGGCGCGCTGGACGCGATGACCCGCGAACAGATGAACCTCGATCTGCTGCAAATCTGGCAGGCCGCACGCAAAACGATCCTGCTGATCACGCACTCGATCGGCGAGGCGGTGTTTCTGGCCGATCGCGTCCTGGTCATGTCACCCCGCCCCGGCCGGATCGTCGATGACGTGCCCATCGACCTGCCGCGCCCGCGCAGCCTGGATATGATGGCAACACCCGCGTTCGGCGCACTGACCCGGCGCATCAGAGCCAGACTGGGAGTGTCAACGACATGAACCGAGGCCATTGGATGCTGCCGGTATCGGCCATCGTGCTGCTGGCGGTGTGGGAACTGGTGGTCGATCTTCTGCACGTGCCCAACTACATCTTTCCCGCGCCATCCGGCGTTGCGGCCGCCGCGCTGCGCATGTCGGAATCCGGCCTGCTGCTCGACAATGCGTTCATCACCCTTATTGAAACGCTGTTGGGTTTTGGCTGCGCCTTGATCATCGCGGCCGTGCTGGCCGTCCTGATCTCGGAGTTTCGGACCTGCGAGAAGCTGATCTACCCCTACGTCGTCGGACTGCAATCGATGCCGAAAGTCGCGGTCGGGCCGTTGATCGTGATCTGGTTCGGCTTCGGCATCAGTTCGAAAGTCGCCTTGTCGGCGCTGCTGGCGATGTTTCCCATGCTGGTCAATTTCGTCCAGGGCCTGCGTGCCGCCGACCGCGGCCGGCTGAACCTGATGCGCGCCCTGGATGCGTCGCGCTGGCAAACCTTGTGGCTGGTGCGGATACCTTACGCGTTGCCGTTCTTCCTGGCGGGCCTGGAACTGGGTGCCATCTACGCCATGCTGGGCGCCATCGTGGGTGAGTTCCTGGGATCGACCGGCGGTCTTGGCAACTGGCTGCTGGCGATGAATCTCAATCTCGATATCTCCGGGTCCTTCGCCCTTCTGGTGTTGCTGGCCCTGTACGGCATCGTACTGCAGTGGCTCGTCGATGTGCTGCGCCGCCGGGTGTTGTTCTGGTCGCAACATGACGACCGCCGCCGAACGGGAGAAAACGCATGAAACGCCTGGCCGGATTCGTACTCGGATTGTGTCTCGCCGCGGGATCGGCGGCGGCGCAGACGCAGATCGCGATCAACTATGGCGTTGCCCAGTTTCTGGTATCCACCGCGGCGATCTTCTCGATTCCGAAGGCGATGGGATTCTGGCAGGAAGAAGGCCTCGATGTCTCGCCGCAGGCCGCGGACGGGTCGGGGCCGGCCTTGCAACAACTGATCGTCGGCCGCGTGCACATGACCCTGACCGGCCTGCCGGCCGCGATGGAGCTGATCAACAAAGGCGCGCCCATCAAGATCGTCGCGAGCGCCTATTCGTCCAACGTGTTCTACCCGGTGGTGCTGGCCGATTCGCCGATCCGCAGTATCGCGGACTTCAAGGGCAAGACGATCGGCGTGCCCGCCCTGGCCTCGAACAACGCAATCTGGATCAAGGCGATCGCCAAAGCCTATGGGCTGAACCCCGACCGCGACATCCAACTGGTTGCCGTGGGCAGCGGTGCGGCGTCGTTGCAGGCGCTGCAGTCGCACCGGTTGGACGGGCTGCAATCTTTCGAGGCGGAATATGATGCCTTCGAAGGCCAAGGCGCGAAATTCTACCGGTTCAACGACCTGTCGGTGTTGAAGGACCTGTCCTTCGTGCAGGGTCTGATGGTCAACCAGGCCGATCTGCAGGATCAGCCCAGGATGATCGTCGGCCTGCTGCGTGGCATGGCCAAGGCCGCCGTGTGGTCGCGCGCACATCTGCAAGACGCGGTGCGTCTGCACTGGAAGACCTTTCCGCTGACCAAGCCGCAAGGCCAGGACGAGGCGGTCGTGCTGAGCCGAGCGGTGGAGGTGCTGCGGAAGCAGCTTGATCATTATACCCAGCCCTTTGGCGTCGCGGCACCGGACAGGGTCATTGCCGCGCGCGACGCGTTGTTCGAGTTCGGCGGGTTGTCCAAAAAACTGGACCCCGGGGCGTATTTCACCGATGCGCTGCTGGCGCAGGTGAATGATTTCGACCCGGCTGCCGTGGCCGCTCTGCCGCCGCGGTAACCGTTCCGCCACTCGGTTCGTTGTGTGTTCACGGATCAGACGCCCAGCGTGAAAATAATTGCATTCGCCGCTTACGACTGTGTTCAAGGTTAACCCTTTGGCGAGGATTGCGGCCGGACACTGCCCCCGTTGAGACGCAACCATGCGGCGGGGCCATGCTCAGATATCGCGACAGACCACTTGACCGGATGCAATTCAGCGGCGGCGACCTCCTGCCGCAATCCGGCATCTACAGCGCGCCCGCGCGTTTGCCGCTTTATGTCCCGACCTGGACATTGCCGGACGCCCAGATCAAACGAGCGGTCGATGTCGGTCTGGCGTTGATCCTGCTGTCGATTCTGACGCTTCCGATGATGATGATCGCGCTCGCGATCCAGCTCGACAGCCCGGGTCCGGCCTTGTTCCGCCAGCGCCGCGTCGGTTTGCTGGGCCGGGAATTCGAGATGCTGAAATTCCGCACGATGCATCATCATACGTCGTCGCCGGACGACTGCCGGCAGGCCAGCCGCCACGACCCCCGCGTTACCCGGGTCGGGCAATGGCTGCGGTGCCTGTCGGCCGACGAGCTGCCGCAACTGATCAATGTTCTGCGGGGGGAGATGTCACTGGTTGGCCCGCGGCCGCACGCGCCAGGCACGCGCGCGGGCGGGCGGCTGTTCGAGGAGGTGGCACCGCGCTACGCCGACCGTCACCGGGTCCGCCCAGGCATCACCGGACTGGCCCAGGTGCGCGGCTGGCGCGGCGAAACCGACACGGAAGACAAGTTGCTGCGCCGGATCGACAGCGATCTGGAATACATCGCCACATGGTCGCTGGTGCTTGATCTGCGGATCATCTGCAGCACGGTCGGCACGGTGCTGCGCATGCGCAACGCCTACTGACCGCGGGGGAAGCCAGTGTCCGAGACCCTGGAGCGCTTGATCGCGGCCGCGACCCTGCCGCAGTCGCGGCCTGGCTGGTTCACCGACCGGCCGGGGGCCCGCGTATCGCCGGTCGACGCCGCAACGCCCCGGGTTGCGGTGCTGATACCCTGCTTCAACGAGGAGGCGGCGATCGGCAAGGTGGTCACCGATTTCCGCCTCGCGCTGCCGAACGCCGCGATCTACGTCTATGACAACAACTCGACCGACCACACGATGCTGGAGGCGCGGGCGGCCGGCGCGGTGGTGCGCAGCGAGATGCTGCAAGGCAAAGGCCATGTCGTGCGCCGCATGTTCGCCGATGTCGAAGCGGATTTTTTCGTCCTGGTGGATGGCGACGACACCTATGATGCCACCGCGGCCCCGCGGATGCTGCAGGTCATGCTGGACCACCATTGCGACATGGTCAGCGCCGCCCGAACGACAAGCCACGAGGGCGCCTACCGGTTGGGCCATCGGCTGGGCAACCGGGTGCTGACCGGCATGGTGCGCTGGGTCTTCGGCAAAGGTGTCAGCGACATGCTGTCCGGCTTCCGCGTCTTCAGCCGCCGCTTCGTGAAGTCCTTCCCCGCCATGGCCAGCGGCTTCGAAACCGAGACCGAATTCACCGTCCACGCGCTCGCCTTGCACATGCCGATGCAGGAGGTTGCGGTCTCCTATCGCGGCCGGCCAGCCGGATCGCGATCCAAATTGCGCACCGTCAGCGATGGACTGCGAATCCTGCGCGCGATCCTGGCCCTGATCGAGCAGGAGCGTCCAATGCAGTCCTTCGCCGTCACCGCCCTGGTGCTGCTGCTGTCGGGGCTGCTCATCGGGGCGCCGGTGGTGGTGACCTATTTGCAAACCGGCCTGGTGCCGCGGCTGCCCACGGCGTTGCTGTCGACCGGATTGGTTCTGCTCGCGTTCCTGTCGCTGACCTGCGGGCTGATCCTGGATTCGGTTTCGCGCGGGCGGAAGGAACTGAAGCGGCTGGCCTATCTGTCGATCCCGGCGCCGCCCGAATGATCCGCTGGATCGCCGGCGCATCCGGTCCGCCGGACAGCGCCTATGACGCCGACGTCGTCATCCTGGCGCTGGACCGCCCGCAGGAGACGGTGGCGGCGATCGCATCCGCGCTGGCGCAAACCGGCGTCACCCGTCACGTCTTCGTCGTCGATCAGGGGTCGCGGCCGGAGACGCGGGTCTGTCTCGCCGCCGCGGTCGAGGGCCGGTCCGATGCGACCCTGGTCGCGCTGGACCGCAACCACGGGGTCGCCGGCGGGCGCAACCGTGGCGCCGATCTCGGCCACGGCCGCGTCATCGCGGCGCTGGACAACGACGCCGAGTTTGCCACGCCTGGTACGTTGGCGGGGCTTGTCGCGGCGCTTGACGGCGGTCCCGATCTTGCCGCGGTCGGGTGCCGCATCGTGCTGCATGGCAATGGTGCCGACGACCTGTCCTCCTGGGGCTATCCGCTGGACCTGCTGCCGCGTGCGGGCGACTGCTTCGATGCCTCGACCTTTGTCGGCGCGGGACACGCGATCCGGCGCAGCGCCTGGGACAGCCTGGGCGGTTACGACGAGGCGCTGTTCTTCTGCTGGGAGGAATATGATTTCGCAATCCGAGCGATTGCGGGGGGCTGGCGAATTCGTTACAGTGGGGGTCTGGTGGTGCGGCACAAGGTCGCCGCCGAGGCAAGGGTCGCATGGTCGGGCGAGCGGTGGTTCTACCACGTGCGCAACCGGCTCTATATCGGCCGCAAGTATGGCGCCGGGTGGCTTGGACTGACGCCGCGGACCGTGGCGTATCTGGTCAAAGGGCTGCGAAACGGGCTGCCGGGCCCAACCTTCAAAGCCATCCTGGCCGCGATCCAGATGGCCGCGGGCCTGCCAGCAGACCGAACACCGGTCGTGGAGCCACCCCGGGTCCTCGGCGGGCATCGCGGCGCCGCGATCACCCGGTTGATCCGGGAGGTGTTCTCGCCGCTGCCAGGCCTGGCCCACGCCACGGCGGGCGAGGAACAGACCCACGGCCATCGTCAGGCACCCGGCGACTGATCCCGGTTCGCGGCCCCGCTGTCGGTGTGTCAGGCCTGACGCCGACGGCGCAGACGCCGCTGCGCCCGCCACAGGATCCCGAAGACCCGCGGACTGTCGCTGACGTACCGCCAAAGCAACCGGTGCGGGTCTCGCAGGAGCCGGAACAACCATTCAAGCCCGGCCCGCTGCATGAAGACCGGCGCACGCCGCTCTGCGCCAGCCAGGAAGGCCAGGCTGGCCCCGATGCACAGGCCGGTGCCGCGGCCACGCCCGTCCCGGGCGATCGCCGCGGCCAACCGTTCCTGCCGCGGCGAGCCGACGGCCAGGAAGACGAAGCGCGCCGGGTGCGCCAGCACAAACGCAACCGCGGCGGCGAAGGCGGCCGGGTCGCGATCGAACCCCATCGGCGGATTGTGATGGGCCGGCTCGCCCAGCCCATAGCGCGCCACCAGACGCGCCACATGATCCGGCGCCAGGCCGATGATCGTGATCGGCTCGTTTGGCGGCAGGGCCTGCAACAGCCGAGCGGTCAGATCCGAACCGGTGGCCACGCGCGGCGGGTCCATGGCCAGCAGGCGGGCGAAACCCGCCACCACTCGGGAATCCAGCAGCCGTAGTCGCGCCTGATGATAGATTGCGGCCAAGTCAGGATCGCGGCTCAGCCGCACCAGATGGTCGGCATTGGGGGTGACGACATAATCGAACGGCGCGTCCGCCGGACACTCGGCTAACCAGGAAGCGGCAGCGGCGGCATCGATGTCGGCGAAGCTGAGGCCCAGCAAGGACTTCACCGGGATGGGCGTGGCCGGGTCGGTCACCATCCCAACCGCAGGGTCAGCAAGGTCAACTGGCGGGTGAAATCGCCGGACACGATAGTCGCGCCGGTATGGGCGCCGGCGACGCCGGTCAGGTTGTAGGTGGCGGACAGCCGCACGGAGCGGTTCAACAGCCAGGTCACGCCGGCGCCGGCCAGATAACCATTCTGCGAACCCCCGCCTTGCAGGAAGTCCGCCCGTTGCAATCCGGCGGACGCACTCAGCAGCACGTTGCGCAGGTATTCGTGATCGATCGTGAATCGGGCGGCGGTGTAAGTGAATCCGGAGACGCCCTGTTGTGCCGCGTCCTCGATGCTGCGGGTCAGGGTGCCGCGGACCGTGGTCAGGCCACTCGGGGACCAGGTCGCTTCCGCCTCGGCTATGAGGTCGGTGTGGGGATGGAAGGCGGTGAACTGCCGTGTCTCCCCACCCAGCAGCACGCGATAGCGCCAGACGGCATCGGCGTCGTAGTCGAACCCGACCATGGCCTGGTAGCCGATCGAGTCCTCGGAGAGCTGGCCGCGCGGTTGGTCGGTATAGCGCTGGCCGGTGGCGCGCATCACCAGCAGCAGGCTGCGCAACGGTCCCCAGTCGTAGCGGACCGTGGTGCCGCCGGCCACCACATCGCGGTCGCGGTAGGCCTGGCTGGCCGGCATGCCGAGGATGGTGGTGTTGCCATAGCGCCAGGTGGACGCCTCGACCGCGGGTGTAACCGTCCACCGCCCGGACGCCACGGCATAGGCGGCGCGCGCGTCATCCACCGTCACGGCGATCGGCCGGTCGCTGGCCACGGCGTCAAGTTGCGAGCGGGATTCATGCTGGACGACATGGGCCGCGCCGAGGGTCAGCCGGTCCTGGCCGATATCGATCGTCCCGCCCGCCGATGCGGTCACGTCGGTGCGGCCCTGCGCCGGCAGTTCGGGATAGCTTGTGTCGCTGCCGGAGACATAGGCCGCGAAACTGTTGCGTGACCAGTCGGAGTTGAGCCGCAGCGATGGCTGGGTGGCGATCGTCCAGCTTGGGCGGTGCCGTGTACCGGCGAGGACGTTGTCATCATAGCCGATGGATTCGCTGAGTTCCGGCCACAGCGTGAAAGCGCCGGCCCGAAGCCCCAGCGGATCGAAGGCCGGACGAGCCCGCGAGAGCACGGTAACACCGGGTGCGGCGTCGAAGCCGGGGACGCCTTCGGGAAACAAGGCTGACAGCAAGGCCGCGCCCGCCTGTCCGACCGCACAGATTGCGACCGCCAGGACCGCCAGTGTGGCACCCGTAGCCCAGTACCGTTTTGGTCCTGTCCGCGTCATGGGCGGGAGCTTCGCAGGGGCGGGTTAAGATCCGGTTAACGGGGTGGATCTCCCCTGGGCTGCCGCGCGATCGGGCTGGCAGGCGATTGACGCTCTGGATGTCCCGCCGCGATCGCCTGCCTTATTCGAAGCGACAGCATCCGCCGTTGCGGCCAACCGCGGATGGTCCGAAAACGGGCACGGCCAGCGGCATGACGCCGAACAGAAGGAGCAACCCGATGACCCTGTCGATCCAACAGATCCATCCCGTCTTCGTCGGAGACGTCAGCGGCGTTGACTGCACCCGTCCACTGACGGACGCCGAAATTGCCGCGATCAAGGCGGGCATGGACGAATATGGCGTGCTGGTGTTTCACGACCAGCGGCTGACGGACGAACAGCAACTCCGCTTCACCCTGCAGTTTGGCGCCATGGAGCCGGGGTTCGGCAATATCAGAGCGCATTTCAGAGCGGACCTGGAAGTGCGGACGTTGGGGGCGGGCATTGCGGATTTCTCCAACCTCGACGGTGCCGGCAAGCCCCTGCCGCCGGACAGCAGGGCCTATATGTTCAAGCTGGCGGACCGGTTGTGGCATTCGGACAGCTCGTTCAAGGCGATTCCGGCCGCGTGGTCGATCCTGTCGGGGCGCGCGATTCCATCCTGGGGCGGCAACACCGAGTTTGCCGATATGCGCGCCGCCTACGACGCGCTGGACGAACGCATGACGCGTCTGGTCGAGGACCTGGTCTGCCATCATTCGCAAATCTACTCCCGCGAAAAGAGCGGCTTCACCGAACTCAGCGAGGCGGAGCGGGACGCCTTCAAGCCGGTCCGTCAACGGCTGGTGCGGCGCCATCCGGTGACGGGGCGGAAGTCGCTGTTCCTGTCGTCTCACGCCGGCACCGTCGAAGGCCTGAGCGTGCCGGAAGGACGCATGTTACTGCTGGACCTGACGGAATTCGCCACGCGGGAACGGTTCGTCTATTCGCATGTCTGGCAGGTCAACGACCTGGTGATCTGGGACAACCAGGTCACCATGCACCGCGGGCGTCCGTTCGATGCCAGTGAGCCGCGCGACATCCGCCAGACCCGGCTTGGCGGCGCGGGCGTGACGATCGAACAGGCGGCGTGACCGGTCGAACCGCTTGACGTCCGCGGTGCGTCGGCCGTTGATGGCAACACGACAACAGCCATCAGCATGCGGTGCGTCAGCGGGAGAGAGTGCGCCATGAACCTGGAGCTTGTCCGGCCGTTGCCGGGAGCCTCCTTTGGCGGGCGGATCGGCGTTCCCGGCGCGGACGGCGCGCAGGCGCTGCTTGCGGCAGCCGAGGCCCGTTCGGACTGGCTGCCGCAGGCCCTGGCCGACAGCGGCGGACTCCTGCTGCTTCAGGGCATGCAGGCGATGGTGTCGCAGCCGGCCATGCTGGTGCGGTTGAGCCGGTTATTCGGCCGCGAGGTCGAGGACTACCAGCAGACCCTGACCCTGCAAAACATGGTGCACGAGACGGTGCCGGAGATCTTCATCGTCGCGAACGCCCCGCCGGTCAATCGGGCGCCGCCGCGCCGGCCGGATCCGCCGCTGACCGCGGACGGACGCCTGCCCGTGCAGTTTCCGCATCGCCGGGGCTGGCACACCGACCAGAGCTATCGCCGGCCGCCGCCGGATATCTCGTTGTTTCTTGCGGTCGATCCGGCGCCGCAAGGGCAGGCGCAGACCTTGTTCGCCGACGCCACCGCGGCCTATGAAGCCCTGCCGGCCGCCCTGAAAGCCAGGGTCGCGGGACTGGACGGCCTGCATGTCAGCCTGAGTGCCGGCCGCGGCCGTAACGACATCCTCGACGGCAGGACCCCCCGCCCGCTCGGGCCGCTCGAGCAGCCGCAGCGGCAGCCTCTGGTGCGCGTGCATCCGGTGACCGGAAAACCGGCGCTGTATATGTGCGAATATGGCCAGATGGATTGGCTGGAAGGGCCGATCGCCGGCCTGTCGCCCGGACCCGACGGTGAGGGTGCCCGGCTGCTGGAGGCGCTGATGGCGCACACCACGGAGCCGCGTTTCGTTTATGTGCACGAATGGACGCCGGGCGATCTCATCGTGTGGGACAACCGTTGCCTGATCCATGCGGCGACCTGGTTCGATGCAGAACATATCGGGCGGGTGATGTGGCGCACGACGGTCAGCGGCAATCCCGGTCCGGCCTATGCGGGGGAACGAAAAAGCTGGCTGGCGGCCTAGGCGGCTGCACCGTTCCAAGTTGCAACGAAGGGAGGCAAAATCACAATGCGGATCGGCTTTATCGGCACCGGGACGATGGGCACGCCAATCGCGGGGTGTCTGATCCGCGCCGGCCATACGCTTAGAGTCTATGACCGCCGTCCGGAGGCGACCGCGTCCCTGTGCGCGCAAGGCGCCGAACGCGCTGACCGTGCTTTTGCCGCAGCATGCGACAGTGACGTGGTGTTCACCTCGCTGCCGGGCCCCGCCGAATTCGAGGCGGCCATGCTGGAACCACAGACCGGCATCCTCGCCGGGCTGCAACCCGGCACCGCCCATATCGACCTGACCACCAACGCGCCGAAAACCATCGCCCGAATCGCCGAGGCCTGCCGGACGCGCGGGGTGGAGCTGATCGATGCCCCCGTCAGCGGCCGCCCACCGTCGATGACCGCGATGGTCGGCGCCAGCGACGCAGCCTTCGCTCAGTACCGGCCTTTGTTCGAAGCCATCGCCGCCAATGTCTTCCATGTCGGCCCAAGCGGTGCGGGAGCGACCGCCAAGCTGGTGACGCAGTATCTGGGCTACACCAATTTCATTGCCTCGATCGAAGGCATGCTGATTGCCGCCAAGGCCGGCATCGATCTCGAAACACTTGCCCGGATTGTTCCGGTCAGCGCCGGACAGAGCCGCACCTTCGACAATATCGCCCGCGGCGTGTTTCCCGGCACCTATGTTGCCGGCGGCACGTTGGATATCGTTGCGAAGGATGTCGATCTGGCGGTGCAACTGGCCCGCGACGTGGGCGCGCCGGCCGCACTGGGGGCGCTCGCCAGCGATTTTTACAAACGGGCGCAGGCGGCCGGCTGGGGGCAGTTGGGTTTTCCGGTGGTTGCCCGCGTGCTGGAAGCGATGGCCGGGACCACGTTGCGCCCGGCGGGAGGTCATGAATGAAGCACGACCATCTCCTGCTGAGCCTCGAGATCGCCCAGTTCCTCTATACCGAAGCGGAATTGCTGGACGAACGGCGGCACGACGAATGGCTGGCACTGCTGGCCGAGGACATCCGTTACTGGATGCCGATGCGGCGCAACGTCAAGTACGGCGACACCACCCGCGAATTCACCCGCGAAACCGAGGACATCAACTGGTTCGACGAGGGCAAGGACACCTTGACCCGCCGGGTGCGCCAGCTCCAGACCGGGATCCATTGGGCGGAGGAGCCGCAGTCGCGGATTACTCATATGGTGTCGAATGTGCAACT
>Ga0302196_10004625_pt1 | contig 12432 bp, 7 predicted proteins | sample II_Bog_N1_3_FD_198794 | JGI IMG/M metagenome (GOLD analysis project Ga0302196, IMG submission 198794) | Peat permafrost microbial communities from Stordalen Mire near Abisko, Sweden - II_Bog_N1_3 | ecosystem: Environmental > Terrestrial > Soil > Wetlands > Peat | place: Sweden: Abisko, Stordalen...
GCGTTGCGCGGCCATCTCCAGGAGTTCGGCCTGATCGCGGCCAAGGGCATCCATCGGGTCCAGGAACTGGTCGCCCTCGCGCTGGCGGACGAAGGTCTTCCCGAAGAGGCCAAGCAAGCCGCCGCTCTGTTGGCCTGGCAGAGCGAGCAACTCAATATGAAGATCGACGGGTTGGAGAAGACAATCGCCGCAGCCAGCGCGAAGCATCCGATGAGCCGCTTGCTGCAAGAAATTCCCGCCATCGGACCGCTGATCGCCTCGGCGATGGCGGCGAGCCTTCCCGATCCCAGCGTCTTCAAATCGGGGCGCGACTTCGCCGCGTCGCTGGGCTTGACGCCGAGCCAGCATTCCAGCGGCGGAAAGGAAAAGCTCGGAGCGATCACCAAGAGGGGCAATCGATACTTGCGTAAGATGCTCGTCGTCGGCTGCACCTCGGTGCTGCGCGTGGCCCACAAACGCAAAGGCGCCCTGGCCGAATGGATCGTGGCGCTGAAGGCCAAGAAGCCCGAGCGCGTGGCCGCGGTGGCTCTGGCCAACAAACTGGCCCGCATATGTTGGGCAGTCCTATCGACCGGCGAGGCCTTCCGCGAAGAGCTTTACGCCAGAGCCTGAAGCCGAATCCAAAGACAGAACTTAGCCAGGAGCCGATCAACCCTTCAACGTTTGGCAAGCGCACCGACGTGATGATCCAAAACGGTCGCCACCGAAAGCCGAGGACAACCCGCCAGCCGTCACGAACCTCGAGTTCGCCGCGATGATAGGGACCGAGGCCGTCGGAAATCATCAGGGCCAGCGGTCAAGGCCGCACACAAAGGCCGGACATATGACCGCAGCCGACCAAGCCGATCAAAACGTCAAAATCGCTCTTGCCAATCGGGGCCGTCCACATATGACGACTGAGAGCAGCGCTGTCCAAATACGACGCGCGCCGACCTCATGACCCTGTCGATCGCCGGCGCCGCGTTTAAGAAGCCGAGCGCGCTGCCCGGCTTCGCGCCGACGCTCGGCTTCACGCTGTTCTATCTCTCGCTGATCGTGCTGCTGCCGCTCGGCGCGCTGGTCGCCAAGGCCTCGGGGCTCGGCCTCGGCGGGCTGCGGGCGGTCGCCGTCGAACCGCGCGTGCTGGCGGCGCTGAAGACGTCCTTCGGCGCGGCGCTCGCCGCCGCGTCGATCGACGTCGTGTTCGGCGCAATCGTCGCCTGGACGCTGACCCGCTACCGCTTCCCCGGCCGGCGCCTCGTCGACGCCCTGGTCGACCTGCCCTTTGCGCTGCCGACCGCGGTCGCCGGCATTTCGCTCGCCGCGCTCTATGCGCCGAACGGCTGGCTCGGCGCGCCGCTTGCCGCGCTCGGCGTCAAGATCGCCTTCACCCGCTGGGGCATTCTCGTCGCGCTGACCTTCGTCGGCCTGCCGTTCGTCGTGCGCACCGTCCAGCCGCTGATCGAGGAGCTGGACAGGGAGCTCGAAGAGGCCTCGGCGACGCTCGGCGCGTCGCGGCTGCGCACGCTGGCGCGCATCGCGCTGCCGCCGCTTGTTCCCGGCCTGCTCGCCGGCCTCGCGCTCGCCTTCGCGCGCGGGGTGGGCGAATACGGCTCGGTGATCTTCATCGCCGGCAACGTCGCCTATGTTTCCGAGATCGCGCCGCTGGTCATCGTCGTCAAGCTCGAGGAATACGACTACGTCGGCGCCACCGGCGTCGCGGCGATCATGCTCGGGGTCTCCTTCCTCATGCTGCTGGCGATCAATCTGCTGCACGCCTGGAGCCGCCGGGGGCTCGGTCATGTCTGACGCCGGCGTCCCGACGGTCCTCCTCAGTCCGCGCGACGTCGCCAGCGAATCGGCCGGCGCGCGCGCGGCGCTGATCGCCGTCGCGCTCGGCTTCCTGACTTTGTTTCTCGTCCTGCCGCTGGCGATCGTCTTCTCCGAGGCGTTTTCGCGCGGCGTCGCCGCCTATCTCACGGCGCTGCTCGATTCCGACGCGCGCGCGGCGATCGCGCTCACCCTGACCGTGGCGGCGATCGTCGTGCCGCTCAACGCGACGTTCGGCGTCGCCGCGGCCTGGGCGATCGCCAAGTTCGACTTCGTCGGCAAGAACCTGTTGATCACCCTGATCGACCTGCCGCTGTCGGTTTCGCCGGTGGTCGCCGGCCTCGTCTTCGTGCTGGCCTTCGGCGCCCAGGGGGTCCTCTGGCCGTGGGCGGCCGCGCACGGCCTGCACGTCATCTTCGCCCTACCGGGCATCGCGATGGCGACCGTGTTCGTGACCTTTCCGTTCGTCGCGCGCGAGCTCATCCCGCTCATGCAGCAGCTCGGCTCCGCCGAGGAAGAGGCCGCCCTCACGCTCGGCGCGACCGGCTGGAAGGCGTTCGTCACCGTGACGCTGCCCAACGTCAAATGGGCGCTGCTCTACGGCGTGCTGCTCTGCAATGCGCGGGCGATGGGCGAATTCGGAGCGGTTTCGGTCGTCTCCGGCCACATCCGCGGTCTGACCAACACGATCCCGCTGCAGGTGGAGATCCTCTACAATGAGTACGACATCGTCGCCGCTTTCACCCTCGCGTCGCTTCTTGCGCTTCTCGCCCTGGTCACGCTCGCCTTCAAGACCTACCTCGAATGGCGGTTCGTCGGCGCCGCCCGGCGCCGCGGCGCGGGGTGACGAATTCGCCACGACGCCGCGCGGTCCCGGCCTGAGCAACGCCGGCCAGCGCATCGAGATCGCCGGCGTCGGCAAGCGTTTCGGCGACCAGACGGTGCTGACCGCGATCGATCTGACGATCGCGCCGGGCGAGCTGGTCGCGCTGCTCGGGCCTTCAGGCTGCGGCAAGACCACGCTGCTGCGCATCATCGCCGGCATCGAGACCGCCGACGCCGGCGTCCTGCGCTTCGGCGCCGACGACGCCACGCGGCTGACCGTGCAGGAGCGGCGCGTCGGCTTCGTCTTCCAGTCCTATGCCCTGTTCCGCCACATGACGGTCGCCGCCAACATCGCTTATGGCCTGACGGTGAGGCCCCGCCGCCGCCGCCCGACGCGCGTCGAGATCAAGCGGCGGGTCGACGAGTTGCTCGACATGATGCAGCTTCCCGGCCTTGGCGCGCGCTATCCCGCGCAATTGTCGGGCGGGCAGCGCCAGCGCGTCGCGCTCGCCCGCGCGATGGCGATCGAGCCGCGCGTGCTGCTGCTCGACGAGCCGTTCGGCGCCCTCGACGCCAAGGTGCGCAAGGAGCTGCGCCATTGGCTGCGCGCGATCCACGAGCGCACCGGGCTGACGACGGTGTTCGTCACCCACGACCAGGCCGAGGCGATGGAGCTCGCCGACCGCGTCGCCGTGCTCAACGCCGGCCGCATCGAGCAGGTCGGAACGCCGCGCGAGATCAGCGAACGGCCGGCGACGCCGTTCGTCCGCGAATTCCTCGCCTGAGACGTGACTGTAGGCGCGATCGGCGATCGCGCTGACGCGGCCAGCGGCCGCGTCTACATCTGCAGCCGGCTCAGTAGAGCCCGCCCGGTCCTGTTCCGACCGCCTTCGAGACGTCGGGCGAGAAGGCGTCGGGATCGGTCGGACTGTCGCCGAAATAGGCGTCGGGCGGCGAGGTGCCGGGCTTGAACGCCTCCATGATCGTGCCCGGGCCGCTGGCGCGCATGCCGGTGTGGACGTCGACCGAGATGAGCTTGAGGCCGGGGGGCACGCGGAACGGCGTGTCGGGCGTGTCGGCCAGCGCCAACTTCATGAAGTCGCGGAAGATCGGCGCGGTGTAGAGCGCGGCCTGGGCGCTGTCGCCGAGCGAGCGCGGCTTGTCGTAACCCATGAACACGCCGAAGGCGAGGTTTGGCGAATAGCCGACGAACCACAGGTCCTTGGCGTCGTTGGTGGTGCCGGTCTTGCCCGCGAGCGTGCGATGCAGTTCGCTGATGGCGATGCCGGTGCCGCGCTGGATGACGCCCTGCATGATCGAGGTGATCTGATAGGCGGTGAGCGGATCGATCACTTGCTCGCGCTTGTCGATCAGCTTGGGCTCGTCCTGGTTTTCCCACTTCTCCGCGTCGCAGCCCTGACAGATGCGTTCGTCGTGCTTGTAGATCGTGTGGCCCCAGCGGTCCTGGATGCGGTCGATCAGCGTCGCCTTGATGCGCTTGCCGCCGTTGTCGAACATCGAATAGGCGGTGACCATGCGCAACACGGTCGTCTCGCCGGCGCCCAGCGACATCGACAGATAGGGCGGCAGGTTGTCGTAGACCCCGAAGCGTTTGGCGTATTCGGTGATCAGCGGCATGCCGATGTCGCGCGCCAGCCTGACCGTCATCTGGTTGATCGAATGCTCGACGCCGAAGCGCAGGGTGTGCGGACCGCCCGACTTGCCTTCGAAATTCTGCGGCGTCCAGATTTCGCCGTTGCCCTGATCGATCGAGATCGGCTCGTCGAGTTCGATCGACGACGGCGTGTAGCCGTTGTCGATCGCGGCGGCATAGACGATCGGCTTGAACGACGAACCCGGCTGGCGCATCGCCTGAGTGGCGCGGTTGAACTCCGACAGGTCGTAGGAGAAGCCGCCGACCATCGCCAGCACGCGGCCGGTGAAGGGATCCATCGCCACGCAGGCGCCGGAGACCTCGGGAATCTGCCGCAGGCGGTACTCGCCCGCGTTGCCGACGACCGGCTCGACGTAGACGACGTCGCCCGGCTTGGCGACCGCCTTCGCCTTCTTGCCCGTCCACTTCATGCCGTCGGGACCGACCGTGCCGGTCTCGCGGTCCGCGCCGAGCGCGCCCGATGGGTCGCGCTCCGGTTGCAGGCCGACCCTCAGCGCCGTGTCGGAAACGTCGAGCACCACCGCGAGCCGCCACGGCTTGATGTCGCCGTATTCAGGAATTTCGCCGAGCGGCACGCCCCAGTCCTGGCCGATGTCGATCGTCTTGACCGTGCCGTGCCAGCCGTGCGCCTCGTCGTAGCGGACCAGGCCGTCGACCAGCGCCTTGCGCGCCATCAGTTGCAGCTTGGGATCGAGCGTGGTGCGCACCGACAGGCCGCCCTCGTAGAGCTTCTGCTCGCCGTAGCGCTCGGACAGCTCGCGCCGCACTTCCTCGGCGAAGAAGCCGGCGGCGATCGAACTGGGGGTCAGCGCGCGCGGCGTGACGACCAGCGGCTCGGCGCGCGCGGCCCGCGCCTGCTCGGCGGTGATGTAGCCGTCTTCGGCCATGCGGCCGATCACGTAATTGCGCCGCTCGACGGCGCGGTCGCGATTGCGGAACGGGTTGAGCGCGCTCGGCTCCTTCGGCAATGCGGCGAGATAGGCGACCTCGGCGATCGACAGCTCGTGAACCGACTTGTCGAAATAGCCGAGCGCTGCGGCGGCGACGCCGTAATTGCCGAGGCCGAGATAGATTTCGTTGAGGTAGAGCTCGAGGATCTTGTCCTTCGAATAGGCGGACTCGATGCGCAGGCTGAGCAGGATCTCGCGGATCTTGCGCTCCACCGTGCGGTCCGAGGTCAGCAGGAAGTTCTTCGCCACCTGCTGGGTGATGGTCGAGGCGCCCTGAATGTGCTTGCTGCCCTCCAGGAACACCATGCCGGCGCGAAGGATTCCTTCCGGGTCGACGCCGTGGTGGGTGTAGAAGTTCTTGTCCTCGGCGGCGATGAACGCCTCCTTGACCAGCGGCGGGATCGCGGCGGAAGGCAGATAGAGGCGCCGCTCTCGCGCATATTCGGCCAGCAGGCTGCCGTCGGCGGCGTGGACGCGCGTCATCACCGGCGGCTCGTAGTTCTTGAGCTGGCCGTAGTCGGGCAGGTCCTGCTCGAACTTCCAGATGACGGCGGCGACGACGCCGGCGCCGATGACGAAGACGATCGCGCCCGTCGCGAAAAGAAATCCGAGGAAACGGGCGATGCCGCGCATTGTTCGATCCCGCAAGTGCCCGGCGACGGCCGCCCGGAGGACCGGCCGCGAGCGTATGTGCGCGCGCTCCTTAACCTAAAGCGCGGCCATTGTCAGGACGATGCGGCCGCGCCGACGGCGCCGCTCCATGTCGGCGGGGACTGCGGCGGAAGTATGAAGCCGCCGGACTCACGGCTTGGCGGGCTCGCCGGGAACCACGCCGCCCGCCGCCGGGCCGCCAGCGGCCGTGCGATCGGAAGCGGCGAGCGCGGCGGCGTCCGGCGACGGCGCCGCCGCGGCGCGGCCGGACGCGAAGAAGCGGTCGACGGCGTCGGCCATCGCGCTCGCCGTGCGCGCCCGCCATTCGGGCGAGTTCATCGACTGGACGTCCTTCGGGTTGGACAAATAGCCGAGCTCGACCAGAACCGACGGGAAGTCGGGAGCCTTCAGGACAACGAAGCCGGCGGAGCGTTCGGGGTTGTTGTTGAGTTGCGTCTTGCCCTGCAGTTCGGCCACGACGCCGCGCGAGAACAGATGGGCGTAGGCGCGGGTCTCGCGCTTTTCCAGGTCGAACAGGATGTCGGCGACGCCCGGCGCCTGCGCCTTGTCTTCGACGCCGGCGGCCTTGTCGGCGGCGTTCTCGTGGGCGGCGACGCGCGCCGCTTCGGCGTCGGAAGCGCGCTCCGAGCAGGTGTAGACCGTCGCGCCGGAGACGTAGGATCCCGCGCCGCCGAGCATGTCGGCGTGGATCGAGATCAGCAGCGACGCCCCCGCCTCCCGCGCGATCCGCACCCGGTCGTCGAGCGAAACAAATTCGTCGCCATGGCGGGTGAGCACGACCTTGAACCGGCCCTTGGCCTCCAGCTGGCGCTGCAATTCGAGCGCGTATTCGTAGACCAGCGTCTTCTCGATCGCCCCGCCGATCCCGTAGGCGCCGCCGTCGACCCCGCCATGGCCGGGATCGAGGACGATGACCGGCCGATCGGCGACCGGCGCGGCTGCGGCGACCGCCGCCGGCGCGGGCCCCGCTCCCGCCAACGCGTCGCGCGCCGCAGCCTGGGCGAAAGCCGCCGGCTCGCAGCGCTTGAGCGCGATGGCGAGCCGCGACGGCGTCGCGCCCTTGGCGATGGGCGTCGTCGCGACATTGGCGACGCAGGCGGGCTTGGCGAGGTCGATCACCACCCGCGACTTGCCTGGTCCGAACAGGCCGAAGCGGAACCCTTTGACAATGGCCTGACCATGGTCGCGCGGTCGACCGATCGACGGATCGATCTGGAAGCTGACCTCCGGCATGTCGACCACGATGCGGTCCGGATCGGCCAGCGCGCGCGCGCTGGCGGCCACTGGACCGGAGAGATCGAAGACGAGCTTCGCCGCTTCGCCGTCGTCAGCGAGGCGGGCGGCCACCGCGACCGGAGGCGCGTCCTCGGCGCGCGCCGGCGCAGCCCCGGCGAGCGCCGCAATGGTCAAGGCGAAGGCCAGCAGCATGTGGCGAAGGAACATCGGTCCTCGGCAGTCAGCGCGCCATTCTTAGCGCATTAGTTCACCAACGGTTAACGAATGATGAGGCTCCGCAAGGACAGGGTCGCGCGCCAGGTCGGATTTCCCCCGCGTTACAGCCCGCCGAGCGGCCCGGCTGGCCGTCTCGGGGAATCCGCTTGCCAAGCCGGACGTTGGCGCCTATGTAGACTTATCGCATATGGGTCGTTTCCGCGTCATCGACCCGACGCTTTCGCCGCAAGGCGAGTCGGCTTCGGGAGCGAGCGGAAGAACCGAAGCGCGGGCGCGACAAGCGCCGTTTCCGCCGCCTTCCCTGCGCCGATTGCAGGGCGTTTGCGGCCGAAGCGCGCGGATGTGCGTCGCCGGACGATGGCCGGCAGACGCGACCCAGGCGAGCCGCAGGCGCTCTGAACGGCGCCCCTCGATTGGCGACGAGGTCGAGTCCGCCGAGTTTCAGGGTCGCGATGCCAGAATCGCTCGCATCGAATCAAATTCACCTCCTCGTGAATTCGCCGGCGGCCTTGGCCGTCCGGCTTTGCCGCCGCGAGTTCAGCGGCGGCGCGGTCGCCCGTCGGCGATCGCTCCCGATTTCCCGTATCCCCCAAACCATCGGCGCCGTTCGCGCGGCCCAGACGCCCAGAGTGTGGGCGTCGCGGGTCGCGTCGTCGCGCCGCGAGAGAGTTTACCATGTCAAACAAGATGATTATCGACGCCTCCCACCCGGAAGAGACCCGGGTGGTCGTACTGAAGGGTAACCGCGTCGAGGAATTCGACTTCGAATCGGCCAACAAGAAGCCGCTGCGCGGCAACATCTACCTGGCCAAGGTGACGCGGGTCGAGCCGTCGTTGCAGGCCGCTTTCGTCGACTACGGCGGCAATCGCCACGGCTTCCTCGCCTTCTCCGAAATCCACCCCGACTACTACCAGATTCCGGTCGCCGATCGGCAGGCGCTGCTCGAAGAAGAAGCGCGCTCGCATCGCGAAGACGAGGAAGAGCCGAACGGCGAGCGCCGCAGCCGCCGCCATCGCCGTGGTCGCCGCCCGGAGGCCGGCATGCGCGCCGCCGAGGACGAGCGCGTGGCCGAAACCGCGCCGATCGACGGCGAAGGCGCCCTCGGCGCCGAGGACTTCGCGCCCGAAGGCGCCGCTGCGGGCGACCAATCGCCCGCCGAATCCGCCTCCGCGCCCGAGGCCTCCGTCGAGCGCGCCTCCTCCGAAGTGGCGCGCGCCATCGAAGCGGAGGCCAACGAATCGCCTGCGCCCGAACCCGCCGAGGCGTCTTTCCACGCCGAGCCCGCCTTCGAGCCGCCGGCGAAAGCCGAAGCCGCGCCGGCGACGATCGGCGAAGAAGCGGGCGAAACGCCCGCCGACGAGGCCGCCGCAGACGGTGAAGAAGGCGACGACGAGGACGAGGAGGACGAAGAGGAAGAAGAGGAAGTCACCACGCTCGACGGCGGCGCCGAAGAAACCGCCGCGCGCCCGCCGCGCCGCGCCCACCACGAAGAGGAAAGCGAGGCGGTCGAGCAGATCGGCGGCGACGAGATCGACGAGGCGCCGCGTCGCGCGCCCCGAATGCGCCGCCAGTACAAGATCCAGGAAGTCATCAAGCGCCGCCAGGTGCTGCTGGTGCAGGTGGTCAAGGAGGAGCGCGGCAACAAGGGCGCGGCGCTGACGACCTATCTTTCGCTCGCCGGCCGCTATTCGGTGCTGATGCCCAACACCGCGCGCGGCGGCGGCATTTCGCGCAAGATCACCAACGCCCAGGACCGCGGCCGGCTGAAGGCGATCGCCGACGAACTGGAAGTGCCCGAGGGGATGGGCGTCATCCTGCGCACCGCCGGCGCCTCGCGCACCAAGGCCGAGGTCAAGCGCGATTTCGAATATCTGCTCAGGATGTGGGAGACCGTGCGCGAGACGACGCTCACCTCGAGCGCGCCGACCCTCGTCTACGAGGAGGGATCGCTGATCAAGCGCGCGATCCGCGACCTCTATTCCAAGGAGGTCGAGGAGATCGTCGTCGCCGGCGAGGCGGGCTTCCGCGAGGCGCGCGATTTCATGCGCCTGCTGATGCCGACCCACGTCAAGAGCGTCGTGCCCTATCGCGACAGCCAGCCGGCCTTCGCCAAGGCGGGGGTCGAGGCGCAGCTCGACGCGATGTTCTCCAACCAGGTGACGCTGAAGTCGGGCGGCTACATCGTCATCAACCAGACTGAGGCGCTGGTCGCCATCGACGTCAACTCCGGGCGTTCGACCCGCGAGCACAACATCGAGGACACCGCGCTGCGCACCAATCTCGAAGCGGCGGACGAGATCGCCCGCCAGCTCCGATTGCGCGACCTCGCCGGCCTGATCGTCGTCGACTTCATCGACATGGAGGAAGGGCGCAACAACCGCGCCGTCGAGCGGCGGATGAAGGACGCGCTGAAGAACGACCGTGCGCGCATCCAGGTCGGCCGCATCTCGCATTTCGGCCTGCTCGAGATGTCGCGCCAGCGCATCCGCACCGGCGTGCTCGAGGGCTCGACCGTCATCTGCCCGCATTGCCTGGGCGCCGGCGTGGTGCGTTCGACCGCCTCGGTCGCGCTGCACGTGCTGCGCCTGCTCGAAGACGCGCTGATCAAGAGCGCAACCCATGACATGACGGTTCGCGCGCGCACGCCGGTCGCGCTCTACATCCTCAACCATAAGCGCGCCCACTTGCGCGATCTCGAGCGCCGCTTCGGCGTCGCCATCGTGGTCGAGGCGGACGACACGCTGACCGGGGCCAACCTTCACGCGCTCGAGCGCGGCGAGCCCACCTCCGGCGCCAGGGCCGATGAGCCCGCCGAGTTGCGGCACGCCGGCTACGGCGCGCCGCCGGTCGGCGGGGAAGAGTTCGTGATCGAAGAAGAGGCCGAGGCCGTCGAGGAAGAGGAAGCGACCGAGGCCGAGCCGGCGGCCGACGAATTCGAAGCCGAGGCGGGACGCGGCGAAGGCGAGCCGACTGCGGCCGGCGAAGGCGACGCGAGCCGTCCGCGACGCCGGCGACGCCGTCGGCGCGGCGGCGAGCGCAGCGAACGCGGCGAGCGCGCAGAGCGTCCGACGACGGGAGAAGGGTTCAGCCAGGAAGCGCCGCAGCCGACCGACGACGGGCTGGCGGCGATGGCCGAAATTGGCGGCGACTTCGCGGCGCCGGCGCGCAGCGAAGGCGATGCGGTCGAAGACGATGGCCGGGCGCCGAGCGCGCGGCGTCGGCGCGGTCGGCGCGGTCGGCGCGGCGGCGGCGATCGCGAGCGGTTCGGCGCCCCGGCGCCGACCGGCGGCATGACCCCGGTCGAGGGCGAAGCCGAGCCGAACCTGTTCGACGACCCGCCGCGCGAGAAGATCGCCGCAGAGACGGAGCGCGCGTGGCCCGCGGCGGCGGCGGAAGCTGCGCCGCCCGCAGCCGAGCCGGAAGCTGCGCCGCCTGCGGCGGCGACAGAATTCGAACCGGCCCCCGCCCGCGCCGAAGCGCCCGCGCCGGCGAGTGAGACGGCCCCCGCCCCCGCGAGCGAACCGGCGGCCAAGGCTTACGAACCCGCAGCCGCAGCCAAGGCGACGCCCGAGCCCGAGGCGCCCCCGGTCGCCGAGGACCCGTCGCGCCCGCGCCGCTCCGGCTGGTGGCAGCGCGCCCGCGCGACGCTGAGCGGGGAGTAGCGCGAGGGCGAAGACCGGCGGACTCGAGCGGCGTTCAGCGCGCCGCTGGGCTAAGCCGCGACGCGGCTTTCAGCGATCGGCGGCGCGTCGAGCGGGCGCGCCGGCGCGTTCACTTCCCGAGCACGAACAGCTTGGTGGGGCTGAAGTCGCCGAACGTCGGCAGTTTGACGCTCTCGGCGTGAACCGCATGGCGATAATCCGGCTCGACGCCTTCGACCGCGCAGACTTTCGAGTAGACCACCCGAGTCGCAAAATAATAGGCGCTCGAGAATTCGTGCTTCTCGACGCTGCGAAAGCTGTGGCGCGCGCGTTCGACGAACTCGGACTCACGAAAGAAGTTGTTGTGCCAACGGATGGCGATTGGCGGCAGGCCGAACAGCGCGCGCATGGCGTTGAGCCGCTCGTTGCCCTCTATGAAGTTCTCGATGCCGAGATAGAATCCGCCGGGCTTCAGCGCCGCGGAAATCGCGGCGAGCGCCGCGTATTGCTGGCTTTCGCTCGCCATGTTGACGAGGCACCGATCGGTGGTGATGAAATCGAACGACTCGGCGCCGAACTCTTCCACGACCCGGCAAACGTCGCCGACCGCGAGATCGGCGCGCAAGCTCGGTTGGGCGGCGAGCCGCACTCGGGCGAGGTTGATCATCGAGGGGGCGAAGTCGCGGCCAACGAGATCACAGCCGAACTCCTGAGCGAGCGTCGCGATCGTCAGTCCGTCGCCGCACCCGGCGTCAAGCAGCCGCGATTGCGCCGAGCAGCCTAAGTCTCGCAGATGCTTGACCAGAGTGGCGCGCTCGAGGTGGCGCAAATGGACGTCGTTCGTCGTCGCGTTGGTGCTGTCGGAGGCGGCGCGCTCGGTCCAATATTGCTTGACGGCCTCCCTGGAAACCGCCCGGGCAGTTGCTTGCATCGATTACAATCCCCGCCACCTGGCGTCGGAAGTCGTTCAAGATTGCGCAACTCGTTTTAATAGATTGTTATGGTTAACGGATTGTTTACGCTGGGGCATGGGCGTTCCGCCGTATGGCCGCGGAAGCCGCCACACCGACTTCAGACCGTCTCGACAATCGTCGCGAATGCGAAAAGGAACGCTGCCCCGAAAGCGGCGCCGACCTGATCGCCCGCCGGGCCTCGGCCGCGCTCGACATTTTCGCGCGGCGATCAATGCAAGTCGCGGCTACGCTCCACTTGTGCCGATCTGCCGCGTTTCTATTTCCGTCGCAGAAACCCGTCTGGCGCGGAGGTGACGACGACCCTGTCCTCGATCGAACGATCGATCTCGAATTCCGGGCGTTGGCGCAGAAAGGCGTGAACCGCAGTCTTCGGATTGTTCCCCTTGCCCCACGGGCGATCTTTCCAGACGAAGTCGTCGGGCATGTCTTCGAT
>Ga0302196_10004629_pt1 | contig 12427 bp, 5 predicted proteins | sample II_Bog_N1_3_FD_198794 | JGI IMG/M metagenome (GOLD analysis project Ga0302196, IMG submission 198794) | Peat permafrost microbial communities from Stordalen Mire near Abisko, Sweden - II_Bog_N1_3 | ecosystem: Environmental > Terrestrial > Soil > Wetlands > Peat | place: Sweden: Abisko, Stordalen...
CGCGCTTCGTCGGGGTTGAGTTCATCGCCGCCCATTGCGACGCCGTGGTCACCCATCACTGGGAGAACGGCTTGAATTATCTCTATTATGAGGTGCTGTGCGGCGGCTATCCGTTGGTGCACAATTCCGAGTTGCTCAGGGACTACGGATATTACTACGACGCCTTCGACGCCGAGGCCGGCGCGCGGGCCCTGCTGCGGGCCCATTGCGATCACGACGCGGCGCTGGCCTCCTATCGCGAGGCGGCCACAGAACTGATCGATCGCCTGAACCCGCGATCGAGCGCGATGATCCGAATCCACGAGGCGTTGCTAGATTTGGGGTGATCGAGGCGCTCGTCGTTGGCGGGGACCGCGGGGCCGCAAAGTCAGCCGGCAAGACCTCCACCGCGACAGGCGACCTGCGGCGCATCGCCGCTGCGCCTTAAGGAAAACCAGAGATTAAGCCGATGTTAGGCCGGCGCCGACGACGGTCCGCCGAGTGTTAGTGGCGTCGCGTAATCGCCTGATTTAACCAAACGAGGGCGGACGTGGCGTCAGTTCACCAAGGGGCGCGCGCGCGCGTCCGGCTGCTTTGCGGTGTGTCGGCCATCGGCCTGGCGCTCGCCATCAGCGCGCCGCCGAGGACGGCCAATGCGCTGGTCGATCAAGGATCCCAGTCCGGCTTCTTTTCCGTGGGGTTTGAAAACAATGGTTATGGCGACACGTCGTCCTACTCGGTCACCGGCGATTACAATGATGGCATCGGTTACCAATCCTCTCAGTCAGTTAGCGGAACAGGCAATGACGGCGTTGGAGCCTATTCGTCATTTAATATAACAGGCAACTACAACAGCGGATTTGGTTTCGACGCGTCGCAAAATGTGACGGGGAACGACAATATCGGCGTTGGCAGAGATTCTTCTTATTATATTCAGGGAACTCAGAATATAGGCGTCGGATTCGCGGCTTCACAATTTGTTGTTGGATACAACAATACAGGCGTCGGCTCGAATGCAAGCAATGCGGTCACCGGCCACGACAATTCGGGTTTTGGAGCCTTTGCCGCAACCCATGTAATCGGCTCCGCCAACACCGGTGTGGGCGTCAGCGCGGCCAACGCGGTCATCGGCGACCAGAACACTGGCGTAGGTTACTCTTCATCCCAGGACGTCACCGGCTTTTTCAACAGCGGCCTGGGCGCCAATTCCTCCCAGAATGTCACCGGCGACCTAAACACCGGCGCGGGGGCCAATTCATCCCAGTTTGTCAACGGCGACCAGAACATCGGCGTGGGCGTCAACGCGTCCCAGAACATCAACGGCTACCAGAACACCGGCCTAGGCGCCAATTCGTCCCAGACCGTCAACGGCGACCAGAACATCGGCGCGGGCTTCAATTCGTCCCAGTTTGTCAATGGCGAACAGAACATCGGCCTGGGAGCCAACTCCTCCCAGTCTGTCAGCGGCGACCAGAACATCGGCGCGGGTAATATTTCGTCCGAGTTTATCACCGGCTCGTTCAACAGCGGCCTGGGCGCCAATTCGTCCCAGAGTGTCACCGGCGACCAAAACATCGGTTCTGGCTACGGCGCGTCCCAGTCTATCACCGGCTCGTCCAACAGCGGCTTTGGCGCCAGTTCGTCCATCAACATCAGCGGTAACGCGAACACCGGCGCAGGAGCGGGTTCGTCCCAGAATGTCACCGGCGACCGGAACGTCGGCGCGGGCTCCAATTCATCGCAGGATGTCACCGGCTCCTTTAACAGCGGCCTGGGCGACAGCGCGTCCATTCATGTTGTCGGCGATCAGAATATCGGCGCGGGCGCCGCTTCCTCCCAGAATGTCACCGGCTCGTTCAACAGCGGCCTGGGGGCCGATGCGTCCCTTTTTGTCACCGGCGACCACAATATCGGCGCGGGCGACAGTTCGTCCCAGTTTGTCATCGGCTCGTCCAACAGCGGCCTGGGGCCCAATTCGTCCGTTGATGTCACCGGCGACCAGAACACCGGCGTGGGCTACGGTTCATCTGAGGTTGTCACCGGCTCGTCGAACAGCGGCCTCGGCGCCAGCTCGTCCATCTATGTTGTCGGCGATCAGAATGTCGGCGCCGGCTACAGTTCGTCCCAGCATGTCACCGGCTCATCCAACAGCGGCCTGGGCGCCAGCGCGTCGCAGTTTGTCATCGGAAGTTTTAACGTTGGCGTGGGTTTTCACGCATCCAATTTCGTCACCGGCTTTTCCAACAGCGGCCTAGGCGCCAGCGCTTCGGACTATGTGACCGGCGACCAGAACACCGGCGCGGGCTATCTATCGTCGCAGTTCGTCACCGGCTCGTTCAACACCGGCTCCGGGGCCGGTTCGTCCAGCAGCGTCACTGGCGACCAGAATACGGGGGCCGGGTATCAGTCGTCGCAACATGTGCTGGGCTTGGGCAATACCGGGTCCGGCGCCGGTTCATCCTTCGCCGTCAGCGGCGACCAGAACACCGGAGCCGGCTTGCAATCCTCCGAGTTCGTCACCGGCTCATCGAACAGCGGCCTGGGCGCCTATTCGTCCCTCAGCGTCAGCGGCGATCTGAACACCGGCGCCGGCGCCTTCGCGTCACAATATGTCACCGGCAGCTTCAACGTCGGCGTCGGCGATCTGTCGTCGGTCAGCCTTACCGGGGACTTCAACACCGGCCTGGGTTCGTTCTCGTCCCAATCGGTGATTGGCGACGCCAATACCGGCGTCGGTCCGAGCGCCTCGTCGAACGTCAGCGGCAATTCCAACAGCGGCCTGGGCGATAGCGCGTCGCAGAATGTCACCGGAGACTTTAACGTCGGAGCGGGCGCCAGCGCGTCGCAGAACGTCACCGGGGGCGACAATGTCGGGGTTGGCTATGCGGCCTCACAATATGTCTCGGGATACTTCAACACCGGCGACGGCGCCTATACGTCCAACCAGGTCACCGGCAGCTACAACACCGCCAGCGGCGCCTCGGCGGGCGACAACGTCACCGGAAGCCTGAACACGGCCGATGGCTATAACAGCGGCTCCCACGTCACCGGGACGGCCATCACCCAGGAGGTCGGCGTCGCCAACCTCAGCGGCCTGTTCGACACAGCCGTCGGTGCGGGAGCCGGGTTTGGAACCTCGGGCGTGAACAACACCGCCCTTGGCGCCCTGGCGGGGGCCTGGGCCCGGGGCGCCGACAACACCGGCGTTGGCGCCAACGCTTCCGTCGCCATCAGCGGCGACTACAATACCGGCCTGGGCGCCTTTTCGTCACAGACCGTGACCGGAACCGGCAATACGGCTTCCGGCGCCCATGCCGGCGTGTCGGTGACCGGCAACTACAACATCGCCGAAGGCTATTGGGCCGGCGCCTCGGTGGTCGGATACCGCAATATCGCCATCGGCCAGTACGCCGGCGCCAATGTCAGCGCGGGCGACACCATTGCGATCGGCTCCGGCGCCGCGGCGACGACGACTGGCGACATTGCGATCGGATCCTTCGCCGGCGCCTCCGGAACCCATAGCGTGGCCTTGGGCGCCGGCTCGAGCGATGGCGGCCAGGCCAATGTCGTCGCCGTGGGCGGTGTGGGGACCGAGCGCCGGATCATCAACGTCGCCCCTGGAACCGCAAGCACCGACGCGGTGAACTTTGGCCAGTTGCTCACGACTAACCTCGCGGTGGCGGGCGTGTCGACCTCGGTGACCAGCCTCCATAGTTCCCTGTCGACGACCAACGCCAATGTCCAGGGACTGACGAGTTCAGTAACCGGCCTGGGCAGTTCGCTGTCCACGACAAACACCTCCGTCGCTGGGTTCAGCACATCGATCGCAGGCCTTGGCAGCTCTTTGTCGACCACCAACACCACGGTGGCCAGCCTCGGCGCGTCGGTGACGGGACTGGGCAGTTCGCTGTCGACCACCAACGCCACGGTCGCGGGCTTCAGCACATCGATCACAGGCCTCGGTAGCTCCTTGTCGACCACCAACACCACGGTGGCCAGCCTCGGCGCCTCGATGACGGGACTGGGCAGTTCGCTGTCGACCACCAACGCCACGGTCGCGGGTTTCAGCACATCGATCACAGGTCTCGGCAGCTCCTTGTCGACCACCAACACCACGGTGGCCAACCTCGGCGCATCGGTGACGGGACTGGGGAGTTCGCTGTCGACCACCAACGCCACCGTCACTGGTTTCAGCACATCGATCGCAGGCCTCGGCAGCTCCTTGTCGACCACCAACACCACGGTGGCCAGCCTCGGCGCCTCGGTGACAGGACTGGGCAGTTCGCTGTCGACAACCAACGCCACGGTCGCGGGTTTCAGCACATCGATCACAGGCCTCGGCAGCTCCTTGTCGACCACCAACACCACGGTGGCTAGCCTCGGCGCATCGGTGACGGGATTGGGCAGTTCGCTATCGACCACCAATTCCAATATTGCGGGCCTCGACAGCTCACTATCCGCCACCAACGTCAACGTCGCTGACCTCACCACGTCGGTCACTGGGCTGGACAGCTCGCTGTCGACCACCAATACAGACGTGGCTGGCCTGACGACTTCGATGATCGGGTTCAACGCCACAGTCACCACCCTGACGAGTTCGGTCACCGGGCTGACCACTTCGCTGTCGGCGACCAACGTCAATGTGGCGCGCCTGACCAGCTCGGTCAGCGGGTTGAACACCTCGGTGACGGGTCTGGCCACCTCGCTATCGACCACCAACGCCAGCGTCACTGGACTGACCACCTCGGTCACCGGACTGACCAGTTCGCTGTCATCGACCAACGCCAGCCTGGCGGGGTTCAGCGCGGCGCTGGCCAACACCAGCGGCACGGTGAGCAGCGTCTCCAGCTCGGTGACCGGATTGGCCACGTCGCTCGCCTCGACCAATACGGTGGTCGCCGGCGTCGCCAGTTCCGTGACCGGCCTCAGCACATCGCTACAGGCGACCAACGCCACGGTCGCGGGGCTTAGCTCATCCTTGGCGACCTCCAGCGCCGCCAGCGCCGGCGTGGCGAGCTCGGTGGCGGGTCTGACCACGTCCTTGGCCTCGACCAATTCGACCATCAGCAATGTCTCCAGCTCGCTGACCGCCCTGGCGACGTCAGTCGATACGCGGTTCGCCCAGCTGGGCGTCGCCGGCGGCGCAGCCAACACCTTCGCGGTTGGCGCCGGATCGTCGGCAACGACCATGGCGACGGCCACCGGCGTCAACGCCAACGCCAACGGCCAGTACAGCATGGCCAGCGGCTATGGATCGATGGCCGCGGGCCCTGGCGACATCGCCATCGGCTATAATGCCGGGGTCCATGCCGACTATAGCACCGCGCTGGGCACTAACGCCGTGGTCGCCTCCACCTCGCCCAATTCCGTCGCGGTGGGCGCCAACACCTCGATCGGGGCCAATTCGCCCGGCTCGACGGCCCTTGGCGAGGGCGCGTCTGTCGCCGCCAATGCGCCCAATTCTGTCGCCCTGGGTTCAGGATCCGTGGCTAGCCAGCCCAACACCGTCTCGGTTGGATCGCCTGGGTCGGAGCGACGGATCACCAATGTCGCCGCCGGTGTGGCCCCAACCGACGCCGCCAATGTCGGCCAACTGGAGGGTGTCGCCGGAGAGCTGGGCACAGCGTTCAAGCGCATCCAATCGGTCAAGTCCGGCGTGGCCATGAGCATGGCCATGGACGCCGTGCCTCTTAGCCTCGCCCTCCACCAGCAGGCCATCACCGGCGGTTTCGCCAACTATGACGGCGTATCGGCGGTCGGTTTCCGCTACCTGGGTCAGCCAACCTCGAACGTGACCGTCAGCTTCAGCGTGGGCTTCGGAGACAGCGCCAGCACCGGCGCGTCAGCGGGTGTCGGGGTCAAGTTTTAGGCGCTGAGAGGCTGGACGACGTTCCTGGCGACTTCGGCGCCAGGCAGGACCGAGGGCTGCTCTCGCCTCAGTGGGCGCCTGGCGGTCGGGGGTGATTTTCGCGCCCGCGTCTGTCCATCCCATTAGACAGCGAAGCTGCAAACGGTGATGGTCGCCCACGGCGGTCGGGCATGAATTCCGGCCGGGTCGGCGACCCGTGCGTCGATCCCCCGGACAAGCGCCGCTCGATCCCCGCCTCGGCTAAGGAGCGTGCGATGAAAGAGACAGACGGGGTTGAACCGCAACCGGCCCGTTGGCCCGAGCGACTGTCTGCGCCGGGACCCAAGCGGATATTGGCCATCGACGGCGGCGGCGTGCGCGGCGCGGTGGCGGTCGCCTTCCTGCAGCAGCTCGAACGGATCCTGCGCGAGCGCTACGCCAAGCCGGATCTGGTGCTGAGCGACTATTTCGACCTGATCGGCGGCACGTCGGTCGGCGCGATCCTGGCGGCGGGACTGGCCCTCGGCGCTACGGCGGACCAGGCGGCGGCCGACTTCATGGCCATGGCCCCACGCCTGTTTCGGCAATACCTGCCGCGGCTGGCGCTGATTCAGGCGCGGTTCGATCCCAAGCGGCTGGCCCGGCTGCTGCGTGAACAGTTCGGCGATCGAACGATGGGATCGGCCGAGTGGAAGACTGGCTTCGCCGCCCTGGCCAAGCGGGTCGACACCGGCAGCACCTGGGTGCTGACCAACTGCCCGCGCAGCATGTACTGGGAAGGCTCGCCCGAGGAAATCATCGCCCAGCCCGACCCGGCCCTACGCAAGGTGGTTCCCAACCGCGACTATTCGCTGGCCAAGGTGGTGCAGTCGAGCGCCGCTGCGCCGATCTATTTTGATCTTGTGCCGATCGAGGTGATCAAGGGCGAGCCAGGGGTGTTCTTCGACGGGGCGATGACCCCCCACGGCAATCCGGCGCTGCAGATGGCGATGACCGCGCTGATCCCCAACTATGGCTTTGGTTGGGAGCCGGGCGAGGATCAGCTGTTGATCGTCTCGGTCGGCACCGGCGGGCCAAGGCCGCTCAAGCCTGACTGGGTGCGCCGCCCGCTGATTTCGGTGCTCAAGGCCCTGCACGCCCTGGTGTCGATGGCCTACGACACCAGCGAACTGGCCATCTCGACCCTGCAGTGGCTCGGCCATTCGCCCCAGCCTTGGTGGATCAAGAGCGATATCGGCGACCTCAGCGGCGCGCGGCCAAAGGGATACCCGGCCCTGTGGACCTTTATCCGGTATGACGCGCCATTGGAACGCCGCTGGCTGAAGAAGACCCTCGATCGCGACCTGGACGATCGACAGATCGAACGGCTGCAACGCCTCGACGACGAACGGCAGATTCCGGCCCTGTATGAGATCGGGATACAGGTCGCCCGAGCGCAGATCAAGCCGGAGCACTTCTCGGACGCCTTCGCGCCCTGATCGCTCGCGCCTCCGCCCAGTAGCCGCCAGCCTTCGGCGCGCGCTGCTCGACCTGCCAAGGCCAGGCCGAACCGCGGCGGCGGTGGTTCCGCTCAGCCCCCGCGTCGCTCGACAAATCGGGCGACATAGGCGTCAGCGGGGCGGGCGAGGATTTCGGCGGGCGGGCCGACCTGGACGATTTCTCCGTCCTTCATCACCGCGATCTGGGCGCCCAGGCGCAGAGCTTCCTCCAGGTCATGGGTGACGAAGACGATGGTCTTGTTCAGGTCCTGCTGCAGGCGGATCAGCAGGTCCTGCATCTCCAGCCGGATCAGCGGGTCGAGGGCGCTGAAGGCCTCGTCCATCAGGATCACCTCGGTGTCGCAGGCCAGGGCGCGGGCCAGGCCGACGCGCTGGCGCATGCCGCCGGACAGGGCCGCCGGGCGCTGGGCCGCGTAGCCGGAGAGGCCCACGGCCTCGATCCATCGGCGCGCCTTGGCCTCCGCCTCGGCCTTGGGCTCGCCGCGAGTGATCAGGCCGAAAGCGACGTTCTGCAGCACGCTGCGGTGGGGCAAGAGGCCAAAGCCCTGGAACACCATGCTGACTGAACGGCGGCGGAAGGCGCGCAGGGCGGCGGCGTTCAAGCCGGTGATGTCGCGGCCATCGAAGGCGACGGCGCCGCCTGACGGCTCGATCAGCCGGTTGAGGCAGCGCACCAGGGTCGACTTGCCCGAGCCGGACAGGCCCATCAGCACGAACACGCCGTCGCTGGGGATGTCCAGGTTGACGCCGCGCAGGGCCAGGCTGCAGCCGGTGCGAGCGAGGATCTCGGCCTTGTCCGCGCCGGCGCGGGCCAGGGCGAGGCCTTCGGCCGGCCTGCGGCCGTAGAGCTTGGTTAGGTTTCGCACGGTGATCGCGGCCATCTCAGCGCCCCGGCCCGCTGTCGGCGGCGGCGCGGCCGCGGCCGCCGAAGCCCTGGGTGATGCGGTCGAGCACGACGGCCAGGATGACGATGCCGATCCCCGCCTCCAGCCCCTTGCCGGTGTCGAGGGTCTGGATGCCGTTCAGCACCTGCTCGCCCAGGCCGCGGGCGCCAATCATCGAGGCCACCACGACCATAGACAGGGCCAGCATGATGGTCTGGTTGACCCCGGCCATGATGGTGGGCCGAGCCAGGGGCAGCTCGACGCCCAGCAGCATCTGCAACGGCGTGACGCCAAAGGCCGAGGCCGCCTCCTTGATCTCCGGATCGACCTGTTCGATCCCCAGCGCCGTCAAGCGGATCATCGGCGGCAGGGAGTACATCACCGTGGCCAGGATCGCCGGCGCCTTACCCAGTCCGAACAGCATCACGGCCGGGATCAGATAGACGAAGCTGGGCATGGTCTGCATGACGTCGAGGACCGGTAAAATCACGACCCGCGGGCCACGGGCCTTGGCGACCAGCACCCCGATCAGCAGGCCGAGCAGCAGGGCGACCGCGCTGGAGATCAGCATCAGGCTGAGAGTCTGCAGCATCAGCTCCCACAGGCCCAGCAGGCCCACGACGAACATCAGGACAGCCACGACAAGGCTGAGCCCGATCTTTCGCGTGCCAGCCCAGGCCAGGGCCGCAAAGCCCGCGATCAGCAGCCACCAGGGAATGGCGGCGAGCGCCTTATCCAGGGCGATGACGACGTCCAGGATCAGGCCGGCGGCGGCGCGAAAGCCGGCGCCGTGGGACGCGACGAGGCGAGCGACCGCGTCGTTCACCGGGCGGCGGATGGAGATGACCAGGCCGGGCGGGAAGGCGGTCAGCCGGGTCATGGCGGACACCGGCGGCGGTGCGCGGCTCAGGCTGGCCTCGATGCGATCAGCGACAGCGGGGCTGACCCAGGACTTCCACAGCTGGGGCTGTTGCCGAAGGAACAGGATCGCTTGGGCGTCCGCGTCGCGCTGCGCGCGGGCGCGGTCGACCAGCTGGGCGTTGAGCACCGGCAGGGGAAAGGTCATCTTGCCGAGCACCGCCATCACCTGAGGCGCAGCGGCGGCGAAGCGACTGGAGACGCCATAGACCACATTGGCCGGCGGGGCGGCGCAGCCGTGGGTGTGGGGTCCGTTGGCGCTGGTCAGGTCGGCGTAGCAGGCCGGGTTATAGGGCGGCTCGACCAGCCGGGTCAGGTCGAGCTTGCCGGCGATGGCGCTGGGTGACCAGTAGTAGAACAGCAGAGGCTGACCCTGGGCGTAGGCGGCGGTGATCGCCGCGTCCATCGCCGGGCCGGTCCCCGGCCGAAAGTCGACATAGCGGCCGTCGAGGCCATAGGCGTGCAGCTTGGCGGTGTTGACCCCTTCACAGGTCCAGCCGGAGGGGCAGTTGAGGAAGCGGCCCCGGCCGGGCTGTTCGGGATCGGCGAACAGAGCGACGTATTTCGGCGCGCCCAGTTGCTCGACGCTGGTCAGGTCGGGCGCTGTCGGACCGATGTGGCGCGCAGGGTCGCCCTTGATCACATAGGTCGGTACAAACCAGCCCTCGGTCGCGCCGACGAACGGATGGCCGACAGCGCGGACCAGGCCCTTGCGGGCGGCGTTGTTCCACACGTCGCTGCGGCTGACCCATTCCTCAGCGAAGACCTGCACGTCGTCGTCGGCCACGGCCTGCTCCAGCTCGACCGACGAGCCGGGCTGGGCCTGGGTCCGACAGCCAAGGCCGCGTTCAAGCATTTCGCGGGCGACGGCGGTGATGAACTCGCCGCTTTCCCAATTGATCCCGGCGAAGGTCACGGCCCGCGCCCCGCCGCAAGGGTCGGCCGCCACCGGCTCTGCGCAAGCGGCGGTCGCCAGCGCCGCGACCCAAACCGCCGCGGCCAGGATCGCAGGCCAGAGCAGGGTTAAATGCCCAGGCCGAACAACCGCGCCGCGGCCGCTCGCTTTACCTGGCTGTGGAGGAGATCGCCACCTTAAGCTCATGCAGACATCATCGGGGTCGGGCGACTTGCGGGTGAGGGCCACGAGGCGGCGGGCGGCTCAGTTAGCGCACAGCGACGCCAGGCGTTGCAAGCGCCGCGTCAGGTCCCGAGTCCGAACGGGTCCGGCGAAGGTCGGCGGACGGTGGCGCACCATGGCGGATCGGCGGGCGCCACATGCCGCATTCGGCGACACTTGGCGATGGGCCTGCTTCTTTCGCCGCGAAATGGGGCGGTTTGTTCCTGCGTCGTTGATGCGGGTCCGGGCGAAGGGCCAAACTGGTTGTCGGGTTTGCGCGCAAGAGACGTCAGGTGAATCTCAGTCGACGGCGGTTTATCGAACAGCTGGCCATGGTGGGCGGACTTTCGCTGGCCGTGGCCGGGATGGAGGCGCTGGGCTTCGGATTCGCCTCGGCCCAGGACGCGCCGCCGACCCTGACCGGCGGATCCAAGGGCAAGTCGGTGGTGATTTTGGGCGCGGGCCATGCAGGCATGACCTCAGCCTTCGAGCTGACCAAGGCCGGCTATGATTGCACGATCCTCGAGGCGCGGTCCTTCGCCGGCGGGCGCTGCCAGACCGCGCGCAAGGGCTTCGCCCACACCGACCTGATCGGAAACACCCAGGTCTGCGACTTCGACGAGGGCCAATATATCAATCACGGCCCGTGGCGGATTCCCTATCACCACCGCTCGACGCTGCATTACACCAAGCTGTTCGGCGTGCAGTTGGAGAGCTTCGTCAACGACAATGACGCGGCCTATGTCTATTTCGAGGGCGGCGGCGGCCCGCTCGCCGGAAAGCCGATCCGCAAGGCCCAGATCGCCGCCGACGCGCGCGGATATGCGGCCGAGTTGCTGGCCAAGGCCACCAACAAGGGCGCGCTCGACGCCGATCTCAGCGTCGAGGACCGCGACCAGTTCATCGCCTATCTGGTCCATGAGGGCCGGCTGTCGCCCAAGACCCTGGCCTATACCGGCTGCGACGGCCGCGGCTTCGCCTCGCCGCGCGGCGCCGGGGTCAATCCCGGACCGGGCGTCGCTTCCGTCCCCTTCGCCCTGACCGACGTGCTGCATTCGCAGGCCTGGAAGGTGCTGAGCTCTGTGTCAGAGGATTTTGACCAGCAGCGGACCATGCTGCAGCCGATCGGCGGCATGGACCATATCGCCAAGGGCTTTGAGCGTCAGGTCGGCCGGATGATCCGTTACTCGACCGTCGTGCAGAAGATCAGTCAGGGTTCGGACGGGGTCGAGGTGTTCTTCACCGGGCCGCAGGGTCCAGGCTCGATCAAGGCTGATTACTGCATCTGCAGCATCCCAATCTCGGTGCTGAAGAGCCTCGACCTGGCGATCTCCGACCCGTTCCGGGCGGCGATGGACCAGGTCGCCTACGCCCCGGTCAACAAGATCGGCCTGCAGATGAAGCGGCGGTTCTGGGAGGAGGATCACTTCATCTATGGCGGCCACATCTATAACGACATCCCCGGGGTGCGGACCATCTCCCTGCCGTCGAGCGGCTGGCAGGGCCAGAAGGGCGTGATCCTCGGCTACTACGCTTTCGGCGCCGAAGCGGCGCAGGTCAGCGCCAAGTCCCCGGCTGATCGCGCGGCCTTCGCCCTGGCCGCCGGCCAGAAGGTGTTCCCTGAATATACCGAGAGTTTCGAGACGGCCTTCTCGTTCTCCTGGCACCTCGCCCAGTACAATCTGGGCGGCTGGGCGGATTGGAACCCGGAGAGCCGCGCCAGCGCCTATCCAGTCTTGTGCGAGCCGGACGGTCGCCTGTATCTGGCCGGCGAGCATCTGACCTATCTGGGCGGATGGCAGGCTGGGGCGATCGAATCGGCCTGGAGCCAGATCAGTAAGCTGCATGCGCGTGTGCAGGCGGCGTGAGTTCGACGGAGACGTGACGATGAAGCCTTTCGCCCTGTTCGCCGTGGCCTGTGGCCTAACGGTCGCCGCCGCGCCGGCCTTGGCCCAGACCAGCGACCCAGCCCAGTTCATGGCCACCTGCTCGGCCTGCCATCAGCCGACCGGTAAGGGGATTCCCGGCGCTTTCCCGGCGCTGGCCGGCGACGCCTTTGTCCAGGGCGACCCGGCCAAGGTCGTGGCGGTGGTGTTGAACGGGCGTGGCGGCATGCCGAGTTTCAAGGCTGACCTGTCCGATACGCAGATCGCCGCCGCCCTGACCTATGTCCGCTCGGCCT
>Ga0302196_10004639_pt1 | contig 12415 bp, 9 predicted proteins | sample II_Bog_N1_3_FD_198794 | JGI IMG/M metagenome (GOLD analysis project Ga0302196, IMG submission 198794) | Peat permafrost microbial communities from Stordalen Mire near Abisko, Sweden - II_Bog_N1_3 | ecosystem: Environmental > Terrestrial > Soil > Wetlands > Peat | place: Sweden: Abisko, Stordalen...
GCCTTCGGCAAGCCCCTGGTGCAGCTGGGCGGCAATCTGGAGATCATCTCCAAGGCCCGGATCGACATCGAGGCCATGCGCCTGATGGTGCTGAAGGCGGCCAAGGCGATGGACGTCCTCGGCAATCAGGAAGCCCGCGTCTGGATTCACATGGTGAAAGCCATGGTGCCGGTGCGCGTCTGCGAGATCATCGACCAGGCGATCCAGATGCACGGCGCCCTGGGGGTCAGCCAGAAGACCCCGCTGGCCCAGATGTACGCCTCCACCCGCACCCTGCGCATCGCCGACGGCCCGGACGAGGTCCACCACATGGTGGTCGGCCGCAACGAGCTGCGGCAGTACCGCGAAACGCCCCCGGATCCCTCCCTGGCGGCGGTATTCCGGAACTAGCGTCGGTCCAGACCGCGAGCCCTGGAGTTGCTATAGCTGCGGCTTAGGCCGGAGGTATCGCCATGCCGTTCACGCAAGAGAACGCCGCGCGTCTGAGGGACGCCGCCTTTCAGGCCCTCGAGGCGCTGAAGCCCGCCGGCTTCGCGGTCGGCGTGGTCGAGGGGCCGGACCTGGTGTTCGCCGAGGGCTTCGGCTTCGCCGACATCGAGAGCGGCCGGCGCCAGCATCCCGATCTGCGCCAACGGATCGGCTCGATCACCAAGACCATGGTCGGGCTCTGCACGATGGCGCTGGTGGACGAGGGGCGGCTCAGTCTGGGCGACCGGCTGGTCGACCACATTCCCGAACTGACCATCGACGGCGACGGCGAGGCGGTGACGCTGCGCCACCTGCTCACCCACACCGCCGGCATCGGCGAGGTGCCGACGCTCGCCGACGTGCGGCGCTCCGACCACACGCTCTGGTCGGACGAGCCGCACAGCGATGTGCTGGGCCTGTTCCCCGATGGCCTCACTCTGGAGATGCCGCCCGGCGCCAAGTGGTCCTACGCCAACTTCGGCTTCGCCCTGGTGGGCGAGATCGTCGCCCGGATCGAGGGCGCGCCGATCGCCGAGGTGGTTCGGCGGCGGGTGTTCGAACCCCTCGGCATGACCAATTCTGACCTGCTCGACCGTCCGCATCCGGACCTCACCACCCCCTATCACCACCAGCCCACCGACGAGGCCCGGCAGATGGCCGAGCGCTTCGGCGAGCCGCTGCCGGTGGAAGAGACGGTGGACGGAACCAACATCCGCGGGGCCTATCGCTATATCCGCGGCGGCGGCGCGGCCGGAGCGGTGCAGTCGACCATTCCCGACATGGGCCGCTACGCCTCGGCGTTGCTGGCCCGCGGCGCCGGGATCGTGAAGCCGCAGACCTTCGATCAAATGATCGCGCCGCAGTGGTGTCCGGACGAACGGCTGGAAAGCTGGGGCCTGACCTTCCAGCGGCTGCGTTACTTCGGCGAGGGGTTCTTCGGCCACGGCGGCGGCGTATCGGGCGGCTGGAACACCATGCTGATCGTCTCGCCGGCCCGGAACCTCGCCCTGCTGGTGCATGCGAACACGGCCCTCGACGGCATGGGCGCGCTGAACAACCGGCTCCTCGCCGCGCTGATCGGCGCCGAACCGCGCGTGCTGACCGGCGCGCCGACCGCCGAGGTGATCGCCGCCGCGCCGGGGGTCTATGAGGCGCTGGGCGGCGCCCTGACCAACTTCCGCACCATTGGCGCCATGGGACGGCTGCTGATCAAGGCCGAGGACGGCGGGCTGACCCTCTACGCCCGCCGGGGCGCCTGGCGCGAGGGCAAGCGGCTCTATCCCGGCGATCCGGCCGACCCGGACTTCCTCTTCATCGACGACAACGCCCTGCAGCCCGGCAAGCTGGCCCTGGTGCGCGACGCCGCCGGCGCGGTGGTTGGCCTCAGGTGCGACCGGCTGGTGGAAATGGTGCGGACCGACGCGGTCGAGCCCTGGGTTTAGGATCCTGACGGACCGTTCGTCCGCCTAGCGTTCCGTCGCGCCCTTGCCCGCGATGATCCTGTCCCGGAACTTCTCGATCCGCGCCACGCGGGTGGCCGATTGCTTGGTCTGGTTCAGATTGAACAGGTAGCTTTTTTGCCGCCCCGGCGTCAGGGCCTGGAAGGCTTCGGCCAGTTCCGGATCGGCGTCCAGCGCATCGGTGAGTTCGTCCGGCATGTCGATCTCGCGCGCCGCCTTCGCCGGTTTCGTGCCCGCCTCGGCATGGTCCATCAACTGCCGCAGATAGGCCCGGACGATCGGTTCCCGCTCGCCAACTTGCCCGACAGCGGTAAAGCGGAACATGCTTGGCGTCTGGCTGTTCGGGCCTTGCGGCTCAAGCACCCCCTCGGTGTCTTTCACCAGGCCCGCGTTCATCAGGCCCAGCCGGAAGTCGGTCCGGAACGCCGCCAAGAGGGCGATGTTGCGCCCGGCGTGCATGTAGCAGGGGTGCGCCCACTTCACCGTCTCTTCCAAGCCCAGGTCGAGGCAAATCCGGCGCAGGTGGTTGAGGTCGTCGATCCAGAGCCTGGTCGAGCAATCCGGCGTCGCGAACCGGGCGCACCGGCCACAGCCCTTGGTGAAGAAGTCATCGGGATCGGTGATCATCGCCATCTTGCCTAGGCCTCCGCCGCGCCGGCGCCGGCCGTGCTCCGGGGCGCCCAGGGATCCGCCACCCGGGGCCAGTAGTTCGGATCGCGGCGCTGGTAGGCGAGGGCGCCGTAGTCCTCCAGCAGGGTCCCGGGTCCAACGGTGGTGACGATCAGGCTGGCGACGGGGGCGAAGCCGGCGCGGAAGTGGGCGGTGGACTTCACCACCGCGATCCGCATCCGCTCCAGCGGCACGCCGATGTTGGTGAACAGATCCGGCGAGAAGGCCTGGGCGCGCCGGTCGACCAGCACCACGTGTACGCCCTCGTATTCCACCCAGGCGGCCCGGCCGAGGTGGCTGGGGGCGCCGAGGCCGCGCTGCACCAGATCGTCGCTCAAGCCGCGCACGGTGACGGTCAGGTCGATCGGATCTCCGGACTCCGGTCCGCACTTGCCGCCGATGCGTAAGGCGAACCGCGCGCCGACGCCGGCGTCCTGGCAGAATCGCACCGCGATCGGGTCCCACAGCGGACCGATGGCGATGTCCCGCAGGCCGCGCTCCACGGCCCGGCGAAGCACGAAGGTGGAGTCGCCCGGCGCGCCGCCGCCGGTGTTGTCGGCCTTGTCGGCGATCACCGCCAGGCCCGGCGGCGCGGCCAGTGCGGCGTCGAACGCCTCGTCGATGGTCATCCCCGGCCCGGTGACCTCGTCTCGCAGCGACCAGAACCGCTCGCCGAACCGGCGGGCGACGTCGGCCGCCGCGGCAGCGTCGCCATCCACCACCGCCAGCATGCGCACCCCGGAGTCGGCCGTATCGCCCCAGGGAAAGCCATGGCCGAGGCTTAAGGAGAGCACGCCGTCGCGACCCTCCTGCGCCTTCATCTCGGCCACGAACGCGGCCATCGGCCCCTCGGTGGTCGGGAACATGTTCACCATCCGGCAGTCGAACAGGCCCATCGCCGGCTTGGTCTGGCCGGCGGCGGCGTCGACGGCGAGGCGAAACAGCTCCCGCGCCCGGCGGCCGCCGTCGATGTGCGGGTATTCCTTGAAGGTGACGATCACATTGGCCGCCGCCAGCATGGCCGGGGTCAGGTGGCAGTGCAGATCCAGCTCCACGCCGACGATCGCATCCGGGCCGAGGATGGCCCGCAGCCGGGTCAAGAGGTCGCCCTCGCAGTCGTCGTAGCCGTCGGCGACCATGGCCCCGTGCAGGAACAGCAGCGCCACGTCGAACGGCCCGCTCCGGCGCGCGTCCTCGAGGATTTCGTCGCGCAAGGACTCGTAGACGGCGCGGACGGTGCGGCCGGCGGGCGCGGCGGTAGCGGCCAGGCTGTGCACCACCTCGTGCCCGTCATCGGCGGCCATGGCGCCCCACAGATGCATCAGCCCGCCGGTCCCGTCGCGGGTGACGCCGTCGCCCCGCTCGATGCCGTTCTCCTCGAAGCAGCTCCACCCGGTAGGGATGGCGGAGAAGGTGTTGGTCTCGGTGGAGAGGGAAGCCGTGAAGATGCGCATGAGCTGTCCGTTCGCTTGCCGACGATATGAACGCGGTGGCGCCCGCCGGCGCAAGACTCTGGCCGCCCGGACGCTAAACTGCCCGGCATGAGCGCCTGCGACTTCCTCGTCTGCGGCGCCGGCATCGCCGGGGCCTCGATCGCCGCCGAACTGGCGGGCGGCGCCAACGTAGTCGTGGCCGAGCGCGAGGAGACGGCCGGCTACCACACCACCGGCCGGTCGGCGGCGCTCTACGTCGCCTCCTACGGCAACGAGACCATCCGCGCGCTGACCGCCGCCAGCCGCCGGTTCTTCGACGCGCCGCCGGCGGGCTTTGCCGACCATCCGCTGCTGACCCCTCGGGGCTGCCTGCACATCGGCGACGCGGCCCAGGCGGACAAGCTGGACGCCCTGGCGGCGGAGCTGGCCGCCACCGGCGTCGAGGTCAGCCGCATCGGCGGCGCAGCCGCTTGCGCCATGGTCCCGGTGCTGCGCCCCGAGGCCGTGGCCGGCGGGGTGCACGAGCCGGGCGCGGCCGACATCGACGTCGCGGCCCTGCATGGCGGCTATCTGCGCCTCGCCCGCCAGCGCGGCGCCCGCACTATGCTCGGCGCCGGCATCGTCGCGCTGGAGCGGGTGGGCGACTGGTGGCGCGCACGGCTGGCGAACGGCGAGAGCGTCGAGGCTCGCGTGCTGGTCAACGCCGCCGGCGCCTGGGGCGATCAGTTGGCCGTGCTGGCCGGTGTAGCCACCGTCGGCCTCACCCCCTGCCGCCGCACGGCGATCATCCTGGAAGCGCCGCCGAACGTCGAGATCGGCGGCTGGCCGGCGGTGATCGACGTCGACGAGGGGTTCTACTTCAAGCCGGAGGCCGGCCGCATCCTGGCCTCGCCCGCCGACGAGACCCCGAGCGCCCCCACCGACGCCGCGCCGGAGGAACTGGACATCGCCCTTTGCATCGAGCGGCTGCAAGCCGCGGCCGATATTCCGGTGCGCCGGGTGCTGCGCGCCTGGGCCGGCCTTCGCACCTTCGCCCCGGACCGCACGCCGGTGATCGGCTTTGCGCCCGAGACGCCCGGCTTCTTCTGGTTCGCCGGCCAGGGCGGCTACGGCATGCAGATCGCCCCGGCCGCGGCGCGCCTGGGCGCGACCCTGGCCCGAGGTGAGCCCGCACCGGCTGACATCGCCGCGTACGCAGAGGCCGCTTCGCCGGCGCGGTTCGCGGCGATAAATCTGGACTGACGCGGCGGCGCCTGGCGGTCACTGGCGCGCGCGGCAGCGACGGAGTCTTCCGATGCACGACATCATCATTCGCGGCGGGACGATCCACCACGGCGCCGGCGGCGAGCCGGTCAACGGCGACGTGGCGATCAGGGACGGGGTGATCGCCGCCGTCGGCGGGGCCATCGCCGAGCCGGCCCGGCAGGTGATCGACGCCGCCGGGGCCATCGTCACCCCCGCCTGGGTCGACATCCACACCCACTACGACGGCCAGGTGACCTGGGACGAGGGCATGGACCCCTCGGCCAGCCACGGCGTCGGCACCATCGTCATGGGCAACTGCGGCGTCGGCTTCGCCCCGGTGCGGCCCGGCGGCCAGCGCGAGCTGATCGAGCTGATGGAAGGGGTCGAGGACATCCCCGGCACGGCGCTCTACGAGGGCATGCCCTGGGGCGCCTGGGAGACCTATCCGCAGTATCTAGACTACCTGGCCGGCCGCAAATACGCCCTCAACGTCTCTTCGATGATCGCCCACGGGGCGGTGCGCGACTATGTGCTCGGGCCCGAGCGCGGCAACGCCGACGCCGGCGAGGCCGAGGTGCGGGCGATGGCCGGCATCGTCGAGGACGCCCTGCGCGCCGGGGCGGTGGGCTTCTCCACCTCGCGGATCATGGGCCACCGCTCGATCCACGGCGAGCAGGTGCCGGGCACCTTCGCGCCCGAGGCCGAGCTGATGGCCATTGCCGGCGCCTTCCGCCGGGTGGGCGCCGGGGTGATGCAGCTGATCCCCGCCGGCACGCTCGGAACCATGGGCGAGCATTCGGCCCTGGAGAGCGAGGTGGAGATGATCTGCCGGCTCAGCGCCGCCGCCCATCGTCCGGCCACCTTCACCCTGTTCGAGACCTTCGCCGACCCGGCCCAGGCGCACCGGATCATGGCCATGGTCCGGGAGGGCAACCGCGACGGCGCCCGGGTGTTCCCGCAGGTAGGCAGCCGCCCCACCGGCTTCGTCTTCAGCCTCGGCTCCTACCATCCGTTCATGGCCAAGCCGTCGTACCTGGCCATCGCCCATCTGCCGGCCGCCGAACGGGCCAAGGCGCTGCGCGATCCGGCGCTGAAGGCCAGGATCCTGGCCGAGACCAACGTCGCGCCGGAGCATCCCGGCTCGATGGAGGCGCTGATCCCCAATGTGCCGTTCCCGATGCCGCTGACCTTCCCCCTCTCCACCAACGCCAGCTATGAGCCGCTGCCGGAGGAGAGCTTCGCGGCCCGCGCCGCCGCCGCCGGACTGCCGGACGGCGTATCGGCCCTCTACGACTATCTGGTCGGCGGCGACGGTGGCGACTTCGCCATCGCCTTCTTCACCGGCTACGCCACCTTCAGCCTCGACGGCCTGCGCGAGCTGCAGCTGGACGACACCACCGTGGTCGGCCTCTCCGACGGCGGCGCCCACGTCGGCGCGATCTTCGATGCGGTGAACCCGACCTACCAGCTCACCTACTGGGCCCGCGACCGCAAGCGCGGGGCGAGGCTGCCGCTGGCGCATGTGATCAACCGCCAGACCCGCCGCAACGCCGAGCTGTTCGGCTTCACCGACCGGGGCCTGATCGCGCCGGGCCTGCGCGCCGACCTCAATGTGATCGATTTCGAGGGCCTGTCGTTCGGCGACATGCGCTTCCAGCACGACCTGCCCGCCGGCGGCGCCCGGCTGATGCAGCCGGCCCGCGGCTACCTGGCCACTCTGATCGGCGGCGAAATCACCCGCCGCTTCGATGAGGATACCGGCGCCCGCCCCGGCCGCCTGACCCGCGGCCAGGGCGCGCGCACGGCGGTGCCGGCGTAGCGCGCGTGGTCACCGTGTGAAGTGCGGCTAGGTCCGCTTTCGGGTCGAAGGGCAATGGCCGGTTCGACCCATTGCGGTCTTTGGGCTCGCGGCGGAAAATGGGCCACATGGAAGACGATCTGGCGGACCGAGATGGGGAGTTCTTCCAGCGGATCGACTGTCGGTTCCCCTACAATGACCCTGTGGCAGCGTCGGCGCTGATCCTTGAGGCCCGGGCCATCGCGGACGACGCATGCTTCGCCGTCCTTGAGGAAATCAGCCGGCCTCCAAAGAGCGCAAAGGTCCCGCGCGGTCGTCAACGAGAGCTATGTGACGAGTGGGATAGGGCCGTCATACATCCGCTGAAGCCGACAGTTCTACCGTTCGCAAATGCGCTGATCAACGGTCGCAGAATGTCGCCGCAAGCATGCTCCGCAGCCATGCGGACAGTGGCCGCTTACGCCGGCCAGTGGGCGGCCTTGAACATCCTGTACTTTGCCGCCGCTGGCGATGACGCCGCTGCGCTGTCCGCGATGGAGGAACTCAATGCGTCCATCAAAGCAAGTTGGAGTGCGCGTTAGGCCGGCGTCCCCTTTCCGGCACTATTGCAATGACCGGGTTCGACCCGTTGTGGACCTTCGAAGTTGGTGCAAGGCTGCCACGCCCATTTGCCAGAGGAGGCGGGCTTGGTCCCGGTGCTACTCGCTGCCGTCGCTCTCTTCCCGTCGACCCCTTACGGCCCTGCGGACGCAGCGGCTTGGCACCAGATGTTGAACAGACAATGTCCCGGACATCACATCGACGATTGGATGCCCGAACAAAATAAAGTCAACATGATCTATCGGTACGAGGCAGCGCTGCCTTCTACGGTCCGGGCGAATATAGCCAGGGCCGCCGACCCCAAAGAAGTATGCGCGAAGGCGGAGGGAGATGGGGCAGCCTCCTGCCCGAAGATCGTAGAAATTCATGCGCTGAGAAAGTTGCACCTGCTTTCGAGCTTCACGACCTACGCCTGCTCTCAAGCCCTATGTTCTGAGAGCGCATCCTGCGGCCCGCCCGTGGCATATCGATAGGTCCGCTAATCGATAAGACTGGCGCCCCTGGCCTGGGGCCGGGGAGTTGGCCCGGGGCGGGCCGTCGGCCGGACGCCGTTTCACCTATAATCACCTAAATTAGAGGTGGCCCGGCCCCGCGAGAGCCTTCGCGGACGCTCATCCGTTTCAGTCGATTTTTCACAATATCAAACACCGCGCGGCCGCGAACAGCCACGTCGGGTACTTATTACTATAAGTGCCGTCAATTGTCGAGATCGCGCGGACGCGGTAGCGTTTGGGGGTGCGTTTCGGCGACGCGCTACCCACCTTGAACGGCATCGAACTAAGGAGAGCGACCCATGCCCACGATCACCACCAAGGACGGCGTCGAGATTTTCTTCAAGGATTGGGGCTCGGGCCAGCCGATCGTGTTCAGCCACGGCTGGCCGCTGTCGGCGGACGATTGGGACACCCAGATGATGTTCTTCCTCGGCAAGGGCTACCGGGTGATCGCCCACGACCGCCGGGGCCACGGCCGCTCGGCGCAGGTGGCTGACGGCCACGACATGGATCACTACGCCGACGACCTCGCCGCGGTGACGGCGCACCTCGATCTGAAGGACGCGGTGCACGTCGGCCATTCCACCGGCGGCGGCGAAGTCACCCGCTATATCGGCCGCCACGGCGAGAGCCGGGTGAAGAAGGCGGTGCTGATCAGCTCGGTGCCGCCGCTGATGCTGCAGACCGCTGCCAATCCGGGCGGCCTGCCGAAGTCGGTGTTCGACGGCCTGCAGGAGCAGACCGCCTTCAACCGCGCGCAGTTCTATCGCGACCTGCCGAGCGGGCCGTTCTACGGCTTCAACCGGCCGGGCGCGAAGGTGGTCCCGGGGCTCATCGACAACTGGTGGCGCCAGGGGATGATGGGCGGCGCCAAGGCCCACTACGACGGCGTCGTCGCCTTCTCGCAGACCGACTTCACCGAGGATCTGAAGAAGATCAGCGTGCCGGTGCTGGTGATGCACGGCGACGACGACCAGATCGTCCCCTACGCCGACTCCGGGCCGCTGTCCGCCAAGCTGGTCCAGAACGGGACCTTGAAGACCTACAAGGGCTTCCCGCACGGCATGCCGGCGACCAGCGCCGACGTGATCAACGCCGACCTGCTGGAATTCATCCGCGCCTAAGGCGCCGCGGCTCCTGGTGTTGCGGCCCGGCTGACGGCATAGGTCGGGCTGCCGATCACGCGGAGTCGCCCGTGGAACAGCCATCGTCCAGCCCGCCCTCGGCGGCGATCCGGCGGCTGCTGCCGTGGCTGGTAGCGGTGGCCTTCTTCATGGAGTCGCTGGACACCACCATCCTCAACACCGCCGTGCCGGTGATCTCCCGCTCGCTCGGGGTCAGCGTGCTCAGCATGAAGTCTGTGCTGGCCAGCTACACCTTGAGCTTGGCGGTGTTCATCCCGATCAGCGGCTGGATGGCCGACCGGTTCGGCACCCGGCGAGTGTTCGCCTCGGCCATCGGCATCTTCACCCTGGGCTCGTTCCTCTGCGGCCTGACCAGCAACATCCATCTGCTGGTCGCCTGCCGCATCCTGCAGGGCGTCGGCGGGGCGATGATGGTGCCGGTCGGCCGGCTGACCCTCGTGCGCACCTTTCCGAAGTCGGAGCTGGTGCGGGCGATGAGCTTCGTCGCCATCCCGGGCCTGATCGGGCCGATGCTGGGGCCGATCGCGGGCGGCCTGATCGTCGCCTACCTGCCCTGGCGGGCGATCTTCTTCCTCAACATTCCCATCGGCCTGGCCGGCCTGGTGCTGGTCTACATGCGCCTGCCGGACTATCGCGGCGACTCCAAGCCGCTCGACCTGCTCGGGCTGATCCTGTTCGGTTCGGGCATCGCGCTCTTGTCCTATGTGCTGGAGATCTTCGGCGAGCACACCTTGAGCACCGGCGAAATCCTCGGTCTCTTGGGCATCTCCCTGGCGCTGATCTTCGGCTACGGGCTGCACGCGGCGCGCACCGCCTATCCGCTGCTGCAACTCGGCCTGTTCCGGGTCCGCACCTTTGCCGCGGCGGTCAGCGGCAGCTTCGTCACCCGGCTCGGCATCGGCGGCGTGCCGTTCCTGCTGCCGCTGCTCTACCAGCTGGGGCTGGGCCTGACCCCGGTCGAATCCGGCCTCCTGATCATGCCGCAGGCGGCCGCGGCGATGAGCACCAAGTTCCTGATGCCGAAGATACTCGACCGGTTCGGCTACCGCACGGTGCTGGTGGCCAACACCGTGCTGCTGGGCGTGCTGCTGATGCTGTTCGCCACCATCCGGCCGGGGACGCCGATCTGGCTGATCGTGCTGCAGGCGTTCTGCTATGGGGCGCTGACCTCGACCCAATACACCAGCATGAACACCCTGGTTTACGCCGACGTGCCCACCGCCGAGGCCAGCCAGGCCAGCTCCATCGCCAGCACGATGCAGCAGCTGTCGATCAGCTTCGGCGTCGCGGCGGCGGGGCTGACCACGGTGTTCTTCGTGCCCGCGACCCTGCAGGGCAACGCCGCCGCGGTCACCGACGGCCTGCACCGGGCGTTCCTGGCGCTGGGCGCCTTCACCATCGTCTCGACGGTGGTGTTCGCCCGGCTGAAACGCGAGGACGGGGCCAACGAGACCCACCAGAAGGACATCCACCTGGGCTGAGGCCGGCAACGGTCGCCTTAGCCAGCGCGCGCCGCTGCCAGTTCCTCCGCCAGCGTTCTCACCAGCTCCGCCGCCGGCATTGTCCGGGCCAGCGCCGCACCCTGGCCGGCCCACTGGGCGCCGAAGCCGCCGTCTCCCGCCGCCCGCGCCGCCACGGCCAGGGCTTTCCCCGCGTCATAGGCGATCGGATAGTCCGGCGGCGTCAGACCTTTCAGCGCGCCGTCCTTCAGGGCGGTGAAGGCGTTGCGCAGCGAGCGCGCCGGCCGGCCGGAGATCAGCGCGGTCATCTCGGTGGCCGCGGCGCCATCGCCGAACAGGGCGTCGCGGTAGTAGGCGTCGGCGCTGGATTCCGGGCAGGCGATGAAGGCGGTGCCCAGCTGCGCGGCCTCGGCGCCCAGGTCCAGCATGGCGGCGATCCCCGCCCCGTCCATCACCCCGCCGGCGGCGATCACCGGCCGCGGGATGCGGCTGACCAGCAGCCGGGTCAACGCCACCACCCCCAGCCGGCTGTCCGGCGCCTCGGGATCGAACGTCCCCCGATGGCCGCCGGCCTCGTAGCCCTGGGCGACGATGGCGTCGACGCCGGCGGCCACGGCCGCCTCCGCTTCGGCGATACTGGTGGCGGAAGATAACAGCACGATGCCCGCCGCCTTCAACCGGTCGATCAGCGGGGCGGGCGGCAGGCCGAAGTGGAAGCTGACCACCGCCGGCCGGGTCTCCAGGATCAGCGCCTGCATCGCCTCGTCGACGAGGAAACTGGTGTAGATCTCGCCGATCGCCGCCGGCGGCTCGGCCCCGAAGCGGCGGAACTCCGGCGCCAGCGCCGCCAGCCACGCGCGCTCGCGCTCCGGGTCGGCCCGCGCCGGGCGGTGGGTGAAGACGTTGACGTTGAACGGCCGGTTGGTCAGCGCCCGCAGGCTCTCGATCATCCCCCGCGCGCCCGTCACGTCGGTGGCCCCGACCCCGATCGAGCCAAGCGCGCCGGCATTGCACACCGCCGCCGCCATCGCCGGCGTCGACACTCCCGCCATCGGCGCCTGGACGATCGGCAGTGGGGCGCCGAGCCGCTGCAGCAAGGTGGGCATGACTGGGTCCATCTGCGGGGTCGCCCCGGCCGTTTGCCTCGACATACTCCCCGTGACGGGCCCGGCGGAAGTGCGCCCAGCCGTTCGGCCGCCTATGTTGGCGCTGACAGGAGGGCCCGCCGGTGTCGGCCAGGACGTTCTGCGACAGGGGCCTGGCGCTGGCCAGGGCCGGGGGCCGCTCCGCGCATCCGCGGCTGATCCTGGCGGTCACCATCCTGGCCTCCACCCTCGACTACATCGACGGCTCGGTGGTCAACGTGGGCCTGCCGGCGGTCGGCCGCGACCTGCACGGCGACGCCGCCCAGCTGCAGTGGGTGGTGAACGCCTTTCTGCTGCCGCTGAGCGCATTGTTGCTGTTCGGCGGCGCCCTTGGCGACCGGTTCGGACGCCGCCGACTGCTGACCGCCGGCCTAGGTGTCGTTTCCAAGCAGGTTGTTCACGCGAGCCCAAGGGGTAAGGCCGCCGATGCCGGCGTGGGGCCGCTTGAGGTTGTAGTCGTCGATCCACGGTCCGATGGCTGAGGTGCGCTGGTCTGAC
>Ga0302196_10004648_pt1 | contig 12406 bp, 9 predicted proteins | sample II_Bog_N1_3_FD_198794 | JGI IMG/M metagenome (GOLD analysis project Ga0302196, IMG submission 198794) | Peat permafrost microbial communities from Stordalen Mire near Abisko, Sweden - II_Bog_N1_3 | ecosystem: Environmental > Terrestrial > Soil > Wetlands > Peat | place: Sweden: Abisko, Stordalen...
CGGCGCAGATCGTCATCGCTGGCGCTGATCGGGAGGGCGCGTTGCTGCCCATCCTCCACGCCCTGATGGAGGCCTTCGGGCATGTGCCGGGAGAGGCGGTGGCCATCGTCGCGGGCGCGCTCAACCTGTCGCGCGCCGAGGTGCATGGGGTGGTCACCTTCTACCATGACTTCCGCACCGAGCCGCCGCCGCGACACGTTTTCAAGCTCTGCCGCGCCGAAGCCTGCCAGGCGCGCGGCGGCGAAGCCCTCGCCGTCTACGCCGAGGCCGAGGCCAGGCAGACGGACATCGCCGTTGAGCCGATCTATTGTTTGGGCCTTTGCGCCAGCGGGCCGGCGGCGATGATGGATGGACGCGTCGTCGCCCGGCTGACGCCGGCGCGCATTGATGCTCTATATCAGCAGGCGCGGCCATGAGCCTAAGGCTCTATGTGCCTGGCGACGCCGCCGCCCTGGCCGTTGGCGCCGATGCGGTCGCGGCGGGCATCGCCGCTCAGGCCGCCGCGCGCTATATTCAGATCGAGATCGTACGCAACGGCTCACGCGGCGCCTTCGAGCTGGAGACCCTGGTCGAGGTCGAATCCGCGCAAGGCCGCATCGGCTATGGGCCGATCGATCCGCACGACGTGGCCGGACTGGCGGACGCCCTGTTCGTCGGCGGGCCCCATCCCAAGCGGCTCGGGCGTCCCGAGGATCTGCCCTTCTTCGCCCGCCAGACGAGGCTGACCTTCGCCCGTTGCGGGATCACCGATCCGCAGTCGCTCGATGACTATCGCCGTTTCGGCGGCCTGAAAGGGCTGGAGCGCGCCAGGACGCTGGGGCCGATCGCGATCGTTGAGGCCGTGATCCAATCGGGCCTTCGCGGCCGCGGCGGCGCCGGGTTTCCGGCCGGAATCAAGTGGAGGACCGTCGCCGAGACCGCCGCGCCGCAGAAATACATCGTCTGCAACGCCGACGAGGGCGACAGCGGCACCTTCGCCGACCGCATGCTGATGGAGGGCGATCCCTTCCTGTTGATCGAGGGCATGGCCATCGCCGGCCTGGCGGTGGGGGCGACCAAGGGCTTCATCTATATCCGCTCCGAATATCCCCACGCCGTGGCCGCCATGACCCGCGCGACCGAGACCGCGCGCGCGGCCGCGCTGCTCGACGCCGCCTTCGACATCGAGGTCCGCGTCGGCGCCGGCGCCTATGTCTGCGGCGAGGAGACGGCGCTGCTGGAAAGCCTGGAGGGCAAACGCGGCCTGGTGCGGGCCAAGCCGCCGCTGCCGGCGCATAGGGGCCTGTTCGGCAGGCCGACGGTGATCAACAACGTGCTGTCACTGGCGGCGGTCCCGCACATCCTCGCGGATGGGCCTGAGGTCTATCGCGATTTCGGCCTTGGCCGCTCGCGCGGCACCATGCCGATCCAGCTGGCCGGCAATATCCGCAACGGCGGCCTGTTCGAGACCGCCTTCGGGGTCACCCTCGGCGAGCTGGTCGACGACATCGGCGGCGGGACCCTCTCGGGGCGGCCAGTCAAGGCGGTGCAGGTCGGCGGCCCGCTCGGCGCCTATTTTCCCCGGTCGCTGTTCGACACCCCGTTTGACTATGAGGCCTTCGCCGCCCGCGACGGCCTGATCGGCCACGGCGGCGTGGTGGTGTTCGACGACACCGTCGACATGGCCCGCCAGGCGCGGTTCGCCATGGAGTTCTGCGCGGTGGAGAGCTGCGGCAAGTGCACGCCCTGCCGGCTGGGATCCACCCGGGGGGTCGAGGTGCTGGACAAGGTCATCGCCGGGGTTGCTCGCGACGCCAACCTGGCCCTGATCGAGGACCTTTGCCACACCATGAAGCTGGGCTCGCTCTGCGCCCTGGGCGGCTTCACGCCCTATCCGGTGATCAGCGCCCTGACCCATTTCCCCGCCGATTTCGGCGTCCCTCAACGCGTAGCCGCGGAGTAGGCGTCCCATGGCCCTGATCGAGATCCCCGACTTTGGCACGCCGGCTTCGCAGGCTGAGACGCTTGTCAGCCTGACAATCGATGGCCGCAAGATTCAGGCTCCGGCGGGGACCTCGATCCTGCGCGCCGCCAAGATGCTGGACGTGAGCATTCCGAAGCTCTGCGCCACCGACAGCTTGGAGGCCTTTGGCTCCTGCCGCCTGTGCCTGGTCGAGATCGAGGGCCGGGCCGGCGCCCCCGCCTCCTGCACCACGCCGATCGCCGAGGGCATGGTGGTGCGCACCCAGACGCCGACGCTCAAGCGCCTGCGCAACGGGGTGATGGAGCTCTATATCTCCGACCACCCCCTCGACTGCCTGACCTGCGCCGCCAATGGCGATTGCGAGCTGCAGGACCAGGCCGGCGCGGTGGGCCTGCGCGAGGTGCGATATGGGAACGGCGGCGAGACCCATCTGGGCGAGGCCAAGGACGAGTCCAACCCCTATTTCACCTATGATCCGTCCAAATGCATCGTCTGCTCGCGCTGCGTGCGCGCCTGCGACGAGGTGCAAGGGACCATGGCCCTGACCATCTCTGGCCGAGGTTTTGGCAGCCGTGTCTCGCCCAGCCAGAGCGAGCCGTTCTTCTCCTCCGAATGCGTCTCCTGCGGCGCCTGCGTCCAGGCCTGTCCGACCGCGACCCTGACCGAAAAGTCGGTGATCGAGATCGGCCAGCCGGAGCGCTCGGTGGTCACCACCTGCGCCTATTGCGGGGTCGGCTGCAGCTTTGAGGCCCAGATGCGCGGCGAAGAGCTTGTGCGTATGGTCCCTTACAAGGACGGCAAGGCCAATCATGGCCATTCCTGCGTCAAGGGCCGGTTCGCCTGGGGCTATGCGACCCACCGCGAACGCATTCTAAAGCCGATGATCCGGGCCAGAATCAGCGATCCATGGCGCGAAGTCAGCTGGGACGAGGCGATTGGCTACGCGGCCTCGGCGTTCAAACGCATCCAGGCCCAATATGGCCGCCTGTCGGTGGGCGGCATCACCTCCTCGCGGTGCACCAACGAAGAGACCTTCCTGGTGCAGAAGCTGATCCGCGCCGGCTTCGGCAACAACAATGTCGACACCTGCGCGCGGGTCTGCCATTCGCCGACCGGCTACGGACTGAAGACCACGTTCGGGACATCGGCAGGGACCCAGGATTTCGACTCTGTCGACCACGCCGACGTCATTCTGGTGATCGGGGCCAATCCGACCGACGGCCATCCGGTGTTCGCCTCCCGGATGAAGCGGCGGCTGCGCGCCGGCGCGCGGCTGATCGTGATCGACCCGCGCCGGATCGATCTGGTCCGCACCCCCCATATTCAGGCCGATCATCACCTGGCCCTGCGGCCGGGAACCAATGTGGCTGTTCTGACGGCGTTTGCCCATGTGATCGTCACCGAGGGTCTGGTCGACCGCGCCTATGTCGCCGAACGCTGCGAGGTGGACGCCTTCGAGGACTGGGCCGCCTTCGTCGGCCGCCCCGAGCATGCGCCCGAGGCCATGCAGGCCGCGACCGGCGTACCCGCCGCCGAGCTGCGGGCGGCGGCCCGCCTCTACGCCACCGGCGGCGCGGCGGCGATCTATTACGGCCTGGGCGTGACCGAGCACAGCCAGGGTTCGACCACGGTGATCGCTATCGCCAACCTGGCCATGGCCACCGGCAACGTCGGCAAGCCGGGCGCCGGGGTCAATCCGCTGCGCGGCCAGAACAATGTCCAGGGCGCCTGCGACATGGGCTCGTTTCCGCACGAGCTGTGCGGCTATCGCCACGTCTCCGACGCGCCGACCCGGCGCCTGTTCGAATCGGCCTGGGGCGTGCCGATCGACGACGAACCGGGCCTGCGCATTCCCAACATGCTCGATGCCGCCGTCGATGGCCAGTTCAAGGGAATCTACATCCAGGGCGAGGACATCCTGCAGTCCGATCCCAACACCCGCCACGTCGCCGCCGGGCTGGAGGCGATGGAATGCGTGGTCGTCCAGGATCTGTTCCTCAACGAGACGGCGCTCTACGCCCACGTCTTCCTGCCCGGCTCGACCTTCCTGGAAAAGGACGGGACCTTCACCAACGCCGAACGCCGCATCCAGCGGGTGCGCAAGGTGATGACGCCGAAGAACGGCTACGCCGACTGGGAGATCACCCAGCTTCTGTCCAACGCCCTGGGCTATCCGATGGCCTATGCCCATCCGTCGCAGATCATGGACGAGATCGCCGCCCTGACACCCACCTTCGCCGGGGTGAGCTACGCCAAGCTGGAGGCGGAGGGTTCGTTGCAATGGCCGGTCAATGACCAGGCCCCGGCCGGCACCCCGACCATGCACATCGACGGCTTTGTCCGCGGCAAGGGCCTGTTCGTGCGCACCGAATATGTCGCCACCGACGAGAAGGTCGGCCCACGCTACCCGCTGCTGCTGACCACCGGCCGCATCCTCAGCCAGTACAATGTCGGCGCTCAGACGAGGCGGACCGACAACGCGCTGTGGCATGAGGAGGACGTGCTGGAGATCCATCCGAGCGACGCCGAGGATCGGGGGATCAAGGAGGGCGACTGGGTCAAGCTGGCCAGCCGTGCGGGCGCCACCAACCTTCGCGCAAGGATCACCGATCGCGTCGCGCCGGGGGTGGTCTACACCACCTTCCACCACCCCCTGACCCAGGCCAATGTGATCACCACCGACTATTCCGACTGGGCGACCAATTGCCCGGAATACAAGGTGACCGCCGTCCAGGTCGCGCCATCGAATGGCCCCAGCGACTGGCAGAAGCGCTATGAACGACTGTCGCTCGACAGCCGGCGCGTCGCAGCGGACCGGGTGGACGCGGCCGAATGAGCATGCTCGACGCGCCGGATGCGGCCCATATTGCGACCACCTCGGACGAGCGGCTGGTGCACATGGCCAACCAGATCGCGCAGTTTTTCGCCTCTCAGCCCTCCGAGACAGCCGTCGCCGGAATGTCCAAGCACATCGCCGATTTCTGGGATCCGCGCATGCGCGCGAAGATCCGGGCGCACCTGTCGGCCGGCGGCGAGGGCCTCGATCCCCTCGCGCGCGACGCCATCGCCGCGCTCAAGCGATAGGGCGCGGGCCTTGGACCCGAAGTCGGTGAGGCTCCTTTCAGCGGATCAGTGGCGCTCAGCGGCCGATCAATCGCAAACCATAGATCGCACGGTGGCCGAGGAGACCGCGATCGGCCTTTGCTACGACAGCGAGCCCTATGCGGTGTTGATGGCTACGCCGGCCGACTTGGCGGAGCTCGCGCTCGGCTTCACCCTCACCGAGACCATCGCCAAGGCCGAAGACGTCCTCGACATCCGCATCAGCGAGCACGAACACGGCTATGTGGTCGACATCCTGCTCTCAGCCGCCGGCGCGCGCAGCGCCGGAGCGAAACGGCGGCGCAATATGGAAGGGCGCTCCAGCTGCGGACTGTGCGGCGTGCAGAGCCTCGAGGAGCTCGTGCGCGACCTCGGCGTCCTACCGGACGGCCCCTTGGTAACCCGCAGCGCAGTCCAGACCGCCCTCGCCGCGCTGGAGGCCGAGCAGAAGCTGGGCCAGGCCACCCGCGCCAGCCACGCCGCCGCCTGGGCCGACGCCTCGGGGCGGCTCTTGGCTGTCCGCGAGGATGTCGGGCGCCACAACGCCCTCGACAAGCTGATCGGCGCCGCGTCGCGCCAGGGCTTAGATCCGCGCCAGGCCTTCGTGGTGGTGACCAGCCGCTGCTCGTATGAGATGGTCGAAAAGACCGCCATCGCCGGCGTGGCCCTGCTGGCCGCCATATCCGCGCCGACGGCCCTGGCGATTCGCAAGGCCAAGGCCGCCAACATGACCCTGCTGGCCCTGGCCCGCGCCGACGGCCACATGGTCTTCACCGGCGCCGAGCGGATCGTCGATCCGTAGGCGCCTATCTGACGATGGCGACCAACAGGCGACGCCCCGCCTTGTCTGCGGCGTCCTGAAGGCGTATCTCCGCGCTCCGACTTTTATAGGAGAAGTGCGATGGGCTACCGGGTTGCCGTCGTCGGCGCCACGGGCAATGTTGGCCGTGAGATGTTGTCGATTCTTGAGGAGCTTGAGTTCCCGGTCGACGAAATTCACGCCGTGGCCTCGCGCAACTCCATCGGCGTCGAAGTCAATTTCGGCGACAAACGGCTCTATTGCGTCGCCGTCGACGATTTCGACTTCAGCCAGGTCGACGTGGTGTTGATGTCGGTGTCGGGCGCCTTCTCGCGAGAATGGTCGCCGAAGATCGGCAAGGCCGGCCCGATCGTGATCGACAATTCCTCGGCCTGGCGGATGGATCCGGACGTGCCGCTGATCGTGCCGGAAGTGAACCCAGACGCCGTGGCCCTGGCCCGGCGCAAGAACATTATCGCCAACCCCAACTGCTCGACCGCCCAGCTGGTGGTGGCGCTCAAACCTCTGCATGACGCGGCCAAGATCAAGCGGGTGGTGGTCTCGACCTATCAATCGGTCTCCGGCGCCGGCAAGGCGGGCATCGACGAGCTGTGGAACCAGACCAAGTCGGTGTTCGTGCTGGGTCCCTCCGAGCCGAAGAAGTTTCCCAAGCAGATCGCCTTCAACGTCATCCCCTTCATCGGCGCCTTCGGCGACGACGGCTACACCGATGAAGAGGCCAAGATGTGGAACGAGACCCACAAGATCATTGACCCGGCGATCAAGCTGACGGTGACCTGCGTGCGGGTGCCGGTGTTCGTCGGCCATTCCGAAGCGGTCAATATCGAGTTCCACAATCCGCTCGACGAGGACGAGGCGCGCAACATTCTGCGCGAATCGCCGGGGGTGATCGTCATCGATAAGCGCGACGACAAGGGCTACATCACCCCCAAGGAGGCCCAGGGCGAGTTCGCGGTCTATGTCTCGCGCATCCGCAACGACCTGACTGTCGAGAATGGCCTCAATCTTTGGGTCGTCTCTGACAACCTTCGCAAGGGCGCAGCGCTGAACGCTGTGCAGATCGCCATGCTGCTGCACGAGCGCGGCATGCTGACGCGAGAACTGGCGTGACCTCGGCCGCCCCCGCGCCGGGTGCGGCGCGCGGGGCGGCCGTCGCCGCAGTCGCCTGCTACACCCTCTGGGGCGTGTTGCCCCTCTATCTGAACGCGCTCGCCGCCTCGGGGCCGAGCGCGTTGGAGGTGGTCGCGCATCGCGCGGCCTGGTCGGCGCCTTGGGCCGGGCTGCTGGTCCTGATCGGCGGCCAGGGGCGCCAGGTGCTGTCGGCGCTGAAGAGCCCGCGCACCCTGATCCTGCTGGCGGCCTCGGCCCTCTCGATCGCCGGCAACTGGTCGCTGTTTGTCTGGGCGGTCAGCCATGGCCATGTGCTGGAATCCAGCCTTGGCTATTACATCAATCCGCTGATCAATATGGGCGTCGGCGCCCTGCTGTTCGGCGAGCGGCTGGACCGTATCGCCAAGACGGCGATCGGCTTGGCGACGCTAGGTGTCGCGGCCCAGGCCGCCGCCCTGGGCCATCTGCCGCTGATCGCGCTGGGTGTGGCGCTCAGCTTCACCCTCTACGGCCTGATCCGCAAACAGGTGACGGTCGACGCCCAGAGCGGCCTGTTTATCGAGTGCCTGGTGCTGTTGGTTCCGGCCCTGGCCTATATCGGCTGGCTGCAGGCCAGCGGCGGTGGACACTTTCTGGCCGGGACCAAGCCAACCGTGCTGCTGATGCTGGCGGGCCCGGCGACCGTCGTTCCGCTGGCCCTGTTCGTTTGGTCGGCGCGGCGGCTGCCCTTTTCGGCCATCGCCTTCCTGCAATTCATTGGCCCGACGCTGCAGTTCGCCATCGGCGTCGAAGGCGGAGAGCGCCTGACCCCGCTGCGTATCGTCTCGTTCGGCCTGATTTGGGCGGGCGTGGCGCTGTTCGCCTACGGCGCCTGGCGGGCCAGCCGCCGGGCGAACCTATGACGTCGGCTCAAGCCGCCATGCCGGCGGTCTGAGCCAAGTCGCGGACCATGGCCAGGGCTTCAGGAGATTGCGCCAGGGCCATGCGCGTCTCCGGCTGACGCATCAGGCGGCTGGCCTCCAGCCGGGCGCGGTCCGCGGCCGGACCGATCGGTCCGGCGTCGCCAGCGGCCAGGCGCATCAGCAGGGTCAGGCGGTTGAGGGGCGAGCCCCCGCCCCGGCCGAGGCTGGCCACCAGGTGACTGTCGGCCTCGACCATGCCGCCGACCTCGCCGATACGCGCGGCGATCGGGCCCGAATCCTCAACCGCGGCGCCGACGCTGAGCACTGAGCGCTGCAGCGCCGCCAGCTGGGCCAGCTTAACCAGAGGCGAGCCTGGGGCGGCGCGCACCTCGGTCTCGAACCGCAGGGCGGTGACGTTTGAGGCGATCCAGCGATGGGCCTGACGTTTGTTGGCCACACCCAACACGTTTTCCGCCAGCCACATCAGGGCCCGAACCTCGGTCATGGCCGGCCCCCGGGTCGGACCGAGATAGGCCTCGACGAAATCACTTCGGACCAGCAGTTGGGAGCGTGCGATGAACGCTTCCTGGACCTCTTCGGCGCTCAATGATTTGCCGGCGGCGGCGGTCAGGGACATAGCCAAGGCGCGCAGGATATCGATTTCCGCGGCGGCGTCGGTGGGGCGCAGGCGGCGGGGTCCGGCAAGATCCTGCATCACCCGCCGAAAAATCGCGGCTCGAACGCTGACGAAGTAGGGACCCTCCAGCCAGTTGGCCAGGCGCGCGGCGACCGAATCCAGCGGCGGCATCACCCGCGCCACAGTCGGCTCGATCCGCGTCAAGGCCTCGACCGAATCGGCGGCGGCCAAACGGGTCAGGCCAGCCAGCAGTCCGCCGAGATCGAGATCGGCGCCCAAAAGGTCGGCGACCCCGGCGCGGGACCCCAGAATCTCAGCCAGGGGCGGCTCCAGCACCTGGAAGGCCAAGGCGCGCGCGGCCGGTGATTGCGGGGCGGCGTCCGCAAGATCGAGCAGGCGTCCGACCTTGTCCTTCCAGTCGCTGGCCTTGCCGATGCTGGCAGCGACCGCGCCGCCCAGGCGATAGTGGCGTTCGGAATCCCCTTCAAGCCGTTCGGCGGCGGCGGCGAAGCTCTCATTGGCCAGATTGGGGAACACCCCCTTGCGGCCATCGCGTAGAACCCGATCGATCGCCGCCTGGGCCAGGCGCTGAAAATTGCGGATCAGTTCGTGGACGCTGACCTTGCGTTCGGACGCCTCGGGAATGGCCACCTTCTGAATGGCGTGCTGCAGGTCCATGCCGGCCGCGTCGAGCTTCTCGACCAGGTCGGGGCGGTGCAGCAATTCAAACGGCGTGGCCCGGTTGCGGGCCAGGAATCCGTCGAGCAGCCGACCGATCCGATCGCGGGCGTGGGCGGAATAGAGATCATGCGGCGAGGTGCAGAGGGGATCGAGATTCTCCCGCGGGGCCTTGGATACCTTCCGCTCTGGCTCACCCTTGTTCAGAATGCTGACTGTCTTGAACTCGCGGGTCTCAGCGTCGAGGGTCTCCTTGGTGACCTTGACCGCGACGGCGCGGCCTTGGGCCAGCATTTCTTCCGCCGCCTTCAGGGCGCCGGCGCGGTCCTCGCTGGCCAACTCAAGGGTCCAGGATGAGGTGGACTTGCGTCTGGCGAACACCTCGAAGTGAATCTGATCCTGATGCATCGAACAGCCGGGCCTCGTTTTGTGGCGTCAGGATAGGGTTAAGCCCTTAAGAGCCTGTTTAACGACAAGCTTCGCCACAGTTTCGCCCGCGTCAGTTGCTCCAACAGCGCTTGGCGCATCTGGACCGCTGATCTCGCGGCCGGCCGCACTTGAATCGACCCGTAGGGGTAAGTATCTAAAGTTAGAGCTTTTTTTCGTCACGCCTGCACAGACGAAGGCCGGCCGGCGGATCATACCTCCCCGATCATCACGCTGACTATTCAGACCACTGGAACGACGACATGGCCAAGATCACCCTGGTGGACGACGATGAGAATATCGTCACCTCCATCTCCCTGGCGTTGGAAAGTCTAGGCCACGAGGTCAAGGCCTATCATGACGGCGCCTCGGGTCTGGCGGGCCTTGAGAGCGAGCCGCCGGATCTGGCCATCCTCGACGTCAAGATGCCGCGCATGGACGGGATGGAGGTGCTGCGCCGGCTGCGCCAGATCTCTGACATTCCAGTAATCATCCTGACCTCCAAGGATGACGAGATCGACGAAATCCTGGGCTTCAACCTGGGGGCCGACGACTATATCCACAAACCGTTCAGCCAGAGGCTGCTGATCGAGCGGGTCAAGGCGGTGCTTCGGCGCGCCGATCCGGTGGATGTGGAGACCCCGGCCACGACCGCCGCTGGCTCCAAGGCGATCAAGCGCGGCCGCCTGACCCTGGACCCGGCCCGTCACGACAGTCTGTGGGACGGCAAACAGGTCAAGCTGACGGTGACCGAATTTTTGCTGCTACAGTCGCTCGCCCAGCGGCCAGGCTTCGTAAAGAGCCGGGACAACCTGATGGATGCGGCCTATGACGATCAGGTCTATGTCGACGACCGGACCATCGACAGCCACATCAAACGCATGCGCCGCAAATTCCGTCAGGTCGATCCGGAATTCGACGCCATCGAAACCCTCTATGGCGTTGGCTACCGATATCGCGAATCCTGACATCGAGACGCGCCCGGCGCAGCGCCGATGGCGCTGGCCGGGCTCACGGCTTGGCCGGCTGATCGTCGCGCTGAACTTCCTGGGACTGGCGATTCTGATCGGCGGAGCTCTGGTGCTCAATGAGGCTCGCCAGGGCCTGATCAGCGCCAAGATCGACAGCCTGACCACCGAAGGCGCGGTGATCACCGACGTGATCGAGCAGGCGGCGACCAGCGGCGATCCGGCCCCGGCGCTCGATCCGGACCTGACCCGCCAGACCATCGAGCTGTTGTCGTTTCCGCCTAGCCAACGCGCGCGGATCTTTGACGCCGACGGCGATCTGGTGGCCGACAGCTATGTGCTCGGCGATCGGATCGACAGCGCCAACCTTCCACCTGCGCGCAAACCGGGGGCATGGCGCCTGTGGGGTTGGCGCCGACGCCAGGCCCCGAGCCCAGCAGCCGTCGCCAAGGCAAAGGCGGCGCTGGCCGCGGAAATCAGCCAGGCCATGCAAGGCCAGACGGTGCGACGCATCCGCGTCTCCCAGGATGGTGACAGAGTGGTCTCGGTCTCGACCCCGATCCAACGTGTTCATGCGGTGCTTGGGGTGCTGACCCTGGAATCCGGCGACGTTGATGCGATTGTCGCCTCACAGCGGCGTGCGCTGCTACCCTTCATATTGTTCGCAGTGGCCGCGACCGTGTTTTCATCCATTCTGCTTAGCCGCTTCGTCGCCGAACCGGTGATGCGGCTGGCATGGGCCGCCGACCGGGTCACCGCAGCGCGGTCCCGTGCGATCTCTCTGCCCGACATCGCGCAGCGTCAAGACGAACTGGGCGACCTGACCCGTTCGCTGGAGACCATGACCTCTTCGCTGTCGCAACGGATGGACGCCACCGAGCGCTTCGCCGCCGACGTCGCCCACGAGATTCGCAATCCCCTGACCTCGATCCGTTCGGCGGTCGAGACCCTTGACCTAGTCAGCGACCCTGCGGCGCGTGATCGGCTGACCAATATACTCAAACAGGACGTCCAGCGGCTCGACCGGCTGATCACCGACATCTCCAACGCTTCACGCCTGGACGCCGAGCTGTCGCGCGACGCCCCCCGATGGCTGGACCTGGAGCAACTGATCGCCGACATCGTCGCCACCTATGAGCAGGCGGCGGAGCCGGGCCGCGCAGCCGTCCGGTTCACGCCCAGCGGCGCCTTGGACGGATTGCGAATCCAGGGTCGTGAGGGGCCGCTGAGCCAGGTTTTCCGAAATCTGATCGACAACGCCCGCTCCTTCTCCAGCCTCGCAGATGGCGCGAACGCCGAGGTGCGCGTCGCGGTGCGGCGCGAAGGCCGGGAGTTCGTGGCCACGGTCGATGATGACGGCCCGGGCGTGCCGCCGGAGAATCTTGAGACGGTGTTCGAGCGTTTCTACACCGCCCGGCCCAAGGGCGCGGCCTTCGGCGGTCATTCAGGCCTGGGACTGTCGATCGCCCGCCAGATTGTCGAGGCCCATGGCGGAACTGTCAGCGCCGAGAACCGCCTCGACCAGACCGGCGGCGTGCTCGGCGCCCGCTTTGTGGTCGCCTTGCCGGAGAGTCCGTCGTGATCAGCCATGCCGGCCTGATCGCCCGCCGCGAGGGTCGCGACTGGCGCGGCGCATTGATCACAGGTCCGTCGGGATCGGGCAAGAGCGACCTGATGCTGCGGGCGTTGAATGACGGCTGGCGGCTGGTCGCCGACGATCGGGTCCTATTGTGGATCAGCGGCGGGCGGCTGTTCGGCCGCGCCCCTGCGTCGTTGGCCGGCCTGATGGAGCTTCGCGGC
>Ga0302196_10004649_pt1 | contig 12406 bp, 9 predicted proteins | sample II_Bog_N1_3_FD_198794 | JGI IMG/M metagenome (GOLD analysis project Ga0302196, IMG submission 198794) | Peat permafrost microbial communities from Stordalen Mire near Abisko, Sweden - II_Bog_N1_3 | ecosystem: Environmental > Terrestrial > Soil > Wetlands > Peat | place: Sweden: Abisko, Stordalen...
GCACGTGGCGCATCTCCCAGGAGAAGCCCTCGGGGGTCACGCTTACGACGTTCCTCACGCTGAAACAGGACGGCGACAAGCTGACCGGCTCCGTGCTGGTCAACACGGTGGCCAACCTGACGATCCGGGAGCCCCGGATGGACGGCGCCGACGCTGTCTTCCGGGTCGACTGGGGCTGGAACTTCCGCGTCAGGCCGGACGGCAGGAACCTTCATGTCGTCGTCACCTACGACGGGGGCGGGCGCGAGGAGTCCACCGCTGTGCCCGCGGACATGAGCGAGGAGGCGATCCCGGCTGCAGCTCCGCTGCCGGAGCTCATGGAACTTCCTGCGAACGGCTTGGCCATGACGCCGCCCATGGGCTGGAACAGCTGGAACCACTTTGCCGAGCGCGTGGACGACAGGGTGGTGCGCGAGGCGGCCGATGCGATGGTCAGTTCCGGCATGGCCGCCGCGGGCTACTCTTATGTGAACATAGACGACACATGGGAGCTCGGCCGCGACTCGAACGGCAACATCCTCCCCAACAGGAAGTTCCCGGACATGAAGGCCCTCGCGGACTACGTCCACTCGAAGGGACTGAAGATCGGCATCTACACTTCACCGGGTCCGCTTACCTGCGGCGGCTATGCCGGCAGCTACGGCCACGAGGAGCAGGACGCCAGGACCTACGCCTCGTGGGGCATCGACTACCTCAAGTACGACTGGTGCAGCGCGTCGCGCCTCTACCCGAACACGGGCCTGCGGGCCTCTTACCAGAAGATGGGAGAGGCGCTGCTTAAGTGCGGCCGCCCCATCGTCTACAGCCTCTGCGAGTACGGCTCAGAGGAGGTCTGGACTTGGGGACCCAAGGTTGCGGGCAACCTCTGGCGCACGACGGGAGACATCCAGGACAACTGGAGCTCCATGTCGAAGATCGGTTTCAACCAGGGACGCCTGGCGCCCTACGCGGCCCCCGGCCACTGGAATGACCCGGACATGCTCGAGGTTGGCAACGGCGGGATGACGGCGGTGGAGTACCGCACGCACTTCAGCCTCTGGAGCATGCTCGCTGCGCCGCTCATGGCGGGCAACGACCTGAGGACGATGTCGGCGGAGACGCGCGACATCCTGACAAACGGCGAGGTGATAGCACTCGACCAGGACCAGCAGGGCAGCGAGGCGACGAGGCTTTCGGGGCGCGACGGCGTCGAGATCTGGTTGAAACCGCTGGCGGGCGGCGCCCTGGCGGTCGGGTTGTTCAACCGCAACGACGGCGAGCGCTCGGCATGGTTTTCTTGGGATCAGGTTGGGAGACAGGCGAAGCCCACAGGCTTGCGTGATCTCTGGCTGCACACGGATGTGGTGCCAGGCGACACGGGCTACTCGGGAAGCATTCCCGGGCACGGGGTCATTCTCCTGCGCTTGGCGGGCGAGCCGGTGACGGCTCATTGAACGGCCCCGGACTTTTCCATGCCATTCGCCTACCGCATCGACGCTGATAAGCGCCGCGTCCTCACGACAGGGTCCGGAACCTTCACCTACTTGGAGGCCATCACTCTCATCCAGCGCATGCGGGACGACCCAGAGTTCAAGCCCTCCTACACGGAGCTCACCGACCTCACCGCGGTGGGCAATATCGACATGACGATGGAGCAGATCGTGGAGCTCGCGCAGATTCGCGTCTTCGACCGGGAGTCGAAGCGCGCGATCGTCGCCCCGAACCCGCTCTACTTCGGCATGGCCAGGATGTACGAGTCGCACCACGAGGCATCCTCGGGCGGCGTCGCGCGCGTCTTCTCCGACTTGTCCGAGGCCGTATTGTGGCTCGATGGGACCACCCCGCCGCAGCCGGGACCGGCCAGGCCTAGAAATTCGTCTTAGTCAGGCGCTCGAAGGCGCGCAGCGCGTGGTCGATGATCGTGTTCGCGCGCTTCGGGTCTATCCCCGCCTTGTGGTAGACCTCCGCGGAATCCATCCAGTAGGACGTTTCCCCGTCGAGGCCCCGGCCCAGGAGCTCGGCCGTCCCCGCCGCGAGGTTCAGCAGGTGGGTGAGCGGAAGGTGCTTTGAGGTCGGGGCGCAGTGGCCCTCGACCGCCTGGACAATCTCCTCGGGGAAGCGCCATGACCTCAGGATGACGGCGCCCGCCTCGACGCTTGTCATGCCGAAGGCGCTGCGTTCCCACTCAAGCAGGCTGTCGCCTGTGTCTATCTTCGAGAAGTTGGTGTCGCCGACTTCCCTCGCCAGGCGGTCGAGCGCGATCTTCCCAATCGAGCGCATGAGCCCAATCGTATAGCAGTAGCGCGGGTCCTCGCGGGCGCCGGACGCGAGCCCCTCCATGAGGAGCGCGGTGAAGAGGGAGTTCTCGTAGAATTTCTTGGCCGAGATGTCATAGCACGGCAGGCCGCCGTCGCTCACCTGGTTGAGCACCGCGACACCGACCAGCCGGTAGACCTCCTGGAAGCCGATGAGCGTAACCGCGTCCTCGACGGTCGCCACCGGGCGGCTTTGCGCGAACGCCGCGCTGTTGGCCGTGCCGATGAGGCGCGAGGCGAGCCCGACGTCGCGGCGAAGGATCGTCGTCACCTCGTTTATGTCCGCGCCGGAATCGCGCAGCAGTATCCCGAGCTGGGCCAGCACCTGCTGGGTGGCCGGGAATGTATTGGCGATCCGCAGGAGGGAATCCTCGGATATGAGGTCAACGCTCATACCGGGGTATATCGGCAGGCCACCGTGCGGCTTTAGAACTCAGTTGCGTATCGGCATGCGGATGTAGCGGATAACCCGCCGCCGTGGACCGTGAGATTGTTTCCAAGCTGTTACTGCCAATCGGCCATACATAAGAAAACGGCACAAGAAAGTGCGGCCTGCGCCGATAAATGGTGTACCGCATGACCGTTGACCCAACCATGCAGCAGATCGCCGGCGTCACTCCGGAAGACCTGGTGCGCGAGGTAAGGCACCTGCCGTCAGCGCCGAGGGTGCTCCCGCGCCTGAAGACGCTGCTGAGCGACTGCAATTCCTCGATGCTGGAGATCGTTGACCTGATACGGCTGGACCTGGGGATCGCGGCCCGCGTCCTTCAGGTCGCGAACAGCGCCTACTACAGCAAGGGAGCCCGCTGCTTCACGGTCGACGAGGCCGTCAACCGGGTGGGGTACGACCAGGTGTACGAGCTTGTCTCGCACGCGGTTGCCTCCCAGGTGCTCGTGCGCCCCCTGGCGGTCTACGGCCTTGAGGCCGACGAGCTCTGGAAGCGCTCCGTCGCCTGCGCCCTGGCGGCCGAGACGATCGCGCTCCACTGCGGCCAGGACCGCAACGTCGCCTACACGAACGGGCTTCTCCACAGTGTGGGCATGGTCGCCATCGAGGAATGGGCCTCGAGGAACCAGCCAACGCTTTTCCTGCGCAGCACCGGCTTCCCCAGGGAGGCGAGCGAGAGCGAGCGTGCCGCGTTTGGCTTCACGCAGGCCGAGGCGGGCGCCGCCCTTCTTTGCCACTGGGACTTCCCGAGGGAGATGTCCGAGCCCGTGCGCTGGCAGTACGCGCCGCGCGCCTCCGCGGGCCAGGCAAAGATGGCCTGCCTCCTCAATGTCGCCAAGTGGCTGCGGACCTCGGCGTGCGACGGCGCGGCGAACGCCCCGGCCTATCCCGAGGTCTCGCAGCTGAACATGCTTTTCCTGAACCCGTCGATCCTCAGGGGCATGGCCGGCCTTGTCGCAATGCGCATGGCCGAGATCAGTTCGCTCCTTGAGGTGAAGAATCCGAAGGATGACAGCAAGCACCCGTTCCCCGTGGGGAGCTGAGGCCTCGAGGTCCGCCCTCCTACGAGGAGCGGGAGTAGATCTTCTTGAGGAGCGCGCTCGAGGGGGTCCCGGCCCCGGCCGGCAACCCGCCAGCGCTGGCGCGAAGCATTAGGCGCTCGTTCTCCTTGTCCATCTGCAAGATTTGAAGGATGCGGGATCGGGCCTTGTCGAGCTGCGCCAGGGCGCCGGCGTCGCGGGTCGACACGGCGGGTAGGGTGCGCAGCGACTCCAGGTTCTTGTCGAGGCGCGAGAGCAGCTGGCGCTTCCTCTCGATCAAGTCCGGGTAGGGCTTCATCGCGTCCAGGCTGAGCGAGCGGTTCTCCTCCAGGACGCACTGGTAGACCTCGTCGCAGAGATCCTGGTGGAGCTTCAATGTGTCCCACTGGTTCATTGCACGGGGGCGGGCGCCTTCTTGGGGGCCTGCGCGACAAGGTGGCCGGTCTGGGTGTCCATGAGGTCACTCACCTTTTGGCTGATGCCTTCCCGCCAGTCGAGTTCGCCGAGGCGCCAGGCGGCGAGCCGCTTGAGCTCGAGGAAACTTGTCTGCGAGTCGGCCTTCACGCTGTCGACGACCTTCTGGTAGGACATGCGGGCCTTCTCGGTGTTGCCGAGCCTCTCGTCGCAGAGGGCCAGCTGGTAGGTGACGGGGAGCTGCCAGGCCGGGTCGTCGGAGATCGCGGCCAGCCCGGCGTAGATGGCCTCGGCGTTCATGATGTCGCCGTCCTCGAAGAAGTCGTTCGCCAGCTGGTTTCCGGTGCGGCGCTGCCAATAGGACCAGCGCTTCGGGTTGGCCAGTACGCGGGACTTCTCGGTCTGGAGCAGCGCGAGCGTGGCGGCGAACGCCTCCTGCGGGCGCTTCAGCGCGCGCAGGCTCGTGGCCAGCATGTAGCGGGCCTCCGGGACGTTGTCGTCGTCGGGCCACTGGTCGAGGAACGAGTGCAGCATGTTGACCGTCTCATCCATGTTCTTCTGGAGGTAGAGGGAGTAGGCCGCCATGAAGTGCGCATGGGCCCTGTCGGTCGGCGCCAGGTCAAGGAGGCGAAGGCGGGAGAAGAACTTGCCGGCCTCGGCGTACTCGCCGGCCTGGAAATGTGTCTCGGCGATCTCGAACTGCGCGGTCTTCGCCAGCTGCTGGTAGTGAGTGAACCCGCCGGCCGGCAGCTTGAGCGTGGAATTGATGACGCTGTAGAACCGCGCGATCGCGGTCGTGTAGGCACCCATCTCCCTCAGGCTCCGGCCGAGCTCGAGGAGCGCATCCGGCGCCATGTCGTCGCCCGGGTAATCCTTCAGGTACTTCTCATAGATGGCCACGGCCTTCGTCAGCTCGCCCTTCTTGCGGTGCATGTGCGCGAGGCCGAGCAGCGCCACCTTGATGGCGGCCGGGGCCGCATCGTGCGCGTACAGGACCTGGCGGTAGGCGATTTCCGCGCCCTCGTAGTCGCCGCGCTCGGTCATGTGGGAGCCGAGGTTGAGCGTGCCGCGTATCTCGTCCGCCCGCTTGTCCTGGGTGGACAGGGCGAGGGGGGTCGACTGCTGCGCGGTCGGCACCGTCATGTCCGCCTGGGCGGCCTGGACGTCCGTATCCGCCCGAAGCGATGCTCCTGCCAGGATAGCCACGGTTATGGCGACCTTGAGCTTGAGGTGCTTCGACGGGGGGCGGATACGGGTCATTTCTCTGAGTATGTTGCGGAGCTGGGGGGCAGCTTGCCCGGTTCGGATGGGACAGGGACCGCGGGTTTCGCGGACTCTGGAATCACGAAGAAGGGCAGGAAGTCCTCGGCTTGGAGTTGTGGCCGGACGGTGTCCGGCAGGATTGAGATCGGTGCATTGCTTGCAGGCTGCGCGTCGTTGTCGGCGGTTGCGGCGTTGGGCGAGTCAGACGGCGCCTTGGGCGCAACCGGCTGCACAGCAGCAGCGTTCGCCTGGCTGACGGATGACTCGGCCTGCGTGAGATGTGGCTGCGGCGGCGCTGCCGCCGCGGGAAGCTCCGTGACTTCTGGGGTGACGGTAGCCTCCCGGAATCGTAGGGGTGTGCATTGCAGCGCGGTAAGGTACGGCTGGGATTGCGCGGGTTCTCCTGCGTGCGCCCCGACTTGGATGCGCACATAGAGCCCCGCCAACATGCCCCTTGGAAGGAGGGCCGAAAGGGTCATTAGCGTGAGGCAACGGAGTGCCGTACGCATGCCTCTCGGCACTTGCGATGGTTCGCGGAGATTCATTACGAAGTAGACGGTCCATGTTAGTGGATAGTCACGAGTCAGCCCGACTCCTCTATCGGACCGCAAGGGGCCGCGCTGAAAGGAAAACGCCCTGAAAAGGGCGTTTAGGCGGCGATCCGCGGCGAGGCGTCGAGCAGCACCCTCAGGCGCCTGCCGACATCATCCAGGGCGTAGGGCTTCTGGAGCCAGTCCTCCTGGCCGACTGCCTTGAACTTGGCGCGCATGTCGGAAGTGATGTGACCGCTGATTACCAGCACCTTGGTGCCGGGTCGGCAGGCCTTGATGACCTTCAGGACCTGTAGCCCGTCTGCCCCGGGCATATTGAGATCGAGCAGCACGAGGTCGAACTGCCTCTGGGTGTCCCCGATGAGCTCGATCGCCTCGAGGCCGTTGGCGGCCGCGACGACGTTGTAGCCCTTCTTCATGAAGGCCCGGCAGAGGAGGTCCCTGAGGGGCTCCTCGTCGTCTACTATCAGCAGCCTCTCCGAGCCGCCCGGGAACTCCGTGCTTGCCTTGGCGAGCACGGGCGCCACGGCGCCCTCGGCCATCGGAAAGTAGACGCTGAAGGTGCTTCCGGCTCCCGGGGTGCTGTCGACCTCGATGAAGCCGTGGTGGCCGACGACGATCCCGTAGACGACGGCGAGGCCAAGGCCGGTGCCCTGGTTGCCCTGCTTCGTCGTGAAGAAGGGCTCGAAGATCCTGGCGCGCACTTCCTCGCTCATGCCCATCCCGGCGTCGCAGACCTTGAGGCACGCGTAGTTGGCCGTCGGTACCGCCTCGTGCCGGCCGAGCTCGCTGCCGGGATGGATGGTCGTTGCGACCGTGATGATGCCGCCCTGCGACATCGCATCCCGCGCGTTCACGCAGAGATTCAAGATGATCTGCTGCAGCTGGTTCTGGTCGGCCCTGAGCGGCGGCAGGGGCTCCGTGAGCTCGAGGTTGAAGGTGATCGTCCTCGGGAACGTCTCCGAAAGCATGGTGACCAGGTCCTTGACCAGCTGGTTCAGCTCCACGGGAGCGAAGCTCGCCTCGGCCTTTCGGCTGAACGTCAGGATCTGGCGGACCAGGCCCGTCGCCCTCTGAACCGCCGAGCGGATCTCCCTGAGGCCCTTCTGCATCAGTTTCGGGTCGACCGTCGCCTGCATGCAGACCTCGGCGTAGCCGTTTATGATGGCCAGGAGGTTGTTGAAGTCGTGGGCGATGCCGCCGGCCAAGGTGCCGAGGCTCTCCATCTTGTGCGCCTGGCGAAGGTCGTGCTCCAGCTTCTTGCGCTCGGAGATGTCCTCGCGAAGGCACAGGTAGTTCGTGATCTCGCCGCCGGGGCTCCTCAGGCAGGAGACCTTGACCGACTCCCATACGATCGAATGCTTGCCCCTCTCGGTGGAGAGCTCGCCGCGCCACTCGCCGCCGTAACGGATCGTCTCCCAGAACTTCTGGTAGGACGCCTCGTCGGGATGGCCGTCCCGCAGCACGTTTATCCTGCGGTCGATGATGTCCTCGAGCGTGTGGCCACTGACGGCCGTGAACTTGGAGTTCACATACTGCGCGTTGCCCTCCAGGTCCGTGATCACGATGGAGACGGGTGATTGCTCGACGGCGCGGGAGAGGCGGTAGAACTGCTCCTCGGCGAGGCGCTGGCGCGTGATGTCACGCCCGACAGCGCGGATCGCGACCACGACGCCGTCGTCGTCGCGAAGGGCGACCTTCTCCCAGGAAAACCAGCGGATGCCCTGGGGCGTCATCCAGCGGTGCTCGCTCGTCGCCGCGTGCGGCGGGCGGCTGAGTTCGGCGACGACGCTCTTCAGCTTCTCGGCGTCGTCCGGGTGGACGAACTCGGAGACGCGGGTGCCAACGAGCTTGTCCGCGGACTTGCCGAACTTGCGCGCGAAGGAGAGGTTGGCCGCGAGGACGTGGCCCTCGAGGTCGCGGCAATACGCCGGGTCGGCGCTCGCCTCCCAGGCGCCCAGCCAGCTTTCGGCTCGCTCGGATTCAGCGATACCGGTGAGCGATTCGCTCTTCTTGAAGGGCATTGGTTCGATAATCGGCAATCGAGGCCGGTACTTGAGGGGTCCGTTGTCTCGCGAACCCCGTTGCCGGCCGATTGCGGGATCTCCTTACAGCAGTCCCTGCATGAGGGACGGCAGATGGTGGAGAGAGTTGGCGATCGAAGCCTTGGCCAGCACGCTCTCGGGACCCTCGGCGCCGTAGAGTATCCTCCAGCCCTCGAGCCGCGTCCAGTCGTCGGCGGCGACGGGGGGAAGCTTCTCGAACCCGCCGGTGATGCCGGTGTGGCGGACGACGGAGTCGGCCACCTGGAGCGCGGCTGCGAAGAGGCGGTGTCTCGGGGCATGGTCGGGATCGGCGTGGTGGCGGACCGCGATCACGATCTCGTCGGAGAGCCCGTGGCGCTCGATGTAGTGGGCGCCGATGCGCGCGTGGTCCCATCCTATCACCTCGCGCTCGTTCCGGCAGACCTCGAGGGGTGTGGAAGCGGGCATGTTCATCGCGGTCACGAGCTCGTCCGGGAACACCGAGGCCATGACGACCTTGCCGATGTTGTGGAGGAGGCCGACAAGGTAGTCGGTGTCGTCGTCGATTTTCAGGGGCGTGGAGGCGAGGATCTCGCGTGTCAGGATGGCGGTGCCGATGCTGTGGCTCCAGAGGGCCTTCCAGGGAAGCGCGGCGTTGAGCTTGAGCTTCTCCATCTCCTCGATCACGGGCGTGGCCATCGAGAGCTCCCGGATCTGGCGAAGGCCGAGGAAGAACACGGCCTCCTCGATGTTGTTCAGCCTCGCGGAGAGGCCGAAGTACACCGAGTTCACCATCCGCAGGATGCGCGCGGAGAGCGACGGGTCGCGGCGGATGATCTCGGCGATCTGGGAATTGAGGCTGCTGTCGGAGCGCACGAGGTCGCTCAGGGCCTGGTTTATCGACTGGAGCGAGGCGAGTTTTGGGCATCCCTCGATTCGGCGCCTTATCTCGTCGTCCGTGAAAGGCGTATGTGCGGTTGGGGCCTGCAAGGTGGTTTCGATGGGCATGTGAAAATGAGTTGCGCGGGCACGCCGTGACGCAGTCGTGTCCTGAGCACAGATATCGACCCCCGGATGCCCGGCTTAAGCGCGATTGCTCTAAAGGAGGGCGCCAATTGTGACGACCCATCCCGTGTCCCCCCACAGTGCAGCTGCCAAAACTTCAGCGGCTTATTCAGGATTCGATGTCCCACCTCCAAAGTGGCCGGCTCGAGGCGGCGGCGCGCCTGTGCTCGCAGGCCCGGGGGATGGCCCCCAAGTCCTTCGACGCCCACTGGATCTCCGGCGTCGTGGCGCTCAAGCAGGAGCGATTCGCCGAGGCGGCCGCGTTCCTCGCGGACGCCCACAAGATCACACCTTCCCATTCCGGCTGCAGCCTCAGGCTCGGCTTTGCGCTCGTTCGCCTGGGCAGGCACGCCGAGGCGGAGGTCGCGCTTCGCGCAGCCCTAAAGGCCTCGCCCAGGGACGCCGAGGCCTGGGACACGCTGGGCTTTGTGCTTCGCGTCCGTGGAAACCTCCGGGAGTCCATCGCGGCCCACCGCAAGGCCGTGGAGCTCCAGCCCCAGCGCTCCCTTAGCTGGCACAACCTCGGCAACGCGCTGCAGTTTGCCGGGAAGCCGGGCGAGGCCCTGGCCGCCCAGGAAAGGGCCGCGGCCTGCGACCCAACTTCGGCTTCGGCCCACCACGGGCGAGCCATGGCGCTCCAGTCCTGCCACAGGATCCCGGAGGCTGTTAAGGCGTACGGCGAGGTGCTGCGGATTGCGCCCGGACACCATGCCTCGCGCAGCCTCAGGCTCATGGCGCTCAATTACCTGGACGATATCGGGCGCGGCGAGTTGTTCGCCGAGCACGCCGCGTTCGGCGCCGCTGTCGGCGCGGGCAGGCCGAGGTCCTTCCCCAACAGCGCGGATCCCGCGAGGCGCCTCCGCGTGGCCTTCCTCTCGCCGGACCTGCGGACCCACTCCGTCGCCTACTTTCTCGAGCCCCTGTTGACGCATCTCGAGCGCAGCCGCTTTGAGGTCTACCTCTACCACGACCACTTCGTGGAGGACGCGGTGTCCGAGCGCCTTCGCCAGCGCACCGAGTCGTGGCGCAACTTTGTCGGCCTCGACGACGCCATGGTCGAGGCCTTCATCCGCGCGGACCAGCCCGACATCCTGGTCGACCTTGCCGGCCACACGGGCATGAACCGCCTATCTCTCTTCGCGAGGCGGCTCGCCCCCGTGCAGATCGGATACCTCGGGTACCCGAACACATCGGGCATCGACTCGATGGATTACCGGTTCGTCGACTCCATCACGGATCCTGTGGGGGATTCCGACCCGCTGCACACCGAGCACCTGGTCAGGTTTGCGGACACGGCGTGGAGCTATTCGCCGAGTCCCGAGTCGCCGGCCCCGGGCAAGGGGAGCGGCGAGGATCCCGTCACCTTCGGCTCGTTCAACAACTTCGCCAAGGTCACGGACAAGACGCTCTTCGCCTGGTCAAAGGTCCTCGATTCGATCCACGGCTCGCGCCTGCGGATCAAGAACACGGGCCTCGACGACCCGACCGTGACCCTCCAGATCCGCGAGCGCCTGATGCGCGCCAACATCGATCCCTCGAAGGTGGACCTTCTCGGCCGCACCGAGGACATAGGCGGCCACCTCGCGCAGTACCACGGCGTCGACGTGGCGCTCGACACCTTCCCCTACAACGGGACGACGACCACCTGCGAAGCCCTGTGGATGGGCGTACCCGTCGTGACCCTCTCCGGCGACCGCCATGCCTCCCGCGTCGGGGCGAGCCTCATGACCGCGGTCGGGCACCCGGAGTGGATTGCGCGCAGCTGGGACGATTATGCCGCCATCGCCTCGTCGGTCGCCAAGGAGCGAAAGGAAGGCCGCGCCGGCGGGGCACTCCTCAGGGAGGACATGAGGCAGTCGGCGCTCATGGATCATCCGAGCCAGGCGGACAAGTTCGCCCATGCGCTCATCACGTGCTGGGGAAACTGGTGCCAGAGGGTGGCGATCGCCGCCTGACCGCCATGTCGCCTAACCAGATCAGGAAGATGCTCGAGAAGGCCGTGGATTTCCACACGGCCGGGCATCTCGACGAGGCGGACGAACTCTACACGAGGGTCAGCCACGCGGATCCCGCAAACTTCGACGCCCTGCATCTGTCGGGCATGATCGCCATCCAGAAGGGACAATACGGTGAGGCCGCCGAGCTCCTGGGTCGCGCTCTGAGGCTCAATCCGGCGTCGGCCCCGTGTGAGATGAGGCTCGGCGTTGCGTTTGCCGCCCTGGCCGAGCACCAGAAGGCGCTGGTCCACCTGGAGGCAGCGGTCGCCCGCTCACCCGACATGCCGGAGGGCTGGTGCCACCTGGGCGCCGTGCAGAAGGCGCTTGGCAAAACGACGCCCGCTCGCGCCTCCCTGGAGCGCGCGGTCGCGCTCTGTCCCAATTTTGTCGAGGCGCTGGACCAGCTGGGCGCCCTCGTCAGCAGCAGCGCGGGATTTGAGGAGGCCGTGCCCATCCTGCGGCGCCTGGTGGCGCTTCAGCCGTCGAGCGCCCTCTCGATCGCCAACCTCGGGGTAGCCCTCGCCCAGTCCGGCCACCAGGACGAGGCCCTCGGCTACCTCGACCGTGCGGTGCAGATCGACCCCTCCCTTTCGCTCGCCCACACCGGCCGCGCGCTTGTCCTGCAGGAAACCTACAGGATTCCCGAGGCGGTCGAGGCCTACCGGATGGCGCTTGTCCACAATCCGCTGAACCTCGACGCGCGAAGCGGCCGTCTCCTCTCGCTGCATTACCTGGAAAGTGTGAGCCGCGAGGCCGTCCTGGCCGAGCACCTCGACTTCGGCAAGGCAGTCCCCGAGCCCCGGGCCCTGCGGCCGGTGAACCTCCCGGATCCCGAGCGCAGGATAAGGGTGGGCTTCCTCTCGCCCGACCTGAGGACCCATTCCGTCGCCTATTTCCTGGAGCCCCTCCTTGCGGGACTCGACCCCGGCCAGTTCGAGATCGTGCTCTACCACGACCATGCGCGCGTGGATGGGATGTCGACCAAGCTGCGCTCCCGCGCCGCACTGTGGCGCCACGTTGCGGGGATGCCGGCCGACGCGGTTGAGGCGCTGATCCGCTCCGATGCGCCCGACATTCTGGTGGACCTGGCGGGGCACACGGGGCTGAACCGTCTTGCGGTCTTCGCCAGGCGTGTCGCGCCGGTGCAGGTGAGCTACCTCGGTTATCCCGACACCACGGGCCTGAGGGAGATGGATTACCGCTTCGTGGACCAGGTGACGGACCCCTTCGGGGAAGCCGACCGCTTCCACACCGAGGAGCTCGTGCGCTTTGCGCCGACGGCGTGGTGCTACTCCCCGCCGTGCTGCGCC
>Ga0302196_10004666_pt1 | contig 12373 bp, 14 predicted proteins | sample II_Bog_N1_3_FD_198794 | JGI IMG/M metagenome (GOLD analysis project Ga0302196, IMG submission 198794) | Peat permafrost microbial communities from Stordalen Mire near Abisko, Sweden - II_Bog_N1_3 | ecosystem: Environmental > Terrestrial > Soil > Wetlands > Peat | place: Sweden: Abisko...
GCCGGCGGGATGCACGGGGCCAATCACCTGGGTGGCAACTCGCTCTCCGACCTGCTGGTCTTCGGCCGCCGGGCCGGCATCGGGGCCGCCGACTTCGCCTCGGCCAGGTCGGGTGCGGTGACCCTCGACGAGGGTCAGATCCAGGACGCCATCAGCGCCGCGGTCGCACCGTTCGAGCGCGAGGGTGGCGAGAACCCCTACGAGATCCAACAGGCCCTGCAGGAGACCATGCAGAGCCTCGTCGGGATCATCCGGACCGGATCCGAACTCGAGGAAGCCCTCGTCAAGATCGAGGAACTCGAGGAACGTGCCTCGAACGTGTCGCTCACCGGCGGCACCAAGTACAACCCGGGTTGGAACCTGACCACCGACCTCCCGTCGATGCTCACCGTGTCACGTTGCACCGCCATGGGTGCGCTCAACCGCAAGGAGAGTCGGGGCGGTCAGACCCGTGACGACTTCCCGAAGGCCGATCCCGAGATGGGCAAGGTCAACTTCGTCGAGCGCATCGCCGATCCGTCCAGCGCCGCCGCGGGCGTCGGTGGTACCCCGTCGGTGCGTTCCATCACCAGTCAGCCCGAGCCGGTTCCGGTGATGCCGGACGACCTGAAGGCACTACTCGAGGAGGCCCTCTGATGGCCGAGGAGATCATCCGCAGCAACCAGAGCGGCGAGGTCACCATGCGCATCTGGCGCGGTGACGAGGAAGGTGGCGAGTTCACCGAGTACGTGATGCCGGCACAGGAGGGTGAGGTCGTCCTCGACGTCATCCACCGCGTGCAGGCCACCGCGGCGCCGGACCTCGCCTGCCGCTGGAACTGCAAGGCCGGCAAGTGCGGCTCGTGCTCCGCCGAGATCAACGGGCGCCCGTCGCTGATGTGCATGACCCGGATGGACACACTGCCGCCCGGTGAGACGGTCACGGTGGCACCCATGCGGGCCTTCCCGGTCATCCGGGATCTGGTGACCGACGTCTCGTACAACTACGAGGTGGCCAAGCGGGTCCCGCCGTTGAGCCCCCGCCCGAAGACGGCGGACGAGGAGGAGGCCGGCGGCTACCGCATGGCCCAGATCGACGTCGAGCGGAGCCAGGAGTTCCGCAAGTGCATCGAGTGCTTCCTGTGCCAGGACGTCTGCCACGTGGTCCGCGACCACGAGGAGAACAAGACCGCGTATGCCGGCCCCCGCTTCTTCATCCGCTCCGCCGAGCTCGAGATGCACCCACTGGACACCAACGACCGGCGCCAACTGCTCCAGGAGGAGCAGGGCCTCGGCAAGTGCAACATCACCAAGTGCTGCACCGAGGTCTGCCCCGAGCACATCAAGATCACCGACAACGCCATCATCCCGCTGAAGGAGCGGGTCGTGGACGCCAAGTACGACCCGGTGGCATGGCTCGGACGCAAGATCCGGAACCGGACGAAGCTGACGGCCGCCGAGGCGGCGGCCAAAGCACCGGCGAACGGTCCCGCGGCCGTGCTCCCTCCAGGTGGCGCCCACGGCATCCCCCAGCCACATCCGGCCGGATCGCCGGTGCTGGCCACCGCTCCGGTCAGCTCCCCCCAGGCGCCACCCCCGCCGGCTCCCCCGGCAGCCGACACCCAGGCGTGAGCCTGCCGGCGACGGGAGTACCGTGCCCCGGTTTCTGACGGCCTCCTGGGCGGAGGCGGTGACCGGGGCCCTGGCTGACGTGCGCCTTCCCGACCCGGGACCCGATGCCGGACTGGCGGCGGTCGACGGGACCTTCGTCGTGGCGGAAGAGGTCCGGGGTGCACCCGACGGCGACGTGCGCCTGGTGCTGCAGGCGGACGCCGGAACCCTCCGGCTGCGGGTGGCGCCGCTGGGCGAGGGCGACGAGGACGAGGTCGAGGACGAGGTCGACGTCACCATCGCCATCGGCTACGACGACGCGGTCGCACTCTCCCTCGGCACGCTCTCGCCGGCGGAGGCGCTCAACGCCGGTCGGATCCGCGTGCGCGGCGACCTGTCGGTACTGGTCGCCGGCCAGGAACTGCTGCGGGTCGCCCGCACCCACACCGCCGCGGTCGACGCAGACACCACCTACTGACACCCACCTCCTCAGCGCTCGTCCTGCGGATGCCCGGCTGCGGCGCCGCTGCCCAGACCGCAGGTGTAGACAGGAGGCGGCGGTCGACGTAGGAGGGGCACCGTGGACATCCTGAGCAGCCGGACCCTCCTCCACCCCGCCGACCTCGACCGCACCGTCGCCTTCTACCGTGACACCCTCGGCCTGGCCATCGCCCGGGAGTTCGGTGCGGGGGCCCACCGCGGAGTCGTCTTCTTCGCCGGTGGCGGACTGCTCGAGGTGGTCGGATCCGGACCGCCGCCAGGACGACCCGGTGTGGAACTGTGGCTGCAGGTCCGCTCGATGACCGACGCGGTGGGCGAGGTCACCAACCGAGGGGTGGACCTGGTCCGTGCGCCGGTCCTCGAACCGTGGGGGTTGGTCGAGGCGTGGATCGACGACCCGGACGGTGTCCGGATCCACCTGGTCGAGGTCCCGGCGGACCACCCGTTGCGCCGGGACACCCGGCCAGCCGGGATGCCCGCCGAGTAGGTTCGCGTCCATGACCGCGACCCATCGGGTGGAGCGCCTCGACCACGTGCAGCTGGCCATGCCCGCCGGTGCCGAGGACCGGGCCACCGCCTTCTACGAAAGCGTGCTGGGTATCCCCCGGGTGCCCAAGCCACCTGAACTCGCGGCCAGGGGCGGGTGCTGGTTCGAACGTGGCCACCTCCGGGTCCACCTCGGGGTGGACGAGGACTTCCGCCCGGCGCGAAAGGCACATCCGGCACTGGCCGTCAGCGGTATCGACGCCCTGTGCACGGCACTCGAGGCCGCCGGCCACCCGGTGCGCCGGGCCGAGGACGTCCCGGGCACACCCCAGTGGTACGTCGACGACCCCTTCGGCAACAGGATCGAGCTCGTCCCAGCTGATGCCTGACCAGGCCACCGCGTCCGCCCTGGCCGCCGAGTTCGACGCGGGGCGGACCGCCTAGGGACGAGGTCGGGCGCCGGTGATCCGGTTGGCGGCGTCCAGACCCGACAGGAAGGCACCTTCGACCCGGGGGCCCCCGAAGGCGTCCCCGGCGAGCACCAGCCCCGGCGCCACCTCGAGGGAGCGCTCGGCCACGACGTCGACCGGGGTGGCGTAGCGCCAGCGGTGCAGGCGGCTCGCCACGACACGGGTCCCACCGAGCCACGACCGGGCCGCCTCCAGCAGCTCGGTCGCCACCACGTCGGGTGCCTCGTCCCACCTGGCTGCCGCCACCTCGGCCGTCGTGTGCAGGGTCACCGTGGTCGACGACGAGACACCCTTGGCCCGGTTGTCCCCCACCCACGACCACACCGGGTCTCCGACCGGCTGGACCCCTCCCGGGGTGGGCACCGACGAAGGACCGTCGAGCGCCACCACCAGCGACAGCGTGGCGTCGTAGGCGATGGCCGGCAGTTGCGCCACCTCGGCCAGGAGTGCCGCCGACTGCGGGACCGGACTCGTCACCACGACCGCATCCGCCCGAAGGGAGCCTCCCGGTCGTCCGTGCGCGGTCGGCCAGGTCGCCTCCCATCCGCCGTCGACCGGTCGGAGGGATCCCACGTGGGTCGACTGGCGGACGTCGAGACCCCCGGCGAGGGCACCAGGGAGCCCGGCCATCCCACCGGGCACCACGAACCGGGGGTGTCCGTCGTCGGTGCCGAACCCCCGGCACCATTCGACGACCAGGTCCTCGGCCACCCAGACGTCGACCAGCGCACCGAATTCCGGGCTGCGCACCGTGAAGAACTGGGCGCCGTGGTCGGCTCGCGCCCCACCTGCCAGGTGGGCGGTCGCCATCCGTCCGCCCGGACGCCGTCCCTTGTCGAGGACCACCACCTCCCGGCCCGCGTCGGTGAGCGCACGGGCCGCGGTCAGGCCGGCCATGCCGGACCCGAGGACCAGCACCCGCACCGGGGACGACCTCAGGAGCCGGAGGGCTCGACCTCGGCTCGGATGGCCTCGAGTGTCGTCCGCATGCCCTCACGGTTGGTCCGGCCACGGGCCCAGCCGAGCAGCCCCCAGTAGATCTTCATGGGTAGCGTGTCGGGGAGGCGGAAGTACTCGGTGACGTCGGACCCGCCGTCCGCACCGGTGATGCGGTAGCCCCAGGTGTTCATGACCCGGTCACCCTGGACGACATCGAACGAGAATTCGCTCCCGGGCACCGAGGCGGTCACCACACAGGTGGTCCAGTAGGTCGGTCCCTTGCCGTTGCGCTTGACGTGGCCCCGGAACTTGGCGCCGACCGCAGGACCCTTGGCCCCGTCCAGCCATTCTGCTTCGAAGGTCTCCGGGCTGTAGCTGCCGATACGCGTGACGTCACTGAGCAGATCCCAGACCTCGTCGGGGGAGGCACTCATGTGGACGGTCACCGAGTCGTGCATGCGGCCACCCTAGAGGGCATGGTCCAGGACCGTGCCGGACGGGTCGGGTCGCCGCTCCGGTGCGGGCATCGGTCAGAGCAGGAGGTCGGTCAGGGCAGGAGGTCGGCCACGTCATTGCGCTCGGCCTCGAGCTCCTCGGTGGTGACGCGGATCCGATCGCTGGCGAACTCGTCGTGGCTCAGGCCCTCGACGACCGTCCAGCCGCCCTGGCCGTTGGTGCGGACGGGGAACCCGAACTGCAGACCCTGGGGAACGCCGTACTCGCCGGAGGAGACGACGGCCAACGAGGTCCAGTCGTCACCGACGGTGCCGTTGTGGATGGCGGCTACCGAGTCGATGGCCGCCGACGCGGCCGATGCGGCCGAGGACAGACCCCGGGCCTCGATGATGGCGGCCCCGCGCTTCTGCACGGTGGTGATGAAGTCGCCCTGCAGCCAGGCCGTGTCGTCGATGACCTCGCCGGCCGGCTTGCCGTCGATGCGGGCGTTGGCGAAGTCCGGGAACTGGGTGGCCGAGTGGTTGCCCCAGATGGCCAGATTGGTGACCGAGGCGACCGGCACGCCGGCCTTCTTCGCCAGCTGGCTCTTGGCACGGTTCTCGTCGAGACGGGTCATGGCGAACCACCGGTCGGCCGGTACCTCGGGTGCGTTCGACCGGGCGATCAGGCAGTTGGTGTTGCACGGGTTACCCACCACCAGCACCCGGACGTCGGAGGCGGCGTTGTTGGCGATGGCCTGTCCCTGGGGTCCGAAGATCCCGCCGTTCACGGTCAGCAGGTCGCCCCGCTCCATGCCGGCCTTGCGGGGGATGGAGCCGACCAGCAGCGCCCACGACGTGCCGTCGAAGGCGGTGTTGAGGTCGGTGGTGGTCACGATGTCGCTCACCAGCGGGTACGCGCCGTCGTCGATCTCCATCACCACGCCCTCGAGCGCCTTCATGCCCGGCTCGATCTCGAGGAGACGCAGGACCACCGGCTGGTCGGGGCCGAACAGGGCGCCCGAGGCGATCCGGAAGAGGAGGGAGTAGCCGATCTGGCCGGCGGCGCCCGTGACGGTGACGTGGATGGGTGGTTTGGCTGCCATGGCGCCGAGGCTACTGCCCACCTCGGAGGCCGGTCTAACCGGCGGCGGGACCTGTTCCGGCAGCCCGGGCTCGGTAGCCTCTCGGGGGTGGAGAGTCCCTTCGGCGTGCCCATCGGCTTCGGGGTCGGCACCGGCGTCACCCGGGTGTCCACGGTCCGTGACCAGGCAATCTGGGCGGATGAGGCGGGATTCTCCAGCATCTGGGTCTCACAGATCCTCGGGGTCGATCCGATCGTGGCGGTGGCGGCCGTCGCCGCGGACGCACCGGGTCTCGCGGGATTGGGGACGTCGGTCGTCCCGTTGGCAGGTCGCCATCCCCTCGCGCTGGCCGCAGGGGCCCGGACCGCCCAGGACGCCACCGGCGGCCGGTTCACCCTGGGGGTCGGTCCATCGCACGCCATGGTGACCGAGGGGTTCTACGGCGAGTCGTACGAGCGGGCTTTCTCGCGCACGGAGGAGTTCCTGGAGGCACTGGTCCCCCTCCTGCGCGGCGAGCTCTGCGACGTCACCGGCGAGCAGATCGAAGCCCATGGCTGGCTCACCATCGAGTCCGAGCCGGTCCCGCTGCTGCTGGCGGCGCTGGGTCCGCGGATGCTGGATCTGGCCGGACGGACGGCCGACGGGACGACGGTGGGTTCGTGCGGTCCGAGGACGATCGCCCGGCACATCGCGCCGGTCCTCGGGGCGGCGGCCGACGCCGCCGGCCGGCCCCCGCCCCGCATCCAGGCCATGGTGTCCGTCGCCGTGACCGACGACCCCGACGGCATCCGCCGTGAGGCGGAGGCGTCCGACCAGCTCTACGCGTCCCTGCCCAGCTACCGGCGGGTACTCGATCTCGAGGGCGTCGCCACCGGGGCGGACCTGGTCCTGGCCGGGTCGCTCGACCTGATCGCCGAGGGGCTGGCCCGGTACGTGGCGGCCGGGGCCACGGAACTCCGCATCGGGATCGGCACGGCGGACCCGGCGGTCGTGGACGCCACCCGGGCCGGCCTGTCAGCCCTGCTGTCCGGGTGAGTCCCGGACGGTACCGAACGGGCGGGAACCGACCGGCTTACGACTGCCCGAGTCCCAGGGCCGAGTAGATCTCGCGGGTCGCGCTCGAACGGTTCAGCGTGTAGAAGTGCAGCCCCGGGACTCCGGCGTCCAGGAGCTGCTGGCACAGCTCGGTGGCGCAGGCCACACCTTCGCGGCGAACCGCCTCGGCACCACCACGGGCATCGGCCGCCTGGAGCCGCTCCACCATCCAGGTCGGAACGGCGGCGCCCATGCGGGCCATCCCCGGCACGGAGCTGAGCCGTTCGACCGGCATGATCCCCGGCAGCACCGGCTTGGTCACGCCACGTTCGGCCAGGTCGTTCACCAGGGACGTGTAGTCGGCCGCCTCGAAGAAGAACTGGGTGACGGCGAAGTCGGCCATCGCCAGCTTCATCGCCAGGTGATCACGGTCACTGGGTAGGTCGGCCGAGAGCGGGTGACCGGTCGGCTGGGCGGCCACCCCGATGGAGAAGCCACCGATCGCCCGGGCCAGCTCGACCAGATCGGAGGCGTGGGCGAGCTCACCCGTGCCGGCCTCGGGATCCGTCGGAGGATCTCCGCCCAGGGCCATCAGGTTGTCGATGCCGGACCGACGCAGCTCGACGAGGATCTCCGCCAGCTCGAGGCGGGTGTGGGCCACACAGATGAGGTGGGCCATCGGCACGAGGTTGGTGGTCCGTAGCATGCCGGTCACCAGGTCGACCGTCCTCCGCCGCGACTCGGCCCCGCCCCGGTAGGTGACCGACACGAACGACGGACTGAGCGGCTCGAGTTCGCGCAGCGTCGTCACCAGGGTCGCCTGCTCGGCATCGGTCTTCGGAGGGAAGAACTCGAACGAGTAGGTCTTGCCCTTCTCGAGCAGGTCGGCGATGCGGGTCATGGTCGGAACAGCCTACTTGCGGGGGTCGACCGACGACGAGGGAGGACCGGCGAACCGTGGCCGGCTGGGCTCGGTCCATCATCCGGCGGGACCTACCGGTGCCCTGTTCAGCGGGAGGTCGTGGCCGGAGCCACGTGGGACTGGAGCCTGGCCAGCGCACCCTGGAGCTCGGCGTCCCGATCGCGCCGGGCCTGGTCGGCCTGGGCCAACTGGACCCCGGTCGGCGCGGCGGCACCGTGGCGGAGCAGCCGGTCGGCCTCGATGGCGAAGGCCAGGCCACGCAACGCTCCGGCTGCGGTGGTGGCCGTGCCGCCTGCCGACGGGTCGGGGGCGGTGGAGCCGGCGCGGTCGAGGGCGACCGCGGCCTTCTCGGTCTGGACGGCGACCGCGCCGCGCAGTTCGGGGTCGTCGGCCACCGCCGAGGGGGACAGCAGCGCCTCACGGGCCAGTCGGGCATCACTCAGTGCCGGAGCGGCCCGGCGGCGCCACGCGTCCTCGGCAGTCTTCCGTCTACGGGACACCAGGAGGAGGATCACGCCGATGATGGCGAGCACCAGGACCACGATGAGGGCGATGAGGCCCCAGGGCGTCTTGGACGAGGTGGTCGTCGCCGGCACCGTCGTCGTGGTGGTCGTCGACGGACGGGTGGTGGTCGACGTGGTCGTCGACGGACGGGTGGTGGTCGAGGGCGTCGAGGTCGTGGTGGTCGGCGGCACCGTGGTCGTGGTGGTCGTCGGCGCCACGGTGGTGGTGGTCGTGTCGGGCACGGTGGTCGTGGTGGTGTCGACCAGCACGACGGACCGGGTGGGGAGCGCGGTCGCTCCTGCGGGGCCGGTCGTGGACAGGAGGAGACCGACCGAGAGCGCGACGCCGGCTGCGGTCGCCCGCACGGCGTGACCGGTGGGGATCACGCGTCCGTCCGTCCGTAGTCGTCCTCGAGTCGGACGATGTCGTCCTCGCCGAAGTAGTCGCCGTGCTGGACCTCGACGAACACCACAGGAGCGTCCGAGGCGTTCTCGATCCGGTGGTCGGTGCCGACGGGGATGTCGACGGCGTCCCCGGCCGACACCTCGTGGCGTTCACCGTTGAGGGTCACCACGGCGGTTCCGTGGACCATGAACCAGTGCTCGGAACGCCGGGCGTGCCGCTGGTAGCTGAGGCGCTTGCCCGGCAGCACCTCGATGCGCTTGACCTTGAACGTGGCCTCGTCGTCGAGCACCGTGTAGCCGCCCCAGGGACGCTGATCGGTCTCTCGTCCGGCGACATCGTGCGCAGGACCGGTCACGAGGCACGCTCGGCGGCTCGCACGGCGTTCTTCAGCAGCATGGCCCGGGTCATCGGCCCGACCCCCCCGATCCGCGGGGTGATCCACCCGGCGACCTCGGCCACAGCTTCATCGACATCGGACAGGAGCTTCCTTCCTTCCCACGAGGTTCCGGCACCGACCACCGCGGCGCCCGGCTTGATCATGTCAGGGGTGACGAGTCCCGCCCGTCCGGCGGCGGCCACCACCACGTCACCTTCGCGGACGAGGCCGGCGAAGTCCTCCACGCCGGTGTGCACCACCGTGACCGCGGCGTTGCAGCCGGGTCGCTTCATGGCGAGGAGCAGTGCCAGCGGGCGGCCGATGGTCAACCCGCGCCCGATGACCACCACGTGCTTGCCCTCGACGGGGACATCGTTGGCGTGGAGCAGCTCCACGATGCCGGCCGGTGTGCAGGGAAGCGGCCCGTTGGCACCCATCACCAGCCGACCCAGGTTGACCGGGTGCAGACCGTCCACGTCCTTCTCGGGGTCGACGGCCATCAGCGTGCGCTCCTCGTCCAGGCCGGCGGGCAGCGGTAGCTGCACCAGATAGGCGTGGACGGCCGGGTCGGCGTTGAACCGGGCGATGACGGCGTCGAGTTCGTCCTGGGAGACGTCGGCGGGCAGGTGCTGGTGCACGGAGGTGATCCCGACCTCGTCGCAGTCCGCATGCTTCATGGCCACGTAGCGCTCGCTCGGGCCGTCGTCGCCGACCAGCACCGTGCCGAGCCCCACCGTGATGCCGGCTCCCTTCAGCCGGGCCACCCGGTCGGTCACCTCGGCCCTTACACGTGCCGCCAGGAGCTCGCCGTCCAGCAGCGTCGCACTCATCCGTCAGCTCCCCGTGTCGATGCTCGTGTTCCCACAGCTCGTGTCACCACAGTTCGGCGTCCTGTCGTCGGTCGATGTCCCCGGTGGTGGCACATACCCCGGGCTCCGTCAGTGCCGGAAATGGCGCTCACCGCCCGCCATGACCATAGCGATCCCGGCGTCGTCGGCCGCTGCGACGATCACGTCGTCCTTGATCGACCCACCCGGTTGGACGATCGCCGTCACACCGGCATCGGCCAGGACCAGCATCCCGTCCGGGAACGGGAAGAACGCGTCGCTGGCAGCCGCCCCGCCCCGCGCCCGGTCCCCCGCCTTGCCCACCGCGATCTCGGCGGCCACCACCCGGGACTGTTGGCCGGCTCCCACGCCGACGGCCTGGGTGCCGGTCACGATGGCGATGGCGTTCGACGTGGTCCGGGCACACACCTTCCAGGCGACCTCCAGGTCCCGCCACTCGTCGGGGGTCGGCTGACGCTTGGTGACGACCTCCCAGGACGAGGGGTCGACCAGGAACCGGTCGGCGTCCTGGACCAGCACGCTGGCTCCCAGGAACCGGTACTGGCGGACCAGGGGTTCAGGTGCCGGCGCGGACAGCAGGCGGGTGGCCTTGCGCTTGGACGACAGCTGCTCCAGCGCATCGTCGTCGTAGGCGGGGGCGATGATGACGTCCGCCTGGGGCCCTTCCCTGATGGCTTCGGCCACGGCCGAGGTGACCCGCCCACCGATGGCCACGATGCCGCCGAAGGCGGACTGCTCGTCGCAGGCGAGGGCCAGCTCGTAGGCGCGGACCAGGTCGGCGTCGAGCGCCACCCCGCACGGGTTGGCGTGCTTGATGATGGCGACGGCCTGCCCGGTCTGCCCCGATGCGAGCTCGTGGACCAGCCGCCAGGCGGCGTCGGCGTCGAACACGTTGAGGTAGGAGAGCTCCTTGCCGCCGTACTGCACCACGTCGTCCCACCAGGAGTGCTGGCCGGCCACCCGGTAACGGGCACCGTGCTGGTGGGGATTCTCGCCGTACCGGAGCGATCCGGCCCGCTCCAGGGTGAGGTGGATCGACTCGGGCAGGAGGGTGCCCACGTCGAGCTCGGAGGCCTCGACGTCGTCGCCCTGGACCAGCGCCTCGTACTCGCGCTCGTCCAGCCATGCGACGATTGCCGCGTCGTAGCCGGCGGTGTGGGCGAAGGCCTGGCGGGCCAGCCGGCGGCGCGTCTCGAGCGACACCGAGCCGTTGCTCCGCAGCTCGTCCAGGAGCGGGGCGTAGTCCTCCGGGTCGACCACCACGGCCACGTGGTCGTGGTTCTTGGCGGCCGCCCGCACCATGGTCGGGCCACCCACGTCGATGAGTTCGATCGACGGATCGGACGAGAAGGGATAGAGGTTGCACACCACCAGGTCGATGAGGCCGATGCCGAGACGGTCCAGTGCGTCGAGGTGGTCGGACTTGGAACGGTCGGCGAGGATGCCGCCGTGGATCACCGGGTGCAGGGTCTTGACCCGTCCGCCCAGCATCTCGGGTGCCCCGGTGAGGTCGGCCACCTCCACGTGGTCGATACCGGCCGAGGTCAGCGCTGCCGACGTGCCGCCGCTCGAGATCAGCTCCCAGCCCAGCGCGGTGAGCCCGCGGGCGAACTCTTCGATCCCGGTCTTGTCGTAGACGGACAGCAGTGCCTTCATGGGGTGGTCTCCTCCGTTGCGTGCGGCTCGTATGTCGGTCCCCCACCTACGGCCTGGGACGCCAGGTCGTCGATGAAGGCCCGGATGGTGGCCGGATAGAGCGTCCGCTCCACCGATTTGATGCGTTCGTGAAGGGTGGCCTCGGTATCGTCCGCCAGGATGGCCACCCGGGCCTGGGCCAGGATCGGGCCGGTGTCCATCTCCAGCTGTGCCACGTGGACGGTGGTCCCCGTCTCGGGCAGACCGGCGGCCAGTGCGTCGTGCACCGCGTGCCACCCCGGGAAGTCCGGGAGCAGCGCCGGATGGGTGTTGAGGATGCGGCCGGGGAACGCGTCGTGGACCGGTTGCGCCAGTACGGTACCGAAACCGGCCATCACCACCACGTCGATGTCCGCCGCCACCAGTACGTCGGCCACCGCACGGGTGTAGTCCTCACGGTCGAAGCCCGTGCCGAACCCCCCGAAGTCCGCCCGGTCGACCAGGACCGCGGGGACCCCGGCGTCGTCCGCCACCTGGAGTGCCCGGCACGGCCGGTCGGCGGCCACCAGGCGCACGGGGAGGTCGGTCTCGAGGATCGCCTCCAGGATGGTGCCGCTACCGGATGCCAGCACACCGATCCGGACAGGGGTCCGTTCGGGGTCTGGTGTCGGTCCGGAGGCCACGGCCGCACGCTACCAGCGCCCTGCACCACGGGTTCCTGGGCGAGGGCGCGGTCGGTACCCGCAACGCCGGCGCCGCGCCGTCGGGAACGGGCCGGGCACGAGGTGCCCGGGTGATACCGCCCGTTCGGCCTGCCCACCGAACTGGGCTCGGTATCACCCGGTCCCCCCTGCCCAGGGGAAGCCCCTCGTGAATGAGTCATCGGCGCGGGCATCGCGCAACCGAAGGGTTCGCTGCCCTCTGAAACGATCTTGCAACCAAAGTCACCTCCCGATGGGACCTTCGACCCGGAGCGGGCCCAACCCGCATCGCCCGTGCCGCGCCGGCCGTGCGCCCGGTGCCGGGGGGATCGCGAGGGCGTGGTCAGGTCGAGGGGTGCGCCAGCGCGTCGAGGGCCGCACCGTCGAAGTGCTCCAGTGACGGGAGCACCAGGTCACAGAACCCCCAGCGCGGCGAGTCCAGG
>Ga0302196_10004681_pt1 | contig 12347 bp, 12 predicted proteins | sample II_Bog_N1_3_FD_198794 | JGI IMG/M metagenome (GOLD analysis project Ga0302196, IMG submission 198794) | Peat permafrost microbial communities from Stordalen Mire near Abisko, Sweden - II_Bog_N1_3 | ecosystem: Environmental > Terrestrial > Soil > Wetlands > Peat | place: Sweden: Abisko...
GTCGTGCGCGGCGATGAACTCGCGCACCGACTTCGGGAACGGGAAGGCACGCAGGCGCATCGCGTCGATGTGCACGTCCTCGTCGTCCAGCACGTCCAGCGCCTCGTTCATGGCGGCGCTGGTCGACCCGAAATGGATCACGCCGACGCGCGTAGGTTGCGCGGCCGGGCGCAGCACGGGTTGCGGCACGAGCTCGGCCGCGGTCTGGAACTTGCGCTGCAGCCGCTCCATGTTGTAGATGTAGTCGGCGCCCTTCTCGGAGTAGCGCGCGTACGGATCGCGCGTGGTGCCGCGCGTGAAGAAGGCGCCCTTGGTGGGGTGGGTGCCGGGCAGCGTGCGCCAGGGGATGCCGTCGCCGTCGACGTCCTTGTAGCGGCCGAAGTTCGCGCCGGCCTCGAGCTCCGCGGCGCTCATCACCTTGCCGCGGTCGTAGTCGCGTGCCGCGTCCCATTCGAACGGGCGGCACAGGCGCTGGTTCATGCCGATGTCGAGGTCGGTCATGACGAAGATCGGCGTCTGCAGGCGGTCGGCCAGGTCGAGCGCCGCGGCTGCGTGCACGAAGCACTCGTGCGGGTCTTCGGGGAACAGCAGCACGTGCTTGGTGTCGCCGTGCGACGCGTAGGCGCACGCGAGCAGGTCGGATTGCTGCGTGCGCGTGGGCATGCCGGTGGACGGGCCGCCGCGCTGGACGTCGATGATCGTCACCGGGATCTCGGCGAAGTAGGCCAGGCCGATGAACTCGGTCATCAGCGAGATGCCGGGTCCGGACGTCGCGGTGAATGCGCGGGCGCCGTTCCAGCCTGCGCCCACCACCACGCCGATGGAGGCGAGCTCGTCCTCGGCCTGGACGATGGCGAACCGATGCTGGCCCGTCTCCGGATCGACGCGGAACTTCTCGCAGTATCTCTGGAACGCCTCCGGTACCGAGGACGACGGCGTGATCGGATACCACGCGGCCACCGTCGCGCCGCCGTAGAGGCAGCCGAGCGCGATGGCCGAGTTGCCGTCGGTGAAGATCTGGTCACCGACGCGGTCCGAGCGCTTCACGCGGATGCCCAGCGGGTGCGCGATGTTCTGCAGCACGAAGTCGCGCCCCATGTGCAGCGCCTGGATGTTCGAATCGAGCAGCCGCTCCTTGCCCTTGTACTGCTCGGCGAAGAGGCGCTCGAAGACGACCGCGTCCATGTCCAGCAGCGCCGACAGCGCGCCCACGTAGATGATGTTCTTGAACAGCTGGCGCTGGCGCGCGTCCGCATAGGCCGTGTTGGCGATCTCGGTGAGCGGCACGCCGATCACCTGGACGTCGTCGCGGAAGCGCGACGGCGGCATGGGGCGCGTGCTGTCGTAGAACAGATAGCCGCCCGACTCGATCTCGGCCACGTCCGCCTCCCAGGTCTGCGGATTCATGGCCACCATCATGTCGACGCCGCCGCGCCGGCCGGTGTAGCCCTTCTCGCTGATGCGGGCCTCGTACCAGGTCGGCAGGCCCTGGATGTTGCTGGGAAAGATGTTGCGCGGGCTCACCGGCACGCCCATGCGCATCACGGCCTTGGCGAACAGCTCGTTGGCCGACGCCGAGCCGGAGCCGTTCACGTTGGCGAACTTGATGACGAAATCGTTGACGGCCTGGATCGTCTTCATGCGGTCTCCGTCGCGGTTCGGGCGTCGCGGCAACGCGGGCCGGCCTGGGTGAGGGTGAGCGAGAACTTCTGCATGTCCCAGGCACCGGTCGGGCAGCGCTCGGCGCACAGGCCGCAGTGCAGGCAGACGTCCTCGTCCTTGACCATCACGCGGCCGGTCTTCAGCTCCCGCGAGACGTAGAGATCCTGCGCGAAATCGAGGGCGGGTGCCTTCAGGCGCGTGCGCAGGTCGGCTTCGTCGCCCGCCCACGTGAACGTGATGCTGTCCATCGGGCAGATGTCCATGCAGGCGTCGCACTCGATGCAGGTGTCGCGGTTGAACACCGTCTGCACGTCGCAGTTCAGGCAGCGGCTGGCTTCCTTGAACGCGGTGGCGGCGTCGAAGCCGAGTTCCACCTCCACGCGGATGTCGGCCAGCGCGCGCTCCGCGGCGGCCCAGGGCACCTTGAAGCGCGTGTCGACCGACACGTCGTTGTGATAGCTCCACTCGTGGATGCCCATCTTCTGCGACATCAGCGTGCTCATCGGCGGCGGCCGATGGCGCACGTCCTCGCCGTGCAGGAAACGATCGATCGACACCGCCGCTTCGTGCCCGTGCGCCACCGCGGAGATGATGTTCTTCGGCCCGAACGCGGCGTCGCCACCGAAGAAGACCCGCGGCAGCGACGACTGGAAGGTCTCGGGGGCCAGCAGCGGCAGGCCGTGGCGGTCGAACTCGATGCCGCATCCGGCCTCGATCCACGGGAAGGCGTTCTCCTGGCCCACGGCCACGAGCACGGTGTCGCAAGGCACGAACACGTCCGGCGCGCCGGTGGGCACCAGCTCGCGGTGGCCTTGCGCATCGAGGCGGGCGGCGACGCGCTCGAAGGTCATCCCGGTGAGCTTGCCGTCCACGTGCTCGAAGGCCTTGGGAACATGGAAGTCGAGGATCGGAATGCCCTCGTGCATCGCGTCTTCCTTCTCCCACGGCGAGGCCTTCATCTCGGCGAAGCCGCTGCGCACGATCACCGTCACCTCACGGCCGCCGAGGCGGCGTGCCGATCGGCAGCAATCCATCGCGGTGTTGCCGCCGCCCAGCACGATCACGCGCTCGCCCACGCTCGTGATGTGGCCGAACGAGACCGACGCCAGCCAGTCGATGCCGATGTGGATGTTCTCCGCGGCCTCCTGGCGGCCCGGCAGGACGAGGTTGCGCCCGCGCGGCGCGCCGCAGCCGACGAAGATGGCGTCGTAGCCCTGCTCGAGCAACGCCGTCATCGACGCGATGCGCCGGCCGGATTCGAACCTGACGCCGAGATCGAGGATGTAGCCCGTCTCCTCGTCGATCACCGATTCGGGCAGGCGGAAGTGCGGGATCTGCGTGCGCATGAAGCCGCCCGCCCTGGCCTCGCCGTCGAACACGGTCACGTCGTAGCCCCAGGGCACCAGGTCGCGCGCCACGGTCAGCGAGGCCGGCCCGGCGCCGACGCAGGCCACGCGCTTGCCGTTGGGCGGCGCGATGGCGGGCATGCGGGCGCGCACGTCACCCTTGTTATCGGCGGCCACGCGCTTGAGGCGGCAGATGGCCACCGGTTCGGGCTTCTCGCGATTGCTCTCCTCCACGCGACCGCGCCGGCAGGCCGGCTCGCAGGGCCTGTCGCAGGTGCGCCCGAGGATGCCGGGGAAGACGTTGGAGACCCAGTTGATCATGTAGGCGTCGCTGTAGCGACCCTGGCCGATCAGCCGGATGTATTCGGGCACGGGCGTGTGGGCCGGACAGGCCCACTGGCAGTCGACGACTTTGTGGAAGTAGGCGGGAGAGGCACTGTTGGCGAGTTGCACTTTTCAGTCTCCTTGGCCTGCGCGAGGTGCGGATCCACCGGTTCAGGCCCTGCAAGTCTAGGCCGATCGCGGCCGCTTGGAACGGGGGCGAAGCCCCTTGACGATCCGGGTTGATTCAAGGCAAACCGCCGCGCGTCCGGCGGCGTATAAAGGCCATATCCGCTGTCCAGGAGCACGCGATGAATGTCAAAGCCACCGACACCGACCTCGCCGAGCTGGATGCCCAGCACCGCCAGATCCGCGATCACCTGGATCGCCTGGCCGCACTCGCCAGCCGGGTGCAGTCAGAAGACCTGGGAGCGGAGATCCGCGCCGAAGCCTGCGCGATCGAGGCCTTCTTCTCCGGAACGATGCGCCAGCACCATCGCCTCGAGGAGACGATCGTGTTTCCGCCGCTGCTCGACAGCGGCGATGCCGAGCTGGTCACGGCCGTGCTCACGCTGCAGCAGGACCACGGCTGGATCGAGGCGAACCTGATCGAGCTCGCACCCCAGCTGCGCGCCATCGCGCAAGGCAACCACTGGGTCGAGCCGGCCGAATTCCTGCACACCGCCGAGGTCTTCCTCGAGCTGTGCTACGGCCATGCCGCCCTCGAGGAGGTTCTGATCGGTCCACAAGCCCGGGCCCGGCGGGAAGCCGTGCAAGCCACGGAGCCCGCGCAGGCGGCCGGTACCACGCCCTGACGTGTTCGTGATCGCCACCTGACGGTGTCACGGCCGATAGCGCAGCGCCTCGACCACCACCGACAGCGCCCGCGAGTATTCGCGCCGGCTCGGATAGAAGATGTGCAGGCCGGGGAAGATCGGAAACCAGTCCTCCAGCACCCACTGCAGGCGGCCGGCGTCCACGTGCGCTTGCGCCAGGTCTTCCGGCAGGTAGGCCAGTCCGAAGCCGTCGAGTGCGGCGCGCAGCTTCTGGTAGGTGCTGTTGACCGTGACCTGCCCGTCGACGCGCACCTGCATCTCGCGCTTGCCCTTCTTCAATTCCCAGGCGTAGAGGCCGCCGCGCGTGGGCAGGCGCAGGTTGATGCAGTTGTGCTTGAGCAGATCCTGCGGCTTGCTTGCCGCAGGGGACCTGGCGAGGTAGGACGGCGCGCCGACGATGGCGAAGCGCCGATCGGGCGCGATGCGCACGGCGATCATGTCCTTGGCCACCTGGTCGCCGCCGCGTACGCCGATGTCGAAGCGCTCGGCGACGATGTCGACGAGGCCGTAGTCGATCACCATCTCGATCTTGAGCTGCGGATGGTCGGGCAGTACCTTGGCCAGTCGCGGCCACAGCACGGTGTCGGCCGCGTAGTCGGTGGTCGTGATGCGGATCGTGCCGGCAGGCTCGTCGCGCAATTCGCGCAGCGCGGCCAGTTCGTCGTCGATTTCGTCGAAGCGCGGCGCCACCGTCTGCAGCAGGCGTTCGCCAGCCTCCGTGGGGGCCACGCTGCGCGTGGTCCGGCTCAGCAGGCGCAGGCCCAGGCGCGTCTCCAGCGTGCGCATCGTGTGGCTGAGCGCGGACGGCGACACCCCCAGCTTCGCGGCCGCGCGCGTGAAGCTGCGCTCCTGCGCGACGGCCACGAACGCGACCAGGTCGTTGATGTTCTCGCGCTTCATTCGTGAATTCCTCTCAACAAAGCATCCCGATTCTGGCATCTAGTCGGCACGCCGTTCGCTGCCTAAAGTTGATCCCATCGAAACAGGAGAGTCGACATGAGCACGCCCGCCATCGCTACCGCCGCCCGCAAGGCCTTCGGCGACATCGCCCCGAAGCTGGCCGAATTGTCCGACGAGGTGCTGTTCGGCGACGTGTGGGAGCGCCCGCAACTGTCCAGGCGCGACCGCAGCCTCGTCACCTGCGCGGCGCTCGTCGCGCTCGGCAAGACCGAACAGATGGGCTTCCACTTTCCACGCGCGATCGAGAACGGCGTCACCGCAGACGAGCTCGTCGAAATGATCACGCACATGGCCTTCTACGCGGGCTGGCCGAATGCCATGTCCGCCGTGACGAAGGCGCGCGAACTCGGCCTGGCGGCCGCAAAGGAATGAACATGGACTACGCAAGACTCGGCCGCAGCGGCCTGAAGGTGTCGCCGATCTGCCTTGGCGCGATGATGTTCGGCGGCCCCACCGACGAGGCGACGTCGGTGCGCATCGTCGACAGCGCCCGCGAGGCCGGCGTGAACTTCGTCGACACCGCCGACGCCTACGGCGCCGGCAAGTCCGAGGAGATCGTCGGCCGTGCCGTGCGAGCGGATCGCGACCGCTGGGTGCTCGCCACCAAGGTCGGCTACCCGGCCGGCGCGCCGTTCGCGACGGGCGCCGACCTGTCGCGCAAGTACGTGATGCACGCCGCCGAAGCCAGCCTGCGGCGCCTGGGCACCGACTACATCGACCTCTACTACCTGCACCACGACGACGCCGGCACGCCGCTGGAAGAGACCGTGCGCGCGCTGGCCGACCTGGTGCGCCAGGGCAAGATTCGCTACATCGGCCTGTCCAATTTCCACGCCTGGCGCGTGGCCGAGGTGGTGCGCCTGTGCGAGCAGGCGGGCATCGATCGGCCGGCCGCCGTCGAGCCGCTGTACAACGCGATGAACCGGCAGGTCGAGGCGGAACTGCTGCCCGCGTGCAGACACTTCGGCCTCGGCGTGGTGCCGTACAGCCCGCTCGCACGCGGCATCCTGTCGGGCAAGTACGCCAGCGTGGACAAGCTCCCCGAAGGCAGCCGCGCCGCGCGCCAGGACAAGCGCATGCTGCAGACCGAGCTGCGCCCGGAGTCGATCGCGCTGGCGCAGCGCATCAAGGCGCACGCCGAGGCCCATGGCAGCACCGCCTCGCACTTCGCGATCAACTGGGTGCTGAACAACGAGCTGGTGACGTCTGTGATCGCGGGGCCGCGCACCTTCGAGCAATGGACCGACTACCTGGCCGCGCTGGCGACGCCGTTCACGGCCGCCGACGAAGCGCTGGTGGCCGGCCTCGTGCCGGCGGGGCACTCGTCGACGCCCGGCTTCACCGATCCCCAATACCCGGTCACCGGACGCGTCGTGCCCGCCGCGTTCAAGCCATAAGGACAACGGCGCATGAGCAACAACATCGAAGGCAAGGTCGTCGTCATCACCGGCGCGAGCAGCGGACTCGGCGAGGCCACCGCGCGGATGCTGTGCGCGCAGGGCGCCATCGTGGTGCTGGGCGCGCGCCGCGTCGACCGCATCGTGGCGCTGGCCGACGAGCTGGTGCGCGGCGGCGGCCAGGCGCTGGCGCTGCAGACCGACGTCACGCGCAGCGCCGACGTCCAGCGGCTGGTGGACGGCGCGGTCGAGAAGTACGGCCGCATCGACGTGATGATCAACAACGCCGGCCTGATGCCCAGCTCGCCGCTGGAGCGGCTCAAGATAGCCGACTGGGATCGCATGATCGACGTCAACATCAAGGGCGTGCTGTACGGCATCGCCGCGGCGCTGCCGTACATGCAGGCGCACAAGTCCGGCCACATCGTCAACGTGTCGTCGGTGGCAGGCCACAAGGTGCGCGCCGGCACGGCGGTGTACTCGGCCACCAAGCATGCGGTGCGCGTGCTCACCGAAGGCCTGCGCCAGGAGGTGAAGGCGTACAACATCCGCACCACCATCGTGTCGCCGGGCGCGGTGGCCACGGAGCTGCCGGACAGCGTCACCGAGACCGACGTGCAGGCCGGCGTCAAGGCGTTCTACGAGATCGCGATCCCTGCCGACGCGTTCGCGCGCGCCGTCGTGTACGCGCTGAGCCAGCCGGACGACGTGGACATCAACGAGATCCTGTTCCGGCCGACCAGGCAGGAGTATTGATCTCCCGGCGACCCGGTTCGACCGCTGTCCGCGGAGGTTCAGACTGTCTTTGGTTTCATCATCCGGGTCATCTGCCGGAACATGAACTCGGGCGCCATGCGGCTCATCGCCTTCAGCACGTTGGCCAGGCCGGGCCGGATCTCGTCGCGGCCGCGCTCGATGCCGGCGATCGCCTGGCTCGCCAGGGCCTCGACGGACATGCCCTTGGACCCCTTCAGCTCGGCCTCGAACTCAGTGCGCATCAGGCGCGTCTCGACCGGCGGCGGCGCGATCTCGAACACCCGCATGCCGCTGTCCGCGAGCTGCACACGCAAGGCGCGGGTGTAGGCGTGCAAGGCCGACTTGGCCGCGCTGTAGACGGGTGAGATCGCCAGCGGCACGAAGGCCAGTCCGGAGCTCACGTTGACGATCGCGGCCTCGCCTCGGGCGCGCAGGTGCGGCAGGAACTGTTGCACCATCTGCAGCGGCCCACGCAGGTTCACGTCGATCTCGCGCGTGACGTCCGCCAGCGCATGCGGGCGCGTGAGGTCGAGGTTGCGCATGATGCCGGCGTTGTTCACGAGCACGTCCAGCGCCGGGAAGCGCGTCGTCACCTCGGTGTGCAGCGCCGCGATGGCCTGCGGGTCGGCCACGTCGCTCACGACGCCGTGCAGGCCGGGCAGGCGCCGCTGTGCGTCGGCGAGCCGTCGTGCGTCGCGCCCGGTGACGATCACCGTGTTGCCGCGTGCCAGCAACTGGCGCGCGAGTTCGAAGCCGATGCCGCTGGTGCCGCCGGTGATGAGGATGGTGCGTTGTCGGAGTTTCATGGAGGATTCGCAAAGGGGTTCTTGACGACCGGATTCTGGAAGTAATACTCTCCAATGGAAAGAAGGCACCCGAAAGTGCTGTACTTACCAAATAGAGAGTATTGAATGAAGACAACCCCGCCGACGATCGAAACACGCTTCACCCAGGCCGAGATCGCCCGTGCCCGCGCCTACGCGGTGAAGCGGCCCGCGGGCCCCGTCGATCCGCGCCTCGCCGCGCTGGTGCACGACCTCATCGACTGCGTGGCCGACAAGTGGACGATGCTGATCCTGGAAGTGCTCACGGAGCAGGCGCCGCTGCGTTTCAGCCGGCTGGCGGAAAAGGTGGCCGGCATCAGCCAGAAGATGCTGACGCAGACGGTGCGCCAGATGGAGCGCGACGGCCTGGTCACGCGCACCGTCTACCCGGTGGTGCCCCCGCACGTCGAGTACGAGCTGACACCGCTGGGCCTGACGTTGGGCGGCGCGTTCTGCGGCGTCTGGGTGTGGGCGTCGGACAACCTGAAGGCCGTGGAGAAGGCGCGCCAGGCGTTCGATGCGAAGGCCCCGCCGCGCTGAAGTACTCGATTCGGGCTGTCGCCCGGGCGGCTGTCGAAGTGCGCCGGGCCGCGTAAGCAATGCTGCAAACCTTCTTTCCCTCGGCGATTGCGAATGTCTAACCTGCAGTTCTGATGCCCATGGCCATCATTCACGCAGGAGACACCCATGTCCGCCCAACTCGCACCCACTGCCGAGGAAGAGATTCTCGAACTGTCGATCCGCGACGCCCACTTCGCGGGCCTGCCCTACGCCGGCAGCATCGCGCCGGCGGACGCCTGGACGCTGATCCAGGCCGGACGCGCCGTGCTCGTGGACGTGCGGACCGGTGAGGAGCGCAAGTTCGTCGGCTATGTCCCCGGCAGTCTTCATGTGGCCTGGGCCACGGGCACCAGCCTGACGCGCAACCCGCGTTTCCTGCGCGAGCTCGAGGCGAAGGTCGAGAAGGACGCCGTGGTGCTGCTCCTGTGCCGCAGCGGCAAGCGTTCGGCCCTGGCCGCCGAAGCCGCCACCCGGATCGGCTTCACCAGCGCCTTCAACGTGACGGAAGGCTTCGAAGGCGAGCTCGACGAGCAGCATCGACGTGGCGCGCTGGGCGGCTGGCGCGTGCGCGGCCTGCAATGGGTGCAGGACTGAGCAGGTGCAACAGGAAGTGGACGCAAGCATGAGCATCGACGACGAGACCCTGGCTGCCAGGAAACCGGCTGCGGCCGCCGAGGCGCATCTGGACACGGACGCTCACGACGCGTCGTTGGACCTGCGAGGCATCGTCGCCCGCTTGCGGCAGACGCGCGAACGCTGGCGCGTCTCGCAAGACCGCCCCCGCGAAACCAGCGGCCGCGAACTTCCGTCGCGCGAGGCGCTGGCCGACATCGTGGCCGGACTGCGCGGGGCGCTGTTTCCCATGCGACTCGGGCCGCCGGATCTGCGCCAGGAAAACGAGGACTACTTCGTCGGCCACACGCTCGACACCGTGCTCCATGCCTTGCTGGGACAGGTGCGGCTGGAACTGGGCCATCAATCGCGTTCGCGCGGCGAATGCGCCCTGGACATCGTGCGCGAATTCGGGGCAGCGTTGCCGGGCATTCGCGAACTGCTCGACACCGACGTGCTGGCCGCCTATCGCGGCGATCCGGCGGCGCGCAGCGTGGATGAAGTCCTGCTGTGCTATCCCGGCCTGCACGCGGTCATCCACCATCGACTCGCGCACCAGTTGCACGAGCTGGGCGTGCCGCTGCTGGCGCGCATCGTGGCGGAACTCGCCCATGGCGACACCGGCATCGACATCCACCCCGGAGCCCGGATCGGCTCGCACTTCTTCATCGACCACGGCACGGGGGTCGTGATCGGCGAGACGGCGGTGATCGGCCGCAACGTGCGCATCTACCAGGCCGTGACACTGGGCGCGAAGCGCTTCGCGGTCGACTCCGACGGGCAGTTGCAGAAGGGCGGCGCGCGACATCCGATCGTCGAGGACGACGTGGTGATCTACGCCGGGGCGACGGTGCTGGGCCGCGTGACGATCGGTCGCGGGGCGTCCATCGGCGGCAACGTCTGGCTCACGCACAGCGTGCCGGCCGGCAGCCGCATCGCGCAGGCGAACGCGCTCGACGACCGCGTGGTCGACGCCGCGGGAGTCGGCGGATGACGATCCTCGTCCGGCTCCCGTCCGAGCGTTTCGGCGCGGTGATCCGCCAACTGCGCAAATCGCACGGCTGGTCGCAAGAGCGGCTCGCCGCGGACGCCTGTCTCAACCGCTCCTACATGGGCGAGATCGAGCGGGCTCGCGCGATTCCCACCCTGGCCACCGCGGAGAAGCTGGCCCGGGCGCTGAAGGTGCCGTTGTCCGACCTCATCTCGCGTTGCGAATCCCCGGCGCCCGCCGGCCGGGTGGCGGATCTCGAGAACGCGGCCTGATTTGGTGGCTATACCCGGTTGAGCCGCGGCCGACGTGCCTGGATACTTCTTCCATCGTTTCTCGAATAAACAAGTTCATTTTTCGAATAGGACCTCGCTTCCATGGCAGCAGAACACTCGACTCACCCGATGGCCCTTGGCGACAACGCCGCAAGACAGCTTGCGAACGCCACCAAGACGACGCCGACGCTGTCGACGATCAGCCCGCGCTGGTTGACCCATCTGTTGCAATGGATCCCGGTCGAGGCCGGCATCTACCGCCTGAACACGGTCAAGAACCCGCAGGACGTCGAGGTGCTGTGCGCCAAGCGCGACGAAGCCGAGCTGCCGTCCACCTTCGTCGACTACGACGAGAAGCCGCGCGAATACTTCCTGAATGCGGTCAGCACGATCGTCGACGTCCACACACGCGTCTCCGACCTGTACAGCAGCCCGCACGACCAGATCAAGGAGCAACTGCGCCTGACGATCGAGACGATCAAGGAGCGCCAGGAAAGCGAGCTGATCAACAACCCGGACTACGGCCTGCTGGCCGCCTGTGCGGACGACCAGATCGTGTACACGCTCACCGGCGCGCCCACGCCCGATGACCTGGACGAGCTGCTGACCAAGGTCTGGAAGGAGCCGGCCTTCTTCCTGACGCACCCGCTGGCCATCGCCGCGTTCGGCCGCGAATGCACGCGCCGGGGCGTGCCGCCGCCCACCGTGAGCCTGTTCGGATCGCAGTTCCTGACGTGGCGCGGCATCCCGCTGATCCCGTCCGACAAGGTGCCGGTGGCCGACGGCAAGACCAAGATCATCCTGTTGCGCGTGGGCGAGAAGCGCCAGGGCGTGGTCGGCCTGTTCCAGCCGGGGCTGGCCGGCGAACAGAGCCCGGGCCTGTCCGTGCGCTTCATGGGCATCAACCGCAACGCGATCGCGTCGTACCTGATCTCCCTGTACTGCTCGCTGGCCGTGCACACGCCGGACGCGCTGGCCGTGCTCGACGGCGTCGAGGTCGGCAAGTACCACGAGTATCCGGACACCTACCGGTAAGCCGCGCGATGTCGACTCCTGATGTCGCGACCGGCGCGCCGCCGGCCGGCCTGCCCGATCTCGCCACGCTGAACCGTCTCGCGGGTGAATTCTTCAGTGCGTTGCCGGGCTCCTATTCGGCCGGTGGCGTGCCGGTGCCGTCCACGCCGCACCCGGCAGGCCTGACGCTGCCCCCCGGCTCCGCGGGGCCATCGACACCGGCCGCCGTGCCATTCGGCGCGCTGCCGCCGGGCGCGAACCTGGCGCCGACCTCGCCGCAATCGCCTGCCAATGCGGCGTCGTCGTTGCCCGCGCTCCGGCCGCACGCCGTGGCGCCCACCGGCGTGCCGGACCTGGCGGTCGAGGCGGCGCCGGCCTACGACAGTCGGCTCGGCGGCCCGGCCCTGGGCGTTCCGCAAGCCGCAGGCGCCTCGCCCACGCCGGCCGCCGCGCAGGCCCCGTACTACTTCCTGTCGGAGAGCGGCCCTCGGCGCGGCGGCGTCCCCGACGCGCCCGACATCGCACCGCCGCGCAACGACCGTCTCGACGCCGAAAGCTTCGGCCTTCCGGGCTCCGACGCGTTGCGCGCGTTGCTCGCCAGCGGCCCGAAACCGGCCGCTCCGGCGACTCCCGCAGCAGCCGCGACCGGGTTCTATTTCATCGAACCCGCCGCATCGACGGCGCCCCCGGTGTCGTCGCCCTCCGCACGACCGCCGTTCGACGTCAACGCCGTCCGGCGCGACTTCCCGATCCTGCGCGAACGCGTCAACGGACGTCCGCTGGTCTGGTTCGACA
>Ga0302196_10004688_pt1 | contig 12335 bp, 9 predicted proteins | sample II_Bog_N1_3_FD_198794 | JGI IMG/M metagenome (GOLD analysis project Ga0302196, IMG submission 198794) | Peat permafrost microbial communities from Stordalen Mire near Abisko, Sweden - II_Bog_N1_3 | ecosystem: Environmental > Terrestrial > Soil > Wetlands > Peat | place: Sweden: Abisko, Stordalen...
ACTGGTACGTCTGGAACGACGACGACCAGCGGTGGCCGGAAGCCCGGGTGGTCTTCGTCGATGTGGAGCGGTCCAACTGGGCCTACGACCCTGACCGCGGGCAGTACTACTGGCACCGCTTCTACGGTCATCAGCCCGATCTCAACTACGAGAACCCGGACGTGCAGGAAGCCATGCTGGACGTGGTCCGGTTCTGGCTCGACCTCGGGCTCGACGGGTTCCGACTCGACGCCGTCCCCTTCCTCTTTCAACAGGACGGCACGCCGGGGGAGAATCTGCCGGAGACCCACGCCTTCATCCGCCGGCTGCGCGCGGAACTCGACAAGCACTACCCCGGACGGATCCTGCTGGCCGAGGCCAATGGCTGGCCGGTGGACGTGGCCGACTACTTCGGCGACGGCGACGAGTGCCACCTCTGCTTCCACTTTCCGCTGATGCCCCGCCTCTTCATGGCTGTCCGACGTGAGCAGCGCTACCCGATCACCGAGATCCTGACGCAGACCCCGGCGGCGCCCGACGGCGCCCAGTGGGCGATCTTTCTCCGCAACCACGACGAACTCACCTTGGAGATGGTCTCCGACGAGGACCGCGACTACCTGTTCGCCGAGTATGCCAAGGACCCGCGGATGAAGCGCCACATGGGGATCGGTCGCCGGTTGGCACCCCTGCTCGACCGTGACCGCCGGCTCACCGAGCTGCTCAACTCGCTGATCCTGTCGCTGCCCGGCAGTCCCGTCCTCTACTACGGTGACGAGATCCAGATGGGTGACAACCTCTATCTGGGCGACCGTGACTCGGTGCGCACGCCCATGCAGTGGACCCCTGATCGCAACGGCGGGTTCAGCCGGGCTGACTTCGCCCAGCTGTATCTGCCGCCCCTGATGGACCCCGTGTACGGGTTCTCGGCCGTCAACGTGGAGGCCCAGCAACGCAACCCCAGCTCCTTCCTCCACTGGATGAAGCGGATGCTGGAGGTCCGTCGGCAGTTTTCGGTGTTCGGAACCGGGGAGTTCGAGGCGCTGCCGTGCGCCAATCCGTCGGTGCTGGCCTTTGTCCGCTCGGCACCGGGTGGCGATGTGGAGGACATCAACCCGGTGCTCTGCATCTACAACCTCAGCCGGTTCTCCCAGCCCGCCGAGCTGTATCTGGGCAGGTGGGCGGATCGGCAGCCGGTCGAGCTGTTGGGCAGGGTACCGTTTCCGGTAGTGGGCACCTCCCCGTATCCGGTGACCCTGGCGCCGTACGGGTTCCAGTGGTTTGAGCTGGTGGAGCCGTTGCAGACCCTGTCGGGCGAGCTGCTGCTGACCGCCGACGGCCTCCTGGACGGCAACCGGTGACGGTCCCCGAGTACCGGGGTACCCCGGTGGCACTTCCGGAGGACGCCTATCCGGCACTCCGCGAGTTGGTGGTGGCCTACGTCTCGCGCCGCGAGCGGTGGAGTCCGGATGGCTCGCCCACTGATCTCGAGGCGGAAGTGACCGCTTCGTCGGTGGTGATCCAGAGTGCCGACCAAGTGGCGGCCGGCCGGCCCGGGCTGGTGAGTGTGGTGGCCGACGTGCCCGGGGGATTGGTCGTGCATGCCGTGTTGGGACTCCGGTCGCCAGGGGATGAGGTCCAGTTCCTGGACGACGCCGACGAGGCCCCCTTGGGCATTCTCGAAGACGATCACGGCCTGGCGGTGGTGTTCGACGCCACGTCAGACGCTGAACTGGCCCTCTGCCTGTTGGACGTCGTCGGCGGCGACCTCGGATCCTTCGAACGGGTGCGGCGGGTGGCGGCTCCGGCCGACACCGCCACCCTGACCTTCGACGAGCGCCAGATGCTCACCGTCTTCGAGCAGATGCCGCAGGGACGGGGTCCCGATCCGGGGCTCGAGCTCCTGTTGGGACTGGACGGCGCCGGATTCAACCATCTTCTGGCCCCCGTCGCCCGTTGGCGTCGCGACGACACCGACCTCGGGGTCGTGCAGGAGTACGAAGCGGGCGCCACCGGTGGGTGGACCCTGGCCCTCACCTCGCTCCGTGACCTGTACGCCTCCGGCGGCGCCCCCGAGGCGGCGGGAGGTGACTTCGCCGCCGAGGCCCGGCGGCTGGGCACCATGACGGCCCGGATGCATCTCGGCTTCGACCAGGCGTTCGGCCGCACCATGGGTGACATCACCGCCTGGGTGGCGGCGGTGGAGGCCTCGGTGCGGGTGGTGGATCCCGAGCTCCTCGAAGACGACACCGTGTCCGCCCTCTTGGCCGACCTGCGCACTTCGGCCACCCGGTGCGCCGCCATCCGGACCCATGGGGACTTTCACCTCGGTCGGGTGTCGCGGAACGACATCGGCTGGTTGGTGCACGACTTCTCGCCGGGTGGCACCCCGGTCCTGACCGCCGGGGTGGTACCCAGCGATGGACCGGTCCGGCGGTCGCCGCTGGCCGACGTGGCTGACATGCTCTGGTCGTTCCACCACGTGGCCGACGTGGCCGCCACCGAACGCGATCCCACCGGCATGCTGGGCCTCCGCGAGCTGGCCCAAGCGTGGGAGATTCGCAATCGACGGGCGTTTCTGGCCGGCTACCTGGCCACGCCGGGTATCGGGGGCCTGGTACCGCCGGTCCGGGATGTGGTGCGGAAGCTGGCCGCCGCCTTTGAGCTGGAGCGCTCGGCTTCCAAGCTGGCCCTCCGCATCTGACGTCGGCGACCCGAACGGCTGCATCAGCGTCCGATGGTCCCTACGATGCGGTGATGCGCATCGGAATCCTGACCGGCGGGGGCGACTGCCCAGGGCTCAACGCGGTGATTCGGGCGGTGGTGGTGGGTGGAGCCAACCGATATGGCGACGAGTGTGTCGGGTTCCTCGACGGCTGGCGGGGCGTGCTCCAGAATGAGACCGTCCCCTTGGATCCCGATGCATGCCGAGCCATCCTCACCCGCGGTGGCACCATCCTCGGGTCATCACGGACCAATCCGTTCGCCACGCCCGAAGGGCCTGCACGGGCACTGGCTACCGTGGCAGAGCTGGGGCTGGACGCCGTGGTGGCCATCGGTGGTGACGACACCCTGGGTGCTGCCGACCGCCTCGCCACGCTGGGCTTCCCGGTGGTGGGGGTGCCGAAGACCATCGACAACGACCTGTCGGGGACCGAGGTCACCTTCGGCTTCGACACCGCCGTGCAGATCGCCACCGAGGCGATCGACCGGCTGCAGACCACCGCCGAGTCCCATCACCGGGTGATGGTCTGCGAGGTGATGGGCCGCACGGTGGGACATATCGCCGTCCACGCCGGTATGGCCGGCGGGGCTGCCGAGATCCTGATTCCCGAGGTCCCCTTCGATGTCGAGGAGGTCTGCGCCCGCCTCCAGGCGCGGCACACCGGGCCTCGGTTCTTCTCCACCGTAGTGGTGGCGGAGGGGGCCACTCCGGAGCAGGGCCAATCGGGAGTCGGCGCTTCGGAGGGGGTGACCGACCAGTTCGGCCACGCCCGCCTCGGCGGTATCGGCGCCTACCTGGCGGAGGAGATCGAGCGGATCACCGGCTTCGAGGCGCGGGCCACCGTGCTGGGGCACATTCAGAGGGGCGGGTCGCCCTCGGCGTTCGACCGGGTCTTGGCCACCCGGTTCGGGGCGGAGGCCATGCAGGCGGTGCATGACGGAGCGTTCGGCTCGATGGTGGCCCTCCAGGCCGGCTCCATCGTCAGGATCCCGTTGTCGGAGGCGGCCGGCCGGTCGAAGTCGGTGGATCCGGAGCTCTACCGGGTGGCCGGCCTCTTCCTCGGGTAGCTGTCGACCGGTGCCGGCCTAGGGCCGGCTGTCGGCCAGTGCCCCGACGGAGAGCAGTTCAGCCGCCGCTTCGGGGTTCACGATGTTGATCAGGACGCCGGTACCCAGCTCGAAACCGGCCACCGTGGTGAGCTTGGGGACCACGTGGACGTGCCAGTGGTAGGGCTCCGGCGCCCGGTAGGGGGCGGAGTGGAACACCAGGTTGTAGGCCACATCGCCCACCGCCTCCCGGAGGCTGCCCAACACTGTCTTGAGCGCCCGCCCCACCGCTTGCAGGTCGGCCGGTGGACTGTGGTGCAGGTGAGGACCGTGGGCCCGGGGGATCACCAGCATCTCGTAGGGTGACCCACTCCAGAACGGGCAGATGACCAGCACCCGCTCGTCGGCGTAGACCACCCGGTGGCCGACGTCCTCTTCGGCATCGGCGGCGGTACACAGCAGACAGCGACCGGCGAAGCGGGCGAAGCCTGCCTGCTCCTCCACCAGCTCACGGGGGACGAAGGACATGCCGAGCAGCTGGCCGTGGGGGTGCTCCAACGACGCACCGGCCTCCCGTCCGGAGTTGACGATGGCCTGGCTGTAACGAAGTCCAGGGACGCTGGAGTGCTCCTCGATGCGGTCCCGGATGGCGGTCATCACCACGCCGGTCTGCTCGTCACTGAGCATCGACCACGAGTTGTGATGGTCGGGAGAGAGGACCAACACCTCGTGGATGCCTCCGGCGGTGGCCTGGGTGAATACCGGGCCTCGATTGGTGACGACGAAGGGTCCGTCCCCCTCGAAGGCCGGGAAGAGATTGGGTACGACCCGGACCAGCCACCGTCCCTCAGGTCCGTAGGTCTCCAGCGCCGGTGGGGTGGACTCCTCGTTGCCCGGGCAGAACGGGCAAGGACGATCGGTGTCGGCTTGCACGGGAGCCATGGGAGCGAACGCCATGGGCCGGTGGGCCCGTTCGGTGCTGACCACGACCCATCGGCCGGTGAGGGGATCAAGGCGGAGCTGGTTCATCTGCAGGTGTCGGATCCCCTCAGTGGTCGGTGGGCTGCCTGGTCGGTGGTGGCACCGGGAGTGCAGAAGGACACCCCGGTGTATCGACGCGTACCTACCGTATCCTTAGAGATACCTGGGAACGAGTCATACCTGCTCCAAGGTACCAACCTCTGGGGACGGGTCAGCCCGCTGCCATCCCGACATCGCCGTGTGGGTCCGGTCGCGAGCCTGTGAGTGGCAGAATCCCCCGATGATCCCGGCGATGCTGGTGGCGGTGTCGTCCAACCGGGGAGCGGCCTACGACCTGGTCCTCCTCGCCCACGTGCTCACTGCCTTCGTGGGTTTCGGGGCGGTGGGGGTGGCGGGTATCTCCGCCCTGGCCCTGTCCCGCCGGGGGGCCTCCACCGAGTCGCTCCGCCGCTACTACCGACCCGGGGTGAACTGGGCCGGACGGATCCTCTTCGGTGTGCCGGTCCTCGGGGCGGTGCTGTTGGTGATGAGCCACGGCGCCTGGTCGTGGACCTCCGGATGGGTCACCTTCGGCCTGATCCTGTGGGCGGGAGCGGCCATGACCGCCGAAATGGTGCTGTGGCCCGCTGAGCGGGGACTCCAGCAGTTGGTGTCGTCGGACACGTTCGAACCGGAGCAGCACCGAGGATTGGCCTTACGAGTGGTCGGTGTGTCGGCAGGGTTGGTGGCGGTCTTCGTGGTGGCCACCGTGGTGATGGTGGCGAAGCCCTGAGGGGCTGGCACGGGTGGGTACGGCCCCGACGACAGGAGCCGCCGGCGGGCTCGGAGGGGTGACGGAGGAGGCCACCGTTCGCTCGGCTGGTTGCGTGCTCAGGGACCCTCGGGAATTGGAGGAATTCCAGCTGATGGGGTGGTGCGTACGCCGGCGCCAACTAGCGCCTGCCATACGGTCTCCATCGGCAACGCAGGTCTGACCGCCAGCTCGACGGATCCGTTGGTGTCGTGCCCCGAGATTCGGATGCATTCAGTTGCACCGACGGACGAGCCACCCCATCCGACCCGGTCGAGCCACATCGTCGATTCCCGAGCATCCAGATACCGGCCAGTGCTCATCATCCTGTCGAACGGCGAACCGAGCGACACCACGATCCCGTGCGTGCGTACGACCAACTGGGCGCCGGCCGGACTCTTGTACGTAACCCATCCGGCCCCATCCATCCCGATCGCCTTCTGGCGAACCAAAGCCCGGCTGGAGAAGGTCTGTGGTTGATGCAGGACCCAGTCCTTCAATGTGTGATTTCGGACCTCTCGCACCTGCAGGCGAATGAGGCCGAAGGCGATACCAGCAACGCACACGACCAGAAAGAGCAGCGGACCCCAGGTCACGGAGCCAGCATACGTTGGCGATCTGTCAGTTTGATGTGCCGGCGGTGAATGAGGCCAGTACCGCCCGGGCTTCGTCGACTCGGCCTTGGTGCACCAAGGGGGCCACCCGGTCGATGACCGGCAGCCACTCGAACGCCTCGGTGGACCGCCCGGACGCCTTCACCGACGAACGGGCCTCCTCGAGCAGTTCGGCCAGCACTGCCACGTCAGGTCCGATCGAATCCGCCACCCGGGTCCGGATCCACTGCGCCAGGGCGGGACTGGCCCCCCGGGTGGAAACCGCCACGGTGACCGGCCCCTGTCGGTGCACCGCCGGGAGGGTGAAGGTGCAGTGGTCGGGATCGTCGGCGCTGTTCACCCAGACACCGGCCGCCTCGGCGTCGGACGCCACCAAGCCGTCGACCTCGGGGAGGCCGGTGGCGGTCACCACCAACCGGTAGCCAGCCGCCTCCGGACTTCGATACCGGCGTCGCTCGATGGTCAGTGCTGCGGCCGGGTTGTCCCGGTCCGGAGTGACCATCCCGTCGATGGCCCCGACCACCTCGGGTGCCACCACCGTCACGTAGGCCTCGCACCCGAGGAGGCCCTCCACCTTGCGGGCCGCCACCGGGCCGCCACCGACCACCAGGCAGCGTCGGCCGGCGATCGCCAGCGAGACGGGATAGAGCCGGCTCGGAAGGGCCACGTCGGGGACGTCGGTCAGCGGTCGAAGTCGACGTCGAGCGCCGGACCGGCCAGCACCGGAAGGCCGATCATGCCGGCCGCCACCGTGGCGTTGGTGGCCGGGTCGATCAGGACGAAGCTGCCGGTGATCCGGTTCCGCTGATACGAGTCGACGGCGATCGGGGTGGCCACTGCGATGGTGACCACGCCGATGTCGTTCTCCTCCAGCGACGGAGCCTCGCTGATGGTCAGGTCGTTGACGTCCAGCCGGCCGTCGACCGACACGATGCGGGCTGGCGTGACCCGGGTGGTGTGCTTGAGGCGGAAGGCAGCACCGGCGGCCAGCGATCGACCGTCGAACCAGCAGACCGTGGCTGTCACCTCGCGCACCAGGTCAGGGAGGTCGTCGGCGGCGGCCAGGAGGTCACCCCGGCTGACGTCCACGTCATCGGCCAGGCGAACGGCCACTGACAGGCCGACCGCCGCCTCGTCGAGTGGTCCGTCGATGGTCTCGACGGCGGTGACGGTGGTCCGTTGGCCCTCAGGGAGGACGACCACCTCGTCGCCGGGCCGAAGGGGAGCACCATTGACCATGCCGGCGTAGGTACGGCCTCCACCCGGCTGGCGGAGCACCCACTGGACGGGCAGACGGGCCCCCGGGGCCCCACGGTCGCCGTGGGCACCCGCCCACTCGCCGGCGGGTGCCTCCTCCAATGCCTCCAGCACCGTGGGACCGGAGTACCACGGTGCGGCCTCCGAGCGGTGGGCGACGTTGTCACCCAAGAGCGCCGAGACGGGAATCACGATGCAGGATTCGACGCCCAACCGGTCGGAGAGCTGGGACATCTCCTTCACCACCCGCTCGTAGGCGGCCTCGTCCCACTCGATCTGGTCCATCTTGTTGGCCGCCACGATGAGATGACGGACCCCGAGCAGCGCGGCGATGCAGACGTGGCGGCGGGTCTGCTCCCGTAGGCCTTTGGGGGTGTCCACCACCACCAGGGCAACGTCGGCGGTTGATGCCCCGGTGGCCATGTTCCGGGTGTATTGGACGTGACCCGGGCAGTCGGCGATCACGAACTTTCGGGTGGGGGTGGCGGCATAGCGGTAGGCCACATCGATGGTGATGCCCTGCTCACGTTCGGCCCGAAGCCCGTCGGTGACGAACGACAGGTCGACCCCCTCGACCCCGCGTCGGCGGGAGGCCAACTCGACGGCTTCCAGCTGGTCGTCGAAGAGCTGCTTGGTGTCGTGCAGCAACCGACCGATGAGGGTCGATTTTCCGTCGTCCACCGATCCCACCGCCGCGAACCGGAGCAGGTCCATCACCGGTGGGGCGGCCGCAGCTTCGACTTCAGAGACGGTGTCGCCACCATCCGGGGTAGGCGTCATCGCCTAGAAGTACCCCTCGCGCTTCCGGTCCTCCATGGAGGTCTCTGAGAATCGGTCGTCAGCGCGGGTGGCGCCTCGTTCGGACACCCGGGAGATCGCCACCTCGTGGATGATGCCGTCGATGGTGGTGGCCTCGGACCGCACGGCACCGGTGCAGGTGGCGTCGCCGACGGTCCGGAACCGCACCGTCTCCTCCCGCGCCACTTCGCCGGGTCCGGGGGTTACCCACTCGGACTCCGCCAGCAGCATGCCGTCGCGCTCGATGACGGAGCGTCGGTGGGCGAAGTAGATGGAGGGGAGCTCGATCGACTCGCGGTCGATGTACTGCCAGATGTCGAGTTCGGTCCAGTCGGAGAGTGGGAAGGCCCGAAGGTGTTCACCGGGCTGCACGGTGCCGGAGTAGAGCTGCCAGAGTTCGGGCCGCTGGCGCTTGGGGTCCCACTGCCCGAAGGTGTCGCGGAAGGACAGCACGCGCTCTTTGGCCCGAGCCTTGTCCTCGTCTCGTCGAGCACCCCCGATGCAGGCATCGAAGTTGTACTCGGCGATGGCGTCGAGCAGGGCCGTGGTCTGGAGGCGGTTCCGCATCCCCAGCGGGCCCGGGTCGGCCACCCGACCGGTATCGATTGATTCCTGCACCGAGGCCACCAGCAGGCGTTCGCCGAGCTCCTCCACCCGACGATCGCGATACTCGATGACCTCCGGAAAGTTGTGGCCGGTATCCACGTGGAGGACCGGAAATGGAAGCCTGCCCGGTCGGAAGGCCTTCTCCGCCAGCCGCAACAGCACGGCGGAGTCCTTGCCCCCACTGAAGAGCAGGACCGGGCGCTCGCATTCGGCGGCCACCTCCCGCATGATGAAGATGGCGTGGGACTCGAGGAGGTCGAGGTGATCGACGGCGGTGCCGACGGTCGCTTCGATTGGATCCATGGTGGTGGTCATGTGGGTCGCTTCCTGTGCCGATCTGTGGCCACGGAGCCGGCCCTCCCAGCGGTGGCGCCTGCTCCAACACCAGCCTTGGTGTCGTGATTCCCGCAAATCCTGATCCGCGAGGTCATGTATACTCTCAATTGGCCGATCCCGGCAAGGGCAGGGTCGCCCACCAGGCCGCTAGGGTCGGCGGGCGCTACCACGATCCGGTTGATGGAATGCCGGTCGCATCAGGGCCGGGACCACGACACCATCGAGAGCGAGCAGCAGTGTCCATCGAGCAAGCCAACCCATCGGTCGAAGAGCTCGCTGAACGAGCCACGGCGTTCGAGTCGGCTCCGGCAGGTGCGGTGATCTCGTGGGCGGTGGAGCGCTTCGGCTCGTCACTGGCGTATGCCTGCTCCTTCCAGGACGCCGTGCTGATCGATCTGGCCGTGGCCGTCGACCCGGGCATCGAGGTCATCTTCCTCGACACCGGGGCCCACTTCGCCGAAACCCTCGAGTACGTCGAGACCATCCGATCGCGTTACGACCTCAACCTCACGGTGACCACGCCGGTGGAGGGGGCCGAGGACTGGCCATGTGGTTCCGCCCAATGCTGCGAGTACCGCAAGGTGCAGCCGCTCAAGCAGGCGCTGGCCGGCCATCAGGCCTGGCTCACCGGCCTCAAGCGGGTTGACGCCCCGACTCGGGCGACCACCCCGATCGTCTCCTTCGACGACAACTGGGGCATGGTGAAGATCAATCCGCTGGCCACCTGGACGGACCAGGACATCGCCGGGTACGAGGTCGACCACGGGATTCCCCGACACCCATTGCTGTCGCAGGGCTACCTTTCGATCGGCTGCGCTCCCACCACCCGGCCGGTGGCCGAAGGCGAAGACCCCCGATCCGGCCGCTGGTCGGACTCGGACAAGGTCGAGTGCGGGCTCCACACCTGAGATGCCCAAGGACCGCGACGAGCTCTACGGACTGCACCTCCGTGGCACCGACCGCGCCATGCCGTTCATCAACCCCTACCGCACCAAGGGGGAACTGAACGAGATCGAGCTGTTCAAGCTGGCCCGTCACCCGCTGGAGATCGCCGACGCCATCATCGACACCTACTCCAAGGAGGGTCCCGCCGGCATCGCCAAGGTCCCCGGTGAGGTCGAGCGACTCAAATGGGCCGGTATCTATCCGCAGAAGCAAGGCGGTGACGCCTTCATGATGCGGGTGAAGATCCCCGGCGGTTTCCTGACCGCTCCTCAGGCACGAGAGATCGGCGTGGTGGCCGACGCCTTCGGCGAGGGGCCTGACGGTACCGAAAGCCGGATGTTCGGCTCGCGCTACGCCGACATCACCACTCGCCAGACCATCCAGATCCACTGGCTGCGGATCGAGGACATCCCCCGGATCTGGCGTCGGTTCGCGGCGGTGGGACTGACCACCGTGCAGGCGTGCGGTGACTCGGCCCGCAACGTGCTCAGCTGCCCGGTCTCCGGGGTCGACGCCAGCGAGGCCTTCGATGGACTGCCCATCGCCCGCAAGGTCTCCGAGTTCTTCACCGGCAATCGCGAGTACGCCAACCTGCCCCGCAAGTTCAAGATGTCGGTGACTGGCTGCGTGGAGGACTGCGCCCAGGCGGACATCAACGACATCGGGCTCCGGCCGGCCCGGGCAGCCGACGGCACTCTCGGTTTCAACCTGTTGGTCGGTGGTGGGCTCTCCGACGGCGAACGGATGGGATCGGATATCGACGTCTTCGTCCGTCAAGACCAGGCAGTGGAGGTCACCCGGGCCATCGCCCAGCTCTTCGGTGAGCTCGGCAATCGGGAACATCGGGGTCTGGCCCGCATGCGTTACCTGGTCCAGGAGCTGGGTCCGGAGGGCTTCCGTGAGGAGTTGGACCGACGGGCGCGCTTTGATCTGGTGCCGGCTGGCGAGGATCTGACCCGGCGTTACCGCGGCGATCACGTCGGCGTCCATCCGCAGAAGGAAGACGGAGTCTTCTATGTGGGGTGTTCCGTCCCGGTGGGGCGGATGAACGGGCTGGAGCTGGTCGAGGTGGCCCGCCTGGCCGAAACCTTCGGCGACGGCACCGTGCGCTTGGGAACCGACCAGAACTTCACCCTCACCGGGGTACCCGGCGATCGGTTGGAAGCCCTGCTGGCCGAGGACCTCCTCCAGAAGTACTCGCCCTACCCGGGGCCCTTCAGCCGGGGCGTGGTGGCCTGCACCGGCAGCGAGTTCTGCCGGTACGCCATCGTGGAGACGAAGGAACGGGCGGTCAAGTGGGCACGGTTCCTCGATGAGCAGCTGGCCGGTGAGCCGGTGGGCGCGGCTCCCACCCCGGGCGGGGTCTCGGGTCCGAAGGAGGACGCCGGGGTGGTACGCATGCACTTCTCCGGCTGCTCGGCCAGCTGCGCCCAGCCGCAGATCGCCGACATCGGGTTCCGCGGCGAGGTGGCCCACGTCGGCAACCACCTGGCGGAGGCGGTCGACATCGGTATGGGTGGATCGTTGGGCGCCGCCCCCGGGTTCATCGACTGGGTGGAGCACGCCCGCCCGGTCAACGACGTGCCCGACGCCCTGCTACGGGTGGTCCGGCGTTACCAGTCCGAGCGTCGTGACGAGGAGCCTTTCTACAACTGGGCCCGTCGGGTGCCCAACGACGAACTCCGGGCCACGCTGTCGGCGGAGGGCACCGGAACGCCGGTAGCGCTCACCGCCAAGCCCAAGCCCAAGCCGGTCGCCAAAGCCACCGGTGCCCCCAAGGCGGCAAGAGCCTCCAAGTCGGCGGGCACCAAGGCGGCGGCCAAGCCGGCCCGCCGAGGTGCGCGATGAAGGCGTACCGGATCCGCGATGAGATGAACGGCATCGCTGAGCCCCCGGGGAAGACCTGGTTCTGGGAGCTCGAAGCCGGAGTGATCGACGCCGGTCGGTGTATCCAGTGCGGCACCTGCATCGCCGTCTGTCCTTCGAACTCCATCGGCATTGATGAGGACACCGACCTGCCGGAGCTGGTGAAGATGTGCACCGGCTGCTCGCTGTGCTGGGATTTCTGTCCCCGCGGCGGGCTGCGGTACGAGGCGGCCTGGCCCCCTTCCACGCCGATGGCCGGGGATGCCGACGACCAGTCGTTCGAGCGGGCCGACCCCTCCGATCCCTACTGGAAGATCACCGGCGGTCCGCCGGGGGACGGCCTGGGTGCCGTGGTCGAGTCGTATGCCGTCCGAGCCGGCTCCCGACCGGAGACG
>Ga0302196_10004697_pt1 | contig 12312 bp, 6 predicted proteins | sample II_Bog_N1_3_FD_198794 | JGI IMG/M metagenome (GOLD analysis project Ga0302196, IMG submission 198794) | Peat permafrost microbial communities from Stordalen Mire near Abisko, Sweden - II_Bog_N1_3 | ecosystem: Environmental > Terrestrial > Soil > Wetlands > Peat | place: Sweden: Abisko, Stordalen...
GGCCGTGCCGGCGGTTGTGGGATTGCCTTTCAGTATCCATTCAAACCCCACGGCGATCATGGCGCCGACAAACGGGCCCAGGATGTAGATCCAGGTCGTGCTTAAGTCGCCACGGATGACATCAGGCGCGAAGGACCGGACGGGGTTCATCGAGGCGCCGCTGATTGGGGCCGCCCAAAGGCCAGCAAGCGCTATGTAGGGGGCACCTCAAGGTTTGTTACACGGACGGCGCTAAGCCGGACAGACCATGAACAGATTGAATGTCGGCTTCCTGGCGACCTGCTCGCGGCGGGAATCGACCCCTAGCGGAAGTTGAGAGTGCTCGACAGCAATGTCCGCTCTGGCTACGGAGAGCAGACATGAGCCGCCTTGCGTCGTGGCGATCGCCAAAAGCAGCAAACCCCACCGCCCTGCGAACCTTTGCCTTGCCTCGCGCCGCGGGCCATTGCTAGGGTCACTCGGAACGCCGATACCCCATTGCTGAGCGGGTCCCCGCGCCGCCGGAGGCATGCCGCTGCCTGACATCTTCCTCTCCTACAACCGTGAGGATCAGACGGCGGCGCGGCGCTTCGCCGAGGCGTTCGGGGCGGCCGGCTTCGATGTGTGGTGGGATGTCTCGCTGCGGTCGGGCGAGGCCTATGACGAGGTCACCGAGACTGCGCTGAGGACGGCCAAGGCGGTCGTGGTGCTGTGGTCGCGAAAGTCGGTGGCCTCGCGCTGGGTGCGCGCCGAGGCGACGCTGGCGGATCGCAACAAGACCCTGGTGCCGGTGATGATCGAGCCCTGCGAGCGGCCGATCATGTTCGAGCTGACGCAGACGGCGGAGCTCGTCGGATGGACCGGGGATGGCGAGGACGCCTCTTGGCGATCCTTCCTCGCCGACGTGCGCCGGTTCGTGGGAGGCGACGGGCCTCGAACAAAGGTTGCGGGCCCCGCCTCGCCGGCCCCACGGTCGTCTTCAGAGCCGCTGCTCGCCGTGCTGGCTTTCGACAACCTCTCGACCGATCCGGAGATGGCCTTCTTCTCCGACGGGATTTCCGACGAGATCCTCGAGACCGTGGCCCGAAACTCGAGTTTGCGGGTGATCGGCCGGGCCTCCAGCTTCCAGTTTCGCGGTGCGGACAAGGCCGCGCGGCGGGTCGGCGCCGAACTCAAGGCGACCCATGTGCTCGACGGCGCGGTTCGCCGCAGCGGCGTCCGCGTGCGCATCTCGGCGCAGTTGGTGGAATGCGCCTCTGAGATCCGGCTGTGGTCCGAGCGTTTCGACCGCGACCTCACCGACGTCTTCGCCCTGCAGGACGAGATCGCCGCCGCCGTCGCCGCCGCCCTCAAGGCCGCCTTCGCGCCCAGCCGCTCGGCGAGGCGCACGATCAACCCGGAAGCCTACGACCTCTATCTGAAATCGCGCGATTTCTCGACGGCGAGTAGCACCGAAGAGGCCCCCCGGCTGTTGGAACAGGCTGTCGCTCTGGATCCGGACTTTGCCGTGGCCTGGGCGGCCCTGGCGGGGTCCAAGGTCTGGATGAGCCTGGTGGGCGGGGATGGTGCGCGACGGCCGCGTCTCGACGAGGCCCGAGCCGCTCTGGCGACCGCCGAGCGTCTCGACTCCGGCCTCGGCCAAACGCGCACGGTCCGCTCCGACCTCGAGCCCTATGCGGCGTTCGCGCGGCGCGAGGCGCTGCTGCGGGAAGCCCTGGACATCACCCCCGGCGATGCGGAATGCCTGAATGCAATGTGCGGGTTTCTAGGGCTCGTCGGGCGCCGCCGGGAGGCGCGGATATATGCGGACGACGCCATCGCCCGCGACCCCCTGTTCCCGCCTGCTTTCGACCTGCGCGTCGCCGTCTGGGACGAGGATTACCCGACGCGTCAAGCCTGGTGGGATACGCAGCGGGCAAAATGGCCCGCCTACTTCCCGTTCAGCGTCGCCGCGGCGTGGTCCGCGGCGGCTGAAGGCGACTGGCCGAAGTACGACGAGCTCGTCGCGCACGCCCGCGCCCAGCCGTTCAGCGAACCCCTGAAGCAGGTGATGCGAATCACTTTCCTAGCGAGCGCAGCGCTGCGCGAGGGTGACACCGCCTATTTTGACCAGATTATCATCGAAATGGAGACCGATCTGGAGCGCACAGGTTCAGTTCCGCTGCATTACGCTTGGAGCGGGGCGCGTTTCGGCAAGCTGGAAGAGGTGTTCGCGCTGCTCGAGCGCGCCTCGTTCGACGTCGTGCTGGAGCCGCTTGGTGGTGGGCGACTGACGAGCGGCTGGACTCCGGGGCTTATCTTCAGCCCCGACGTCAATAGCGCGATGATGGCGGACCCGCGCTTCGTTCGGCTTTGCGCCAAGCTCGGCCTGGTCGGCTATTGGCTGGACACCGGCAAATGGCCCGACTGCGCCGACGCCGTGCCTTACGACTTCCGCGCCGAGGCGCGGAAGTCCGACGCGGAGGGCCTGGCGCGCCGTGCCTGACATCTTCCTCTCCTACAACCGCGAGGATCAGGCGACCGCCAGGCGCTTCGCGGAGGCGTTCACCGTGGCCGGTTATGACGTCTGGTGGGATGTCACGCTGCGGTCGGGCGAGGCCTATGACCAGGTGACGGAGCAGGCGCTGGGCGACGCCAAGGCGGTGGTGGTGCTCTGGTCGCCGCGCTCGGTGGTCTCTCGGTGGGTGCGCGCGGAGGCCACCCAGGCCGACCGCCAGGGCACGCTCGTCCCGGTGATGATCGAGGCCTGCAAGCGGCCGATCATGTTCGAGCTGACCCAGACCGCGGAGCTCGGCCACTGGACCGGAGACCCCGCCGATCGGGCGTGGATCGCCTTCCTCGCCGACGTGCGGCGTTTCGTGGGCGGCGACCGGCCTCCAACCCAGGTCAAGGCCCCCGCCTCGGCGGCCCCACAGCCCTCGTCCGAGCCGCTGCTTGCCGTGCTGGCATTCGACAACCTCTCGGCCGATCCGGAGATGAGCTTCTTCTCTGATGGCATCTCCGACGAGATTCTCGAAACGGTGGCCCGCAGTTCGAGTTTGCGGGTGATCGGCCGGGCCTCCAGCTTCCAGTTCCGCGGGTCCGACAAGGCCGCACGGCGGGTGGGCGCCGAGCTCAAGGCGACCCATGTTCTGGACGGCGCGGTTCGCCGCAGCGGGGGGCGGGTGCGGATCTCGGCGCAGTTGGTGGAATGCGCTTCGGAAATCCGGGTGTGGTCGGAGCGGTTTGACCGCGACCTCACCGACGTATTCGCCCTGCAGGACGAGATCGCCGCCGCCGTCGCCGCCGCCCTCAGGGCCGCCTTTGCCCCCAGCCGCTCGGCGAAGCGCACGATCAATCCCGAAGCCTACGACCTCTATCTGAAATCGCGCGATTTCTCGGTGGCGCGCAGGTTCGAAGAGGCTGCCGAGCTGTTGGAGCCGGCGGTCGCTCTTGAGCCGGATTTCGCCCTGGCCTGGGCGGCCCTGGCGGATGCCAGGCTTTGGATGAACCTGCTGGGCGGGGATCGTGCGCGAGGTCCGCGCCTCCACGAAGCCCGAGCCGCTCTGGCGACCGCCGAGCGCCTCGATCCGGACCTCGGACTTACGCGCGTGGTCCGGTCCAACCTCGAGCCCTATGCGGCGTTCGCGCGGCGCGAGGCGCTGCTGCGGGAAGCCCTGGACATCACCCCTGGCGATGCGGGTTGCCTGAATGCGATGGGGGCCTCTGTCGGGCTCGTGGGGCGGCTCCAGGAGGCGCGGATATATGCGGACGACGCCATCGCCCGCGACCCCCTGTTCCCGCCCGCGTTCGACCTGCGTGTCGCAGTCTGGACCGACGGTTACCCGGCGCTTCAAGCTTGGTGGGACACGCAGCGGGCCAAATGGCCCGCCTTCTTCCCGTTCAGCGTCGGGGCGGCGTGGACTGCGGCGGCTGAAGGCGACTGGCCGAAGTACGACGAGCTCGTCGCGCACGCCCGCTCCCAGCCGTTCGACGAATTCCAGAAGCAGGTGATGCGAAATACCTTCCTGACGAGCGAAGCGCTGCGTAAGGGTGACGGCGCCTATTTCGACCAGATGCTCGCCGGCATGGAGAGAGATCTGGCGCGCACCGGTTCAGTTCGTCTCGATGGAGCCTGGAGCGCGGCAAGGTCCGGCAAGCTGGAAGAAGTGTTTGCGCTTCTCGAGCGCGCCACGTTCGACGCGGTGCTGCAGCCGCTTGGCGGCGGGCAACTGACGGGCGGCTGGTATCCGGGGTTGCTATTTAGCCCCAGCGTCAACGGCGCCATGATGGCGGACCCGCGCTTCGTTCGGCTCTGCGCCAAGCTCGGCCTGGTCGGCTACTGGCTGGACACCGGCAAGTGGCCTGACTGCGCCGACGCCGTGCCCTACGACTTCCGCGCCGAGGCGCGGAAGTCCGATGCGGAGGGCCTTGCGCGCCGTGCCTGACATCTTCCTCTCCAACAGGGGCCGCGCATGACCGAGGGCGCGATCGCGATCCCGGCGGCGCGGTTCAGCATCGGCGTCACCGGGCACCGGGCCCAGAACGCCACGTTCGCCGCCAACCAGCCGGCGATCCAGGCGGTGATGGAGGCGATCCTCGGCCGCATCGAGGCGACCGTCGGCGAATTGGCGTGCGAAACCGGCGCGGGGCCCATCGCGCCGGCGCGGTTGCATTGCCTGTTGGCCGACGGCGTCGACCAGATGGCCGCGCGGATGGCGCTGGACCGCGACTGGGAGCTGGTCTGCCCGCTGCCGTTCGGGCGGGCGCTGAACGCGGCCATCAACGCCGCGCCGGAGACGGCCGCCGACGCTCGGGCGCTGCTCTCCGGGCGGCAGCCGGCCGATCCGGCGGTGTGCGCCCGCGCCGCCGCGATCGACGACTACCTCCAGAAGGCACGCGTGTTCGAGTTGGCGGACCAGGACGCGGCGATCGCCGACCTCTTCCTCGCCAAGCTGCTGGCGCCAACTGATTTCACTAGCGCCCAGCTCTTCTCCGCCGAGGCGTCCGAGCGTGTGGCGCTCGCCGGCCGGGTCGTCATCGAGCAGTCCGACATACTGCTGGCGGTGTGGGACCGCGAGACCACCGCCCACTCCGGCGGCACCGGCCACACCGTCGCCGCGGCATTGGATTTAGGGGCGCCCGTGGTCTGGATCGATTCGAACGCACCGGCGGCCTGGCGCATCCTGCATGCGCCCGAATCCCTCGCCGCGCTCGACGACCCTGGCGCGCCGCCCTCGGACCTGCTGGCCGAGCTCGACGCGATTGTGCGCGACGCTCTGCGCCCGACGGGGGCCGCGCCGCGCGGGCATGGCGATGGCGAGAGCGGCCTTTCGGCCCTGCACCAGGAGCGCTGGCGCGCGGCCAGCCACCCGATGTGGCACGCCTACCGACGCATCGAGGCCCTGGCCGGCGGAGACACATTTGCGCAACGGTTCCGCCGCCTGGCTCAGACCTACGAGCCGCCCTACGCCATCGCCGCCGGCAGCGCGGCGGCGATGCTGGCGTGCGCGCGGCAAATGCCCGGCCAGGACGCCGGATTCGTCGCAAAGGTCGAAGAGGCAGTCCTGCGCGGCTTCGCCTGGTTCGACGGCGTCTCCTCGCGTCTTTCCGACACATATCGCGGCGGCATGGTGATCAACTTCCTGCTCGCGCCCTTGGCGATCATCGGCGGCGTGGCCTACCTCCCGTTCGCCTCGACCAATGAGAAGTGGATGTTCGCGCTGGTGGAGCTGGCGCTGCTGGCGGCCGTTCTGGGCCTGACAGCCGTCGGCCGGCGCCGACGCTGGCACGCCCGCTGGTTCCAGACCCGGCGCGTCGCCGAATATTTCCGCCAGGCGCCAATCCTGCTGCTGCTCGGCGTGGCGCGCGCGCCCGGGCGCTGGCCGCGCGGCGTCGACGCCGCCTGGCCGGAGTGGTTCGCCCGCCAGGCCTTGCGCGGCGTCGGCCTGCCGCACTTCGCCGTGACGGCGGCCTACCTGCGCACCGCGCTGGACCACCTGCTGGACGACCACGTGGTGCGCCAGCGAGACTATCACGTTGGCAAGGCTCGCCGGCTGGCCGCCGCGCACCGAAATCTCGACCGGTTCTCCAACGGGCTGTTCCTCCTGGCCATCGTCACGGTGGCGGCCTACCTCGCCACCCGGGCCAGCGGCGCCTTCCGGCTGATGCCGGAACCGGTCGCCGAGCACGTCTCCTACTTCTTCACCTTCTTGGGCGTGCTGCTGCCGACCTTCGGCGGCGCAATCGCCGGCATCCGCTACTTCGGCGATTTCGAGCGCTTCGCGGCGATCTCGGAAGTAACGGCCGAGAAGCTGGACGCGGTGCATGGACGCATCCGCCTGTTGCTGTCCGGCCCCGACTGCGCGCTCGCCTACGGTCGCGCCGCCGACCTCGCCCACGCCGCCGACGACATCGTGGTGGCCGAGATCGAAGCCTGGCAGGCGGTCTTCGGAGGCAAGCACATCACGGTGCCGGTCTGATGGGACGTTTCTGCGGCAAGGTCGGCTCGGGAACTAAGCCGCAGCCCTGTTGTACGACGGCCTGCACGCCAGCGCTGATTGAATGTCCGTTTGTTGCCGGCGAAGCAGACGTTCTTCAGCGCAGAGCGCGGGGCCGCAACCCACCCCCTGCCGTCATTCGCAAGGTCCGCTCTGGGGCTGAAGCGCGCGGTAGAGCGTGGCGTGGTGGCACTTCAGCAGAGCCGCCGCGTCGCGGACGGACGTTCCCTCGTCTACGAGGCGATGCCCGAGGGCGACTTGTTCGGCCGTAAGCTTGGGTGGGCGGCCAAAGCGGACGCCCCGTTTCTTGGCGGCTTCGCGCCCGGAGCTGGTCCGGTGATGAATGAGCGACCGCTCGAACTCCGCGATCCCAGCGAACACGGTTAGGATCATCCGGCCCGCCGGCGAGGTTGTGTCGGCCCAGGGCTCGGCGAGTGAACGCAGGCCCGCGCCGATCCCATTGAGAAGTTCGGCCACCTCAAGCAAGTCCTTGGTCGATCGCGCCAGGCGGTCGAGCCGGGTGACCACGACCACATCCTCGTCGCGGAGCGCGTCGAGCATGCGCACGAGCTCGGGCCGGTCGCGCTTCGCGCCGGAGACTTTTTCTTCGTAGAGCCGGCGGCAACCAGCCGCCTTCAGCGCCGCGCGCTGGAGGGTGAGGTCCTGGTCGTCGGTCGAGACGCGCGCATAGCCGATCAGCATGTCGCAAAAGTGCATCGATTTGGCGGACTTCTGCAAGCGACTTTCGCGACACGGGAAGCTGAAGCGGATCAAGGGTCGGGGAGGCTGTCGCACAAGTTTCGAGTTCTGCGACTCGCGACCCGCCCCGCACGGGCGTAGGCTTTCAAGCGGGGACCCCGCCGATGGCCCGACGCGAGCTGCTGACTGAAGACGAACGGGTGTCGCTGTTCGGCGTCCCGACCGAGCGCGCCGCCCTGGCGCGCCACTACACGCTCAGGCCCGACGATCTCGACTTTCTGGCTGCTCGAAGAGGCGACGCCAACCGACTGGGCGCGGCGACCTGGATGGCGCTGCTGCGCCACCCGGGCTTCGGGCTCCGGCACGACGAGGCGCCGCCGGGGGAACTCATCGCCTACTTGGCCGACCAGCTTGGGCTGTCGGAGGCGTTGTTCGCCGTCTACGGAGGCCGTGCCAAGACGCGCCTTGAGCACGGGTGGGATGTCGCTGCCCATCTCGGCGTGCGCGGGTTCGAGGCGGGCGACATCGCCTTCGCCCTGGACCGGGCGTCGCAGGCCGCCTGGTCGACCAACCAGGGTCTTCCGATTGTGCAAGCTGTCGTCGAGGGGCTCCGGGAACGGGGTGTGATCCTTCCCGCGTCCGCCCGTATCGAGCGGATCGGCCTGGCCGGGCGTGCGCGTGCTCGCAAGCGCGCGCTGGACGCTGTGGCGGGCGCCGTCACGGCCGAACAGGCCACGGCCCTCGACGCCTTGCTGGTTCCCGATCCCACGACCGGAGTGACGCCGATCGCCTGGCTTCGCGACATCGCCGACTCGCCCTCGGCGCGCAATCTATCGGGGCTCCTTTCGCGTCTGGCCTATGTGCGGCAGATCGGGCTCGACCCTGCCGTCGCCGACACCGTCCACGAGCGCCGGTTCCGGCAGTTGGTGCGCGAGGGCGCGGTCGCGCCGGCGTTCCTGCTGTCGGACTACTCCGTCCGCCGCCGCCGCGCGACCCTGGCCGCCCAGCTGATCGACCTGGAGGCGCGGCTCTCGGACGCCGCTGTGCAGATGTTCGACAAGCAGGTGGGCGAGCTGTTCGCGAAGGCCCGCGCCGCCCAGAAGCGCCATAACGTGGCTTCCGCGCGCGACGTCGGGCGTCTCATGCGCCTGTTCGACGCCACGCTCGACGCCCTGACCACGGCGCGCGAGGACGGCATCGACGCCATCGAAGCCGTCGAGCAGGCTGTCGGATGGGCGCGCCTCGAGGAGGCCCGGCCGCAGGTGGAGGCACTTGCCGCCTCGGCCGACCAGGACCCGCTCGTGGGCGCCGCGTCGAAGTACATGACATTGCGTCGCTTCGGCCCGGCGTTCCTGGAAGCCTTCCGCTTCCGGGCCGCGGGTGGGCGCGACGGCGCACTCGCCGCGGTCAAGCTGGTGCAGGACCTGAACCGCTCAGGGCGGCGGGACGTACCAGCCGACGCTCCGCTACCGTTCTCCGGCGGTTGGAAGGCGCTCGTCGGCGAGGGCGAACACATCGACCGGCGGCTCTACGAGACCGCGGCCTTCGCCACGCTTCGTGACCGCCTCCGCTCTGGCGACATTTGGGTCGATGGCTCGCGCAGCTACCGCCGGTTCGACGCCTATCTCCTGCCTCGCGCCGAGGTCCCGGCCGCCGCCACGAGCCTCGGTCTGCCTGCGACGGCCGGTGCGTACCTGGCTGATCGGGCGCGGCTCCTCGACTGGCGCCTACGCCGGTTCGCCGGCGCGCTCCGGCGCGGCGCGGTCGAGGACGTTGAGATCCGAGCGGGCAAGCTCAGGGTCACGCCCCTGTCGGCGGACGTCCCGCCTGAAGCGGCGCGGCTGGACGCCATCGTGGATCGGCTCCTTCCCAAGGTGCGCATCACCCGGCTCCTGTCGGAGGTGGCGCAGCGCACCGGCTTCACCGATCGATTCACCGAGCTGCGCTCGGGCAAGACCCACCCCAACCCTCAGGCCTTGCTGGCCGCCGTGCTGGCCGACGGAACCAACCTCGGCCTGGAGCGGATGGCCGACAGCAGTCAGGGCGTGACCTACGCCCAGCTCGCCTGGACCCAGGCCTGGTATCTGTCCGACGAGACCTACGCCGCCGCCCTGGCCTGCATCGTAGATGCGCAAGCCGCGCTGCCGCTTAGCCGGGCCTGGGGCGACGGAACAACGTCCAGTTCGGACGGGCAGTTCTTCCGCAGCGGTCGCCGCGGAGCCGCCGGCGCGATCAACGCCAAGTACGGCGCCGATCCGGGGCAGAAGATCTACACGCACGTCTCCGACCAGTACGCGCCCTTCCATAGCCAGCTGATCTCGGCGACGGCGGCCGAGGCGCCGCACGTGCTCGACGGCCTGCTCAACAACGCCAGCAGCCTCGATATCCACGAGCACTATACCGACACCGGCGGGGCGACCGACCATGTGTTCGCCCTCTGCCATCTGCTCGGCTACCGGTTCGTCCCCCGCATCCGCGACCTGGCCGATCGCCGGCTCGGCACGTTCGAGGCCGCGGGCCGCTACAAGGAGCTGGAGCCTTTGATCGGCCGCCCGATCAACACGGGCATCATTCACGAGTGCTGGGAGGAGGTCGTGCGGCTCGCGGCCTCGCTGAAGGCTAAGACGGTCGCGCCCTCGGTGATGCTAAAGAAACTGTCGGCCTACAAGCGTCAGAACCGTCTCGACTTCGCCCTGCAGGAGATCGGCCGCATCGAGCGGGCGCTGTTCACGCTCGACTGGCTGGAGAGCAAGGAACTCCGCCGCCGCTGCCTCGCCGGGTTGAACAAGGGCGAGGCGCGCCACGCGCTGGCGGCGGCAGTGTTCACCCAGAAACAGGGACGTCTGACCGACCGCACGGTCGAGAGCCAACAGTTCCGGGCGTCGGGCCTGAACCTGGTGACGGCCGCGATCGTCTACTGGAACACCCTCTATATTGGCCGCGCCGTCGAACACTTGCGCGCCGCCGGCCATCCCGCTCCCGATCACCTCCTGGCCCACACCGCGCCGCTCGGCTGGACGCACATCAGCCTCACCGGTGACTACCTGTGGCGCGAGCCCGACGCCGCGGCCGACGACTTCCTGCCGTTGCGGCTGAACGAGCGGCTCAGCTCAGTCGCTTGATCGCATGTTCATGGTCTGTCCGACTTAGCGCCGTCCGTGTAACAAACCTTGAGGCACCCCCTAGATGATCGCCGCGTCGAGTGGCTCCGGGGGCATTTCATCTGAGCCGCCCGCCCATGTGACGCCGAGGCCTTGAGCGAAGATCTGCGTGCCGGTGTCACCGGGGCGGGTGAAGGCGTACACCTCCCTGCCCTGCCACTTGGCGACCTGGGCGACGATGTGGCCTGCGGCGCCGAAGCCATAGAGTCCCAGCCGCTTGCCGTCGCCGGCGATCTTGAGGGAACGCCAGCCGATCAGCCCTGCGCAGAGCAGCGGCGCCAGTGACACATCGCTGCCCGTCTCGCCGAGCGGAAACGCAAAGCGCGCATCGGCGATGACGGCGGTCGCGAAGCCACCGTCACGCGTGTAGCCGGTGAATAGCGGCGCATCGCAAAGGTTTTCCTTATTAGCCTCGCAATAGGGGCAGACGCCGCAGGTATGGCCGAGCCAGGGAACGCCCACCCGCTCCCCCATGGCCAGCCCTGTAACGCCCGGTCCGATCGCGTCGATCCGGCCGACAATCTCGTGGCCGGGGATGATCGGCGATTTCGGGTCAGGCAATTCGCCGTCAAATACGTGCAGGTCCGTGCGACAGACGCCGCAGGCGAGGACCTTGACACGCACCTGGCCGGCGCCGGGCTGGCGGTCGGGCAATTCCGTCCATTCGAGCGGGGTTCCGGGCTTGTTGAGCACCATCGCCTTCATGATCTCGTCCTTGTTCCGAGGGAGCCCCGGATCGAGGCCAAATTTAATCTGCGTTTCAGGAAACTAGACATCCGACCGCGCTCTGAGCTTTTGGAGCACTCGAGGCAGCGCATCCGGCAAGTCCGCTGCAACGAGCCCCAGGCCGAATTCCGTAGCCGCCGCGCCGTGAAGCCAGGCGCCAGCCGCGGCGGCGTCGAACGGCGCCATCCCCTGGGCCAGCAGTGCGGCGATAAAGCCGGTCAGGACATCGCCGGTCCCGCCCGTCGCCAGCTGGGCGGGCGCGTTGGAGTTAATGATCGCGCGTCCGTCCGGTGCGGCGATGACGGTGTCGGGTCCCTTGAGCAGAACAACAGCGCCGCTCTGCTTGGCGGCGGCGCGCGCGCGCGCCAGCTTGTCGCCCTCGAAATGAAACAGCCGCATGAACTCCCCGGCGTGCGGGGTCATCACGCAGGACCCGTCGATCGCGCGAAACAGATCCTCCGGCGCCTCGGCAAACGACGTCAGCGCGTCAGCATCCAGGACCGTCGCCCGCTTCGTGGCCAGGGCGGCGACGACATACTGACGCGTCGACGCGCCAACGCCCGCGCCCGGGCCGATCGCGATGACGTTGCGCCGCTTGTCAGCCAGCATAGCCTGCCAGCCCGACGCGCCCTCAAAGCTGTGTACGATCGCATTGGTGAGAGATGTGGCGTAGATGCTCCAAACAGCCTCCGGCGCCGCCAGCGTCACCATGCCCGCGCCGGCCCGCGACGCCGCGAGCGTGGTCATGCGACTGGCGCCCGTAATCGCCTCTCCGCCGAGGACCAGGACCTCGCCGCGCTTGTATTTGTAGCCCTCGGGCTCCGGCCAAGGGTAGCCTTCCAGCCAAAGGCCGGGGCCGTTCTCCCAGGTGTTCGACCCGATGGCGTCAAGCACGGACACGGGCGTGCCAATGTCGGCCACCACGATGTCGCCGCACAGCGCCCGTCCTGGATAGAGCAGATGCCCCGGCTTCTTTCGGAAGAAGGTCACCGTCAGGTCGGCCGGCGCTGCATCGCCGCGCACCATCCCCGAAGCGCCGTCGAGGCCGCTCGGGACATCCACGGCGCAGATCGGAACGTGGCGCGATTTCATGGCCTCAACGAGGCTGGCCGCCTGGCCATCCAGCGGGCGGGATAGTCCGGCGCCGAAAATTGCATCGACGAACATCCCAGCGCCGTCGAGGCTGTCGGGCGTGAATGGCGCGAGGTCGCCTTTCCACAGGCCGGCGGCGCGAGCGGCGTCACCAGAGAGCTTTTCGCGTGCGCCAA
>Ga0302196_10004704_pt1 | contig 12307 bp, 10 predicted proteins | sample II_Bog_N1_3_FD_198794 | JGI IMG/M metagenome (GOLD analysis project Ga0302196, IMG submission 198794) | Peat permafrost microbial communities from Stordalen Mire near Abisko, Sweden - II_Bog_N1_3 | ecosystem: Environmental > Terrestrial > Soil > Wetlands > Peat | place: Sweden: Abisko...
CGACCTCACCGGGGAGCTGTTCCCCGGGGACGGCGTCCCCGACACCCTCCGGGCCCTGCTCGCCTACATCGGCGAGGAGTACCTCGACGAGGCGGTGGCCCAGGTGGCGGCCGTCGACGCCTGGCTGGCCGAGCACCCCGAGGTGGCCGACGGGGAGGTGGTGCTGGGCAGACCCGAGCGGCGCATCAGTGGGACCACCACCTTCTCCTGGCGGGGCCGTCCGATGACCGTGGCCGTGGTCCCCTACCGCCTCCACCTGGTCAAACGGCTGCAGGATGCGATGGGCGCCGCCGACGCCGACGGCCGGGCGGCCGTCCGGGCCGTCTTCGCCGGGGCCGGGCTCGAGCCGCTGCTCGACGTCCGTCCCCGCCGTTGGGTGGTGCGGTCGGAGAACCGCGAGGTCTGGGGACCGCTCCAGGATCCGTACCTGCCGGCCTGAGCTCGGGCCCGGATCATCCGCCGGTCTCCTGCGAGTAGCTGTTCGACAGCGTGTCCTGGAGCACCTGGGCCGGGTGGTCGGCGGTGGCCACGACGAGGGGGGCGGACAGCGTGCGGGTCCGGTAGGTCCAGCCGGCCGGCAGCCGCAGCCGCGACGCCAGGCCCGGCAGGTCGGCCCGGGTGAGCGTCGGGTCCTTGACCTGACTCAGGGTCTGCATGACCCAGACGGTGCCGTCGGGGGCCACGAGCTCGTAGACCTGGCGACCGGCGTCGAAGGTGAACGAGGCCTGACGGTCGACCGTGTGGGGGGTGTAGGGCTGCATGGCGGCGGCGACGCTGGTCCCGAGGGTCACCGTGGCGTCCAGCATCATGGCGATGTCCCCGAACCTCCGGATCACCACCGCTCCGGACCGGACCTTGTCGATCGAGTCCATCAGCCAGTAGCGGGGCCCGTTGAGCAGCGCGGCCGACGCGCCGTCCTGCCGGGCCAGCGCCGAGGGGTCGAGGGCGGACCATTCGGCCTCGGGACAGGCGTTGAGCGGGTACGAGTTGTAGACGTCGGCGTAGACGCCCGACGGGCCGAGGTGGACGAGCAGGACCTCGCAGTACCGGCGACCCACCACACTCCGGGCCACGACGCCGGTCGAGGAGGTGGTCGATCCCGACGAGGACGAGCTGGCGCACGCCGTGGCCACCAGGGCCAGGACGGTCACACCCACGACGGCCAGACACCGGGCCACCGGTCGGTGCACCACCGTCCGGTCGGCCCCGCCCCGCTCGGCCGATCTTCTGTCAGTACGTATGTCATGAATCACGTCCTCACCGTAGCCCTCCGGCCCAACCACCGCCCGGGTCCGGGTGCCGGGCCCGTGGCGGCCCCGCCACTACAGTCCGGCACGGTGCGACGGACGCCGCCACGGCCCGCCCTCGCCCACGACCAGCCCCGCCCCGGAAAGGACCCGATGACCCCGGACCCCGAACGAAGCGACCCACCCGGCCGGCGGGGACCGACCGCCCTCGAGATCGCCCGGCGGGCCACGCTCCTGCCGGTCACCGAGGTAGCCGCCGCCATGGGGATCGGCGAGGACCTGCTCCTCCCCTACGGCCGGTACGTGGCCAAGGTCTCCCTGGACGCGGTCGCCGCCCTGGCCGACCGGCCCCGGGCCCGCTATGTCGTGGTCACCGCCGTCACCCCCACCCCGCTGGGCGAGGGGAAGACCACGACCACCATCGGACTGGCCCAGGGCATGAAGCACATCGGCCGGCGGGCCACCGCGGCCATCCGCCAGTCCTCCATGGGACCGACCTTCGGGATCAAGGGCGGGGCGGCCGGGGGCGGCTACAGCCAGGCGGCACCCTTCGAGGCCCTGAACCTCCACCTCACCGGGGACATGCACGCGGTGACCGCCGCCCACAACACGCTGGCGGCCGTGGTCGACAACCACCTCCACCACGGCAATGCCCGGGACCTGGACGTCCACGACATCTCCTGGCGCCGGGTCCTCGACGTCAACGACCGGTCCCTCCGCAACATCGTGACCGGCCTGGGCACCGCCCAGGACGGGATCCCCCGCCAGACCGGCTTCGACATCACCGCCGCCTCCGAGGTCATGGCCGTGCTGGCCCTGTCCACGTCGCTGGCCGACCTGCGCCGGCGCCTCGGGAGGATCGTCGTGGGCTTCGACCGGGCCGGTGACCCGGTGACCGCCGAGGACGTGCGGGGGGCCGGGGCGATGGCCGTCATCCTCCGCGATGCGCTCCAGCCCAATCTGCTCCAGACCCTCGAGAACACCCCGGTCCTGGTCCACGCCGGACCGTTCGGCAACATCGCCCACGGCAACTCCTCGGTGGTGGCGGACCTCATCGGCATCCACACCGGGGACTTCCTCATCACCGAGGCCGGGTTCGGGGCCGACATGGGCGCCGAGCGCTTCTTCAACATCAAGTGCCGGGTGTCCGGGCTGGTCCCCGACGCCGCCGTGGTCGTCACCACGGTGCGGGCCCTGAAGGCGCATTCGGGGGCCCACCGGATCGTGGCCGGACGGCCACTGCCCTCCGCCCTCCTGGAGGAGAACCCCGACGAGGTGCGGATCGGCGGCGCCAACCTGGTCAAGCAGGTCCAGAACGTCCTCCTCCACGGGGTGACGCCGGTGGTGGCCGTCAACGCCTTCCCCGACGACCATCCGAGCGAGTACGCGGCCATCCGGGAGATCGCCGCGTCCCTCGGCGTCCGGTGCGCGGTCAGCTCGCACTTCGCCGACGGCGGGGCCGGGGCCACCGAGTTGGCCACCGCGGTCGCCGATGCGGCCGAGGAGCCGAGCGAGTTCCGCTTCCTGTACCCGACCGGGGCCACGCTGCGCGACAAGATCGAGGCTGTCGCCACCCGGGTCTACGGGGCCGACGGCGTCGACTACGCCCCGGCGGCGGCCCGCAGCATCGACCGGCTCCAGGACACCGGGTTCGGCGACCTGTCGGTGTGCATCGCCAAGACCCACCTGTCGATCTCCTCGGACCCGACCCTGCGCGGGGCCCCGACCGGCTGGCGCCTGCCGGTCCGCGAGGTGCGCCTGTCGGCCGGTGCCGGGTTCGCGTACGCCATCTGCGGCGACATGCGGACCATGCCCGGTCTGGGATCCCACCCGGCGGCCTTCGACATCGACCTCGACGAGCACGGGGAGATCGTCGGGCTGTACTGATCGGACCCCCGGCCGGCCGATCCCGGGTGGACCGGTCCGGTGGAGGGCCCGGGTCAGTGCGGGAAGGGCTCGGAGGCGGCCGACAGCTCCTCCTCGGCCAGGTGGACCTCCTGGGGTGAGCCGACGGTCCGCGGCGTGGACGCCTGGAGGCCGAACACCGCCACCAGGGTGCCCACCCCGACCAGCACGGCCCCGATGAGGAAGGCCAGCCGGTAGCCGTCGGTCAGCGCCGAGGCGGTGGCGTGTCCCGCCGCCTCCAGGGTGTGGGTGCGCCCGGTGGCCACCGCGCTGAGGACGGCGAGGCCCAGGGCCGAGGTCATCTGCATCGACACGTTGACGATGCCCGAGCCCAGGCCGGCGTCGACCACCGGGACGTCGGCCATGGCGATGGACAGCAGCGGGGCGAAGGCGGTGCCCGCACCCAGCCCGATGAGCAGGAAGGCGGGAAGCATCACCGAGGCGTAGCTGGTCGAGGTGCCGAGGGTCGTGAGCAGCAGCAGCCCCACCGTGCCGCTCACCATGCCCGGGATCAGCACCCGCTTGTCCCCGAACCGGGTCACCAGCCGGGCGGTGATCCCGGCCGAGAGGATCCCCATGGTCACCGACATGGGCAGGAAGGCCAGCCCGGTCTGGACCGGACTGTAGCCCAGGACCCCCTCCAGGTAGAGCGCCCCGAGGAAGAAGGTGGAGAACATGCCGGTGGCCAACATGCCCCGGATCACGCTGGAGCGGGTGAGGGTGGGGATGCGCAGGATCCGCAACGGCATGATCGGGTTGGCGAGGCGCGACTCGAGGACGAAGAACGCCACCAGCAGCACCACTGCGGCCCCGACGAACCCGAGGGTGTGGGCGGACAGCCACCGGTACTGGGTGGCCGTGGAGATCCCGTAGATGGCCAGCATCAGCGACACGGTGACCAGCACGGAGCCGACCACGTCGACCCCGGTGCGGATGCCCAGGCCGACGTTCTCCACGATGAGGACCCGTCCGAAGGCGAAGGTGAACACCCCGATGGGCACGTTGATGAAGAAGATCCAGTGCCAGCTCAGCGACTGGGTCAGGATCCCGCCCACCAGCAGCCCGATCGACCCGCCACCCACGGCCACGAAGATGTAGGCGCTCATGGCCCGGGCCCGTTCGGCCGGCTCGGGGAACTCGGTGACGATGATGGCGATGATCACCGAGGCGGAAAAGGCCCCGCCCATCCCCTGGAAGAAGCGCCCCGCGATGAGCATGGCCTGGTCCTGGGCCAGCCCGCAGGCCATCGACGACAGGGTGAAGACCACGATCCCGGTGAGGAAGACCATGCGCCGGCCGATGAGGTCACCGAGGCGCCCGGCCATGAGGAGGAAGCTCCCGAAGCTGATCAGGAAGGCGGTGACCACCCAGGTGAGGCCGGACGCCGTGAAGTGCAGGTCCTTCTGGATGGCGGGCAGCGCCACGTTGACGATCGACGAGTCGAGCGCGTTCATGAACATGGCCAGACACACCACCACCAGGGCCAACCAGCGGGTCCGGCCGCTCCGGGGCGCGACCGACGCGTCCAGAGGGGTGGCGGGGGCCATCACCCCATTCCACCGGGTGGGGACCGGTGCGGCAAGTCGGGGGGGCGGGACCACCGCTCCCCCCGACGGGCGCCGGGGGTGCAACACTCACCGGATGCAGCCACGCCGACCGACCGCCGCCCCCCGACGCCGACGGACCGTCCTGGGCGCCGCGCTCGCCGTCGTGGCCCTGGCCGTGACCCTGGCCGGCTGCTCGTCCTCGTCCTCCTCGACGGCCACCACCGCGGCGTCCGTCACCGCGTCGACCACCGCCTGCCACCCCCCCGCCACCGGGCCGGTCCGGGCCACACCGGTACCGCGGGTGTCGACCGACTGGAACGTCACCTCCTTCGACGGCACGGTCATCCGCGCCCACTGGTTCCCGCTGTCCACCTACCGCCCGGCCGCGGGCACGGGTCCCCACCCGACGGTGTTCATGGGCCCGGGGTGGGGATCGGCCGGGGACACCGACACCAGCGCCGCCCCCGTCCCCGGAGGCCCCGGCATCCTGAGCGCCCTGCCCATCGCCGACCTCCTCGACGCCGGGTACAACGTGCTCACCTGGGACCCCCGGGGCTTCGGCCGGTCGGGGGGCACCATCGAGGTCGACAGCCCGGCCTACGAGGCCCGCGACGTCAGCGCCCTGATCAGCTGGGTGGCCACCCTCCCCGGGGTGGAGCTCGACGCCCCCGCCGATCCCCGGATGGGCATGGTCGGAGCCTCCTACGGCGGTGGGATCCAGCTGGTGACGGCGGCCACCGACTGCCGGGTCGACGCCATCGTGCCCATCGTCGCCTGGAACTCGCTGACCACCAGCCTGGACAAGGCGGGCATCGTCAAGTCCGGGTGGGCGGGGATCCTGAACCGGGCGGCCGCCGCCGATCACCCGTCCACCGAACAGCTGGCCGCCGACGCCCAGGGCGTGGCCACCGGGACGATCACCCCGGCCGAGCGGGCCTGGTTCGCCGCCCGTGGGCCGGCCGGCCTGGACCACCGGATCACCGCGCCCACCCTGATCATCCAGGGCACGGTGGACAACCTCTTCACCCTGCAGGAAGGGGTGGACAACTACCAGATCCTCCGCACCGCCGGCACCCCGGTGGCCATGCAGTGGTTCTGCGGCGGGCACGGGGTCTGCCTGACCGACCCGGGCGACACCGACGCCCCCGAGCGGGCGGCCCTGGCCTGGTTCCACCGCTACGTCCAGCGGGACACGTCGGTCGACACCGGGCCGGCCTTCACCTTCGTGGACCAGGACGGCACCGCGTACTCGGCGCCGTCCTACCCCCTCGCCCCGGGCGCACCGTTCGTGGCCACCGGTTCGGGCACCCTGGCGCTGGTGGCCACCGGCGGCTCGGGCCCGGTGACCGGCTTCCCGGCCGGGCAGTCCCTCGGGGCGCTGGTCGCCCCGGTCACCCCGGCACCGGCCACCAACGCCGTCGACGTACCGGTGACCGTCCCACGGGCCGGGCTCCTCGTCGGCGCCCCCCGGGTCACCCTCACCTACCACGGCACCGTCCCCGCCCACACCCGCCCGACGGTGGTGTTCGCCCAGCTGGTCGACACCCACACCGGACTGGTGCTCGGGAACCAGGTGACCCCGATCGACGTCACCCTGGACGGGGGGACCCACACCACCAGCGTGCCGCTGGAGATCGTGGCCTACGCGGCCACCCCGGCTTCCCACGTCGAGCTGCAGCTGGTGGCCACCACCGTGGCCTACGCCCCTCCCCAGCTGGGGGGATCGGTGACGTTCACCGGGATCCACCTCACCCTGCCGGTGGCGGCGTCGGGCGCGTACTCCGGCTGAGCCCCGACGCCTCCGCCCCGTCGGGACCGGTCGCCGACTCCTCAGTCCGGAAGTCGGTCGAGGAACGCCGTGATGGCCTCGTTGGTGGGGCCGGGATGGGTCAGGTTGGCGGCGTGGGTACCGCCCTCGACCACCACCACGCCGGGACAGCCGACCAGGCCGGCCGCCAGCGCCTCGGCCTTGTCCATCGAGATGGCGGCGTCGGCACTGCCGTGCACCACTACGGCGGGCGCCGTGATCTCCGCCAGCCGGTCGACGATGCTGTCGCGCTCCAGCAGGGTGCGCCCCGGTTGGCGGAGCAGCTCCTGGGGACGGGACGTCCACACGGCCGTCCAGTGGGCCGACAGGTCCGGGTCCCCGATGATCAGCGAGGCGGTCACGTCGGCCAGCGCGTCGGACGGCCCCTGGTCGACCCACTCGTCGATCATCCCGGCGTACAGCGGGACGGCCTCGGCGTCCTCGGTCCCGGCCTGGGTGTCGAGGAGGACGAGACCCCGGACCCGACCGGGGGCGAGCAGGGCGGACCGCAGCGACACGAACCCTCCCTGGGACATGCCCCCGAGCACCGCCCGGTCGATCCCGAGGTGGTCCATCAGGCCCAACAGGTCCTGGGCCGAGTCCCAGTAGGTGAACGGCCCACCGTCGGTGACGGTGTCCCCGAAACCCCGCTGGTCCCAGGTCACCACCCGGTACCGGTCGCGCAGGGCCGCCACCTGGGGCGCGAACATCGTGCGGTCCATGAGGAAGCCGTGGGCCAGGACGACCGGTGGGCCGTCCCCACCGGTGTCGTCGTAGGCGATGGTCACGGTGCCGATCCGGGCCGTGGGCATGGGGAACCTCCTCGGCGTACCGGGTTCGGGTGTGCCCGGCGCCGGGGTGGAGCGTAGGCCGGATCGGCGGCCCGGCCCCCGATCCGGCCGTGCCCGCCGACGACGGCCTGCCGACCACGGGCTACTGGCGGTAGCCCTCCACCGTGTCCACCGGCCGCTCGGCGGCCTGGTCGGGGTCGCGTCCGGCGTCGCGCAGGGCCCGTCGCTGGCGCAGCAGGTCCCACAGCTGGTCGAGGTGGTCCTGGATGGCGTGGAGCCGGGCGTGGTCCTCGTCGGACAGCCCGTCGCCGATGTGGCCCTCCTCGAGCCGGCGCTCCTCGTCGGCCAGTGCGGTGATCCGGGTGATGACCTCTGCGTCGTCCACGTGCGGCTCCTTGTGTCGTCGGACCCTCCCGAGGCTACGGCGGCACGGCCCGACCCCGCACGGCCGGCGCCGTGGGGCCCGGCGGCCCCTACCGGGGGGCCCGGGGCAGGCCGAGGCCGAGCCAGGAGATGATGTCGCGCTGGATCTCGTTGGTCCCGCCGCCGAAGGTGAAGATGGTCTGGCTGCGGGCCCGCTGCTCCAGGTGCCCGCCGAGGACGGCACCGGGTGACCCCTCGGCCAGGTAGCCGGCCTGGCCCACCACCTCGCCGAGCATCCGGTAGGCCTCGAGGGCGAACTCGCTCCCGTAGACCTTGGTGGCCGAGGCGTCGGCCGGGTTGAGCCCCTTGTCGGCGGCCCAGGCCACCTTCCAGTTGATCAGCTTGAGGTACTCCGCCCGGGCCCACAGCCGGGCCAGGTGGACCCGGACCCACTCCTGGTCGATCACCCGCCGGCCGTCGGCGAGCCGGTGGTCGCGGGCCCAGTCCCGCACCTCGACGATGCTGCGCAGGATGCCCGAGACCGGGCAGATGGCCACCCGCTCGAAGTTGAGCTGGTTGGTGATGAGCGTCCACCCGCCGTTCTCCTGGCCGACCAGGTTGGCCGCCGGGACCCGCACGTCCTCGTAAAAGGTGGAGCTGGTGAACTCCCCGGCCATGGTGGGCAGCGGGGTCCAGCTGAACCCGGGGGCGTCGACCGGCACGATGAAGACCGAGAGCCCCTTGTGCTTGGGGGCCTCGGGGTCGGTCCGGGCCGCCAGCCAGACGTAGTCGGCGTACTGGATGGCGCTGGTGTAGAGCTTCTCGCCGTTGATCACGTACTCGTCGCCGTCCCGGACGGCCCGGGTGCGTAGCGAGGCCAGGTCGGTCCCGGCCGTGGGCTCGGTGTAGCCGATGGAGAAGTGGACCTCCCCCCGGAGGATGGCCGGCAGGAAGCGCTCCTTCTGCTCGTCGGTGCCCAGCTGCATGATGGCCGGGCCGACGCTGTTCAGGGTGAGCAGGGGCAGGGGCACGCCGGCCCAGTGGGACTCCTCCACGAAGATCATCTGGTCGACCGGCCCGCGGCCGTGGCCGCCGTACTCGGTCGGCCAGCCGATGCCCAGCCAGCCGTCCTCCCCCATCCGCCGGATGGTCTCCACGTACTCCGGTCGGCCGCCGTCGGGCCCGGAGGCGGCCAGGTCGGCGAAGTAGCACCGCAGGGTGTCCTGCAGGGTGAGTTGCTCGTCGGTCAGGGCCAGGTGCACGTGGGGTCTCCCGGGGGTCTGGACGACATGGTGCGGACGATACCAACGGGGCCGGCGTGGAGTACCGTCCCCTGCCATGGCCGACACCCCCGTCCCCGCCCCCACCCCATCCGACGAGCTGTTCACCGTCGCCGGCAAGACGGTCGTGGTCACCGGGGGCAGCCGCGGCATCGGGCGGATGATCGCCGGCGGGTTCGTGGCCGCCGGCGCCGACGTGGTCATCGCCTCGCGCAAGGCCGACGCGGTGGACTCGACCGTGGCCGAGCTGTCCGCCCGGGGCTCGGTCTCGGGGCTGGCCGCCGACCTGTCGACCGAGGAGGGCGCCCGCGCCTTCGCCGCGGCGGTGGCGGCCGACCACGACCGGGTCCACGTGCTGGTCAACAACGCCGGTGCCACCTGGGGGGCTCCGCTGGCCGACCACGACGCCGCCTCGTGGGACCGGGTCCTAGACCTCAACGTCCAAGGGGTGTTCCACACCACGAAGTTCCTCCTCCCCCTGCTGGAGGCGGCGTCCGCCCCCGACGACCCGGCCCGGGTGATCAACATCGGCTCGATCGACGGCATCCACGTCCCGGTCCTGGAGTCGTACTCGTACTCGGCGTCCAAGGCCGCCGTCCACCAGCTCACCCGGCACCTGGCCCGGGCCCTGGCCCCCGGGATCACCGTCAACGCCGTGGCCCCGGGTCCGTTCGAGTCGAAGATGATGGCGGCCACCCTCGAGGCCTTCGGGGAGACCATCGCCGCCTCCGCCCCCCTCAAGCGGATCGGCCGTCCCGACGACATGGCCGGTGTGGCCATCTTCCTGGCGTCGCGGGCCGGGTCGTACCTGACCGGGGCGATCATCCCGGTCGACGGGGGCATCGCCACCGTCGGCTGAGCCCGGCACCGGTTCCGGAGCCGTCCCCGGGACGCCCCGGACCCCTGGCCAAATACTCACCCTGAGTGGTAGCGTTATCACTCTAGGTGTGATCAACCAGGTCACGGCCGCGTCCGGAGGTCGGAGCATGGGTCAGGGCAGGAGAATCGCCGCGCTGGCCGCCGCCGCGCTGGTGGCCGGGGCGGTGTGGTCGGGGGCCGCCGTCGGGGCCGCCGGTGCGTCGGCGGCGCACGCCTCCCCCCACGGGGTCCTGCCCTCCCCCACCTCGAATCCGTACTGGCTGGTCTCGGCGACCGGCTCGGTGGAGGCCTACGGGGTCCCCGCCCTCGGGTCACCGGCCGGCCCCCTCAACCAGCCGCTGGTCACCGCGGCCACCACCCCCGACCGCGCCGGCTACTGGCTGACGGCCAGCGACGGTGGGGTGTTCGCCTACGGTGACGCCCACTTCTACGGGTCGACCGGGAACCTGCGCCTCAACCGGCCCATCGTGGGGATGACCTCCACCCCGGACGGCCGTGGCTACTGGCTGGTGGCCTCCGACGGCGGGGTGTTCAGCTTCGGGAACGCCGCCTTCGCCGGATCCACCGGGAACCTGGTCCTCAACCAGCCGATCGTCGGGATGGCCTCCACCCCGGACGCCCGGGGGTACTGGCTGATCGCCTCGGACGGTGGGGTCTTCAGCTTCGGCGACGCCCGCTTCTTCGGGTCGACCGGAGCCCTGCGGCTCAGCGAGCCCATCGTGGGGATGGCCCCCACCCCGGACGCCGGGGGCTACTGGCTGGTCGCCGCCGACGGCGGGGTCTTCTCCTTCGGCGACGCCCGCTACGACGGGTCGGCCGCCGGCACCACCGGTGAGCCCATCGAGCGACTGGTGCCGACCGGGGACGGCCGGGGCTACTGGATCCTGGCCCAGAATGGCACCACCGAGTCCTACGGCGACGCCTCGGGACGGACCCCGCCGGCCCAGGCGCTCATGTTCCGACCGGTGACGCCCGGCGACCGGGCGGTTCTCTTCGCCTTCCAACAGGTGGGCAAGCCCTACATTTGGGGGGGCAACGGTCCCGTCGGCTACGACTGCTCGGGACTGGCCCTCGCCTCGTGGGAGCACGGGGCCGGGATCTCCTTCGCCCGGGTGGCCGACGACCAGTACCACACGGCCGGCGTGCCGGTGGGGCTGAACCAGCTCCAGGCCGGGGACCTCGTGTTCTGGGGCGACAACATGGCCGACTGGACGACGGTGTACCACACGGCCATCTACGTGGGCGCCAACTGGATCGTCGAGGCCACCGGCAACGTGGTCCAGCTGAACGAGATCGACCAGTGGGGCCTGGGCGACCTGATGCCCAACGGGCGCAGGCCCTAGCCGACGTCCGGGGCGGGGTGCGGTGACCGACCCCGGGGGCCCGGTGGTGGGCCGGACCTAGCTCCCGCCTGGCCCGGAGCGCTCCTTCAGCATCCGCCGCCGGTCGGCCGTGCCGAGGCGGGCCGGCTCGGTCGTGGCCATGAAGTCGACCAGGGCGTCGACGAACCGGTCCGGCGCCTCGATCTGGGGGAAGTGTCCGACCCCCTCGATCACCACCAGCCGGCTCCCGGGGATCGCCTCGTGGGCCGCGTAGGCGTGCTCCACCGGGATGATGTCGTCCCGGTCCCCCCAGACGATCAGGGTCGGCAGGGGGCACGCCAGATAGAGCCGGTCCAGGGCGCTGACCGACTGGCCGCCGGGATCGATGACCGACCGGATGGTGCGGGCGAACGCCTGACGGTTGTCCGACTCGGCCAGGGACGCATAGGCACTCCACATCTCGGCCGCCCGGCCCAGGCGGATGCCGTGCCGGCCCATCGAACGGAACAGGCCGTCCCCCCAGTCGCGGACGAACCCGGGGAAGATCACCGGCATCACGTACTCGCTGCCCGGCAGGGTCAGGGCCCGCAGCATCCAGCTCACCTCCCGGCCGAGGCCACCGCTGTCCACCAGGACCAGGCGCTCGCACCGCTCGGGGTGCTGGTAGGCGAGCTGCATGGCCACCCCGCCGCCGAAGGACTGGCCCACCACGGTGGCCCGGTCGACGTCGAGCACCTCGAGCAGGTCCCGGATCCCGCTGGCGAACGCGCCCAGCGAGTAGTCCCCCACCGGCTTGTCGGACTGGCCGTGGCCCATGAGGTCCGGGGCGATGACCGTGAAGCGCCCGGCCAGCCGGGGGATCACGTCCCGCCAGGTCCGCGAGCTGCCGGCGATGCCGTGCAGGAGCAGGACCGCCGGGCCGTCCCCCTCGCGCACGTACGCCAGGTCGTGACCGTGGATCGAGACGTGGTGCAGCGGGGGTTCCATCCCCCCATCCTCCCCCACCGCCGGTGGGCCTTCGGCGACGACCAGACCGGGGACCCGACCTAGGACGCCGTTGAACAACTCGGCGGTCGATGCTCGCGATTTGGGCCCAGATCGTCAAGAATTGTCGGGTGCAAGGGCGAAGCGAATCCAACCGTGAGTTGCTCGACGCGGCGGCACTG
>Ga0302196_10004706_pt1 | contig 12304 bp, 11 predicted proteins | sample II_Bog_N1_3_FD_198794 | JGI IMG/M metagenome (GOLD analysis project Ga0302196, IMG submission 198794) | Peat permafrost microbial communities from Stordalen Mire near Abisko, Sweden - II_Bog_N1_3 | ecosystem: Environmental > Terrestrial > Soil > Wetlands > Peat | place: Sweden: Abisko...
CGCGCGGTCGACCCGCCCAAGCGTCGTCCCGATCGATGAGATGCGCGCGGTGTGGGACACCAATGTGTTCGGCGTGCTGGCCGTCCATCAAGCCATGTTGCCGATGCTGCGCCAGACGCCGGGCGCGCGGATCGTCATTGTGTCCAGCGGCGTCGGCTCGCTGACCACCAACTCGGACCGCGCCTTCCATTACCGCGCCATTTTCGGGCCGGTCTATCCCGCGTCCAAGACGGCGCTGAACGCCCTGATGCTGGCCATGGCCATCGAGCTGGAGCCGGAGGGGATCAAGGTCAACGCCGTCTCGCCGGGCTACACCAAGACCAACCTCAACGGCTACCAGGGCACGGAGACGCTCGAGGAAGGCGCACGCGAGGCGGTGCGTGTGGCGCTGCTGGGCGCCGACGGGCCGACCGGGGGCTTCACCCGTTGGCAGGGCGAGACCATTCCCTGGTGACGCGCGGGCGTCGACGCCCGGCCCGCGCTAGCTCAGGTCCTCCCAGCGCCGCTGCCAGTTATCGACCAGGTGCTGGTCCTGGACCACGTTCAGCCGCGCGTCGTCGAAGTCGCCGGGATTGGCGAGCAGGGAGTCCATCACGAAGAAGGCGTTGACCCCGTTGGCGTAGACCAGCTTGTAGCCCTTGTCCTGACCCAGCTTGATCAGGGCGCCCAGGCTGGCGCCATAGTATTTGGTGTGGTCCCAGCGGAACTTCTCATTGAAGGGCACGGTGAACTGCTGGCTGACCCAGTAGAAGTTCGGGTTGTATTCGACGATGAACAGGGTCGGGCGGTAGTCCAGCGCCATCATGATCCAGAAGTCCTGGCCGTCGATGTCGATGGATACGACGTCAACGGTCTCCGGCACGCCATACTTGCGGAACAGACCGTTGATCGCGGTCGGCTTGATGAACTCCTGCTTGACGTCGAACCGCTCCGGATGGGCGGCGCCGTCCATCAGCAGGCCCGTCCAGCCCCAGTGATCGCGCAGGCGCACGCAATTGCCTTCCAGGCCGTTGACATATCCGGGGTCCTGCCAGTGGGGACCGATGCCGAACTCGACGTAGTACGACGAGCGCGGCGGGATGTGACTGAAGATGGCTTCAATGATCCCGTCCTCGTCGTTCTGCGAGGTGTGCTTGGCCCCGAAATCCTTGAGGTTGGGCGCGAGGTGGAAGGGCATCGTTGCGAGCCTTGCAGTGCGGGCGCCGGATGGGTCGAGAATCGCCGAAGCGGGCGCAGATGAGGGGGTACGATACCCGCAACCCGATTTCTCGCCACCGTATCGCCGGCGGACCGGGGCCTGCCTCGACTCGACGGAATACGCCGCCCAGGCGACGCCTCATGGCCGCGCTTCTTTACCCAGGCCGCCGGCCGCGCCTACAAGTTCGTCATGCCGTCCCGCGCCCCGCATCCTCCCGTCTGGCTTCTCGGTTTCGGGCTTTGGCCGCTGGGGGTGAACGGAGCGCTGCTGACCTTCACCATGCCGCAGCTGCTGGCGGCCGAGCACGCGCCGGAAGCTAGGATCGCGGCCATCACCGCCATGGCGCTGGCGCCGGGGTTCATCAGCTTCCTGATGGCGCCCCTGCTGGACTGGCGCTTCTCACGCCGGACCTGGGCGATCGTCTTTACCCTGGTCACCGGCCTGGGCGGCGCGGCGGCCTTCCTTTTCGTTGAGCGGCTTCAGGTGCTGGGCGTCTTCTTCTTCATCTCCAACCTCGGGGCCTATCTGGTCGCGGCGGCCTGCGGCGGCTGGTTCGGCGAACTGGTCGCGCGGGACCGGCACGGCGCGCTGGGGTCCTGGTTCGCCGTGGTGAACATAGCCTCGGGCGGACTGGCGGAGGCCATCGCCATATCCGTTTACCGCGGCCTGCCGCACCCGTTAGGAGCGCTTGTGCTCGGCGGCCTCAGCCTGCTCGCCCTGCCGCTTCTGCTCCTCACCCCCTGCCCGCCCGCCGATGCGAAGCTGGCGCGGGAGTCCGTGGAGGCCTTCGCCAATGATGTCGTGGGGGTGGTGCGCCGGCCGATCGTGCTGTGGACCCTCTTGCTGTTCATCTCCCCGGCGACGGCCTTCGCCCTGACCAACTCCCTGTCGGGCTACGCGAGCGCGTTTCACACCAGCGAGACCCTGGCCGGACAGTTGGGCGGCGCGGGCGTCATCGTGGCCGGCGTCGTCGGCAGCCTGCTGGCGCCCCGGCTGGGTGCGGGGCTGCGGCCGCGGGTGCTGTATATCGTCGTGGGCCTGGTCGGCGCGGGGTTCAGCTTCCTGCTGATCGGTCTGCCGCGCACGCCGGTCATGTTCGGCGCGGCGCTGCTGGGCGAGAACATCTTCCAGGCCGCGGCCTTCGCCGTCTCCAACGTCATCTCGCTGAACTCCCTGGGTGAAGACAATCCCCTCGCCGCGACCCAGTTCGGCCTGCTGTTCGCCTCCAGCGCCGTGCCGCTGACCTATATGCAGATCATCGACGGCGCCGCCTTCACCGCCCACGGCCTGGACGGCGGCCTGTTTGTCGACGCGGCGCTCACGGCCGCCGCCTGCCTGGTGCTGGCGCTGATCCTGCGAACCTTCCGCACAGCCGTGGCCCGGGCCGAGGCGGTTTGAAGCCCGCATCGCCATAGTTCGGGCGCCGGATTGGGCCAAGCTGTTCAATTCGAACCTTCCCGCCCAACCCGTGTAGATTTCCCGTCCCAGCGCGGTGCGCGGCCGGACGAATAAGGTTAGACGAACCGGCAGATGAAGCCCGCCGCCATCCTCGCCATCTTCGTGGCCGCCGTCGCGGGCGTCGCCGTGCTCGGCCCCGACCGTGCTCAGCCGTCGGCCGCCGGCCATCTGGTCGAGGACGCGGTTTCCGCCCACCCCAACGCCCTCTGGCACATCGTCCACGACCTGTGCGTGACCGACATGAAGACCAGCGGCCATCCGGCGCCGTGCGTGTCGGTCAACCTGGACGGCGGCTACGCGGTGGTGAAGGACATCCAGGGGCCGACCCAATACCTGCTGCTGCCGACGGCGCGGGTGACGGGGATCGAGAGCCCGTCGCTCATCGCCGCCGACTCGCCCAACTATTGGCAGGCCGCCTGGGGCCTGCGCCCCCTGTTCGAGCAAAGGGTCGGCCATCCGGTTTCGCGCGAGCAGCTCAGTCTGGCGGTCAATTCCGTCGCGGGGCGGACCCAGAATCAGCTGCACATCCATGTCGACTGCGTGCGCGCCGACGTTGCGGCGGCGCTGCGGCTGCACATGCGCCAGATCGGCCCGCATTGGTCGAAGCTGCCGCTCGGACCCGCCGGCCACCGCTACAATGCGCGCTGGCTGGACGGGGCCGACCTGGGCCCCCGCGATCCATTCAAGATTCTGGCCCGCACCGACCCTGTCGCCCGGGCCGACATGGGTCTGGAAACCCTCGCGCTGATCGGCGCGCGCCGCCCCGATGGCGCGCCCGGCTTCGTCCTGGTCAGCGACCGCAGCAACGGCTCCTGGACCGACCGCGGCGCGGCGGAGGAGCTACAGGACCACCGGTGCAAGATTCTCGGTAAGGCGGCCGACGACGCGCCGTGAGCCAACCCAGGCTCAATCCGTCAGCAATATCGGGTTGTCGGCGTGATAGCCCACAATCTGGGCCTGACCGCCGCGCACGACAATCGAGATGTTTTCGGTCAGCACGCCGTTGGCGCAGGCGCGGCTATAGCCCTGGTCGCGAAACACGCCGTTGGTGGAATAGTTGACCCGCCAATTGGCGGTCTTCACCGGCGCCTGGCAGCGGCCCATCTTTCGGTCGATGCGCTGAAGAAAGCCGGTGAAGTTCGATTCGGTCGAAACCTGGCGGAATTCCGGCGAGGTCAGGCCGTAGAGCGCATGGTAGTCTTTCGCGGCCAGGTCCTGGTAGAACTGCGCGGTCGCCTGGTCGGCCAGGGGACCCGTGGTTGTGTCGTTGCAGGCGCTGGTCATAAGCGCCAGGCCGATGATCATACCCGCCGTGCGAACCATACCCACCCTCGGTTGTTCAGCCCGTCGTAGCCGATAGGCGATGAGGCTGACAAGCCAGAGCGGCGAAGACCGTAACCTTCCGCGGTCGCCGTACGTAGGAGAGTCAGATACTGCCGGGGAATGCGCCATGGCGATCAGCGCCAACTACCCAACGCCGGTCTATGTGAACGGCTTCCAGTGCAAGAATTGCACGGACGTGGACTACGCCAAGAAACATATCGATCCGGCCCACCCAAAGGACGGCCCCTACGGCATCGACGCGATCAACGCCGGCCGCAAACCGGCGGACAGCTCCGGCGTGGCGCCCGCGCCGACGAAGCCGGCGTCGGGGCCTGGCTCTAGCGTCAACCTGCTGGTCTGAGCACCTACTCCGCGAACACCTCCGGCAGGTCGGACGCGCAGCCCGTGAACGTGGGCGCGCGCTTTTCAAGGAAGGCCGCGACACCTTCCTTGCCGTCGCCGATGCTGGTGTAGAACATCGCCAGGCTGTCGGCCTGGTGCGCCTGCAATGGGTGGGTCAGCCCGAGGCCGCGGACCATCAGCTGGCGGGTCAGGGCCACGGCCACGGGCGAGCGACCCTCGACGAAGCGCCGCGCCAGCGCCACGGCGTCGGCGACCAGGGTATCGGCTGGATGGACGGAGCGGGCCAGCCCCGTCGCCTTGGCCTCCTCCGCGCCGATCATGTCGGCGGTGAGCGTCCACTCGATCGCCTGCTGCAGGCCGACGATGCGCGGCAGGAAGTAGCTGGAGCAGGCCTCCGGCACGATCCCCAGCTTGCCGAAGACGAAGCCCATCTTGGCGTTTTCGGCGACCATGCGGATATCCATGGCCAGGGTCATGGTGGCGCCGACGCCCACAGCCGCGCCGTTGATGGCGCCGATCACCGGCTTCTTGCAGGCGTAGATGGCCAGACTCACCCGCCCGCCGGTGTCGCGAACGCCGGCGATCACCGCCGGATCGTCGAGCCGGTCGATCAGGTCTTGCGGAGTCGGCGCCATGGTCTCGTCCAGGCCAAACACATTCCCGGGGACCGACAGATCCATGCCGGCGCAGAAGGCCCGGCCCGCGCCGGTGACCACGATCGCGCCGACCGCGTCGTCCTGGCTGGCCCGATCGAAGGCGTCGATCAACTCATGCGCCATCTCGACGGTGAAGGCGTTGAGCGCCTGCGGCCGGTTGAGCTTCAGCAGCAGCACGCCGTCGGCCACCTCATAGGTCAGGGTGTTGTAGGTCATCGGGCTCTGCTCCATGCGCCGCATCGTCACCAGCGCTTTAGCATCGAACGGGCGCGGGAACAGGCGTTAGCACCGACCGATCCGCGCCTAGCCAACCAAGGCTTGCCGCCCGCGGCAAAAGCGGATGATCTGGGGCCCGCGGCGCGGTTCGCGCTCGCCGGGGAGACCGCGTTGGCGAACATCGAGAGTGCGGACGGCCCCGCGCCGGCTGGCGGCCACATGATCGCGCCGCGCATCGCCGACCACCTGCTGCGCGTATTCGGCCTGGGCTTCGGGCTGGCGGTGGTCATCGGCGGGGTGATCGGCTCGGGCATCATGCGCAACCCCGGCGTGGTCGCGGCCGGCTTCGGCAGTCCGCAGCTGGTGCTGCTGGCCTGGCTCGGCGGCGGTCTGTTCGTGCTGATCGACGCCATGCCGGTGGTCGAGCTGGGATCGGCCGTCCCGGAAGCCGGCGGCCCCTACCCCCTCGCCACCCGCGCCCTGGGGCCCCGGCTGGGCTTTCTGGTCGGCTGGGCCGACTGGCTGCAGCTGGCCATCTCGACCGGCTTCATCACCGTGGCCTTCGGCGAATATGTGCACCGGCTCGGTCTGGCGCCCCAGCTGTCAACCGGCCAGCTGGCGATCGGGCTGGTGTTGGCCTGCGGCGTCGTCAACTGGATCGGCGCCAAGACCGGCGGCGTTTCCCAGGACATCGGCAGCGCGGTGAAGGCGATCGGACTGATCGTGCTCGTCGCCGCCCTGCTGCTGGCCCACCCGCATCCTTCCGCCGTCCCGCCGCCCCCGCCGCCGATCTTCACCTGGGCCGCCGCCGCCGTCGCCATGCGGGCCATCTACGGCGCCTATGGGGGCTGGCACTCGGCGGTCTACTTCTCCGAGGAGGTGCACGATCCCCAGCGCAATGTCGCGCGCGCCACCGTCCTCGGCATCCTGCTGGTGACCACCCTCTATGTGCTGGTCAATGTCGCGGTGCTGCACGTGCTGCCGATCGGCGTGCTGGCCCATTCGACCCTGGCGGCGGCGGACGCGGCCAAGCTGGTGATGGGCCCGGGCAGCAGCGTCATCGTGACCGGCCTGGCGATGATCGCGGTGGCGACGATCGCCAATACCCAGATCATGTCCCACACCCGATCCACCTTCGCCCTGGCCCGCTACGGCATGTTCCCGCCGAAGCTCGGCAAGGTGTCGGCCAGCGGCGCGCCGCGCTGGAGCCTGCTGGTGGTGCTGGCCTCGACCAGCGCCATCATCCTGGCGGCGGACCTTATCAAGGGGCCGCTCTACGAGATCCTGCTGAACCTCTACGCGCCGATGGTGATGCTCGCCTTCTTCCTGCTGGCCGTGGGCGTGATCCGGCTGCGGATGACCGAGCCGGACCTGGTCCGGCCGTGGAAGATGCCGCTGTTTCCGCTGCCGGCGCTGGTCAGCGGGGCCCTGAACCTGGCGTTGCTGGTCTTCTTCCTGCTCAGCGACTGGAAGACGGGGATCTGTTCGGCGATCCTGCTGCTGCTCGGCGTTCCGCTCTACATGTTCGGCCAGTCGCGGTGGCGAGGCGGGGCGGTCTTGTAGCGTTCAGCCATCGGCAGGCGCTCGCCAAAGTCTAGCGTCTCTCGCTCACCCCTCCGCGGCCTCGACCACCGCAGGACCATTCCCCAGCTGACCTTCCCACTTGCTGACCACCACGGCGGCGACGGAGTTGCCGACCACATTGGTGGCGCTGCGGCCCATGTCGAGCAAATGGTCGACGCCCAGCACCAGCAGCAGCCCCGCCTCCGGCAGCTTGAAGATCGGCAGGGTGGCGGCGATCACTACCAGGGAGGCGCGCGGCACGCCGGCCATGCCCTTGGACGTCACCATCAGCAGCAGCAACATGGTCACCTGCTGGCCGAGCGTCAGGGTGATGCCGTAGGCCTGGGCGATGAACAGGGTGGCGAAGGTGCAGTACATCATCGACCCGTCCAGATTGAACGAATAACCGAGCGGCAGCACGAAGCTGACGATCTTGCGCGGCACGCCAAAGCGCTGCAGCCCCTCCAGGATCAGCGGGAAGGCGGACTCCGAGGTCGCGGTCGAGAAGGCGAGCAGCAGCGGCGCCTGGGTCTCCTTGGCCAGGGCGCCGATCCGCCGGCCTACGGCCACGAAGGCCGCCACGCCAAGCACGCTCCAGAGCAGCAGCAGCGCCAGATAGAACTCGCCGATGAACTTGGCGTAGCTGACCAGCACGCCGATCCCCTGGGTCGCCACCGTCGCCGCCAGGGCCGCGAAAATGGCCAGCGGCGCGACCATCATCACATAGCCCGTCACCTTGAGCATGACCGCGGCCAGTTGCTCTGCCGCCTGCATCAGCACCGGCGCCTTGTCGTCGAGCGCGGCGATGGCCGAGCCGACGAACACCGAAAAGACCACGATCTGCAGGATCTCGTTGCGCGCCATCGCGTCGACGATCGACGTCGGGACCAGGTGGGCGACGAAATCCTTCAGGGTGAAGGCGCCGGCGTCCACCGCGCCGGCCGGCGCGGCCTCATGCGGCAGGGCCATGCCCGCACCGGGATGCAGGAGTTGGACCATGACCAGGCCGATGGTCAGGGAGACGGTCGAGGCCATCACGAACCAGCCGAGGGTCTTCACCCCAACCCGCCCGATCGCGGCGGTGTCCTCCATATGGGCGATCCCGACCACCAGGGTCGAAAACACCAGTGGCGCGATGATCATCTTGATCAGCCGCAGGAAGAGGTCCGTGAGGATCGACAGGTTTCCCGCGACGTCCTTGGCGCCCGCAGGCGTGAGGGTCTGGTTGACCACGAAACCGAGCAGCACGCCCAGCACCATGGCGGCCATAACGATCAGCCCAAATCGACGGCGCATAGCCCCTCCCCTAGTCGTTCGACTTTCGCGCCGTCACTGGCCAGCAACCGCCGCGCCGGGTCAAGGCGCAAGCATGGCCACGCCGCGCGCGCGCGGGTCGGCGCCCGGCAGCGGGCTCTTGCCAACCACCTCGATCGCCTCGATGTCGCCGTTGAAGTCTTGGGCCTCGACGCGGTAGCCCCGCTGCGCCAGCGCCTTGATGAGGTCCGGCGAGAACGCCGCGTAGGGTTCGGAGAAGATGGTGTTTTCCGGCAGCAGCTGATGGTGGAACCGGGGCGCGGCCAGGGCCGCCTTCAGCGGCATGTCGAAGTCATAGACGTTGGCCAGCACCTGGAACACCGAGGTGAAGATGCGCGAGCCGCCCGGGGTGCCGATTACCATGGCCACCCGCCCATCCCGCATCAGGATGGTCGGGGTCATCGACGACAGCGGCCGCTTGAACGGCGCGATGGCGTTCGCGTCGGAGCCGACAACGCCGTACATGTTGGGCGCGCCCGGCTTGGACGAAAAATCGTCCATCTCGTCGTTCATCAGGAAGCCCGCGCCCTCGACCACCACGCCCGAGCCGAACCAGCCGTTCAGGGTGTAGGTGTAGGAAACCGCGTTGCCCCATTTGTCGATGACCGAGACATGGGTCGTCTGGGGCTTCTCAAGCCCCGGCTTGACCGACGCCGTCGGTGATGGGTGAACCGGATCGACCTCGGCCGCGCGCCGCCTGAGGTAGGCGGGATCGGTCAAGGCCGCGACCGGAACCTTCACGAAATCCGGGTCGCCCAGATACTCCGCCCGATCGGCGAACACCCGCTTCTCGATCTCGGACATCAGATGCATGTACTGGGGCGAGTTCAGCGCTACGCCTTTGAACAGCGGCGCGTCGTCAGCCTTCATGTCGAGCAACTGCAGCAGGCCGATGCCGCCGGAGCTGGGCGGCGGGGCGGTGACCACCTCGAAGCCCTTCCAGTCGCCGACCACGGGCTCGCGCCAGATCGCCTTGTAGCCGGCCAGATCGGCCTTGGTGATCAGTCCCTGGTGCGGTCCGCGCGCCATCTGGGCGACCAGGAGGTCGGCGGTGCGGCCCTCGTAGAATTCCTTGTCGCCGCCCTTGGCGATCCGTTCCAAGGTCGCGGCGAGTTCAGGCTGGCGGAAGCGCGCGCCGACCGTCAGGCCGCCGAAATGGGCGGCGAAGTTCGTCGCGCCCACGAACGGGCCCTCGGAGCCTTCACGGATGCCGACGAGTTCCGGGGTCACCATGAAGCCGGCGCGCGCATAATGGATCGCCGGCGCCAGATCTTCGGCCCAGGTCAGCTTGCCGAACCGCCGGTGCGCCTCGGCCATGCCCCGAACGGTTCCGGGCACGCCCGACGACAGGTTGCCGACGATGCTGAGGTTTGCGACCACCTCGCCCTTGGCGTCCAGGTACATGCTGGCCGTGGCGGCGGCGGGCGCGGTCTCGCGGTAGTCGAGGAAGTAGGGCTTGCCGTCCACGACAAGGGTCATGAACCCGCCCCCGCCGAGGTTGCCGGCCTCCGGATAGGTCACCGCAAGCGCGAAGGCTGTCGCCACCGCCGCGTCCACCGCATTGCCGCCCTTGTGCAGCACCGCCTTGGCCGCCAGGGCGCCGTAGAGGTCGGGCGATGCCACCGCGCCGGAGGTGAGCAAGGCGGGACGCGCGGCGACCGGGCCGGCGACGGCCAGGGCGAGCGCCGCTGCGGCCAGGGATTTCAACAAGGTGCGCAAGGCAAGCTCCGGCTGCGTCGACGTAACGTTACGACTAGCATTCGAAGGCATGGGGCTCCATTGGCGTATTTGCGGGCGCTGGCGCCGAACGGAGACCGATGACATGACCGTCACCCAATCACTTCTGCTGTACGCCGTCGCCGCCGGCTTGCTGACCGTCACGCCGGGCCTGGACACCGCCTTTGTGCTGCGCACCTCGGCGACCCAGGGACCGCGCCCGGCCGCGTTCGCGGCGCTGGGCGTGGGCGCGGGCTGCCTCGTCTGGGGCCTGGCGACGGCGACGGGACTGACCGCCCTGTTCACAGCCGCGCCGCTGGCGTTCGAGGTGTTGAAGTGGGTTGGGACAGCCTATCTGGTGTGGCTGGGATTGAAGCTGATCTTGTCCAAGGGCGAGGCCGCCGAGGCGAGGTCTACCGTAGAGGCCTCCACGCCAACGCGCGCCGGCCTGAATGCATTTCGCCGGGGCTTCCTGACCAACATCCTCAATCCCAAGGTCGGCGTCTTCTACGTGACCTTCCTGCCCCAGTTCACCCCGGCGGGCGTGCAGCCGGGCCTTCCCGCGGGCGGCTATATGGTGCTGCTCGCCGGCCTGCATGTGCTGATGGGCCTGGTCTGGGGCTTGGTCCTGATCGGCGCGACCGTCCCGCTGAGCAAGGCCCTGAAGCGGCCGCCGGTGGTCAAGGCGATCGACCGCATCACCGGCTGCGCACTGATCGGCTTCGGCGCCAAGCTGGCGCTTTCGCGGCGGTAGGCGCCGCCTGCGCCTCCCCCGTGAAGCACAGGGAAGGCGCAAAATCGCTACGCCACCCAGACCTTGTCCAGCGCGTCGCAAAACGCCGTCATGTCGCTCATCGAGCCGACCGTCACCCGCGAGACCGTCGGCCAGATCGGCCAGGAGCGGCCGATCTCGACGCTCTGGGTGCGGAAGGCCGCCTGCATGGCGCTGGCGGGTTTGGTCTTCCAGTCGACCATGAACATGTTGGCGTTAGTGGGCGCGACGCTCAGACCGCGCGTCTTCAGATGCTCCAGCGCCAAACCGCGGGCCTCCTGCATTTCGTGCCGGCGGGCGACGATCAGGCCGGCCGCGGTCAGGCTGGCCGTAGCACAAGTCAGCGACGGCAAAGGCAGAGCGCCCGACTGCATGCCGCCGTCATAGCGCATCATCTTACCGATGATGTCCGGGCGGGCCATGATGTAGCCCATACGCATCCCGGCCATGCCGAAGATCTTTGAGAAGGTGCGCATGACAATCACGTCCTTGCCCGCCGCCGCCATCGACGAACAGACCGGCACGCCGGCGAAGTGGGTGTAGGCCTCGTCGATCAGCACCATGGAGCCGGCCGGCTTGTTGGCCACCAGCCATTCGATGTCCTCGACCGGAGTGATGGTGCCGGTCGGGTTGTTCGGCGTGCATATGTAGTAGAGGCCGGCGTTGGGATCGGCCGCCAGCATCGCCTTCACATCGTGGCGATAGTCGGCGGTCAGCGGCACAGCCTTGACCGGCGCGCCAAGCCAGGCGGCGGTGCGGCCGGCGAGTTCGAAGGTCGGATCCGCGGTCACAAGCCCCCGGGTCGGCGAGCAGAAGGTCACCACCGAGCGCGACAGCGGGTCGCTGGACCCGGGCCAGGGCGCGACGTGGTCGTAGGGCACGCCCTCGACCTGCATCACCGCGCGGATGAAGTCGCCGCGCTGATCCTGGGGCGAATAGCGGTTGCCCTGGGAAATGATCGCCGCCGCGGCCGCCTGCCCCGGCGCCAGCGGCCCGGTCCAGCATTCGTTGGCGCCGATGCGCACTTTCGCGGACGGAGCCGCGTCGGGCGTGCCGGCCGAGGCCCAGGCCGGACGACCCATGGTCGCGGCGGCGGCGGCGCCCATGCTGAACACCGCCGCGATGCGGGCCAGCGATCGACGCGAATAGCCTCGGGTCAGGAGATCGTCTTGCCCTTCCTCGGGCATCACGGGAAGCATTACCGGCGTGACCATCAGATTTCTCTTTCAAATAAGGGACTTAATTGAAAATCGACGTAGCGTTCGCCCACGCGAAACCTACACCTTGAGCGCGCTTTTGAACATGAACAGCGAGATGACGACGAGATAGCCGCCGAAGACCATCTTCAGCGGCGCCGGCGGCAAACGGTGCGCGGCGGCGACGCCCAGCGGCGCGGTGAGGATCGACATCGAGGCGATGGCGACGGCCGCCGGCACATTGATGAAGCCCAGCGAGCCCCACGGCAGGGCGCCGACCTTGGCCATGTGCGACCAGCCGATGATCACAAAGCCGATCGCCGTGGGAATGGCGATCAAGGTGCCGATGCCCGAGGCCGTAGCGATGGCGCGGTGGATGGTGCGGCTGCAAAGGGTCATGACGGTGATGGCGATGGTGCCCCCGCCAATGCCGAGCAGAGACGAAAAGACGCCGAGACCGCCGGCGATCGCCGCGGTGGCCACAGGTCCAGGCATCTTCTCGCTGATCACCAGGCGGTTGAGCCTGGGC
>Ga0302196_10004708_pt1 | contig 12301 bp, 9 predicted proteins | sample II_Bog_N1_3_FD_198794 | JGI IMG/M metagenome (GOLD analysis project Ga0302196, IMG submission 198794) | Peat permafrost microbial communities from Stordalen Mire near Abisko, Sweden - II_Bog_N1_3 | ecosystem: Environmental > Terrestrial > Soil > Wetlands > Peat | place: Sweden: Abisko, Stordalen...
GGTGCCGGTCTCGGGTTCGCGGGGATCCCGGGGGTGGCGGTGGCCCTCGACACCGAGCAGGACCCCGGCAATCCGTCGGCCAACTTCGTGGGCGTCACCGACGGCCCCCTGTCGGGCACCGGCCCGCCCGAGCTCCACTGGCTGGCCACCGACACGGCCGTCCGGTCACTCCTCGGCCCGGACCAGGTCACCATCGTGCTCGACCACGGGGTGGTGACGGTCACCGTCGACGGCGTCCAGGTCATGGACCAGGTGGTCGCCATCGGACCCAAGGTGCTGGTGGGCTTCACCGGCAGCACCGGGGCGCTGACCGACATCCACAGCGTCAGCAACGTGTCGATCTCGGGTAGCTGACCACGGCGACCGGCCGGTGCGCTCAGCTGGTGGACGGCCCCCGCCACAGGTCGATGCCACCCTCGACCGCGTAGCCGTCGATCTCCTCGAGCTCCCGGGCCTCGAAGGCCAGGTTGCCGAGGGCGGCCACGTTCTCCTCGAGCTGCGCCACACTGCTGGTCCCGATGAGCACCGAGGTGACCCGGGGATCCCGCAACGCCCAGGCCAGGGCCAGCTGGGAGAGCTTCTGTCCCCGGTGCTCGGCCATCGACCGCAGGGCACGGAGGTGCCCGAGGTTCTGCTCGGACAGCATCCCCGGGGGCAGTGAGCCGCCCTGGGAGGCCCGCGATCCCTCGGGGATCCCGTCGATGTAGCGATCGGTCAGGAGCCCCTGGGCCAGCGGGGAGAAGGCGATGCAGCCCACCCCCTCGTCCCCGAGGACGTCGAGCAACCCACCCTCGACCCAGCGGTTGAGCATGGAGTACGAGGGCTGGTGGATGAGCAGGGGGGTCCCCAGCCGCTTCAGCAGGGTGACCGCCTCGCGTGTGCGACCGGCGGAGTACGAGGAGATCCCGACGTAGAGGGCCTTGCCCCGGCGGACGGCGGTGTCCAGGGCACCCACGGTCTCCTCGAGGGGCGTGTCCGGGTCGAAGCGGTGGTGGTAGAAGATGTCTACGTAGTCGACGCCCAGTCGGCCGAGGCTCTGGTCCAGGCTGGCCAACAGGTACTTGCGCGAGCCGAGGTCCCCGTACGGCCCGGGCCACATGTCCCACCCCGCCTTGGTCGAGATGACCAGCTCGTCGCGCCGCGAACCGAAGTCGGAGCGGAGCAGCTGCCCGAAGTTGGTCTCGGCGCTGCCGTAGGGCGGTCCGTAGTTGTTGGCCAGGTCGAAGTGGGTGATCCCGAGGTCGAACGCCCGACGGACGATGGCCCGCTGGGACTCGAGGGGCCGGTCCTCCCCGAAGTTCTGCCACAGTCCGAGCGAGATGGCGGGGAGCAGCAGGCCGCTGCGCCCGCAGCGCCGGTAGGGCATCGAGTCGTAGCGGTCCGCCGCCGGGAGGTACGGGGTCATGCCCGGAGTGTAGGGCCGGGGGTCAGACCGGGACGATGTCCACGAGGTGACCGATGCCGGCCAGGTCTGCCGCGTTGCGGGTGTAGAGGCGGGCCGAGTGGGCGTGGGCCGTCGCGGCGATCAGGATGTCCATGACCCGCGAGCGTGGTCGCCGCCCGGCGGCGACGATCGCCGCGGCCAATTCGCCGTAGCTGGTGGCGACGACCTCGTCGACCGGCAGCGCGTCGAACGTGCGCTGGATCTCCGACAGTCGGCGCAGGCGCTCGGCCCGGATGCCGGCGTCCGCGGTGACCAGCACACCGAACTGCAGGTCGGCGAGCGTGGCGGCGCTGATGGCGAGTTCACCCTCGAGTGGCTGCACGTCGCCGGCGAGCAGGACGCTGGTGTCGAGGACGGCTCTCACCGGGTGGGTTCCCACGGGTCGGCGACCGACTGGTCGACCAGGTCACGGTCACGCTCCCAGTCGGGGTCGGGGCGGCCGGCGACCACGTGGGCGACGTCCTCCCACCGACGCCAGCGATGCGGTGCCACGGGGACGAGGAGGGCCGCCGGGCGACCCGAGACGGTGACCTCGATCTCCTCGCCGTCCTGCGCCCGCCGGACCAGTTCGGATGCCCCCTGACGGAGTTCGCGCAGTCCCACGGTGGCCATGGAGCAAATGTAGCACAGATGCTACTTCTAACCGGCAGATCCCGGGTCTGGCCCGCTACCCTCCCTGTCGAGCCGGTCCGACTCCGGACGCGCGCCAGGTGGAACGACCGGGACAGGGGGTGAGGGTGGACTTCGACGACACGCCCGAGGAGGCGGCGATCCGCCGGGAGGTACGCGCCTGGCTCGAGCAGAACGCCACCCGGCGCGAGGCGGGCACCCTCGCCACCCGGCGCCGGTGGCGCGACCCGTCCCCCGGGGCCCAGCTCGGCCACGTACGGGCCTGCCAGGAATTCCAGCGGCGCCTCTACGAGGGCGGATGGGCCGGCGTCACCTGGCCGGCGGAGTACGGGGGTCGGGCCGGGACGGCCATCGAGCAGGCCATCGTCAACCAGGAGATGGCCCACTTCGAGGTGGGCACCGGCGCCCTGGCCGTCGGGGTGGGTATGGTCGGCCCCACGCTGCTGGAATGGGGCACCGACCAGCAGAAGTCGGACCACCTGCGGGCCATCCTGCGCGGCGACGAGGTGTGGTGCCAGCTGTTCAGCGAGCCGGGGGCGGGCTCGGACCTGGCCGGCCTCCGCACCCGGGCCGAGCGCGACGGCGACACCTGGGTCGTCAACGGGCAGAAGGTCTGGACGTCGCTGGCCCAGCACAGCCAGTGGGCGATCCTCCTGGCCCGTACCGACCCCGACGTACCGAAGCACCGGGGCATCACGTTCTTCCTGGTCGACATGGCCAGTCCCGGAGTCGACGTCCGCCCGCTCCGCCAGATCGACGGGGTGGCCCACTTCAACGAGGTGTTCCTGACCGACGTCCGGATCCCCTCCTCGCAGGTGGTCGGCCCGGTCGACGACGGCTGGCGCGTGTCGCGCACCACGCTCCAGAGCGAGCGCGCCCTGATCGGGGGCGGCGAGGGGGTGCGGTTCGAGGACCTGGTGGCCCTGGCCGCCTCCACCGGGCGGTCGGCCGACCCCGTGGTGCGCCAGGACCTCGCCCGCGCCTACGTCCGGTTCGAGCTGCTGCGCTACCTCGGCCTGCGGGTGCAGACGGCCCTGAGCCGGGGTGTCTCCCCGGGGTCGGAGACCTCGGTGATGAAGCTCGCCTACTCGGAGCACATCGCCGCCCTCTACGACCTCGCCCTGACCCTCGAGGGCGCGGCCGGGATGCTGGGCACCGAGGCGGCGCCGGACGGCGGGTACTGGCAGCAGCAGTTCCTCTCCCAGTGGACGGTCCGCATCGGTGGCGGCACCGACCAGGTGCAGCGGAACGTGATGGGGGAGCGCGTGCTCGGCCTGCCGCGCGAGCCCGACCCCGGTCGCACCGAGCCGTTCCGGCCACCCGGGTCGTGACCGGCCGCCCCGGGTCGGGGGCCGGGCCGGTCGACTCGGTCCCGCAACTGTCCTACGGTGCGGGCATGCCGACCGATCATGCGCGCGGCCCCCGGGGCGGGTCCCGCTGATGTACCCCACCGACGTGGGGGTCGTCGACCTGATGATCGGCTTCCCGAGCCGGGACGCCGAGCGCCACTACGCCAACCTCCGGGCCATGGCCACCGACGCCGAGAGCCAGACGATGGCCTTCCCGGCCGGGTACATGTTCAAGGACGTGCCCGACCGGTCGGACGACGGGAACGATCCGGTGGCCGAGACCGTGGAGGCCATGGACCGCAACGGTGTGGCGCTGGGACTGGTGGGCCTGGGCAACGAGTCCGCCGAGGAGGCCCTCGAGCGTTTCCCCACCCGGTTCGCCCCCAGCCTGGAGGTCGACCCGAACCGGATCGGGAAGACGGTGCGACGGATCCGCGAGGCGCACGCCACCCACGGCATCAAGGCGGTGACCACTTTTCCGGCCGGGTGCAATCCCCAGGTGCCGGTGAGCGACCGGCGGTACTACCCCATCTACCAGACCTGCGTCGACCTGGACATCCCGATCGTGTCCAACGCCGGTATCGCCGGGCCGCGGGTCCCGTCCGCCTGCCAGGACGTGATCCACTTCGACCAGGTCTGCTACGACTTCCCGGACCTGCGGATCGTGATGCGCCACGGGGCGGAGCCCTGGGAGGAGCTGGCCGTCAAGCTCATGCTCAAGTGGCCCGGGCTGTACTACATGACCTCGGCGTTCGCCCCGAAGTACTACCCGAAGGCGATCATCGACTACGCCAACACGCGGGGCAGCGACAAGATCCTCTACGCCGGGTACTACCCGATGGGACTCAGCCTCGACCGGATCTTCGCCGAGCTGCGCGACGTCCCGTTCCGTGACCACGTGTGGCGCCCCTTCCTGCGGGAGAACGCCGAGCGAGTCTTCGGCCTGACCGTGGCGGACTGACCGGGATCAGGACGGCTCGGACTGCTCGGCGTGGAGCTTGGCCAGCGACCGGACCAGGGAGGCCTCGATGAGCTTGTCGTTGTCCTTGGAGATGAAGTGGTGGACCCGCTTCTCGAGGAGCACCCGCATCACCGGGTTGAAGACCTCGTAGGTCTCGCGGAAGTGGACCCGGGTCCGGCCTCCGCCGAGATCCTCCAGCCGGGTCAGGCCCGAGGCCCGGGACCACAGGGGCTTGCCCACCGCGTCGTACCGCCACGACACCGGGCGCTCGGCCTCGGTGATCCACTCCCAGGACTGGGCCCGGCCCCCGGACAGGAGGTAGCGGGGAACGGGGAAGTGACAGTGGCGCACCAGTCCGTTCCCCTCCTCGTCGCCGGCATGGAAGACCTCGATGGATACCGTGTCGGTCTCGAAGCCGACCCGGGTCCTCCGCCAGATGACGTCCCAGACCTCCTCGGGCGTCCCGTCGACCTCGAAGCTGAAGGTGTGTACCTGCACGTCGCTGACTCCTGTCTGTCCTGCTGATCCCTGTGGCCGACCGCGTCTACCGGGCGTCTGGGCCCGGCCCGCCGGCTCCGGTGACGGGTTCCCCGGCGGACGGGTCCGCACCCAGCCGGGCCTTGACCACCTTGCCACCGGCGTTCCTCGGAAGCTCGCCCACCGCCATGACCCGGCGGGGCACCTTGTAGTCGGCCAGGTTCCGGCCGGCGAACTCGATCACGGTCTCGGGGGTGGTCGGCGTGCCCGGACGCAGGACGACGTAGGCGGCTACGTCCTCGCCCAGGACGTCGTGGGGGACCCCCACCACGGCGGCCTCCACCACGTCCGGATGGGCCTGGAGGACCGCCTCCACGTCGTCGGCGTAGACGTTCATGCCCCCCCGGACGATCATCTCCTTCTTCCGGCCCACGATGTACAGGTAGCCGTCGGCGTCGAGGCGGCCGAGGTCACCCGTGTGCAGCCAGCCACCGGCCCACTGCCGGGCCGTGGCCTCCGGATCCCGGTAGTACTCGCGGTGACCGTCCGGGTTCCGGGTCAGCACCTCGCCCACCTCACCGGTGGGGAGGTCCCGGCCGTCGTCGTCGACGATCCTGACCTCGACCGGAGGGGTGGGCCGGCCCACGGCCCCGGGCCGACTGCGTGCCGCCTCGGGGTCCATGGAGAAGGTGGCGTTACCTCCCTCGGTCATCCCGTAGCTGTTGAGCACGTCGGCCCCGGGCAGCCTCTCCTGCAGGATCCGGAGCGTGTTGGGGGCCAGGGGGGCACTGCCCAGGACCAGCCGCTGCAGGCTGGTCAGGTCGGCTGTTGCGAACCGGGGATGGTGGATGAGCAGCTGGGCCATGGCCGGAACCACGAAGGCGATGCGCGGTCGCTCCCGTTCCACGATCCCGAGCCACCGACCGGCGTCGAAGGTCGGCAGGTGGAGGACGGTCATGCCCGCCTTCATCGGATTGTGGATGAAGCCCAGCCCGGCGAAGGTGAAGACCGGCGAGGCGGTGAGCCACCCGGTCCCCCGCCACTCCGGCAGCTGGTTGGGGAACCGGGCCACCTGGCCGTGGCGGACGGCCACGCCCTTGGGCCGACCGGTGGTCCCGGACGTGTACATGACGTCGGCGAGGTCGTCGGCGCCCAGCGGGGCCTGGATCGGACCGTCGTCCCCGGCCATCAGGTCGTCGACGTCGACGGCGCCGGCGAATCCCGGGCCACCCACCGTGGCGACCAGGGACAGCGAGGGCACCGAGCCGACCAGTGGTCCGACCGTGGCGCCGTAGGAGCCGCTGGTCACCACCGTGGCCACCTCGGCGTGCTCGGCGATGCCCCGCAGCTCCGGTGCCGACAGGCGGTTGTTGAGCGGGACGGCCACCGCACCGAGCTTGTGGACGGCGCTGTAGGTGACGATCCAGTGCAGGACGTGGTCGGACTCCATGCAGATGACCACCCGGTCGCCCCGGGCCACTCCCCGGGCGGCGAGCCCGCGGGCCAGCCGGTTGGAGCGCCGCTCCCACCGGTCGAAGGTGATCGCCGTGTCGTCCCCCACGTTCCGGTAGGCGGTCTCGTCGGGGTACGCCGCCGCCATGGTCCGGAGCTGATCGGTGAGCAGGCCGGTGGTCCGGTGGTCCGGGAGTGGTGCCGTCCGGGCGTCGCGCGTCCCCGACACGTCGGTCAGGACGGCGCGCCGGCGGCCGAGGCCAGGGGCACCGGCCGGGCCAGGCTCCAGCTGAAGGTCTCGGGGATGTCGTCCCGGGCGAGCGGTGTGGCGAGGTCGGCCACCGTGGGCCCGGACCGGTCGGCCACCGCCTGGAGCGCGTCGGCGTCGAAGCCGAAGACCCGGCAGGCGGTCCCCCCCAGGATCCGTCGCAGGTCGGGCTCGGGCATCCCCCCGAACACCTGGCGCAGGACCTGGCGGTGGACGGGCGCCGCCCCCTCGAGGTGGGGGTAGTCGGCCCCCCACATGAGCCGGTCCACCCCGATCTCGTCGCGCATCTCGGCCTCGGCCCGCTGCATGAGCGACCCGCCCAGGAACACGTGCCGGTCGACGTACTCCGACGGCCGCATCGCGAGGTACGAGCGCACCGGGGCCCCGCCGTGGGTGTCGAAGAACGACTCCATGTCCCGCACCAGCGAAGGCAGCCACTGCACCCCGTTCTCGGTGACCACCACCTTGAGGTCGGGGTGCCGGTCGAAGACACCGCCGAAGATCAGGAACCACAGGGGGCGGCGGGTGAACACGAACACCTCGTAGAGCCCGAGGAACCCGCCGTGCTTGTCGTCGTAGAGCTGTTTGGCGTCGGTGGCCGTCCCCGAGGCCCCGGTGTGGAGGTTGACCACGATGCCGTGCTCCTCGCACGCGCTCCACAGCGGCTCGTAGTAGTCGTCGGCGTAGCCCGGCAGGCCGGACCGGAGCGACATGGCCGGCAGCATGACGCCCCCGTGGATGCCGTGGTCGCGGGTCCAGGCGATGGCCTCGACCGCCCGGTCCATGTCGTGGAGGTCGATGGGGATGCACCCGGTCCGCCGGCCCGGGGCGGCGGCCACGAACTCGTCCAGCCAGCGGTAGTAGGCCCACAGGGCCGGCCACACCGGGTCGAGGTTCTTCGAGGTGTGCCCCCCCAGGTACATGGCCGGGGAGATCCCACCGGCCAGGACCGGGCCCGGGAACACCACCTCGGCGTGGATGCCCTGCTCCTCGAGGTAGGCGAGCCGCCGGCCGCCGGCGTCGGACGGGAACACCCAGTCCTCGCCGTAGCGGTCCAGCCACGACGAGGCGGCGGCTGTGTCGACGCCCATGCCGGCCAGTCGCCGGGTGGCCACGGCCCGTACGGCGTCGCTGTCGTCGACCACCCCGGGGTCGACGCCCCCGAACATGGGGATGGCCACCGACGAGAGGTCGCCGAAGGCGGCCACCGCCTCGCGGTGGGCCGGGTCCACGTAGGAGAGGAACTCGTCCAGCGTGTCCGGCGCGGCGTGGGCGTCGGCCGACACCACCACGTAGGGCCGTCCCGTGGACGGGGTGTCACCGGTCTGTGCTGCCATCCGACTCGCCTCCCCCGGGGTCGGCTCCCCCGCCCGGTCAGGCGCAGACTACTGCGCCTCCTCCGCGGGCGACGGGGGGAGCGGTACCGTACCCCCATGGACTGGCCATCGTGGGCGGAGCGACTCGAGTACGCACTCGGACCCGAGGGCGACTTCCCGTCGTTCTTCGCCCCGGGCGCGCTGTTCAGCGACCCGGTCAACGAACCAACCGCGGACCTGGCGGCCATCGAGGAGATGACCCAGGCCTCCTTCCCCGACTGGCGCCAGGAGATCACCTGGGTCCACGGGGACGACCGGGGCGGGGCCTTCGAGTGGATCGGCCGGGGGACGCTGGGGGGCACCATCCCCATCGAGATCCATGGGTGCACGGTGGTGGACGTCGACCCCGACGGCCTGGTCACCCGGTGGCGGGACTACTTCGACCTCCACCAGATCGACGAGCAGGTCGCCGCCCACTCCGCCGCGGCGGGCTGAGACCCCGCGGGTACCCGGGCGGCGGACCTTCGGGTCGGGGCGGGTGCTGGTCGGGGTCGGGGGCCCGGCCCTGCTGCTCCACGGGGATGGTCGCCCGCACGGTCGTCCCGCCCCCGGGGGGGCTCTCGACAGCCAGCACACCGCCGAACACCGCGACGCCATCAGCGTCCCGGCTGCTCCGTCGGAGCGAATGGTACGATCGGGTTCCAGCTCCAGGTGGTCCGGGCAGCCCGTGTCACCGGTGGGGAGCGGGAACGGAACCTTCGTCCAGACCTGGCGCACGGCCCGTTCCCGGGTTCGACCATCCCGATCTCCGGGCACCCCACGAGTTATCGTGCACCGCCTCCTCCTCGGAGGCCTTCCGTCCTCCACCGGACTCACCGGGACGGTTCGAGAGAACCCCGCGCAGGCCGGAGCAGGACGTGGCCGAGCCGGCTGCACCTCGGTCGGATGCAGGCGCGGGACCGGAGGCGGGACGATGCGCAGTAGGCCTGCCGGGCATCGGAGAACGATCCACAGGAGCCGTTGATGATGGCAGACAAGCCGAGACGAGTGGGCCGTACGGCCGCACTGGCGGCGACCCTGCTCGTCGGCGCGGTCACCTCGCTGGCGGCCGTCGCCACGCCAGCCGGGGCGGCCGGCGGCACCGCCTCCACCACCTCGGTCTCCTCCTCGGCACCCACCGGCTCCGTCCTGGCCGCCGCCGTCACCTACACCGCCACCGTGGCCCCGACCAGCGGCTCGGGTGCGACCCCCTCCGGCACCGTGGCCTTCACGGACAACGGCGCCTCCCTCGCCGGCTGCACCGCGGTGACTCTGGTGGCCGGCCCCGGCTCGACCGCCACCGCCCAGTGCACCCCGGTCGCCGCGGCCATGTCCGCCGGCAGCCACCCGATCGTGGCCTCCTACGGGGGGGACAGCACCTTCGCCACCTCGAGCGCCGGCCTGACCCAGACGGTGGCTACCGCCACCACCTCGACGGTGATCACCTCGTCGCCGTCCTCGCCCTCGCCTTACGGGGTCGCCGTCACCTACACGGCCACCGTGACCGCCGGCGGAGGGGTCACCGCGTTCACCCCCACCGGCACCGTGTCGGTGAGTGACGGGGCGTCGGTCCTGTGCGCCTCCTCGGCGCTGACCGTCGTGTCGGCCGGTGTGGCCCACGCCACCTGCGTGGAGCCGGCCGGCTCCATGACCATCGGGAGTCACCCGATCACCTCCGCCTACTCGGCCGACGCCAACTTCAGCACGGGCACGGCCGGCTCCCTGACCCAGACCGTGGTCACCGACTCGACCGCCACGGTGCTCGGCTCGGCCCCGGCCTCCCCCTCCACCCTCGGTACCGGGGTCACCTACACCGCCACGGTCACCGCCGGAAACGGGGTCACCACCGATCCGACCGGCACCGTCGTCTTCAAGGACGGGGCCACCATCCTGTGCACCCAGCCCGTGGCCACCACGGCCACCCCCGGTGTGGTCGACGCCGCCTGCGTCGAGCCGGGGACATCGATGACCGGTGGCGCCCACGCCATCACCGCCGCCTACTCGGGCGACCCGAACTTCGCCACCTCGAACATCACGCTGACCCAGACCGTCACCGCGGCGTCCACGGCCACCGTGGTCACCACGTCGGCCAACAACTCACCGGTCGGCCAGCCGGTCACCTACACCGCCACGGTCACCCCGACCAGCTATCCGTTCCCCATCAGCGGCACGGTGGCCTTCAGGGACGGGGGAACGGCCGTCACCGGCTGCAGCGCCCAGGTCGTCGTCAGCGGTGCGTCGTCGGGCACGGCCACCTGCACCGAGCCGGCCGCGTCGATGACCCTCGGGGCCCACACGATCACCGCTGTCTACGCCGGGTCCGTCAACTACGCCACCTCCACCTCGGCCGCATTCACCCAGACCGTGGTCCAGGGCACGACCACCACCACCGTGGTCTCCTCGGCCGATCCGACGACGGCCGGGCTCGGCCTGACCTACACGGCCACCTTCGTGGTGGCCGGGGGTACGGCCGTCGTCCCGGGCGGCACCGTGGCCTTCAGCGACGGTTCGACCGTGCTGTGCGCCGCCGCCCCGGTCACCGCCCAGTCGGCGAGCTGCCTCGTCCCCGCCACCGTCCAGACCACCGGCACCCACCCGATCACCGCCGTGTACTCCGGGGACGCCAACTTCGTCGGCTCGACCGGCACCCTGGCCCAGGTGGTGACCACCGCGCCGGTCACCGTCACCATCACCAGTCCGGGCACTCCATCCGAACTGGCCGTCCCCGTCCTCTACACGGTCACCGTGGCCGCAGCCAACGGCTCCACCCTGATCCCCGGCAGCACCAGCCCGGGCACGGTGACCGTGGCCGACAGCGTCACCGGCGCCGTCTGCACGGTGACCGCCCCGCTGTCCACGGTGGCCGGGACCTCGACCTGGCAGTGCCTGGAGCCGGCCGCCGACATGACCGCCGGCACCCACACGCTCACGGCCACCTTCTCCGGTGACGCCTACTTCGCGTCGGGCACCGACACCTGGGTCCAGGACGTCAACGACCAGCCCACCGGATCGACCACCTCCATCGCCAGCCCCGGGTCCCCGTCCTACGTGGGTGACCCGGTCACCTACACCGCCTCGGTCAACGGCAACCGCCTGTTCGCGCCGACCGGGCCGGTCGCCTTCTACGCCGACGCCGGGTCGGGGCCCACCATCATCCCGGGGTGCGCGGCGGTGCTGCCCACCTCCACCTCCGGCAGTGCCTCCACCTACCGGTGCACCGAGCCCGGCCCCCTGATGCCGGTCGGCAGCCAGGCCATCCACGCCATGTTCGCCGGGGACACCAATTACGGCCCCTCGACGTCACCCACCATCACCCAGTCGATCTCCAGGGGTGCCACCAGCACGACGGTGGCGGACACCTCGGGCACCACCGACCCGTCCCTGGCCGGCATCCCCACCGGCTACACCGCCACCATCACCCCGTCACAGGCGACGACCATCGAGCCCACCGGCACCGTGGCCTTCGCCGACGACGGCACCCCGATCACCGGCTGCACCGCGGTGGCCGTCAGCGCCGGGGCGACCGCCTCGACGGCCGTCTGCACCGAGGCCAGCCTGGCCATGCTGGTCGGCTCCCACCTGATCACGGCGGTCTACAACGGGGACACCAACTACATCACCTCGGACAACATCGCCGCCCCCTTCAACCAGCAGGTCGTCCCGAACACGACCACCACCTCGGTGGCCGGCCCGGGCCCGGGAACCTATGGCGCCGGTGAGCCACTGGACTTCACCGCCACGGTCACCGCCGGCGGCATGGGCCTCGGCAACCAGCTCACCCCGATCGGATCGGTCACCTTCGCCGACCCGTCGGGCAGCCTGTGCACCGTCCCGGTGACGGCCTCGTCGGCCGGCGTGGGCTCGGCCACCTGCACGTTCTCCAGCGCGGACTTCACCGTCGGACCGACCGACACGATCACCGCCACCTACAACGGGGACAGCCAGTACACCGCCAGCTCCGGGACCGCCGCGTCGCCGGTCTTCGTCCAGGCCACGCCGGACGTCGTCATCGCCTCCTCGACGGCCGCCCATCCGACCCACGGCAACGCCTCGGTGGTGAACGCCCCGGTCACCTACACCGCCACCATCACCAACCCGTACACCTCGCCCACCCAGGGTCTGGTGGGCCCCACCGGGACGGCCACCTTCTCCGACACGTACCTCGGCGTCACCACCCCGATCTGCACCGTCCCGGTGACCCCCGGCCCCCACGGCGGGATCTCGACGGCCACCTGCGTGGAGAGCGCCGACCTGCTGGTCGGTGACCACACCATCACCCTGACCTACTCGGGGGACACCAACTTCACCGTGGCCACGTCCCCGGCCACCCCGGCCTGGGTCCAGCACGTCGTGGCCGACGACACC